>JAAUYI010204674.1_pt1 | contig 11934 bp, 11 predicted proteins | sample 7278041 | NCBI WGS metagenome assembly JAAUYI01 (sample SAMN14350216, study PRJNA611818) | marine sediment metagenome | isolation source: surface marine sediment (0.6m) | place: French Polynesia: Moorea | collected 2018-08
AACCCGTCCAAAAAGCTCATTAGTACTTTGAAAATCGCTTGCCATTTCTGCCAAATTACTCTTTCCTAAAATAATTGCCCCTGATTGCCGTAAGCGAGCTACCACCGTTGCATCTTGCTGGGGAAGATGATTTTTTAAAGGCTTATAACCTGCGGTAGTAAGTAATCCTGATGTTTCAAAAGTATCTTTAATGGTAATCGGTACGCCATGTAACGCGCCCCAGTTTTCCCCTCTGGCTAAAGCTTCATCTGCTTCTATTGCTCTTGTTTTAGCTTCTTCTCTATTTAAGGTGGCGATCGCATTGATTTTACCGTTATGTTTTTCAATCTGTTCCAAATAAGCATTCACAACTTCTAACGCCGAAACTTCTTGATCTCTAATCATCTGCGCCAGTTGACTGGCAGTAGCAAACACTATCTCCATCGCTAGCATCCTCAATAAAATAGATTTGATTGAGTTAATTATATTTACTTTTAGTTAATGCTATTAACTAAATTTCAGAGCTAAACATGGAATTAAATAAAAAATCTGGTTCTTCAGGGACACCAATTTCAGAAGTTGAAATAGATACAGCCTTAGTTTTTGATTTGTTAGCAAAACAACACCCAGATTTAATCAACCTTCCCCTGCAACTGCTTGACTTTGGTTGGGATAATGTTACCTTTCGCTTAGGCGATCGCCTAGTTGTTAGACTTCCTCGAAGACAAGTAGCAGCCAAACTAATCGAACACGAACAGACATGGTTGCCACAAATAGCCGATAGATTAACCATGCCCATACCAACTCCCTATAGACTGGGTAAACCTACAGCCTACTACCCTTGGCGATGGAGTATCTTACCTTGGATCTCTGGGGTGAGCGCCGATCGAGAGCAACCCAATGCAAATCAAGCCAAGTTATTAGGGTCATTTTTGCGATCGCTACATCTACCCGCACCAGCTAATGCTCCTACAAATCCAGTACGGGGAATACCCTTAAAACAACGAGCAGATATTATCGAACAACGAATGCAAAGACTTGAGGAGAAAACCGATTTAATTACCAAAAAGATTAAAAATATCTGGCATCGGGCTTTAGATGCACCAATAGATGTTCCAGCAAAATGGCTTCATGGCGATCTTCATCCAGGTAATATTCTGGTTAAGGATGGTGCGATCGCGGGTATTATTGATTGGGGCGATATTACCTCTGGCGATATTGCCACAGATCTCGCTTCCATTTGGATGCTTTTCCCAAATCGAGATGCCCGACAACAGGCGATCGCCGAATACACTAATATATCTGAGGCAACATTACAAAGAGCGAAGGGATGGGCAATATATTTTGGTGTAACGCTACTGGATGTGGGCTTAATAGACAACCCAAGGCAAGCAATAATAGGAGAAAGAACATTACGTGGTGTTGCTGAGTCGGAAACTAGGTAACAAAACGATCGACGCTTAAAGTTTAACGAAAAATGGGTCGTCCGACTAAAGAAAACTCCTTAACCAGACAAGACGTAATTAATGCTGCGATCGCCTGTATCGAAAAAGAGGGTGCATCTGCCCTTGGTGTAAACCGCGTGGCAAGAGAATTAGGTATCAAACCTCCTGCAATTTATAAACATCTCCAAGGAAATACAGAATTAAACAAAGTAGTCGCGTTAGAGATCTACGAACTTTTGTTTGCCGAACTCAGATCTAAAACTGCTGGTATAAAAGAACCCCGCGCTTTATTAAAGGCTGGAGGATTTGCCAGTCGAGATTTTGCCAGGTTGCATCCTGGACTATTTCAAGTAATGATGCAGTTTCAACTCCAGCCAGACGATCCAGACTCGGCTGCGATAATTCAAGAATCTCAGGGTTTATTTAAAGCTCTTTTAGATTCTCAAAGTTTAAGTAAAACTAAATTAATTGATATCATGCGAATGATTAATTCTGCTATTTTCGGCTTTATCAGCTTAGAACGGTCTGGATTATTAACTTTACCTCGTTCTACGGATGATAGTTTTGCGGTGATGCTCGATGCTTTACTCGAAGCCATAGAATACATAAAAACCAACTAACACCAAAGAGATAACTACACTAGTCTGTTATTTTCAAAGATTGCCAAAACTGCTGAAAATTTTGTTTTGCAGTTTCGTAGCTTTCGGCTTTTGAGTCTAAAACCGAGCGGTTAATTTCTCCAGCTTCGTATTGTTTTTGTGCTAATTCCCACTCAAGTTTTTTTAGCTGATAGTTTTGTTTTTCAATCGTTCCTTCAACCGTATTAACCCAGTTAGGAAAGCCCAGGTTTTGTATTTCCCAGTCAGTATTTCCCACTTCATTAAGATTTTCTGGTTCTAAGACAGTTTGAGCTTTGGCAGTGAGTTTTCTGAAGCTAGACAAAGCATTGCCAATCTTAGATGCACTATCCAAGGCATTTGTCCTTGATAATCTTTCAGAAAACGTATATTCAGCAGGTTCGTCAGGGTGGATCGGCGGTAAAGAAAGATCGCTTGGTAATGAATTACGATCTGGTGTAGCTTCTACTAACAAAGTGTTGGAAAGCCATAGATTTCTCAAGCCAACAAAAAAAACAATTGTTAAACCTAAAATAAAAGTTAAGAAAAAAGATTTGTATTTGGTATTTTTTATTAGTCGTGAAATTTTTTCTTTTCTCTGTTTCATAAAACAAATTTACTAAGATCTAGTAAGCTGGACACTTGTTGCTTTAGAACAGTCGCTTCCTCTACCCATCAATTAAAATGTGACAGTCAACTACCGATAATAGTTTGGCAGCGAAGCTCTATATTTTGTTTGAAGTCATAAAATATATATAAAAACCAATAGACTGCGTGCAACGACTCAATGAATTCAAATTATAATCAAATTTATCCTGTAATCTGGCAAGACGGTTATGTCTCTCTAATCGATCAAACTCGCCTCCCAGGGGAATATAGCAGGGTGATCGTCAATCGTAGTGAAGATATGGCACGGGCGATTAAGACCATGATTGTGCGAGGTGCGCCTGCAATTGGAGTGGCAGCAGCCTATGGAATGTATCTGGGGGCAACGGAAATCAAGACCAGGGATCGCGCTAAATTTCTCGCAGATTTAGAACGGGTAGCTAACTTATTACGGCAAACTCGCCCGACAGCAGTAAATCTATTTTGGGCGATCGCCAGAATGCTGAAAACGGCTTACGAAGAAATTGGCAGTATAGAAGATATTAAGGCGACTCTGTTGAAAACCGCCCAAGAGATTCAAGCAGAAGACTTGGCAACTTGTAAAGCGATCGGCAACCATGGTTTAGCTATTTTGCCCAATACCCCACAAAAACTCCGAATTCTCACTCACTGTAATGCGGGGGCTTTGGCTACTGCTGGTTATGGCACGGCTTTGGGAGTAATTCGCTCTGCTTGGCGAGAGCAACGTTTAGAGATGGTCTATACGGATGAAACTCGTCCCCGTCTTCAAGGGGCAAAATTAACCGCTTGGGAATGCGTACAAGAAAATATTCCTGTAACCGTGATTACCGATAGTATGGCAGCTCACTGTATGCAACAGGGCATGATTGACCTGGTGGTGGTAGGGGCAGATCGAATTGCAGCTAATGGCGATACAGCCAATAAAATTGGCACTTATGCTTTAGCGATCGCAGCCAAGGCCCATCAGATTCCTTTTTATGTCGCTGCCCCTTTTTCCACAATTGATTTTGACTTAAATGAGGGCAGTCAAATTCCTATCGAAGAACGAAATGCTACAGAAATATATCAGAGCGAGCGACATTCGATCTGTCCTAAAGGAGCAAAATTTTATAATCCAGCCTTTGATGTAACCCCTGCTGAATTAATTACGGCAGTTATCACCGAAAAAGGAGTAATTCAACCTAGCTCTTTAATTGATTTTCGTAACGTTAGTTCGGTCAGCTAACCATAAATTAACCCTGGAGATGCGTTAGAAAATGTGGAAGGCGGTTCAAATTATATTATTCCGTAACGAGCTTATCATCAGGTAATTAAGTTAGGTCAAAAATTACTCAATGCCGAACTGACCATAGCAGATAAATTGCGCATCTATCGAATCTTGTGCTTGTCTTCGCTGAGTTTAAATCGCAGTTCTCAGCCCCTTGAATACGCCAATCGGGGTTTGACCATCGCGCCTGGTGACTATAAATTACGCTGTCACAGAGCATTAATCTACGAAATACTAAAACAATACCAAAAAGCGATCGCCGACTTAGATCTAGCCCTAGATTGTGCGGTAGATGAGGATACTCGTCAATGGATAACCCAACTGCGAAGACAATATGCAAAGCGGATCTATCGCAATAACGACTGAGATAAGGACGCTCATTACTGATTATATTGTTTTGCTCTTACTTATATACCAGCAGAGTAAATTTAAAACAACTACCTTCTTCGGGGGAGCTATCTACCCAAATTTGACCATAGTGAGCGCAGACTATTTGTTGACACGTAGCTAATCCTAAACCATAACCTTCTCGACTGCGATCGCGCTGAAGTCGATAACTATCTTCAAAAATTCTGGCTCTTTTCTCAGGCGGAATTCCAGGCCCCGTATCGCAAACGCTCACCTGAACTTTTTGATTGGTACGATGCAATATGGACAGTGAAATCTTGCCCTGTTTGGGAGTATATTTAATGGCATTGTCAATTAAGTTGCTGATTAATTGGCGAATTAGTTTTTCATCGGCATAAACCTTGGGAATATCTTGAGGAATGTCTTCTTCAAAGGTCATCGACTTTTGCTGGAGTCTAGAATCAAACTGAGCAATCACTTCACGACATAAAGATTGCAAACTAAGAGGACAAGGCTTTAATTGGAGCTTGGAATTCATATTTCGGGAATTTTGGAGCAAATCGCCAATCATACGCTCCATAATCCCAAATTGACTTTTTGCCTGTTGAAACAGCTTTTGCTTGAGAATTTTTAGTTTGTCTGGGTCTAGTTTATCGTTTTGCTCTGATAATTTGATTGTTTCTACTGCCATAGAGGCTGCGGTAAGAGGAGTCCTTAAATCATGGGCTAACATAGCTAGGATTCGCTCTTTAAAAAGTAGCTGGGCTGCTAACTCTTGTTTTTCTTGCTTTAGACAAAATATCTCATCAGCAAGTTTAATCTTTTCCGCCTTATCTGCTTCTCGATCTATAGATGTAATATATTTTTCGTTAGAACCATTATTTTTTAATTCTTCTTGAGCTATTTGCCATTGAGGCCACCATTTCTTCAGCTGTTGGATCAGATTACTCCCAGCTAGGGTTTGCTTTGGGGCTGGGGAGATTTTGACCAAAGCAGGAGTAACCACCAACTTTAAATATTCTACTAAGTAGGGCTGTTTTTCAATCTCAATTACATTTAGATTAAAAGAATAATCTGACTGTAGCTCCTTGAGATAATTTTGAACCTGTTGGGCTTGTTCCTTGGAAGAGGAACGCTCATCAATAAACAGTAATAGCTGAAGCAATACTTCTTCGGTATTGTCCTGACGAGAATTGGGATACTGTTCATTAGACTGCAACACTATATACGAGTACCTAACAGATTTAACACAAGCTTTTACATCTCTAAAATGTAAAACAGTACGGTAGCTTTGTTAGCTTTTTAACGACAACTGACGATAAATGTTTTTGCTGATAAACGAGCGGGATCAAAAGCATAATCTAGCTTGCTTTATGCTACTACTAGACAACATTTTTCTGCTAGCTAAACTTTCTTAGAAGACAATATTAAGATATCATAAAATTTACCCAGATTGCCTTAGTTCCCTAATTCAGGTCACAAAAAAAAATTTAGAAATATTACATCATGGCTCTTGGTTATCTTGCTCTCGTCTTACATGCTCATTTACCTTTCGTTCGACATCCCGAAAGTGATTTTGTTCTAGAAGAAGAATGGTTGTTTGAAGCCATCACCGAAACTTATGTTCCTTTGCTTCAAGTCTTGGAAAATTTGAAGCAGGATGGGGTCGATTTCAAACTGACTATGAGTATGACCCCTCCTCTGGTATCAATGTTGCGGGATGAACTGTTAAAAGACCGATATGACGCTCATCTTGCCCAATTACAAGAGTTAATTGAAAAAGAAATCGATCGCCACCAGCATAATGGTCATATGCTTTATTTGGCCGAATACTATGCTAATTTCTTTAGTCAGATTCGGCAAACTTGGGAAAGTTACGATGGCGATTTAGTATTAGCTTTCAAAAAGTTTCTCGACAGTGGCAACCTAGATATTATTACCTGTGGTGCTACTCACGGCTATCTTCCCTTAATGAAGATGTATCCCCAGGCTGTCTGGTCGCAGATTAAAGTAGCCTGCGAGCATTACGAAGAAAATTTTGGTCGTCCACCAAAAGGAATTTGGCTTCCAGAATGCGCTTATTATGAAGGTTTAGAAAGGATGCTTGCCGATGCTGGTCTGCGTTACTTTTTAACCGATGGACACGGCATTCTCTATGCTCGTCCCCGTCCTCGTTTTGGTTCTTATGCTCCAATTTTCACTGAGACGGGAGTCGCTGCTTTTGGTCGCGATCACGAATCTTCACAACAAGTTTGGTCTTCTAAGGTCGGCTATCCTGGTGCAGTAGAATACCGCGAATTTTATAAAGATCTGGGTTGGGAGGCTGAATACGAATATATCAAGCCTTACATTATGCCCAATGGTCAGCGCAAAAATACCGGGATTAAATACCATAAAATTACCAGTCGCGATGGAGGCTTGTCTGAAAAAGGTCTCTACGACCCCTACTGGGCAACAGAAAAAGCAGCCGAACACGCAGGTAACTTTATGTACAACCGCGAACGTCAGATCCAGCATTTACATGGAATGTTGCAACGACCTCCAATTGTAGTTTCTCCTTACGATGCAGAACTGTTCGGTCACTGGTGGTATGAAGGCCCTCAATTTATTGATTTTCTCTTCCGCAAGAGTTGGTACGATCAAAGTACCTACGACATGACTCATTTGTCGGAATATCTCCAGCAGCAACCCAGTCAACAAGTGTGTCGTCCTTCTCAGTCTAGCTGGGGTTACAAAGGTTTTCATGAATACTGGCTCAATGAAACTAATGCCTGGATCTACCCCCACCTTCACAAAGCAACAGAAAGAATGATCGAGTTGGCAAAACGCGAACCCACCGATGAACTTGAGTGGCATGCTTTAAATCAGGCTGCTAGAGAATTATTATTAGCGCAGTCTTCTGATTGGGCGTTTATTATGCGTACTGGGACGATGGTTCCCTACGCTATCCGCAGAACGCGATCGCATTTACTCCGTTTCAACAAAATCTACGAGGATATTTTAATCGGCAAAATAGACTCTGGTTGGTTAGAAAAAGTTGAAGCAATTGATAATATCTTCCCCAAGATTAATTACCGTACCTACAGACCGATGTAGTTTTTTCCAAGCGGTTAACCCTTTAGGTTTGAGCGGTCACGGGGCGTATAAGCTAAATTTATCTCAGCAGCTCCCACGCTCAAAATTATCCCCCCACCATTAGCCGTTAGCTTTTCAGCTTTACTTATCCCTGACTCAGATAACTTTTATCTAGTTTAGGGATATTTTTACGAGCGATCGACTGTTTGCTGATTTTTTTTGGGTTTAGATGTCGGACCGAAGCTAACGATTAATAACAACAAAACTCCAATATTGATCGATACGTCCGCTAAATTAAATACAGGAAAATTAATTAGGCGAAAATCTAAAAAATCGACTACATGATTGAACAAAAAGCGATCGATTCCATTACCAACTGCCCCAGCTAAAATAAATCCGTATCCTAATTGTTCTAATAAGCTTAGCCTTGGAGTAATCCAAACATAAACAATCAACAACAAACTGACTACCAAAGAAATCCATCGTAGAATTTCAACTTGACCGCTAAACAGACTAAAAGCTGCACCAGTATTAATTACATAAGTAAGATGAAATACCCCCGACCATAGAGGGTAAGTATCATTAATTGCTGCAAATTGCTGTACTACTAAATATTTGGTCAACTGATCTAAAATAACGCTGGCGATCGCGACCAGCCAAAAGATCCGTTTTCGCTTGATTAATTTATTTCTCATAACATCTAATAGATCGATAAAAACAGAACTGAGTTATAATTGTTAAGAAATTTTGAGCTAACGACACAAAAGTCTATAGACTAATCTTATGTCTCTTCCTATTCGCAACATTGCCATCATTGCACACGTCGATCACGGTAAGACGACGCTTGTAGACGCACTTCTCAAACAATCGGGTATTTTCCGCGAAGGCGAAGATGTACCAGATTGTGTCATGGACTCTAATGACCTCGAACGAGAACGAGGAATTACTATTTTGTCCAAGAATACAGCAGTTAGCTATAAAGATACCCTGATCAACATTGTCGATACTCCCGGACACGCTGACTTCGGTGGAGAAGTCGAACGAGTTTTGGGCATGGTAGATGGTTGTGTGCTAATTGTTGATGCCAACGAAGGCCCGATGCCTCAAACCCGCTTTGTACTCAAAAAAGCCTTGGAAAAAGGCTTGCGTCCTATCGTGGTGGTCAACAAAATCGACCGTCCCCGCGCTCATCCTGATGGTGCAGTAGATAAAGTATTTGACTTGTTTGTGGAATTGGGTGCAGACGACGATCAATGTGACTTTACCACTCTTTATGCTTCTGGTTTGGAGGGATATGTCAAAGAAGAACTAGAAGATGAAGGGGTGGATATGCAGCCTTTATTTGAAGCGATTATTCATCACGTTCCACCACCAGCAGGAGATGTCGATAAACCCTTACAGCTACAGGTAACTACCCTCGATTATTCTGATTATTTAGGTAGGATTGTGATTGGTAGAATCCACAACGGGGTTTTAAAAGCAGGACAGCAAGCAGCATTAATTAAGGAAGATGGCAAGATTGTTAAAGCTAAAATTTCCAAATTAATGGGCTTTAAGGGATTAGCTAGAGTAGAACTAGAAGAAGCCAGTGCGGGTAATATTGTTGCTGTGGCAGGTTTTGCTGATGCTAACATTGGCGAGACAATTACTTGCCCCAATGAGCCCCAAGCTTTGCCTTTGATTAAGGTTGATGAGCCGACACTGCAAATGACCTTCTCGGTAAACAATTCACCTTTTGCGGGGCAAGAAGGAGATTATGTAACTTCCAGACAACTTCGCGATCGCTTGATGCGAGAATTGGAAACTAATGTCGCACTCCGTGTCGAACCAGGAGATTCTGCGGAGAAATTCTTAGTATCTGGTAGAGGAGAATTGCATTTAGGGATCTTAATCGAAACCATGCGTCGCGAAGGATATGAGTTTCAAGTATCTCAACCCCAGGTGATTTATCGTGAAATTAACGGTAAACCCTGCGAGCCTTTTGAGTATTTGGTACTGGATGTTCCTGAAGCTGCTGTCGGTAGCTGTATCGAACGTCTCGGACAGCGCAAAGGCGAAATGCAGGATATGCAAACTAATGGTGGCCGTACCCAACTAGAATTTGTGATTCCTGCCAGGGGTTTAATTGGTTTCCGTGGTGATTTTGTCAAAATAACTCGCGGTGAAGGAATTATGAATCATAGTTTCTTAGAGTATCGCGATTTCTCTGGAGAACTAGAAACTCGTTACAATGGCGTGATTATCGCTTTTGAAGAAGGTGTAGCCACATTTTATGCTCTCAAAAATGCTGAAGATCGTGGAGTATTCTTTATTACTCCTGGTACTAAAGTCTATAAAGGCATGATTGTCGGCGAACACAATCGCTCTCAAGACTTGGATCTCAATGTTTGTAAAGCCAAGCAACTAACTAACCACCGCGCAGCTAGTGGAGATGAACTGGTACAGTTACAAACACCCACAGAAATGAGCTTAGAGCGTGCTTTGGAATATATCGGGCCAGATGAATTGGTAGAGGTGACACCAGAGTCTATTCGTCTACGTAAGCTGAATACTAAAAAGCTAGCTAAAAGGTAAATGGCATTAAAACTAAGATAGATAGTTAAAGCCAATCTTCAATCCAAAATTAAGGCGATCGCCACAGCTTCAATTCTCTCGATTGATTGCGATTGAGTAGGGAGGACAAAGCAATTAGGCGATCGCTTTTTGGTAATGTCTACAAAAAATCCCACGATCATAGCTAGAGACACAATCGAGCGGTCGTAAGTTCCCCGACTAAAAATAGCACTCTAGCTGTTAAGGTTAAAAGGCTCTAGAGACAAAATATCCTGAAAATTCAAGGCGTTACAATATTGTCTGGATTAAAAATTCCCCGCTTCTTCTCAAGCGTAGCGGTAATAGTCGCTAAAAACTATTTCCTATGTTATCTATATCTATATATTGAAAGATTAAAGCTGTAATCACTTAAACTATTTGAGAACCAATTTTAACCAAAATGCTACTGGAGGTAATTAACTACCGTGAATTTTCTGGAAATTATTGAAAAAGGTGGTATTTCCATGTATCCCTTGCTGTTGCTTTCAGTATTGTCCATCTCCACAATTCTGGAACGATTATGGTTTTGGTCGCAGGTAGTTTTTAAAGAGAAAAAGATATTTAACCGCATTATGGAAGCTGCGGAACGAAATTGGGATTTGGTAGAAAAAATCGCCCTAGAACACATCAATCATCCCCTGGGCAATTTTGTCTATTCTCCTTTTAAATTGTCTAACCCAGACCCCGATATATTTCATATTGCTCTAGAATCGGCAGCAGAAGAACAATTAGCGCGTATGCGTAAAGGAGATAAAATCTTAGAGGCAATTATTGCTCTTTCTCCTTTATTGGGCTTATTTGGGACAGTTTGGGGTCTAATACAAGCCTTGAGTTCTATTAGAATCAGTGACTTAGGTACGGCAGATTCTTCTGGAGTAACTCTAGGTATTGGTGAATCTTTGATTTCTACAGCAGTTGGTCTGCTAGTGGCAATTATCAGTTTGAGTTTTTATCGCTTATTCCAGGCTTTTTGGACTAATCAAATTCGCATTTTGCGTCGTATGGGTAGTCGTCTAGAAGTTATGTATCGCGATCGCTGGATGCAGTCAGAATCAGAAGCAGGAGTGATAACTGGTAATGATGAATATTCCTTTATTAATATCCAGCCACCCAGAATCAATGAAAAATAAGCGATTATGTAGGTAAGGGCGAATAGTTGAGTTGTTCGTCTATCAATCGTTTCTTATTTAGTTGTTGTTTGTTATTACTGTGAGTCCTAGAAAAAATTATCAACCGAAACCAATTAAGCCTCTAGACCTTTGGCAAGATGATAGTCAAGCTAGTGGGGCCAATATCGAAATTTTGCCCCTTATTGACGTAATTTTCTGTATTTTGACCTTTTTTATCTTGGCAGCACTCAATTTCTCGCGTCAACAGGCAATTAGTTTAGACTTACCCCAAGCCAAAACGGGTACGCCTCAGATGCAGAATATCTTAATCGTGACCATTGACGATCTTGGTCAGCTCTATGTCGATCGCGATCCTGTCAGTCGTAGCGATCTGGCTTGGGAAATCAAAAAATACAATCAGGCTAATCCCGATGGCTTGATGACTTTGTATGCAGCTAAGAATTCTACCTATCGAGAAGTAGTAGAAGTACTAGATATCCTCAGAGAAGTAGGAGGCGATCGCGTGGCTTTAGCGACACTCCCCGAAGGTTCACAAGCACCGACAACTCCCCCAACCCCAGGGTTGAATCCAGTCCTACCTGGACTACCTGACAGTATCGATCCTTTGATCGCTCCTCCCGCTCCTCCTACTCCTTAATTTTGGCTGATTAAATAAAAGCTATCTTACTACTATTAATTTTTAGAGTAAGGGTAAATTGATTTGACTAAGCGATCGAGTCAGCTCCAGTACTATTCCAGATAGTCTGTAATTTTTAACAAAAATCGAGACTGAATCTTTAGAATTAAATGACACTCAAGAACTCAATTTTTGACTCTCATCAGTCAAAGATTTTTATGGCTTAATATCTCAAAAA
>JAAUYI010099319.1_pt1 | contig 11931 bp, 10 predicted proteins | sample 7278041 | NCBI WGS metagenome assembly JAAUYI01 (sample SAMN14350216, study PRJNA611818) | marine sediment metagenome | isolation source: surface marine sediment (0.6m) | place: French Polynesia: Moorea | collected 2018-08
ACCAATGTTAGAAAGGCTTTTTACGTTAATAGCACTGTCCGTATCTCCGCACCGTACTGTTTAACTATTAACGACAGAGCCTAGAGCTGGAGAAGCACTCTAGGGTGTCCTGACCTATCTAACGTAGCACTCTAAGTGCTCAGGCTGGTCAACCAATCTTAAGACTCAGCTAAAAGCTTCGTCCTTTAGGGCGGGGTAGTTGACGCTCTATTCTAGATAAAATGACTGGCTTATTAAATGAAACAAAGGCGACAAAAACTGGGGCAAAAAAAATCTTATCATGACGAGGATCAAAATAGCTTTCAACAAAATCTGCAGAATAAAAATAATCTGGAACAAGCCCTGTTTCTTCTTTTAGCTCTCTAAGCGCCCCTTGAATTGTATTTTCACTTTCTTTGATCCTTCCCGTTACAATTTGCCAATTATTTTTGAGCTTTTCTTTTACTTGGTGCAGCAACAAACATTCTACGACGTTTCCTTCTTTCCTAAAAACGTGAATAATAACAACTTCAGGAGAAATACTCATAATATTACCTGAACCATTTGATCCATTTGCGATGACTTTTTAGCCAAATCAATTAATTTCATAGTTTGACAAGCATCCTCTAAAGATACTCGTGGTTTCTCATTATAAACAACACAATTTACAAAGTGCTCAATTTCTTTAATATATAGATCTCGAGAGCTTTCTAGACCCGACTGATATGGATCTTGAATTTCTTTTTGTGAGTGATTAAAGGTCTGAATCCTATCCTTTCTTAAATCCCAAGTCAATGTTCCCTTCTCTCCTTTTATTTCTAAACTTCTGTGAGGCAACTGGTCTACCATATTTTGAAAAATACTTACCGATAGGCCTGAAGAATAATAAAATGATGTAGAAGCTATATCTTCAACATCTATTTCTAAATTGCTAATTCTCCCAGAAATACAGCAAAGAGAATTAGGTACTCCGAAAACGTTCTTGATATAATCAAATTCATGGCTCAACTCTAATAACACTCCTCCACCAAAAGATCTTTGAGCAGAAACAGAATTTCTATAATCTTGGGGCCTCCACCATGGCAAAAAATGACCAACTGAAGCCTTAGCATATACCACCCTTCCAAGCAATCCAGCCTCTAGAATCTTTTGGATGAATTGAAGTCCGGGTTTATATCGAAGTTGATATCGGTATAAAATCTCTGTTGAACTTTCGGCTCTTATTGCTTCAACCTACTCTATTGGCGGATGTATCGGAACACTTAGCTACGGTCCTGTAATCTCTGCGCTGTTTGCGGTAAAACTTAAAGCATCGCATCATACTTAGGGCGACAATGGGTTTCCTTAATAAAACAACAGCTGCAAACGAGCCCGATAAAAAAACAGACAGGAACGATTGTAAGAGCCAAATGATAGTTTTCAATGGAATAGAGAGGAACTCCCCAGTCATCGTTTGCTTTGTTCCAAAATAGTTGGAGAAGACAACCCACCATCGGTTGAAAAATAGCTCCTCCTGCCACAACTGTCATATTATTGAGTCCAATTGCAGTGCCTGTTGTTGAAGGACGATTATTATCTTTAATCAGTGCAAAAGAAAGAATTTGTCCACTGACAGCGATTCCGAAACCAAAAAGCAGAATAAACGAGTGGGTAAAAGTAAGCGTTGGTAGATAGAAAAGGAGTAGTGAGCAGATAAGGCCGATGGCTGAACATGCAATCATCGCAGGACATCTTCTTCCGATTTTATAAGAAAGCCATCCGATAAAGGGACTTGTAAATCCCAACCCTATCCATAGAAGTGCCATTGCAAGAGCAGCCCGGGGAGTTGCCACTTGAAAACGGACTTTAAGATAGGGAACGCCCCAAAGAGCTGCAAAAACAGCAACAGGGCCCCAGCCACAAAAAGAATAGAGCGCAATCCACCAAGTCTGAGCTGATTTTGCAATCTCTTTCAGTTCTCTGAGAAGATCGTGTCTCTTCGGGATATGACGTTCTTGATCAGGGTTATCCCGAATAATCAGTGCGCACATGAGTGCTAAAATTATTCCAATAAATCCTAGCAAAACCATGACGGTTCGCCAATCCCAACGCTCAAGCAGTGCAGCAAGTGGAAGTTCTCCTCCTAAAGCACCAAGCGCTGCAAGAAACTGCGCTGTTCCCACTAAAAGGGCAAAATATCTGGCTTCGAACCAACGTGCAGCGAGGATCAGAACCCCAACAAAAGCAAAAGCAGACCCCATTCCCATCAAAAAACGCCCAAGCGCAGCCCAAGCAATATGGTGGCTGAAAGCGAAGAAAAAAGTTCCAATCGAGCAAAGAAGAACAGCACCCGTGATCAACCCTCCAGCATTAAAGCGATCAAATAAGAGGCCTACAGGAATCTGCATGAGGGTGTAACTATAAAAATAAAAAGCTGACATTAGCCCTAACGCGGCAGCACCCACTTTAAAATCATACATTAGGTGACGTGTCATAATACTAGGAGAAACCTGGAGTCCCATCTCGTAAAGAAGAAAAAAGGCCGCAAGGATATAGATAAAGATTCCAAGAATTTTTTGATTTTGATTCATGCACATATCCTATATTGAAAATTTTATTTAATTGCTTCAGTTTTCGAGCAAACCTTTGATTGCTATTTTTCATACATCGTCCAATAGATCAATAGATAGTGGAATAATTATTTCTATACACATTTGAACTAATCCTGAAAAGATGACAAAAAGTGTGGAATAAAAAATATCTTGCATTCGGGATCGGTTCAGCTCACTGAAGAAAGCATCAAATGGACTGGAAAGAATTTGATGCTTTATTTAGTAAGATGGGTATAAAATGGCTTGCATGAAAATTGCTGTGGCTCTATCGGGAGGGGTGGACTCTGCAACCTCCCTTTACCTTTTAAAACAAGCAGGATATGACGTATTTGGACTTTTCATGAAAAACTGGGAAGAGGAAGATGAGAACGGCGTTTGTATTGCTGAAAAAGATGCTGAAGATGCTCGCCTTGTTTGCGATCATTTAGGAGTCCCCTTTTATGGCGTTAATTTTGTCAAAGAGTATTGGGACAATGTCTTCACACATTTTCTAGAAGAACTTAAGTATGGACACACCCCAAATCCTGATATCCTCTGCAATAGAGAGATCAAATTTAAAGTTCTGTTTCATAAAGCAAAAGCTTTAGGTGCAGATTTTCTAGCTACCGGCCACTATTGCCAAACAGCTGATGGAAAACTCTTTAAAGGCCACGATCAAAAAAAAGATCAAAGTTACTTTTTATATACCGCAAAAAAAGCGGTTTTAAAAGAGGTTCTATTTCCTATTGGACAGCTGGAAAAGTCTGAGGTTCGCAAAATAGCCAAGGAGGCTAACCTTCCTGTCTTCGACAAAAAAGATAGTACAGGAATTTGCTTCATCGGAAAACGAAACTTCCGCGCATTTTTAGAAAAGTATATCCCCCATGAGCCAGGAGATATCGTTACCGTTGAAGGAGAAAAAGTCGGAACCCATGACGGCATCTACTATTATACGATTGGACAACGCAAGAGCATTGGAATAGGAGGAGCTGGTGCTCCCTGGTTTGTTGCTGGGAAAGATAAAAAAAACCAAAGGCTGATTGTAGCCCAGGGAAAAAATCACCCTGCTCTACATGCTCCTGCACTTTCAGCAACCGAAGTTTCCTGGGTGGATGAAGTCCCTCCTTTCCCCTTTAGATGCAAGGCTAAGATTCGCTATCGCCAAACTGAGATGCCCTGCACAGTTGAGGAAGAAGGAGAAAAGTTGGTGGTTTCTTTTGATGAAGATCAACGCGCCATTACACCTCGACAATCAGTGGTTTTTTACCAAGGAGAGATTTGCCTCGGAGGTGCGATCATCGAAAAGGCGCTTTTTAAAAATGAGTCCATACAGCCCTAAAAAAAAGACAAAAGTCAATCCCGGGATAATAAAACTATAAATCTTATCCGAAAATGATAGCCCCACTGTATAAGTTAGCGCGCTTGCCATGAGAACTCCTGCAGCAAGAAGAGAAAATTCCTTCCATCGATAACCCATTGTCCACCCTTTTTTCTGTAAAATAAAGCGCAAACCAATAAAATTACACCAAGCTCCGATGCTTGTTGCTAAAGCCGTTGAGATAGGACCTAAGCCAAACCCAAAAACAAAAAGTGAATTTAAAGCAATATTCATACACACTGTCATGACAGAAAAAAAGGCGGGTGTTTTAAAATTGCCCTTTGCATAGAGGACTGCTGAATAATACATGACTAAAGCGGACGGTAAAAGTCCTGACGCATAAGCTGCTAAACACCCCGTTGTTTGATGTACCGCCTGCAGAGTAAAGTTTCCTCTACCAAACACCAGGTTAACGGCTGAAAAACCTAGGACACAAATAGCAAACGTCATCGGAATCATGATCAATAGGACGCGCCGACATCCAAACGAGAAAATCCCTTTTGCCCGCTCTATTTCTCCCCCTTTGATTGCCCGCGACAAGACCGGAACAAGGGTGTTGACCGCAGCGATCCCAAAAATCGCTAAAGCGAGTTGTTGGAATCTGTTTGCATACCACAAGTAAACAGGACCACTGCTATGAACACATCTTGCAAAAATCGCATCGAGACAAGAATTAATTTGCATGGCTCCAACTCCAAAAGCTCCCAAGCTAAATGCTTTAGCAAGCATTTTCACTTCAGGATGAAAAAGATCCTTCATTACCCATTTTTTTGTTCCCATTTGACTCAACATCTGGAAAGCAGTCATCATCCATTGAATGATAAACCCTGTAAGGACAAATTTTGCTAAGCCAAGCATCGCTCGATCCACTGGAAGATTCTTTAATGTCAAAGCTCCTGCAATCCACATCACATTGCACAAAAGCGGAGCCACGCTGGAGATAAAAAAGCGGTTATGACATTGCACAAAGGAAACGTTGAGTCCATACAGAGAAATAAAAAAAAGGCTGGGAAGCATCCATTTTGTGAGAATCAAAATCTCCTGATTCCCCTCTGACCATAAACTTAAACTGCTCCAAATACCCACCTCTCCAATTGCTATGATCATTAAAGTAAGCCCTCCAATAATTATCGAAAGCTTTCTGAAAAAAGCATAAGCTTCTTCTGGATCCCGACTCCTAAGTCCTTCAAACTGGGGAATAAAAGCTGATTGAAGAGGTCCTTCTCCGAAAAAACGTCTAAGAACGTTTGCAAATCGAAAAGCAACGAAAAAAGCAGCAACCATGGGGTGATCGCCAAAAGCATACACCATAGAAAGATCACGTCCCAATCCACTGATGCGGCTAAGCATCATCCCTGAAAAGAATCGGCGCAGTCCCGATCCAAAATACTTTCCTAGCTTTACCGTTTTTTCCATAAATCTATCTTACCACTTTAATAGATGGCATTAATTCTTGGAAAAATTTTTTCCTAGTTTTTTGTTTCACTCCAATTTTTTGCGCTGGAGCCCTCTTTCTTCAGATGGAGGAGGAAAGTGCGATTTCCTGTAGTTATTGCTACCCCGCTTTACCAACTTCTCCCACTGGTTGTAATATCTGTTTTAGGTTATACTCTTAATCTATGAATACTTCAACTCACATTCGCTCTGGAAGACATTGCGTCTTCAATATGCATGTTCATCTGGTCTTTGTCACTAAATACAGAAAGGCTTGTTTTTCTAAAAAACATCTAAATTTTATGCAGAAGATATTCGAATCTGTTTGTGTTGATTTTGAAGCTGAACTAATAGAATTTGATGGCGAAAAGAACCATGTTCATCTTCTAATCCACTATCCACCAAAATTGAGTGTATCCAAACTGGTGAACAGTCTGAAAGGTGTCTCTAGCCGTTATTTAAGAAAGCACTTCAGTGATTTGACTAAATGTTTTTGGGGGAATGTTCTTTGGTCTCCAAGTTATTTTTCTGGAAGTTGTGGAGGAGCTCCTATTGATATTTTGAGGAAATATATTGAGAACCAAAAAACTCCAACCTGAATTAAGCGCCCTATATCCTCTACCTAAAGAAAATTTTTACGGCATGTTTTGATAATGTTTGAGTTACCAAGAGCAAAATAGGCATCTCGAAATAGGAAAGGTTCCAAATCTGTTTTGAACTCCTGTACTGCTGATGATTGTGTAAGCATTATTGTGTCGCCATAAAGTGGGCATTTAAGAGGTTAGTCCTACAAAATAAAATTCAAAGAGAGCTATCGCAAAAAATATCATTGGGTACTTTTTTATGGAGCAGGTGTGGGTTCTGCTGCAGTGGAGGCTTTTGCTATAGCTTTTCCTGTTTCTTCCAAAAGAGCATTTTCTTTTTTATCGAGCTCCTTGGCTAGATAGCGAACAGAATAGCTCCAGTAGAAAGAAACGCCCAGAATAATAGGAATCAAGTAAGGAGTAATCAGTAAGACATCCCCTGTGCTAAGAAGACCCATCATTGAAACTTGAAGCCAAGAAGAGCTGGATTTACCCAGACGAGATCCTACCATATCAATGGCTGCCTTCCCTTTCACCTTTGATTCCTGATCCAGTGGTATGTAGGCCATTTCCTTAGTACAATCAAAGAAAGAGTATTTCACCACTTTACTTGCAATATTTTGAAAAGCCCCTATAAAGACAAGAATCATAAGGGGCGTTGTTCCAAAAAGTGTCGCAATCGATCCAAGGATACCTTTGAAGTAGGAAAAGGCAAAAAAAAGGGCGCCAGTTGCGCCAATAACAATCGGTGAAATCAGGGCACTAAAGCGCCAGCCAAACTTCCTCAGGAAGTTTCCACCCAAGAATAAAACAGTCACCAGTGCTACAATACCCACCATCGTGGTGACCTTCGAATTAAAAGCGAGGTAATCAGCAGTTGCCGGATAAAGGCTTTTCAAGTGGGCTTTCCAGGTCACTTCAACCATATTAATAGTTAAAGCACATCCGATCACAAGAGCTGCAATGCTTAGAAGATACTTTGATGAAAAAATATGTTTAATACTTTTTCGTAGAGTAAGTTTAGTTTTCTCATTCAAGGCGCGCTTTGTAATTGAAGGATCGTAATAACGCTTATCTACTAGGACATAGCGATTCATCCACCAATAAGTCGCAAGGATTAGACATCCTGCAATGAGGACATATGTAATGAGAGTCTGTAAGGTTGCGGTGAAATCTCCTCCCGAAAACTTTGAGACATAGTGCAAAACAAGTGGACCAGCAATAACTGTTGCAAGATCTCCTGCAGCGATAAAGAGTGTGTAAGCTCTTTTTGCTTCTTTTACCTGGCAGATATGATTTGCAAATCCCCAATAAAGGATAAAAATCACAACCTGCGCCCAAAGCTCTGCTACAATAAAAAAAAGAGAGTGGATCCAGTTTCTGTAGACAGAGATCCAATGAGTAAATTTCACGCCCCATTTTACTGTGAGAAAATTAGCGCTTGCATGAGGACTTAGAACATCTACATTCGGATAAAGGACAAATCCGTAAAGAAAGATCATGACTAAAAAAAAAGTGACAATCGAGTAAAAGAGAGTCGAGCGTTTAAATTGGTTACTTAATTTAGAATAGCCGATAGCGCAAAGCAAAGACAAAGGAAAAACAACCCATCCCTTTAAGACAGGAATGACTTCCGCACCCGAATGATCAGCTGTTACAATCAGGCTGTCTTTCATACAAGTAAGTGTTGCATAAACGATTGAAACGAGAAATTTGATAGATAAAAGAGGGATGATTTTTTTGAGTTCGAACTTTTGAACTGGCCAGATTTTTTTAATCCAAGAACTTGTTTTGGCTGCGTATTGCGTTTCCATATCTGCCATTTTAGGGTCGTATTATACCAGAAGTGCACGAAAAAGCAAGAAAAACTCAGAAGAGTTTTCTTCTAAAATGAAATATTTTTTTCATCTTTTAGAAGATTTTGACGATCTGAGCGATCATCTCGTGTTCATTCATACACTATTTTTTTGCGCTGCCTCTTAAAAGAGTACTAACTTTAAACCCATCCCAAAGTAAAGATATTTTTTTACTCCGCACTTTTTGTGATTTTTTAGCTTCAAAAAATTATGTTTTTTAGCACTTGAGCGTTATTTTACCATCGGGTTAAGCTATGGAGTCATGAAAACGTACCCAGGTCCTAGTTCCGAGCTTTTAGATAATTTGTTGTCTGAGACATCTGAAACAACGCATCAGCCACCCTTACCCAAACAAGGAATTCCAAAGCAAAAAATTCCCTATTTGCTCCGCCAAATAGGGAAAATTTTGGCCCTTCCTCTTGTGTTAATCGATGATTCGATGCAAAAGATTGCTAAGAAGATCATCCATCCCCCATTCAAGCGAGAAGGTCAATGTAAGCGGCGGGGCAACTGCTGTCATTATGTCCTCGTTGCTTATTCTCGCTCTCTTATTGGGCACCTTTTTTACTTTTGGTATACGCAGATTTTGGGGTTTTATAAACGCCTTCCAAAGCCTCAAATCTATGACGGAAAAAAAATGCATGTGATGGGATGTCGACACTTAAGAAAAGATGGGTCTTGCGGCGATTACCATTTGCGTCCTTCTATTTGCCGTCAATGGCCCGCTGTGGAATATTTTGGTTACCCCAAGATTTTGAAGGGGTGTGGTTATCGTTCAAACCCTCCATATCCAAAAAAGACTCCTGATGATCTTTATGAAAGTAAAGATCCCCGCTTAAAAGTACTTCAATAAAAAGATAAACATCTCATACAATCTGCTTTTGAGAATCACTAAAATGGATAGGATAACTATGGCATTCAAACAACCCGAACTTCCCTATGACCTAAAAGCGCTTGCACCCTTTGTTTCAGAAGAGCAAATGGATTATCACTATAATAAACATCACGCTGCTTATTTCAAGAAGCTTAATGGGCTGATTGAAGGAAAAGCTGAAAACAATCAAGATCTTGATGCCGTCGTTAAGAATTCCTCAGGAGGTATTTTCAATAATGCAGCTCAAGCCTGGAATCATACCTTTTTCTGGGATTGTATGTCTCCCGATGGGGGCGGAAAACCTAAGGGAGAGCTTATGGAGGCGATTGAAAGAAATTTTGGGGGACTCGATGCCTTTATGAAGAAATTTTCAGACAGCGCTGCGACCCTTTTTGGATCGGGCTGGGCCTGGCTTGCAAGTGATCCTTCTGGAAAACTTGAGATTATGCCTCTGAGTAATGCAGATACCCCACTTAAACATGGTAAGACCCCTATTTTAACCTTAGATGTTTGGGAGCATGCTTATTATATCGATTACCGCCACGAACGGCCCCGCTTTATTGAACAATTTAGAGATGTGATTCATTGGGATTTTGCCGAGAGTAATTACAAGGATCGAGGATAAGCGATAGACACAAACGCAACCATCTTTTGGATGACTTAGTAGATACACAAAAGCATGTCCTGAAGATTGCACGAACTTGAGGTAACTATCGCTGCCCTTAATCATGAATGTATTGAAAAAGTGATTTTTTAGCCTCTAAGAATTGACGACAAGGAGCTTTTTATCGTATAGAGAAAAAGCATGTGCATGCTAAATATAAAACGATCCTTTTTAAAGGCTCTAGTCTTTTCCTTTTTCTCCATCGTTCCCTCACTCTTTGGAGATGCTGGCTACACCACCGTATTCAAAAAAAAGTATCAGGTTCCAGACAATCAAGAAATGCGCACGTACGAAGACATTGCACTGAAGTGTGGAAAAGGAAGAGAGGCAAATTTTACCATCAGTCTTCCCGAGAATATTCCTCCAGGAGGGCTTCCGACTGTTTTAATCGTAGGTGGATTAAAAACAGGGCGAGAAAGTCTTCAGTTTATTCCAAACCATGGCCAGTATGCTTTTGTCGCTTATGAATATCCTCAAAGACTCAAAACACTCCATAAAATCAATGTGTTTCTCCATATTTACACGGTTCGAAAAGCTGCTTTAGAAGTTCCAAAAGAGCTTATCGCTATTATCAAATACCTCAGGCAAGAGTCCTGGATCAATCAAGAGCCGATCAGTCTAATGGGCTATAGCTTTGGTGCGACATTTTTGCCAGTCACCTATGTCAATGCGCAAAAAAAAGGAATTCCACTCGGTCCAGGCGTCATAGCTTACGGTGGAGCAGGAATTTACTGCCTGTTTAAAGCAAATCTCCCCCTCCCAAATTTTCTCAAAAAACCATTGGCATCGATGGCGGCTGCGATATTCAAGCCCATTGATCCGATTCTTTATGCCCCTCACATGAAAGGAGGCTTTTTAATCATTAATGGAATTTATGACTCTCAAATTCCTCTAGAGTGTGCCGATCGCCTGCAAAACCTTGTTCCAGAACCTAAAACAGTGATAAATTTAGAAACACAGCACATGAGCCCTGAAAACCTCGATGTAAATCTACGGCTGATTAATATCAGCCGTCAATGGCTTGAAGAAAAACGGCAACTGCAACACTCTTAAATAGTCCCTAAATTCTAAAAAATATTAGCGCGTGAACCTTAATCGCTTCTAAGATCCAATTGTTCCTAGATACCTTCCCGACACTGGTTTTCCTTTGAGAGTCTATTCAGTTGAGGGCTAGAGAATGGACTGGGGACACGGGTTATTCAAAATAAGCGTAGCGAAACTCAAACTCTTTTGAAGGAGAAATGTACACACCTTTGAGGTGCTTGTTACACAGAAAGTGCGCTTTATCAAAGCAAATAGGAACAACGGGCATTTCTTCCATTAATAACGCTTCAGCGCGGTGCAGATACCCCCATCGTTTTTCGGGATCAATCTCATTATCCGCTTGGTTAAGAAGGTATTGATACGTTGGATGTTCCCAAAAACTCATATTTACATTAGAGTTTCGATAACGGAAGGCATCAAGCGTGTAGCTAGGATCTCTAATCACTGAAAACCATTTCATTTCCGCAAACTCATAATCACCTTTAACGACCCGATCAAGATGAATCAGCCAATCTGCCTGGTCGAATTTAACACGGAGCCCTAAAGTTGCGTAGAGTTGTTGTTGAATAGCTTGATTAACTGTTGAACTAAAGGTAGTGTCACGTTGACTCAAGGTAAGAGTAGGGAGATCCTCAAGTGTCGTTCCCATTTCAAGAAGCGCTTGATCGAGATGCTTCTTTGCAAGTTCAACATTGCCATCTTCAAAATAGGGTGTATCGGTAACAGATAGATCCCCATTTAAAATTCCCATCGCTGGCTTTTCATCCAATTGAAAGATATGGTCAACAAGACTTTGTCGATTAATCGCATAGGAAACCGCCTTGCGGAAATTCTTATTATTAAAAGGAAACTTTTCGGTGTTTAAAAGTAACCAATTTAGGGTAAATATATTCGCCGATTGAAGTTCTCCTTTTTTGTCTAGGTTCACGCTAGTATCTATACTAATTGGACCAATAGGTTGACCGATCCAATCAAGCTCTCCTTTCTCATACATTAGAACTTGCGTATTCTCATCAGAGACTATCCCAATTTGAATTCCATCAATTTTGACACAACGGCTATCCCAGTAATTTGGATTCTTTTCAACATAAACCTCAACACCTTTCTGCCACTTCTTAAGTAAAAAGGGACCATTATTCACAAAATTTTCATTCGCATCATTGGCCCATTGAGAGTTTCTTAGATCAATTTCTTTATGAATCGGCGCATAGCTTGAGAGCGCACAAAGTGACAGGAAATAAGGTGTCGGGTGCTCTAGTTCCACTTTTAACGTTTTCCCATCCAGAGCCACAATCCCTACACTATCCACACCCACCTTTTTTTCAAAGCAAGCTTGAGCATTTTTTATCTTATAAAACAAATATGCACTGTGTTGGGAATACAAAGGATTCACAAATTTCTTCCAAGCATATTCGAAATCATAAGCTGTGACAGGATCAGTGAGCAGCCCACCGTTGTAGTCGCGGATATCTCCTAAGCGTTCTTCTAGAAGGGCCACAATCTTTTGTCTGGCTAAATAAAGATTCACCGAAAAGTCTTTTCTTAAAA
>JAAUYI010154741.1_pt1 | contig 11931 bp, 11 predicted proteins | sample 7278041 | NCBI WGS metagenome assembly JAAUYI01 (sample SAMN14350216, study PRJNA611818) | marine sediment metagenome | isolation source: surface marine sediment (0.6m) | place: French Polynesia: Moorea | collected 2018-08
CTCCAGCGAAAGGTCCGTGGCGAGGATCTCGATCGTCCAGCCCGCAAGCCCGGCCGCCTGCTCCTTGAGCAGCATGGCGAGGCTGTAGGGCTCCTGGCCGCTCGAGCAGGCCGCGCACCAGATCCTGAGGGTCTTCGCCTGGCTTCGGTGATCCAGCATGTAGGGCAGGACCAGGTCGCGAAACTGGTCGAAGGGCTTCTGGTCGCGGAAGAAGAAGGACTCGTTGGTCGTCATCGCCTCGGTGATGTCGACCAGCAGCTTCTCGTTGCCGCCCGCGCGGATCATCGCCACGAGGTCGTCGACTCCGGCAAGATCGTACTTGCGCGCGACCGGGTTTAGGCGGCTCTCCAGCAGGTATGCCTTGTCGGAGCCGAGCACGAGGCCAGATCGATCCTTGAGGATCTTTGCGACCAGGTTGAAGTCGTCGATGTTCATGCCGCAGACCTCATGGCGACCTTGCTGATGTAGGAGGCGATCTCGCTCAGCGGCAGAACCGCGCTGCAGAGACCCGCCGTTGCGACGGCACCCGGCATGCCCCAGACCACGGAGCTCTCCTCGTCCTGGGCGATGATGGTGCCGCCCGCGTCGACCACGCTGCGCCCGCCCTCGCGGCCGTCGGTGCCCATGCCGGTCAGGATCACGACCAGCAGGCGGGCGCCGTAGACCTTGGTCAGGCTGCGCAGCATGGGATCGACGGCCGGCCGGCAGAAGTTCTCCTGCGGGCCGTCGGAAAGCCGGATCACGGCGCCCGTGCCGCCGCCCTCGACCAGCATGTGCCGGTCGCCCGGGGCCAGGTAGACCCGGCCGCCGGCCACGGTTTCGCCGTCCTCGGGCTCGTGACAGGGCAGCCCGGTCCGCTTACCGATGTGCTCGGCCAGCAGGGTCGTGAAGGTGGGCGGCATGTGCTGGGTGATGAAGATCGGCTGCTGAAGCGCCGCGCCGAGGCCGGTCAGGACCTTGAACAGGGCTTGGGGCCCGCCGGTCGAGCTGCCGATGGCGATCGCCGAGGGCTGCCGTGCCGCCCCGCCGCGCAGTTCGAGCGATCCCGCGGCGGCGGCCGGCTGCACCTGGGCCATCCGCGAACCGAGGGCCGGCGGAGTCGCATGGCCGCGGCAGGCGGCGCCCAGCGCCTTGACCTTCTCGGTCAGGTCTCGGGCGAAGGCATCGGCCGAGCGCAGCTCCTGGCTCGAGCTCGGCTTGGTCAGGTAGTCGGCGGCGCCCATCGCCAGGGCCCGAAGGCTGATGTCGGCGTTGGCCCGGGTCAGGGTGGAGTTCATGATCACCTTGGCCTCGGGCTTGACCTCCAGGAGCTTGGGCAGGGCGGTCAGGCCGTCCATGACCGGCATGTCGATGTCCAGGAGGATGACCTCGATCTCCGGGTCGCGCTTCAGCGCCGAGACCGCCATCTCGCCGTTGATGACCGAGGTTACCACCTCGATCTGCGGGTCCTGTTCCAGGGTGCGATTGAGCATCGCCCGGATGACCGTGGCGTCTTCGACCACCATCACCCGATACGGCCCGCTCCTGTTCGCTGTCCCCGCGGCCGATGCCATCAAATGAGCCCCACCTGGACGAACTTGGATTCGATGATCTCGGTATCGAAGGGTTTCATGATGTATTCGTTGGCGCCGGCGGTCATGGCCTGCTGGATGTGGCTCATGTCGTTCTCGGTGGTGCAGAACACGACGACCGGCTGCTTGTCGCCGCCCATCGCGCGCAGCTCCTGCAGGAACTCCAGCCCGTTCATCACCGGCATGTTCCAGTCCAGCAGCACGGCGTCGGGCATGCAGCGGCGGCAGGCTTCCATGGCCTTCTGGCCGTCCTCGGCCTCGTAGATCTCGAAGTTCAGGCCCTCGAGGATCTTGCGCGCCACCATGCGGACGACCTTCGAATCGTCGACGATCAGACAGGATCTCATTGCCCCTCTCCGCGACAGGTTCCTGCAGGCTTCTCTCGGTTCATCTGGCTTTCCACTGTCTCTTGCGGTCCCAATTCCGATGCCGGGCCAGGACCCGGCCCTAGGCGGCGGCCACGGCGATGCCGCCGAAGCTGAGCAGGCTCGCGACATCCAGGACGACCAGCAGGCCGTGATCCAGGCGGTAGACGCCAGTGGCGTAGGTGCGGAAGCTCGGTTCGAGCGTCGGCGGGCTGGCCTCGAAGGCGGTCGAGCTCAGGCTCAGGACCTCGCCGACGCTGTCGACCACCAGGCTGTAGAGCTCGTTGTCGTTCTCGACCACGATGCTCATGCCCTTGTCGTCCTGATCGCGCGGCGACAGGCCGATGCGCCGGCGGATGTCGATCGCGGTCACCACGCGTCCGCGCAGGTTGAGCTGGCCCATGATCTCGGCCGGGGCCAGCGGAATGCGGGTGATCTTGTAGCTGGCCAGGACGTCCTGGACCTTCAGGACCGGGATCCCGAAGAGCTGCCCGGCGATCGTGAAGGACACGAAGTCCTCGCTGTGGCCGAAGCCCGCGCCCTCAGGCGCGGCGGGCTTTGCGTCGCGGCTGCTCATGCGGCACCTCTCTTCTCGGCCAGGGTGTCCTGCAGCGCCGCCAGCAGGGCGTCCCGGTCGAACTTCGCGACGTAGTCCCGGAAGCCGACCTGCCGGCCGCGGGCCAGGTCGGCCGGCGTCGCGTGGGACGACAAGGCGACCAGCGGGATCTCGCTGAAGCGGTGGTCCTGGCGCAGGCTCTGGGCGAACTCGAAGCCGTCCATCCCCGGCATCTCGATGTCCGAGATGATGGCGTCGAAGCCCTCCCCGGCGTCCAGCAGGGCGAGCGCCGCATCGGCGCTCTCGACCGCGGTCACCTGGTAGCCGGCGACCGAAAGCAGGGGCGACAGCAGGTTCCGGAAGAAGGGGCTGTCGTCGACCAGCAGGATCTGCCGGCCCTCGCCCTCGCTGCCGAAGGCCTCGGTGGCCTCGGATCCGAACCAGTCGTCGAAGGCCTGGGTCAGGTAGTGGCTGGTGTCGATGACGTCGGTCGCGGCGCCGGCGATCAGCGCGCTGCCGATGAAGCCCGGGCGCTCGGAGGACAGCTCGACCTCCATCCGGTCCTCGACGATGTCGACGATCTCGTCCACGACCAGGCCCATGGTCCGGTCGCGGTCGGTGAAGACCAGCACCGGCTTGCGCCCGCTGTCCGGCAGCGGATCCGCTCCGGGCATCTGCACCAGGGGCATGAGATGACCCCGGTACTGCACCAGCGTGCGGCCGCCCGAGCGCTCGACCGTTCCCAGGTCGACCTCCTCGAGCCTGGCGATCAGCGCCAGCGGCACCGCCTTGGGCGAGGTATCGACGGCCCGGAACACCAGCATGGCCACCTTCTCCTCGGCCATCTCCGACAGCCGCTCCGTGCCGCCGGCGAGGTCCTCGCCGACCGAGATCTCGCCGGTCGCGGTCGCGATGCCGTTCGGGTCCAGGATCATGACGACGCTGCCGTCGCCGAGGATGGTGTTGCCGGAATAGAGCGGGATGTCCCGCAGGATCGGGGCCACCGGCTTGACCACGATCTCCTCGGTGTCGAAGACCCGGTCGACGATGATGCCGAAGGCGTAGGCGCCGACCTGCGAGACGATGATGAAGGAATCGTCCTGGATCCGGCGCCCCTCGATCGAGACCACGTTGGAGGCCTCGGCTTCCGCCGCCGCGGCGGCGTTCTTGGTCTCCAGCCCCAGCAGCTGGCGCAGGTTGACCAGGGGCAGCAGCCGGTTGCGCAGCCGCAGCACCGGCGTCTCGTTGATCTGCTCGATGATGTGGTCGCTGTTGTTGGAGGCGCGGACCAGCTCGATCACCGAAAGCTGCGGCACCGCGAAGCGCTCGCCGCCGCACTCGACGATCAGCGCCGAGACGATGGCCAGGGTCAGCGGGATCTTGATGGTGAACTTCGTGCCCTGGCCCTCGGTCGAGGTCAGCTCGATCGTCCCGCCGATCCGCTCGATGTTGGTGCGGACCACGTCCATGCCGACGCCGCGGCCGGAGACGGCGGTCACCTGCTCGGCGGTCGAGAAGCCGGGCTTGAAGATCTGCTGCTGGATCTGCTGGTCCGACATTGTGGCCAGCTGGGCTTCCGGGACCAGGCCCTTTTCCAGCACCTTCTTCTTGATCTTGTCGGTCGACAGGCCCCGGCCGTCGTCGGAGATCTCGATGATGATGTGCCCGCCCTCGTGAAAGGCGTTGAGGAGCACGGTCCCGGTTTCCGGCTTGCCGGCCTTCTTCCGGGCCCTGGTGTCCTCGAGGCCGTGGTCGGCGGAGTTGCGGACCATATGGGTCAGCGGGTCCTTGATCAGCTCGAGGACCTGGCGGTCGAGCTCGGTCTCGGCGCCCTTCATCACCAGCTCGATCTTCTTGTCCAGCTCGTGCGCCAGGTCGCGGACGATCCGGGGCAGCTTGGCCCAGGCGTTGCCGATCGGCTGCATGCGGGTCTTCATCACGCTCTCCTGGAGCTCGGAGACGACGTGATTGAGCCGCTGCAGCGGCGCGGTGAACTCGCTCTCGCGCTGCGCGCGCAGGATCTGGAGCAACTGGTTGCGGGTCAGGACCAGCTCGGAGACCATGGTCATGAGGTCTTCCAGCAGCTCGACGTTGACCCGGATGGACTGGTTGGCGACCGCGGACTCCTTCGGCGCGTCCTGGGTCTGCGCGGCCGCCGGCGACGCGGGCTCGGCCGGGGATGCCGGCTCGGCCTCGGCCGCACGGGGCGGCTCTTCCGCTTCGGGGGCCTGCTCGTCTTCCGGATCGGGTTCGGGCTCGGCGGCGCTTTCGTCCGCGGCCACCTCTGCCGCCACCGGTGTGGCCTCGGCAGCCTCGGCCGGCTGCGCCGTGCCGTTGAAGACCGCGTCCAGGCGGGCGATCAGCGCGGCGTCGTCGCCTTCCGGCTCGGCCTCGGTCTCCTCGAGGGCCGCCAGGATGCTCCGGATTTGGTCCAGGCACTCCAGGATCAGGGTGACGATCTCGGGCGAGACCGCCAGCTCCCCGTCGCGCACCTTGCCGAGCACGTTCTCGCCGGCATGGGCCACCGCCTCGAGCCGGGGCAGGCCGAGGAACCCGCAGGTGCCCTTGATCGTGTGCATCAGGCGGAAGATATTGCTGAGCAGCTCCGGATCGTTGGGATTCTGCTCCAGCTTGATGAGCTCGACGTCGAGGACGGCAAGGCTTTCGTTCGTCTCGGTCAGAAACTCGCTCAGTAGGTCGTCCATGCCGCTCTAGCCAAGGTGGGGACAGCTTGGGACGGCTCGCGCGCCGCCCGGTCCGGGATTAACCAACGCCCTTATGGGGTAGGAAACCTTGGCAAAGACAGATTAAGAACGGGTTACGTCTTTATATGTAGCTACTTCCCGGTCGGTGGGCCGGCCTCGAAGCCCGCAAGCTCGCGCTTCTAAGGACCGGCCCGCTCCGCTACTCTGCGCCCGCGACCACGCCGACAACGCCGGATTCCGGCCAGGACCGACATGACCGAAGCCGTCGAGACCCCGACTCCTCCCCTGCCCGGCCGCGGCGGACCGGTGGCCGGAAAGGCCCGGGCGACGGGCACCGGCCTGGGCCGCTTCGGACCCCTGCTCGGCCTCTCCCTGCTGATCGCCGCGCTCTTCGCCGTGCCCATCGTCAGCGTGGTCGGCAGCGTCTTCGCCCAGGGCCAGGGCACCTGGGCGCATCTGGCCGAAACGGTGCTGCCCCGCTACGTTTGGAGTACCGTCTGGCTGGTCCTCGGCGTCGGACTGGGCGTCTCGACGATCGGGGTGACCACCGCCTGGCTGATCACCATGTGCCGCTTCCCCGGGCGACGCGTCTTCGAATGGGCGATGATCCTGCCCCTGGCCGTGCCGGCCTACGTCATGGCCTACGCCTACACCGACTTCCTGCAGTTCAGCGGGCCGCTGCAGTCCCTCATCCGGGAGCTGACCGGCTGGTCGCGCCAGGACTATTGGTTCCCCTCGGTCCGCTCGCTGGGCGGCGCGATCACCATGCTGTCGCTGGTCCTCTACCCCTACGTCTACCTCCTGGCCCGGACCGCCTTCCTCGAGCAGTCGGTCTGCGCTCTCGAGGTCAGCCGGACCCTGGGCTGCTCCGCCTGGGGCAGCTTCTACCGGGTCGCCCTGCCGCTGGCCCGCCCGGCGATCGCCGCCGGCACGGCCCTGGCCCTGATGGAGACCCTGGCCGACTACGGCACGGTGTCCTTCTTCGGCGTCCAGACCTTCACCACCGGCATCGTCCGGGCCTGGATCTCCTTCGGCGACCGGATCGCCGCCGGGCAGCTGGCGACCAGCCTGCTCGGCTTCGTGCTCGTGGTCCTGCTGCTCGAGCGCTGGTCGCGGGGCCGGGCGCGCTACCACCATACCTCGAACCGCTACCAGAACCTGCCCGGCTACAAGCTGAAGGGCTTTCGCGCCGGGCTCGCCAGCCTGGCCTGCGCGCTGCCGCTCCTGCTCGGCTTCCTGCTGCCGGCGGCGATCCTGCTCGACCTGCTGTCCGAGCTGGAGGGGGGAATCTTCAGCCCGCGCTTCTTCGACCTGGCCCTGAACAGCTTCACCCTGGCCGCCCTGACCGCGGTCCTGGCGGTGGTCCTGGCCGTGGTCATGACCTACGCGGTCCGCCTCAGCCCCGGCGCCCTCGGCACCTTCGCGATCCGCTTCGCCTCGCTCGGCTACGCCATCCCGGGGATCGTCATCGCGGTCGGCGTCCTCATCCCCTTCGCCATGCTGGACAACGCGGTCGACGCCTGGATGCGCCGCAGCTTCGGGGTCTCGACCGGGCTGCTGCTGACCGGCGGCATCGCTGCCCTGGTCTTCGCCTATCTGGTCCGCTTCCTGGCGGTCTCCTTGAACACGGTGGACGCGAGCCTGGGCAAGATCCGGCCCTCGATGGAGGACGCCGCGCGCAGCCTGGGCGAAGGGCCGATCGGCACCCTGCTGCGGGTCCACGCGCCCCTGATGTTCGGCGGCCTGCTGGCGGCCGGCCTGCTGGTCTTCGTCGACGTGATGAAGGAGCTGCCGGCGACCCTGGTGATGCGGCCCTTCAACTTCGACACCCTGGCGGTCCAGGCCTACAACTACGCCTCGGACGAGCGCCTGGCCGAGTCCGCCCTGCCGGCCCTGACCATCGTCGTCGTCGGCATCCTGCCGGTGATCCTGCTGTCCCGGGCGATCTCCCGGGCCCGGCCGGGCGGCCGCAGATAGAACATCGTCTCCGAACGCAATCGGCGGCCCGCGGGGCGCGCGCCCCGGGACCGCCGAGCTCGACCGAAGCCGGGACCGGTTACTTCCAGCCGGCCCTGTCGAAGATCTTCTGTGCCTCGGGCTGGTTCTCGCCGTAGACGGCGACGTTGATCGGATCGACCTTGAAGCTGCCCAGCGATTCCAGGGCCGAGCTGCCCTCGACCCCGGCGACCACGGGGTACTCGTTGTTGCCGTCGGCGAAGTAGCGCTGGGCACCCTCGCTCGCCAGGTACTCCAGGAACTTGATCGCCGCCGCCTTGTTCGGGGCGTTTTTCAGCACCCCGGCGCCGGAGACGTTGACGTGGGTGCCGCGGTCGCCCTGGTTCGGGAACACCCAGCCGACCTTGGCGGCGACCTCCTTGTCCTTCTCCTTCGGCTTGGTCATGAGGCGCACGTAGTAATAGGAGTTGGCGACCGCGATGTCGCACTCGCCCGAGGCCAGGCCGCGGAGCTGGTCGGTGTCGCCGCCCTGCGGCCCCCGGGCGAAGTTGCCGACCACGGCCTTGGCCCAGTCCTCGGCCGCCTTCGCGTCGTGGGCCGCGATGATCGAGCCGAGCAGCGACTGGTTGTAGATGTTGGAGCTGGAGCGGATGCAGACCTTGCCCTTCCACTTCGGGTCGGCAAGGTCCTCGTAGCTGGCGATCGCGCCCTCTTCGACCCGGCCTTTCGCGTAGAAGATCAGCCGCGCCCGGGTCGAGAAGCCGAACCAGAGCCCCTCCGGGTGCCGCAGGTTGGCCGGCACCACCTCGTCGAGGCGTTTGCTGCTGACCGGCTGGAAGAGGCCCGCCTGCTCGGCCCGCCACAGCCGGCCGGCGTCGACCGTCAGCAGGATGTCCGCCGGGCTGTTGGCGCCTTCGCTCTTGATCCGCTCGATCAGGGCATCGCCCTTGCCCTCGATCCGGTTGATCTTGATCCCGGTCTCCTTGGTGAAGGTCTCGTAGAGGGCCTCGTCGGTCTGGTAGTGCCGCGAGGAATAAAGGTTCAGGACCTCCTCGGCCGCCGCTCCGCTGAACGGAGCCGCGGCGAGCGCGAGGACCGAAAGCCCCCGAAGCAAAGCCTTCATGTCGACAGGTCTCCCCAGGTGAAATCTGCAATTGCAAGTCATTCTCACTCGCACTGTTACGGGCTGCCGGCTCGTCTGTCAAGCGCGGGCTGCGCGCCCAAGAACCCGGTGCCGGCCCCGGAAACCCTCCGTTAACCAAGAGATGGGCTTAGTCGTCAGGAACACCGAATTTCCGTGCAAGGAAGAACCATGAAATTCGTTCCGATTTGCCTGATTGCGGCAACCCTCGGCCTCGCCGCCTGGCCTGCAACTCTGCAGGCCGGCGAGACCCCGCGGCCCGAGAACGCCAAGGTCTACGTCATCTGGCCAAAGAGCGGCCGGGTCGTCCCGGGTGGCAAGTTCTGGCTCCGCATGGGTCTGAAGAACTTCGGCGTCGCGCCGGCCGGCGTGAAGAGGCCGAACACGGGGCACCACCACGTGATCATCGACGCCCCGCTGCCGCCCTTCGACGAAGAGATCCCGAACGACAAGAATCACCTCCACTTCGGAGGCGGCCAGACCGAGGCGCGGATCGAGCTCCCGCCCGGCCGCCACACCATCCAGCTGCTGATGGGCGACCACAATCACGTCCCCCACGATCCGCCGCTCTATTCCGAGCCGATCACGATCGTGGTCCCGCCCCTGATCTCGGAATCGCGCTAGCGCCGCCGAGGGACCGAACTCCAAGGAGACGAGAAGAGCCATGTACAAGCTGCTCATCAGCGCCGGCGCCGCGCTTTGCCTGCTGGCGCAGTCGTCGCTGGCCGGCGAAACGCCGCGGCCGGGCAACGCCTACCTCTACATCGGTTGGCCGCGCGACGGCGAAGTGATCACCCAGCAGCCCTTCCGGGTCTGGTTCGGCCTGCGCAACTTCGGAGTCGCGCCGGCAGGCATCGAGAAGGCCAACACCGGCCATCATCACCTGATCATCGACGCCCCGCTGCCGAACCCGAACGAAGAGATCGCCAACGACAAGAACCACCTGCACTTCGGCGCCGGCCAAAGCGAGGTCATGCTCGAGCTGCCGCCGGGCCGCCACACCCTGCAGCTGGTCATGGGCGACCACAACCACGTCCCGCACAGTCCGCCCCTGGTCTCGCGGAAGGTGACGATCTACGTGAAATAGGTTCTACGCCGATCCTGGGCGGTCCCTGGGCGATGTGCCGGTTCCACGGACCCGGCCATCGCCCGGGCCGCCGGTCGGCTACTCCTCCAGGGTCAGGGCGACCCGCAATCCATTGGAGCTGTATGGCACCAGCGCGTCGTAGTAGTGCCGCGCGTGAGAGCTGAGATAGCTGGCCTCCTGCTTCCAGGATCCGCCGCGCAAAACCCTCTGCTGACAGTTCTGCTTATCCCGCGGCTTGCCGTCGGCCGCGGCCCCCCGGTAGCTGTCGAACCAGCAGTCCGCCGTCCACTCGGCGACCCCGCCGTTCATGTCGTGCAGACCGAAGGGATTGGGCTGGAAGCGGCCGACCGGGCTTGGCTGCTTGCGGTTCCAGTCGCCGCCGCAGGACTTGCAATCGGCCTCGCCCGCGCCGGCGGTCTCGCCCCACCAGAAGGCGGTCGTCGTCCCGGCCCGTGCGGCGTACTCCCACTCGGCCTCGCTCGGCAGGCGGTAGGGTCGATTGGTGACCTTGCGCAGCCAGCCGACGAACTCCAGCGCATCGTTCCAGGTCACGTTCCGAACCGGGGTCTCGGCCGGGCTTTCGACCGGCTCCAGCGCGTTGTTGCAGGCCCCGTCCGCGACGCAGGCGGCCCATTGCGCCATGGTCACCTCGAAGCGGCCGATCGCGAAGCCGTAGCCGATCTCGACCTGGCGGACCGGCTGCGTCGTGGAATCGCCCTGCGCGCTGCCCATGGCAAAGCTGCCCGGCGGCAGCGCGACCATTTCCGGGCAGAGCTGGCAGTCCTGGAAAGCGCCGTCCCCCGGCCCGGTCACCAGCGCGGCGGTCTGGCGGCCCGGCTGGGCACGCGGCTCAGCGCGCGGCTCTGCACGCGGCTCTGGGGCCGGCGCCACGTCGCCCGCGATCGACCCCGGCAAGCCGTCGGAGGGGCGCAGGCGATTGGCGGTGACGTAGCCGACCACGCGGTTGTTGGTCCAGACCCGCAGCCATTCGGTCCCGGTCACCTGGCCGGTCACCCGGACCGCGCTCTCCCCTGGCAGCTGGTCGACGGTGTCGGAAGCGTAATCCGGCCGCTGGTAGACGGGCGTCGGCTCCAGCACCTGGTAGAGCGCGTCCAGCTGCTCGATGGCGAGCAGCGCCTGGGCGAGCTGAAACTCGGCCGGGGTGGGCGCGCGCCTGGCAGCCTCGCTTTCGGCCGCCGCGCCGGGCGTCGTCCAGACCAGGGTCGCCAGTGCAAAGGCCGAAACGCCAGCCGTGGCGGAAAGCGAAGCTCTCTTCATCGGAACCCTCGGGCAGGTTCGCGGCGCCCCCGAAGAGACCCCTGCGAATTTACCAAAAACCCAGAGTCCGACCTAAAGCCTCAGCCTTAAGATTCCCTTAGGTCCCGGCACCTGGGAGCCGGCCGGGCGGCGGTCAGTTGGGTATCTGGGCGGACAGCCGCAGATGCTCGCCGTCCAGCGCGGTGATCTCGATCCGGCGCCCGATCCGCTGGCTCAGGAGCATGGTAAAGAAGCCGTGAACGTTGCGCGGCGTCAGCTGCTGCAGGGAGGCGCCCTCGGCCAGAGCTTCGAGGGTCGCCTCGCCGAAGGCCGCGCCCTTGCCTTCCGCGGTAGCGGTAATCTCGGCGCCGGCGCCGTTCTCCGTGATGCCGATCCGGATCCTGCCGCCGGTCGGCAGGGCTTCCTGGGCCAGGGAGATCATGTTCAGGATCAGCTTGCCGCTGCCCTCGGGCCAGACCACCGCCTTGGCCTCGTCCGGCCAGTCCAGCGAGACCCGGCTGTCGCCCAGCAGGCCGGTCGCCAGCTCGGCCAGGAACTTCGGGTCCTGGCGCCGCTCGGTCTGCCCCAGCCCATAGGCGATGCGGTAGAACTGCAGGATGGCCGAGGCCCGGCGGGTGGACAGCGCGGTGAGCTGAAGCGCCTCGTCGGACATGCCCAGCTCCTCCTCGGCGAGCAGCTCCATGCCGTTGCCGATCGCCCCGACCGGGCCGACCAGGTCGTGACACAGCTTGGAGCACAGCAGTTCAGTCAGTCGGATGTCGTTCATCTCTACGCCTTTGCTGGAGGGTGCGGCCGGGGGCCCTGCGCCGGAACAGCGCTGGGCGGCAAAAAAAGGCCGCTTTCGAGATCTTCACGCTGAGACGCCTTCACTATATACTGGTATACCACGAGCGCAGGGCCAGAAGGCAGGACATGGGACAGGAGCTTGAACCCGGGATGCTGGTGCGCCATCCGGCCAGGCCGGACTGGGGAATCGGCCAGATACAATCGGTCGTCGGAAACCGAATCACCGTGAATTTCGAGCACGCTGGCAAGCTCTTGATCAATGGGGAGAGAGTGACCCTGGATGTGGTCGGCGACGATGCCGCCTGAGGAGTCCGGGCGATTCGCAGCCATAATGTCATTACTGTCGTCCCAGGGGCAATACGGGCAAGACCCTAAGGCGAGGCTGCGGCCGGGGCTCGGACGCCCTTCGCCGCAGCCATGAAGCCGGCAGAGCAAGCGGCGAAGGGAAAAGGGCTTTTATGGCCAGAGACAACGGAAGTAACGCGA
>JAAUYI010190239.1_pt1 | contig 11928 bp, 6 predicted proteins | sample 7278041 | NCBI WGS metagenome assembly JAAUYI01 (sample SAMN14350216, study PRJNA611818) | marine sediment metagenome | isolation source: surface marine sediment (0.6m) | place: French Polynesia: Moorea | collected 2018-08
AGTTGTTTGTTCGGGTTATTTGCCTGTAGTATGAAGTACTTCTGCACTTGTGATCATCATTCCTGATGATGTTACTTTTTCTTAGATACTTGCCAAAAGTGTGATAAGCTGTCTTTTATACACAATAATCTAGATTATAGTTGAGAACTGCTTCGAAGTAGTTTCTAGGAAAGAAAAGAGTTTGAACTTCTGGAGGAATATGAGGTCTTATAGCAGTATCATCCTGATCATAGTAGCAGTGTTGTGTTCTGCATCATCCTGCTCAGATGATAAAACAATCAAGATCGGTATGATTGCGGGTTTGACAGGCAGAGTCGCCGATTTGGGAATCGCCGGTCGAGATGGTGTTATACTGGCGGTGGAAGAAGCAAATGCCAGCGGTGGGATAAACGGCAAATACGTCGAACTGATCATTAAGGATGATAAGCAGAATCCGGCTGCTTGTGAGAAAGCCTTGGCTGACATGTTGGTTGAAAAGGTGTCGGCTATCGTGGGACCTATGACAAGTTCCATGGGGATGGTAGTGGTTCCCCATATTAACAAGCATTCAATCCCAACTATCAGTCCGACAGTGTCTACAACTGAACTTACTGGAATTGATGATTATTTTTTTCGTATAATACCAGACATTTCAAATGTCGCGGTAAAAACAGCCGATTATATCTATCAGAAGCAAGATTATAGGCGATTGCTTGTAATCCATGATCAGGGCAATAGTGCCTTCACAGAGCCGTGGTTTCAAACATTTAAATCACATTTTGAAACACTTGGAGGAGAAGAGGTTGCCAGTGTCAGTTACGTATCACGGGACAGTTTTAATTTTTTCGAACTGATTCAGCAAGTGGATGTTCTTGGATATGATTGTCTTATTATATTAGCAAGTGCTTTAGATACAGCCATGATCAGCCAGCAGCTTCGAAAAAAGGACATCGTAATTCCTATAATTGCCAGCGAGTGGGCTTCAACCGAGGATATTTTAGAATATGGCGGTAATGCCGTTGAAGGAATAGAAATACTCCATTCATTCGACAAAAATGATCAATCTGCCATTTATCTTTCTTTTACAGAAAGATTCAGGGAAAGATTTGGTTACACAGGAAGCTTTGCCGCAGCATATTCCTACAATGCGGCTAAGATTCTTTTAGAGGCTTTAGCTAAAGAAAAAAGTCCTGAAAAGATTAAAAGCGCAATATTAGCAGGAAGTCCCTATGACGGTGTTCAGCGCAAGATTCAATTTAATCAATACGGAGATGTTTTACGGGAGTATACGCTCCTTAAGATTCGTGGCAACAGGATAGGTTCACCCTAATTTTATGTTTAACATTAAGAGCTTCAGGCAAACCATACTCATTGGATTCGTACTTGCCGCTTTCCTGCCATTGATTTTTCTTGGCTTCTTCAGCTACTCCTATCTCAGTTCCAAAATAGAGGCTTCGGTTAATCTCCGCAATGAGCTGTTGGCAAGAAGCATTGCCATCGAGATTTCCTCATATCTGAACAGACCGGAGATCTTTCTCCAGCAGACAGCAATCTTGTTACGCGAAACTTCAGGTGAACGAAAGGATATTGATAATCTCCTCAATGATGTCGTTGCTAACTCGGATTTTATTGAGACCATATATCTTGTAAATGAGCAGAAAGTAGTAATCAATATCGGCCTTGAAAGAAACTATATCCAACTGGCAGAAGATCATTTGGGCAACGATTTAAGTGGTCTCAATATTCTGAAGAATATTCAATATTTTGAAGGCTTATATTGGTCAAACTCATTTCTCTCACCCGTTTCTGGGAAAAAGAGTATCGCTCTCATCTATCCGACTGATGAGATGTATTTGGTTGGGCTCATTAACATCAATGTTCTACACAGCGCATTAACCGCTAAAACAGAGGAAAGGGAAATTTCGACTATTATATTGGATGAGTCCGGCTATCCAGTTTTCCATCCTGATCTGAAACTTGTTGCTGAACAACAGAATTTTGCCCATATCCAACCGTTCAAAGCGGCGCAAGCTGCAGATTATGGTACTTTTGAGTTTCAGCTCAATGAAGAAATCTTCCTAGGCAGTACGGCAGGCATAAACCAGACAAACTGGCTGGTCATGACCGTAGAACCTCTTGAAATTGCCCAGGAGCCCCTGCGAAATGTAACAAATTTCTTTATTATTGCGGTCATAATATCCTTATTAGTAGTAGCTTCAATTGCATGGCGCCAGGCCAAAAAATTACACAAACCTCTGCAGGATCTGGAGGAGAACATACAGGCAATTGCCGAAGGAGAATACGAGGAGAAAATTAACACCCAACCGTTAGTGGAATTTGAGAGAGTTGCTGCTCACTTTCGCGAGATGGCATCAGCAATCGCGAGAAGAGAAACCCTTTTGGAAATAAATGAAGAAAGGTTAGTGTCCCTGCTTGAAATTCATAACCTTAAACATCTCACAGAAAATGAAATTTTGGAATATGCAGTCGAGCAGGCAGTAAAACTGACCCGGAGCGAGCATGGCTATATAAGAATGTTGGATGGGGAATTGAATACCACCCAAAAAATCGTCTGGTCAGAAGGCGCTGATGATATATACCGGAATCAGGATATTTCTTTAGCAGAGATAGAGAGTGACGATCATTGGCTCGAAAGTGTTCGGTATCGAAACTATACAATCAGAAACATTCCAAATTCTGCTCATGACAGACAACCAACTGCTGTCCAACTGGCTCTTCATCGACGACTTACTGTTCCTATTGAAGATAATAATGCAATCGTTTTAATAATTGAGGTATTCAACAAAAGCAGCGATTACGACACCACCGATGCACGCCAGCTTTCCCTCTATTTTAACCACCTCTGGGATATAATTCTGCAGCAGAGATCGGAGAGAGAAAAAAGTCGCCTCAAAGACCAGCTGGTTCATGCCCAGAAACTTGAAGCCATCGGCACCCTGGCAGGCGGAATCGCCCATGACTTCAACAATGTCCTCATGGTGATTGTCGGTAATACGGAATTGGCCAAGGACAACATTGATAAACCCGAGAAACTCCAACATGATCTCGATGAAATTTTCAACGCTTCTCTGCGCGCCCGAAATCTTGTCAATCAGATCCTGGCCTTTAGCAGACACTCTACTGAAGGACTTAAACCCTTAGAAATCAGGCCAATCGTAAATGAAGCAGTAAAATTATTACGTTCATCAATTCCTGCAAATATAGAAATTAGACCCGATATCTCCGAGGAATCTCGCCAGGTCATCTCAGAACCCGGTCAAATCAATCAGCTGCTTATGAATCTCTGCACCAATGCATATCAGGCTATGGAGAAAAGAAGCGGAATTTTAAGGGTTGGTTTGAAACCTGTCGTACTGGATAATGACCTTTACAGTAGAGGCAAAATGGTTGCGGTTTCCGGTGAATATATGCTTTTAAGTGTAAGTGATACTGGCAACGGTATCCCTGAAGAATTCATAGATAGAATATTTGAACCCTATTACACCACTCGCGAAAAAGAACAGGGAACTGGTCTGGGACTTGCGGTTGTTCATGGTATTGTCAAAGGATTGAAAGGAGCAATAACGGTTGATAGCGAGCTTGGGAAGGGCTCCACATTTAATATATACCTGCCCGTCGCCAAAGAAGAGAGTTTAAATGAACAACAAATTGTCAGTGGTAATCTTCCTGGTGGCGATGAACATATTCTCTATGTTGATGACGATGAGGCGGTAGCCAAAGTAAACAGCAAGATGCTTGAAAGTCTTGGATATACAGTTACAGCATATAATTCAAGTAAAGAGGCCCTTGCTGCTTTTTCAGATAACCCAAAGAATTATGATCTGGTTATTTCAGATATAGCAATGCCTGAAATAACAGGTGATATCCTCACCAGGAATCTACTTGAAATAAATAAAGATCTACCGGTTATTCTGCTCACTGGTTATAGTGAAGATATTGACGAGGAAAAAGCTGTCGAGATAGGTGCACGTGAACTCTTGATGAAGCCTCTGACCAAATTCGATCTGGCGCTGACTGTACGCAAAGTACTTGGCTTTAAACCCAACTCCTAAAAAGAAAGTATAGATTAGTGGGGGAGTTGGTTTATCTACAATTTTATTAAGTAGAGATCATTCATGACCAACCTGCCAATGGTGTTGAGCAATATTCGTGTTCACGGTGTAGGCGATGTCATCGATACACAATGGTTCGAGGTGGGAAATGGCCTGACCAACTATCTATTACCAGAAAATTTCAACCGCAGAGGTTTCTTGCAGGCCATTCAGACTGTAAATCCTCCGTACGACTGCCATGAAGTACAACCTTTTAATGACTATCCCCTCATACACCGTCAGGGAAAATATCAAAAAAGAGTACGACCTCATCGTCGGACCATCGCCTTTGCCATATTTACGGCACAGCCGGAATTGGTTCTCGAGCTCTCAAAAATAACACCGGATCTCTATGAGACCGATAGAATTGAGGTTGGCCGGCGGATGAATTACACCCGCTGGATCAATTTTGTTGAAATTGCAAGTTCTACCCGGTGGAGTGAGATAGATGTAGATATCAAGAAACTACTACATGATTATCCAGGGAGTGTGGAAGCGAAGCTAGAGGATACCCTTCTTTCTCTTAGGCGGACAGACAGAATAAAAGATCAAATACGTCAGGATTTGAATGCTTGGCTTTCTACTTTGCTTGAGATAACAAATCAGAAAAGCCAGAGAGAAGAACTAGAAGAATTGCAATTTACGGTGCAGCGGCAGCACCATTTTATCCAGGCTAAAAATACTATCAAAAAACTGTTGCCAACCTTTCATATTATTAACCCAGATATCCTACTGTCTCCTTCGGTGCAGGGCCATGATCATCAATCTGATATTGAAAAGATAAAGGGATATATTGCCAATCTGTTGGCGAATGAACAGAAAGTGGGAAAAACTAACCCGGTTCTGCTTGTTGATGGCCCTTCTCTGCAATTAGAACCCATCATGCAGAGAGAACTCTTAGCCTATCTCAAAGACCTCTCAACGCAATGCCACTGTTTCTATCTGCAAAATGAGAAAGATGCAATCCAGTGTTCTGCAGACAAGGAGATCAGCCTTACTGATATGTTCACCAAGAAGCGCATGGCAAAATAAATATGGTTAATGTCGGGTTTGATTAATTTTTCTCTGTAGTTATTAAAGAAAAAGTTAAATCCAGCAATAGCTTCTCTTCTCAGATTTCCCAGGCTGATTTCACCAAACCAGTATAGACTTGAAGATTTCTTCAATGGAAGTAAATTTGGATTATGAGCGACTCCAGGCGCAATTGATTTTGTCTTAATGGGATTTATTATTGGTTAAGAATTATAGTGATTCTAAAGTTGTCTTAGAGATAAGGCGTAAAAATGTAGCACTAAAACAAAAAACAGTTTCTTTGTCCTCTCCGAGGAATCTATGTCCAAGACCAATGTATTTGGGGTGTCATGCTGGTTGCTTTTCTTTTTAATGATCTCATCCGGGTGCAGCGTACACACAATCGATTTTAACCCACAACCTTTACAGGAGGCTTCTTCAAGCTATTCTGAGAAATCCGATTCAATATCAAACGAGTACTGTGTCTGGTGGCAGCAGTTTAGTAACCCTGAGCTCAACGTTCTAATTCGTACCGCTCTTGAAAATAACTTTGGAATTATTGCTTCAGTTGCAAGATTAGAACAGTCTCGTGCCCTTGTCATTCAAGCCCGCGCAGATCGTTTACCATTTTTTGATCTTGCCGGGCAAACTGAACAAAGCTGGCGTGAGGGTGAGGATCGAGATCATTTTTCTGATGCGGGCATCCTTTTCTCCTGGGAAATTGATGCATTCAACAGGCTGGACTCCATAAGACTGGCACGCCAGAGTGAAGCAGAGGCACGCCAGGAGGATATTGAGGCTGTTCGCCTTCGACTGAGTACAGAAGTTGCTGCAGTGTATTATGATGCTGTAGCTCAAAATCTCGAACTTGCCCTACTCAGAGCACAGTTGAAAGTTGATGAGGAACTCCTTGACCTTACTCAATTGAGATTTGAAAGCGGCTTGACTTCATCGGTTGATATGCTGCAGCAAAGCAGTCAACTTGCAGAAACCCAGAGTCTTATCCCTGTATCTGAATCTCTTTTAAGGCTTGCGGAAAATCGATTGGATGTTTTGGTGGGTGAGGCACCAGATGGCAACACCAGGGTTTCCCGCAATAAAGATTTCGCAGAAATTGGAAAACTGCCCTTTCTTGGTATTCCGGCAGATTTATTGATTAACAGACCGGATTTAAGGGTACTGCGCCTGGAACTGGTAGCGGCCGATGCGGAAATAGGCCAAGCCATTGCCGAGCGATTGCCGAGATTGACCCTCAATGGTTCGCTATTATACGAAGACGGAACAGGACCTGGAGGATTGGTTGGCACTGTTTTAGGCACATTTATCCAACCCTTAATCGACTGGGGAGCCCGCAAAGCTGAAGTGACGAGAAATAAGGCCTTATATGTTGAGCGATTAGCAGTATTCACCCAACGTTATCTTGAAGCGGTTGAAGAGGTCGAAAATGCCTTATATCAGGAACTCAAACAACGGGAGTTTATCGCAAGATTATATAATAGACGGATGTTTCTCCAGCGTACTGTTGATGAAACAACGGAGAGATACACCAATGGTTTAACCGACTACCTGCCAGTGTTGGACGCTTTGAAGGAGTTGAGGAGATTGGAGAGGGTTCTGGTCCTGCAGGAACGGGCACTTGTCGGTTTTCGTATACGGCTCCATCGGGCTCTTGGTGGAGCATTACCTAAACAATCAAATGAATTACAACTTCCAGGGATAACGCTGAAATGAAAAACCTCGCAAATTGTTGGCGCATTTTAAGTATCGTCTTTGCCTTTGCTCATCTGAGTTGCACCGCTGCAATGGCAAAAGCGCCGGTATCAGTGATAGTCCGAGAAGTTGTGATGGCTGATTTCAACGATAGAGTGGAAGCCTTGGGAACGTTGAGAGCTAATGAAACGGTTGAGATTACCGCCACGGTAACTGACACTATTACTGCTATACATTTTGATGATGGACAACGCGTTAATAAAGATGACATATTGATTGAGATGACCAGTGAGGAAGAACACGCACTACTCGAAGAAGAACTTTCAACTGTTGCCGAAGCGAAGAAGCAGTATGCTCGTCTTAAACCATTAGTCGATAGAGGGGCTGCGGCCAAATCATTACTGGATCAGCGGCAGCGTGAACTTGATACTGCCCAGGCGAGACTTCGGGCTATTGAATCTCGGTTGCAGGACAGGCTCATTCTCGCGCCATTTTCAGGAGTTGTAGGCTTAAGAAATATAAGTGTTGGCGCACTCATAGAACCTGGCGATCTTATTACTACTCTCGATGATGACAGTGTAATGAAACTTGATTTCACCGTACCTTCGGTTCATTTAGCCACCCTGAAAAAAGGACTGCCCATTGAGGCCAAAGCCTCAGCATTTGGAGATACGATATTTGCTGGTGAAATCAGCAGTGTCAACAGCAGAATTGATTCAACTACCAGAGCGGTAGCGGTCAGAGCTATCATTCCCAACCAGGAAAAGCTGCTCAAACCTGGGTTGCTCATGCAGGTAACATTGCTGAAAAATCCAAGAACTGGCCTGGTTATCCCCGAAGAAGCACTCATACCAACGGGAAAAATAAATCATGTTCTCGTGGTTGACCCGCGTGCTGAGTCGCCCACTGTGGAACAGCGTAAAGTTGAAATTGGAGTGCGTCGAACGGGTGAGGTGGAAGTCAGGGAGGGACTCGCAGCCGGTGAATTTGTTATTACTCATGGAACCATACGGGTAAAGCCTGGACAGCAGGTTTCTATCCTCGCTGAACAAAAGGGCGGGGAAACTCTCGAACAGCTTCTCACCGGTGGAAAGGAAAGCACTACCCAATGATACTTTCAGATATCTCGGTTAAACGACCTGTTTTCGCAGCAGTACTGTCATTGTTGCTTGTTGTATTTGGTATAGTCGCTTTCACAAATTTGCCCTTACGCGAGTATCCCGATATCGACCCACCCATTGTCACCGTTGACACCATTTATCCGGGAGCATCCGCCAACGTGGTTGAAACCCAGATTACCGAACTTGTTGAAGAGAGGATTGCCGGAGTGGAGGGCATCAGCTCAATCTCATCTCGCAGTGAAGACGGTAGATCAAGAGTGACCATCGAGTTCAGCACCAACCGGGATATTGATGCAGCAGCCAACGATGTACGAGACAGGGTTTCAGGTATTCTCGACGATCTCCCGGACGAGGCCGATCCTCCTGAAATTGAGAAAGTTGACTCAAACGACGATGTCATAATGTGGTTGAACCTGGTGAGTGACAGATTGTCAGTTCCAGAGCTCACCGATTATGCCGATCGCTATCTGGTCGACAGATTTTCTGTACTTGATGGCGTATCACGAGTCAGACTTGGCGGCGGACAGAGTTTTGCTATGCGGGTCTGGCTGGATCGCAATGCCATGGCTGCCAGGGACATCACCGTGAATGATGTGGAAAATGCGCTGCGCGCTGAGAATCTGGAGTTGCCAGCTGGTACCATAGAATCTTCACAACGCAGTCTGACAGTCAGGATTAACCGCGCATTTCGCACCGCTGAGGATTTTCAACGACTGGCAGTTAAGCGCGGAGAGGACGGCTATATCCTTCGATTGGGCGATATATCCAGGGTTGAACGCGGTACAGTAGAAGATCGCACCTTTTTCAGGGGTAACGGTGAGGCGATGATTGGGCTGGGCATCATTAAGCAGTCAACCGCCAATACCATTGACGTTGCCCGCGGCGCCAAAGGTGAAATGCAGCGTATCAATCCAAGCCTGCCTGAAGGTATGGAAATAAAGCAGAGTTACGATACCTCGGTATTTGTCGAAGATGCCATAGCTGAAGTATATAAAACTCTGCTCATCGCAATTGGCCTTGTTGTGTTGGTCATCTTTCTCTTCCTCGGTAGCCTTCGTGCAACGCTGGTTCCAGCAGTTACGGTACCTGTCTCGATTACCGCTACTTTTATAGCCTTAAATTTTTTTGGATTTTCAGTAAATTTGCTCACCCTGCTTGCCTTGGTGTTGGCAATCGGATTGCTTGTTGACGACGGCATTGTTGTCCTAGAGAATATTTACCGCCGCATAGACGAACACGGTGAAACCCCGCTCGTTGCGGCCTTTACAGGAACGCGTCAGGTAGGTTTTGCTGTCATTGCCACAACCCTGGTGCTCATTGCGGTTTTTGTACCGATTGCCTTTCTTCAGGGTGATGTGGGCAGACTTTTCTCCGAATTTGCCTTAACAGTTGCGGCAGCGGTTGGCTTTTCCAGTGTGGTTGCCTTGAGTCTTTCTCCCATGCTGGCCTCCGTGCTGCTGAAAATGAAAAAGCGTGATACTAATAACACCCCGAAGATTGAACTCTTTTATCGTTGGATTCGCAGGACATATCGGCGCAGCTTAAAATTCTCTCTGAAGCGACCACTGGTCGTTCTTGTCTTTTTTGCTGGTTTGATAGGCGGGTCTTTCTGGTTGTTCAACAATATAGCCACTGAGTATGCCCCCAAGGAAGACCGAGGCGCGTTTTTCATTCTAGTAAATGGGCCTGAGGGCGCGACATATAAATATATGAAGGAGTATATGGATGAGATTGAAAAAAGGCTCATGCCTCTGGTTACCAACAACGAGGCAACCAGGCTCCTGGTCCGGACCCCACGGTCCTTTGGCAATATTGCTAATTTTAACAGCGGTATAGTCATTACCGTTCTCACTCTCTGGAGTGAGAGGCGCTCAGCCTGGGAGATAATGGGTGAGGTTCGAGGCAGGCTCGCCGGTCTTCCGGGTGTTCGAGCATTTCCGATCATGCGCCAGGGGTTTGGAGCATCAATCCAGAAACCTGTGCAGTTTGTTATTGGCGGTGGAACCTATGCTGAGTTGGCACAATGGCGCGACATACTACTTGAGAAAGTGGAGGAGAACAATCCCGGGTTGCTTGGTTTGGATTGGGACTATAAAGAGACTAAGCCGCAGCTTCAGGTGAATATCGACTACGACCGCGCTGCAGAACTGGGCGTCACGGTGGGTACCATTGGCAGAACTCTGGAAACAATGTTTGGCTCGAGAAGAGTTACCACGTATATAGAAGAGGGTGAGGAATACGATGTCATTGTTGAAGGCGAACGCGACAGACAGCGCACGCCTACTGATCTGCAATCGATATTCGTTCGTTCGCAGCGCACCGACCAGCTCATCCCTCTTAACAATCTGGTGGCGCTTGAGGAGTTTGCCGATTCGAATACACTCAACAGATACAACCGGGTGAGATCGATAACTCTGCAGTCAAATCTGGCCGATGATCTTGCGCTTGGCCAGGCACTCGACTACCTGGAAGGGCTGGTGCGGGACCACCTCCCAGAGAAGGTCATCGTCGACTATAAAGGAATTTCCCAGGACTACAAGGGATCATCACAGTCGATATTGTTTGTCTTTATACTTGGACTGATTGTTGTTTTTCTTGTGCTCGCCGCTCAGTTTGAGAGCTTTATACATCCCTTTGTTATCATGCTCACAGTTCCCCTGGCCATGGCAGGCGGCCTGCTTGGTTTGTTTATTACCGGTTCAACGCTTAATCTCTATAGCCAAATTGGTCTTATAATGCTCATTGGGTTAGCCGCTAAAAACGGCATTCTAATCGTTGAATTCATAAATCAGCTTCGTGCGGCAAAATTCTCCTTTTATCGGGCTATTCTTCAAGCTGCGGAAGTGCGCTTGCGACCCATAGTAATGACCGGTATCACAACTGCAGCCGGAGCGATTCCGCTTATTCTCTCATCCGGGGCAGGTGCGGAAACACGCATGGTCATTGGGGTAGTTGTTCTTGCAGGGGTATTAACTGCAACCGTTTTCACCCTTTTTGTAGTTCCCGTGGCATATAGCCTGCTGGCAAGAAACACGAGCACAATTGATGCTCGCGCCAATCGGCTGCAGGAGGAAATGCAGCTAAAGAAAAAATAGGATTAAACACAGCGGTGCAGAAGAGTTCTTTTAATTTCGTCTTCGGACAATCCTATATATGCAAATCATCGAACTATTCTTAACCCCGGAGAATAGACAAAACGCTGAGGCGAAATTATCCTGAACTATAGCTTATAGAAATTTTAGTTTAGCATTGAAAATGAAATTTAATTCAATTGAAATGAATTGCTCAAATCGCCTGGTATCAGTGTTCTGGCACCTAGTAGTGATCAGCATCAAAAAACAATAGACTTATCATGAAAAAAATAGTGTATATCCTGCTGTTCTTTGTTCTTTCTGCATGTGCAACGAGTCCTACGGGCAGAAATCAGCTTATGCTCGTTTCTCCGGAGACGGCAATTAGTGCTTCACGCGAGGCCTATACCCAGACTCTTCTTCCCCATGCAAAAGAAGGGCGGATTGACAGCAACCCAAGAGTTGCCCAGAGGGTACGGACCATAACCGGCAGAATCATTGCCCAGGCAATTGATCAGTATCCCCACACCCGTGATTGGGAATGGAGCGTCAGGGTAATTGACGAGCCGGAAACGGTAAACGCCTGGTGCATGGCCGGTGGAAAAATGGCAATTTATACCGGTCTGATTGAGAAGGTCAAACCCTCAGATGATGAATTAGCCCAGGTTATGGCCCATGAGGTTTCTCATGCCCTTGCCAACCATACCGCTGAAAAAATGTCTGTGGCAATGGCCAGTCAGCTTGGGCTAATGGGAGTGGCTGTGGCCGTTGGCGACAGCGATTATGGTGGTCTGGCGCTCACTGGAAGTGCGCTGGCAGCTGCACTGGCAATTAATTTACCCAACAGCCGGAATGCCGAGATAGAGGCCGACATTATGGGAATTGAGCTTGCCGCCCGAGCTGGTTATGATCCACGCTCAGCGG
>JAAUYI010051287.1_pt1 | contig 11916 bp, 9 predicted proteins | sample 7278041 | NCBI WGS metagenome assembly JAAUYI01 (sample SAMN14350216, study PRJNA611818) | marine sediment metagenome | isolation source: surface marine sediment (0.6m) | place: French Polynesia: Moorea | collected 2018-08
AAGTAGAAGCTCGGTGAGAAGGTGACCGTGCACCTTTGGCCGGCGACGGACGCGGACACCGCAATCTGGAGCTCGTGGGATCCATAGCCCGACAGCCGGCCTCGAACACTGCCGCAATCGGATTTGACAACCACGATGGGAGCTTCACCTGGAGTGGTCGTCCGCAGCCGGAGACCCTGATCCTGCAACCGGGGAATGGTAAAGTTCAGAGCCGCTTCTCCGGGCCGATCGATACCCCAGATCAACAGGTTCGCCGGCTGTGCACTCAGCCATCGGTGAGCCAAGACTTGTCGGTGCCCGGTCTCCTGCAGCGCTTCCCAGGTGTCGGAAAAGTGAAAACGGGGCGTCGCTATCACCGGGTAGGGGATCTTTACCTCGACCAGTGCGTACTCTTCGTCGTCGACCTCAGGAGCTTCGACGTCCAGGGGCCAGCGCCGTCCAGAAGGTGTATAGAGTCCCAGCGTCAAGGAGTAGTTGCCGGGAGGCAGCGGCGGAGCGAGTGCGGATTGTTGAAGATCCAACGGATAGTTGACTTCTTGACCCTCGACCCACGTCTCCGGGAAACGATGGTCGAAGGTCCGCTGCACTTTGCCCTCCGAGTCGATCAGGTGCACGAAGACGAAGAGCTCGCTCCTAGGGATGTCCAGCGGGGCCAGCAGCAGCCAGGTCAGCTCCAGTGATGCGCTATGTGGGTACGGAAGCGTGATCTCATGTGCGGATGTCTGTAACCGCGCAACGGGTGCCTGCTGACGGCAGGCGAGAAGACAGGACATGAGCAGAAGGCACGCGGCCAGAGGCTTTAATATTGTCGTCACGTTATGGGTGCTTTCGATCTGGGTTTCTCAGGGTGGCCCCTAGCGGCGGCCCGGCGCAATCGAGAGGGCGTGCCGTTGACGTGCCTCCTTCAAGGCGAGATGAGCGCTTGAATCGATGACGCTCATATTATGAACATCCGAAGTTTACGCCGTATCATCCGTACCGATAATAGTTGGACTCGGATCTCGTATGTCAGACGTACTCTTTCGCTATCTGTTGACCGCGCGCCAGCGGGAGAGGTCCACCATCAGGCGGCTCTTCCTGGCAGACGATCCGCTGCTCGAAGCCGGAGTCGAGCAGCTGGTGGAGACGGCGGCGGCCCGCATCGGAGTCACCTCACAACACGAACGGGTCAATCGCCGCCAGGTCACAGTGCCGGCGTCACGCCGTCGCACGGTGCGTTTCTTCGAAGTTGCCCAGCCCAACCGACCTCAAGAGGGGCGCTTCGAGCAGCGGTCGGAAGAGTTCCCCCTCAAGAGTACCCTCAAGGTCTACCGGTGCACGTCGTGTCGAGGCTCCGGCAAGGTCCGGTGCTGGACCTGTTCAGGCCGTGGCGCCGTCAGCTGTGGGCGCTGTGGGGGCTCGGGCAGGAGCCAGGGTAATGACGGCCGGCGGCGAAGGTGTGGAGGCTGCGGTGGCTCCGGTCGCCTGACCTGCGGAACCTGTGGCGGCGCGCGCCGTGTGACGTGCAACCAGTGTCGCGGAGAAGGCCGGTTGGCGAGCTGGGAGGTGGAGGTCTACCAGTGGCTCAAGGAGTATCGCGCGAAGGACGAGATGCCGCTCTCGACCGACGAATCTCGGGTACGCAAGGCGTTTGACCGCTGGCTGGGCCTCGGTCAGGAACAGGTCACCAGTTTCGAGCCGGCGGTGGTCGTAGCTCACCTCGGTTTCGAGACGCCGGAAGCTTTGGACCTGGCGGCTCGTGCGGACGACCTCCGGCGTCGTTTGGAGAAGAAGGCCCAGAGCTCGAGCAATACCTATCTCTTCCATCGTAGCGACCGATGGATTGCGCCGGTCGGTTATACCGTGGTTCGTCTGGACGGCAAGGCGCGTTTCTACTGGCTGGTGGGCCGCGGCGAGCAGGCTCGAGAGGTGACGCCCAAGGGGAAACCAGACGGGGTGAAAGTTATGGGGTGGTTCGGAGCCGGTTCGGGCAGCCTGCTGGGCTTCGAGAGCTTCACTGCGGCCTTCGAGCAGGCGTTGCCTTTGCTCGAGAGCCTGCAACTTTTCGGCGACGTGTCCTTCGGTTGGCTCGCCAGCGGCTCGGTCGTCGGCTGGTCGATGGCGCTGGCCGGAGTGCAGCGGGCGCGACGCCGCAAGCCGCCAGTGCCGGCGATCGGGCTGATCGTTGCGTCCGGGCGACCGACCGCCTACCTCACCTGTCTGGCCTACCTCGGCTCCTATCTCGGCCGACTGGTGGTGCTCGATCGCGCCTATGACCTCCAGTCCGAGCATCTGCTGGGTAGAATGAGACCGAACCGTCAGTCGGAGAGCCTCGGGATCGAGCTCGCGGACGGCCGCAGGATTCGCCTGGTCGAAGTGGCCAACCCTGAAGGCATCTCGGCCGAGCGGCTCACCATGATGGCCAAGGCGCTGGACGCCATAATGATTCTCGAACATCCAGACCACACCGCCACCGGGCTCATCGAGCGCATCACGGCCGCTGCCAGTCCGCCTCCCCGGATCGGAAGGTTGATGATCGACGACCAGCGTGATCTCAAGGATTCAGAAACCGCGCTGCCGCTCGAAGCTGTGCGTCGGGCGTTTATCGAAGACTTGGGCACCGTCGACTGGCAGGTGATCTTCGATCGTATGTGGCAGCCGCTCAGCGGCCTGCTCGAACCCTCCACTGGGAAGACGTCATGAGTCTGTGGGAGCGATTGTTCGGCCTCGTCAAGAAGCGTCGGCGGCGCTGCAAGGTGCCGATCCTCGGTGTCGAAGGCTGCGGAAAGAGCTCGCTGATCCTCACTCTCGGCCAATACATCTCGTTGCACGGCATGGGCCGGATCTCGATGTCGAGCAGCAATCTCTTCGGTGAATTGCTGAGCCACGTCGCTGCCGGCCGACCGCTGCCGGCCACCACTCGGATGGAGAAGTTCGAACTCCATGTCCAGCGCGTACCGGAGTCCGACGGAGGCCATACCCCGGTTGATCTGACGCTATCCTCCGAAGACATTCCGGGGTTGCAGTTTCGTGACCTGGTCAACGAGCTGCGAGTGAACCCGGACCTGTCGAAGTGGAAAGCCGGGCCGACAAAGAAGATACTCGAGCAGTTCACCGAGCTCTTGACCAGCTGCGACGGTTTCATCTTCATCGTCGACCTGGCCCGCGATCGCAAGGCCACGGACGAAGACTCCAATGAGCATGTCTGGGCGGCGTTCGGCGACCAGATCAAGCCGATCATGACCGGCATCTTGCTGGCCTCGAAGATGAATCAGGTGATGGCGCGCAAGCCAATCTTCTTCGTCTTTTCGAAACCGGATCTCCACGGTCTGACGCCCGAGGAAGTGCGCGAACATTTTCGCCGCGGCATGGCGATTCCCCTGGCTCAGCTACGCGGCGAGCTGATCAACGTACGTCACTACAACGTCCGGTGTGCCGGCTGGGGCATGGATTCGGCCCTCGATGGTTTGGGCATCGACGTCCTACTCTCGGACCTGGTTCACGCTGTCAATGCCGTCGGCGACGACTGAGACCCCCTGAGCGAGGAGACGATCATGGCGACTCTCATCAGTTTGCTATTCCAGGGCGACGTCGAAACAGAACAAGCCCTGTCCCCGGCCGAGGAGCGCGAAGTGGTGCATTCGGCGTTTCCGATGACGCCCCCGCGTGACGCCACCACGCGTCAGGACTACCACGCTTGGAAGATCGTCCCCTTGACCAGCGGTCGCCTTTTGCTGTCGACCGTGGTCAATCGTGGTGACGAAGACGATTATGGTCGGCCGGTGTTGCGGGCCAACGCTTGTCTGCTGGCGTCGGGCGAGATGAGCGGCGCCCTGCGCGACCCGACAGCGATCTGGCAAGCGCTGGGCGTCACGGATCGACCGACGGATCTCGAGGCGTTTACGCTTCGGGTCGAGGCGTCGTCGATTCATTCGTCTCCGGAGGCCTTCGATCTCTTCTCTTCCGAGCTCGATCACGATGGTGTTTTTCATGCCCGGGCAGCGGCAGTGCTCGGCGAAAAGACCGCCGACCTCTATCTGGGAGATGTCACCGACGCTCTGGAGTTGCTGAGGCCGACTTTCGGTCTGTTGCCACGGGAGCGTCTCGAGCGCTTGCACCTGGCGATCGGCGGTGAGGCTTCGGACGCCCGCGAGCCGATTCTCGGACTGCCCGGCGGAGCTCCCGATGACTGGCGTGGTGGTCTGCTCAGCAGCCTGTTCGGACGCAAGAACGACGCCATGAGCGACGCCGCGGTGGACTTCGAGACTCGGGAGATCTTCGGCATCCGCGCCAGCGGCGCGGTGGCCCTGGCCGAGGCGATTGCCGATCGTCGTCCGTGGCCCCTGGGCCTCGACGGCTCCGACCGCTATCGAATGCTGCTCGATTGCCTCGATTCGGGCACGACTCCGTTCCAGGCCGTGCCCGAGCTTGAGGAGTTGCGTCAGTCTGTCGAGCGTATCGAAGAGCTTTCCAAGAGTTTGATTCGATGACCACGAGTCGTCTGCCGTCGGCTCTCAGGCACGAGATCGAAGAGCTCGGGCAGTTCGGCGTCCGCCATACCGCGGTCTCCGATCAGGTGATCCTGGCTGCCGAGGTGCGTGGCGTGTCTGTGGTCATTTATGTCGACCGTGACACCTACCCCGGCGAACCGCCGCGGCTCGAGATCGCTCGCGAATGGTTGCAAAGCCGTCGCGGCCGGCCGATCCGAGGGCTCGAGTCTCAACAGCAGTGGAACCGCACTCTGGGAATCGGCGCTCTGTTGCGCGAGCTCGAGCAGCGCTTCGCCGAGGAGCCACCCCGCCGACCCCAGAAGGCATCGCGTCGCCGGGAGCGAGGTGGTCTGGCTCAGCTGCTGCGGACGATCGTCGACTGGTTCCGGAATCTCCTGCGCCGACTCTTCGGCGGTCGACAAGCCGTCGAGGCCGCCGCCATGCCGGCGGCAATTCAGGCACGCTATGAGGAGATCATCGTCGAGCGAGCTTCCCGCGTCGAACGCTACAAAGAGGCGGTGACCCAGCTGATGACCCAGTGGCAGGGCAAGACCGCCGACCTCGAGCGATTGGGGCGGGAGATTCAGACGCTCGAACGCGATAGCGAAGCCAAGCTGGCCGAGGCCGAGCGTCTGGTCAAAAAGCTCAAGGCGTCAGGCAAGAGCCTCGAGGAGATCCAGGGCGATACTCTCTATCGGCGCTGCCAGACGGCCTACGAAGAACTTTCCGCCGATCTTGCAGAAAAGCAGGAGCGTTTCACCGAGCTCGAAGAAGATGCTGAAGAGCACCTGGGCAAGATCCGTGACCACGAGGCGCGTATCGACACGTTGGAAGACGAGCTCGAAGAGCTCGAAGACGAATCCGAGGAAGTCGCCGCTGATCTGGCTACCGTCGAGCTCGAGCAGGAGATCGCCGACCTGCGTGCCGGAATCTCCCGCGCCGGTTCCGACGAAGAACTACGCCGGCTGCTGCGCCAGTTCCGCAAAGCCAAAGCCACCGTGCGAATCACCCGCGAGGCCGCCGAGCTCGACCAGGAAGCTCAGGACGCCGAATACCTCGAAGTAGCGCGAAAAGTCGAAGCCGCCCGACGGTTCGAAAGCTCGGTTGGCTTGGAGGCGGATCCGGTCGACGAAGAGCGGTCGCGCGAGTAGCTAGCTGCTAGGGCAGCCGCCGAGGTCAAGGGCGCCATCGGCATGAGGCTTGGCGGGAACTGCTAGTGACTCGTCGCGAGTCACTCCCTATCCTGAAAAGGACGCGGACTCGTCGGCAGGTTCCGTCGAGGGGAGCAGAATCCAAACGCGTCTCGCGACCTAAGATTCAAAAGAAGACATCACGAGCCTGAGCCGCTCGTTTGGCTGGAGAAATCATGAGTAATGGAACTATCGAAGCCGTTGAACGGCCGGGAGTCGGCGGTGTAAAGCGGCCGGCCGCCGCCCGCCGCAGTTTTCCGCTGCGGCCGATCCTCGCTTTCGTCGCGGTCTGGCTGGGAGGCTCGTGGCTGGTCGTGGGCGGCTGGCTCAGTCCGCTGCTTCCAGGCGGCTGGGGCGTCGTCGCGGTCGCCCTGGCAGCGACCGCGATTCCCGTCTGGACGCTGGCCCGAGGCATCCGCGGAGACTCCTATCCGTCGGCGACTACCCGTCTTCTGATTCTGCGTCCGTTCTGGTACGCGATGCTCTTCATGCCGATGCTTGCCATCGTGACGCTGGCCGGTGGCTTTTTGGGCTTGCCGTTCGCAGCCGCCGGCGTCGCTGGCCGCTGGGCCCTGGGGGTCGGCGCCACCCTGATCGGCATCGCCGCTCTGGTCGGATATGTCGGTAGCCGGCGACTGGTCGTCAAGCGGTTCGAAGTCCGGATGCCGAGGCTACCGCCGGCATTCGACGGGCTCCGTGTCGTGCAGATTTCCGATCTGCACGTCGGCCCTCATACCCCGCACCGATTTCTCGCACGGGTTGCCGAAACAGTGCAGAAATCGAATCCCGAGTTGATCGTCATCACCGGTGATCAGGTCGACGACTTCGCGCGTGACGTCGAGCTGTTCAACGACGCCTTCGGCGCTCTCGAGGCTGACCACGGTACTTTCGCCATCGCCGGCAATCACGACGTCTATGCCGGCTGGGACGCTGTGCGTGACGGTCTTTCAGCCGCTGGTTTCGAGGTACTGGTCAACGAGGCGGTGGCGATCGAACGACGCGGGCAACGCCTCTGGATCGCGGGCACCGGAGATCCCGCCGGCAAAGGTTGGCCAGGGGGTAGCGGACAGGGCGTGGCCCCTGACGTCGATCGGACGCTCGCCGGAATTCCCCGGGACGAGCCGATTCTGGCGCTGGCACACAATCCCGTCCTCTGGCCCGAATTGGCTTCGCGTGGCGTCGACCTGACGCTCAGCGGTCATACCCACTATGGGCAGTTCGCCATTCCGAGCCGGGGTTGGAGCATGGCTTCGCCATTTCAGAAGCTGGCGATGGGAACGCATCGAGAAGGGCGGTCCTTGCTCTACATTCATCCCGGCAGCAACTACTGGGGTATTCCTTTCCGGATCGGAACACCACCCGAGGTGGCGGTCTTGACGCTGCGCGTCGGCCACCACGACGATGCAGGGATCGACGAGATCGAGTAGTCAGAGATCTTCCGTCATCGAGATCTTCGGATCGTCGACTGAGTAGAGGACCTGGACACCGTCGCTAGCTTTGATCGCCAGATCCAGCTCGGCAGTGCTGGCTCGGCAGTGCTGGCTTCGTTAGTGTAGCGTCGCGCCTCGATGATTTCAGGGCCGCGGAACTGACTCCTATGTCCAGCACAACATTCAAAGACACCTCGACCTTTCTGATGCGGCTTGCCCGGGCGCTGCATTCCTACGGTACGCCGTCGCATCGTCTCGAGGAGGCACTCGAGATCATGAGCCAGGAGCTCAGAATCGAGGCTCAATACCTGGTGACGCCGACTTCCATCTTCGCCTCGATCGGGCCGGAAGGTGAGCAGGAAACGATCCTGGTCCGAGTCGAGCCGGGAGAGACCAACCTCGAGAAGCTGACCTTGCTGGGCGAGGTGATGCAACGGGTCGAGAGCGGCGAGCTCGACCCCTGCGGCGGCCTGGAAGAGATCGAGCGTGTAGTTTCGGGGCCCATGCGATACGGACCGGCGGTCACCGCCCTGGCCTACACGGTGACGTCGGGCTCCGCCGCGGTGCTGTTCGGCGGCGGCTGGCGCGAAGCAGCATTGTCGCTGGGCCTCGGCGCTGTCCTCGGGCTGTTGGCCATCCTTGCCATCGCCCGGCCGCGGCTAGCAGCACTGTTTCCGGCTCTGGCCTCGATGCTGGCCGCGGCGATCGCCAGCGGCGTGGCGGCGATGGCTTCGCCGGTGTCGTCATTCATCGCCACCCTGGCGGGCATCATCGTACTGGTTCCCGGCCTGACGTTGACCATCGCCATGAACGAGCTCGCCCACCGGCATTTGGTGTCGGGCACCGCCCGCCTGACCGGTGCGCTGATCACCTTCCTGCAGATCGGCTTGGGTGGCGCCACCGGTTGGGCGATCGCCGAGGCGTTGTTCGGGCGCCAGCCGCCGGTCGAGCCCCTGCCTCTGCCGGAGTGGTGGTTCCTGATCGCGGCGCCCGTGGCCGCCGCTTCGTTCACCGTGCTCTTCCGCGCTCGCCCCGGGGATTACCCATGGATCCTGCTCGGCTGCGCGGTTGCGTTTCAAGTCGCTCGCCACGCCGGCGCGGCCCTGGGACCGGAGCTCGGCGCAGCCCTTGGCGCCTGGGTGCTCGGTTGCCTGTCGAACTTGCTAGCTCGATGGCGCGGCAAGCCGGCGTCGATCACCCTGGTCCCGGGGCTGCTGATCCTGGTGCCCGGCAGCTTCGGCTTCCGGTCGCTCGAGGCGCTGGTGCGTCATGACGTGCTGGCCGGCGTCGAGACCGGCTTCTCGATGGTCTTGATCGCCATCTCGCTGGTCACCGGTCTCTTCCTATCCAACCTGACGGTGGCACCGCGCCGTCTACTCTGAGGGCTATCATGCGTCAGCTCCTTGCACCGCTCATCACCCTATGTCTGGCCCTGCCCGCGTTCGCTGAATCCGACGTTGAGCTGTCCGCGGCCGAGGCCCGGCGCAACGCTCGCATCGACGCCTTCTTGCTCGACTCGATGCGCGCCGCCGATCTAGATGCCTGGATCATCCTGACTCGCGAAGGCAATTTCGATCCGCTGTCCGAGGACTTCGGCTTTCACCTCGGGCGCGGTGCGTTGATCTTCCTGGATCTTGGCGATCGCGCGTCGCGTTGGGCGGTGGTCTCGTCGCTCGATCTGGTACCTCTGCGCCAGAGTGGTATCTACGACGAAATCATCGGCTTCGAGCGAAATCAATCCTTCGAGGAAGTGCTCGAAGAAGTGCTGGGCCGTGCCTTGGAGGGGCTTGAGATCGAGCGCATCGGCATCAACACTTCGGAGACCAGCGGCATTGCCGACGGTCTTACCGCCACCTTTCTCGAGCTGCTCAAGCGAGCTCTGGGGCCGCGGAGATCCAGCCAGCTGGTTTCCGCCGAGACCGCGGTGCTGAGCTTTCGCTCGAAGAAGTTGCCCGAGGAGATCGATATCTACCGCCGGGCAGTAGCTGCTACCCGTGACATTCTGCACGAGACCTTCACCGGGGGCTTTCTGAGACCCGGCGTCACCACCCAGGCCGAGCTACGCGACCATGTTCAGGCGTTGGCCGCCGAGCGCGGGTACACCGAGCTCTCGTGGGAGCGGGAAGCCTGTCCGGGTGTCTATTCCGGTCTCTTCACCGACCTTTCGCACGCCGAACCTAGCGCCAGGGTGATCCAACCCGGCGATATCCTATGGGTCGACTTCGGCGTCCGCGACTCCGGTCTGGCCACCGACATGATCCGCGCCGGTTATCTGCTGCGACCGGGTGAGACCGAGCCCCCGGCCGAAGTCCAGCGCATGTTTACCACCTTGCTGGCGGCCAACCGCGCGGCTGTGGCGGCAATGCGCCCCGGGGTCGCCGGCTGGGAGGTCGACGCCGCGGCTCGCCGGGTGGTCACAGAAGCCGGCTATCCAGAGTTTTTTCATGCCACCGGCCATCCGGTCGGGCGCGAGGTCCACGGCGCTGGCCCGAGCCCCGGTCCGCGGGGTGTGAAGTACGGCGCAGCCGTCGAGCTGCGCCTGGAAGCGGGGCAGATTTTCGCCATCGAACCGTCGGTGATGTTGCCGCGTGAGGAGCTAGGCGGTGCCTGGATCATCAACGTCGAGGAGGAAGTCCTGGTCATGCCGGACGGTGCCGAGTACTTGGTGCCGCCGCAGAGTGAGCTCTATCTAGTACCAGCACCCCTGGGATCTGGGAAGTGACGCCGGCTACCTACAAGGCGAAGAAGATCCACTATTCATCCCAACTCTTTCCACCGGATGACCCAGCCAGTATGGGCACAAGAAGATCGGCGACTTCCTGCAAGTAGGCAGCAAGAAGCGTTTCGTCGCCTCGTTTTCTCAGGAGGTCGAGGTCTGTCTCATGCCAGCAGGCATCCTCCCTTTCCGACCTTGGCTCCACACCGAGGCCCTTCTCGAGAACGATCTTGGCGTTCTTCTTCCCCTTGATGCCTTTCGCGGTCAACCGTTCAGCCGCCAGGCGGGGGTCGAATCCGAGTACCTGATGGACTCTGTCGAGAGCATTCACCTCAGCAGCATCACGCGGCTCAAAGCCGTTCAGGATCCAGCACTCGCGCTTCGTATGGGGCGTCGCAAGGATGACTACGAACGGCCACGGCTGACTGCGCACCCGCTCCAGGCTGGGTACGCGCTCGGCGACGTTGTCGGTATCGCGAACGAAGGCAACGGCGTCAGGCCGCCTCCCGAGAGAGTTCAAAAGCAATAGTGCCAACCGAGCCCGACGTTCATCAAAGGCGCCAGCATAGCGTCCATGGATGACGAGATTCGCGCGCTTCGCCAGGCGCTCGATCCCGCTCCACGAGAGATAGTCATCGTCCCGTTCATAGCCCTGCCAATGGCACAACGCGGTGAGGCTCCCGTCTTCCAGCCAATCGATCTTCTCAACAAGCACACGTTCGGCAAGCTTACGGGCAATTTGCAGATCGCTCCTTGCCTCGCTGATGACTGCAAAAACGAACGCCGTCTCACTCTCGGACATCGCGGATCCAGTCTTCGCCCGCCGTCGACCAGAATTCGCCTGGCGTCATCACGTCTTTCCACCGCTCGAAATCCGGGTGATCCGAAAGCTCGCAAATGATCGCGGTACCGTCCCCCAGAATACCGGTCAGGCGGACTTCTTCGGGCTTGAGGGAGTCGAGGAGATAGGGCGAGTGACTGGTGGCGAGAATCTGAACGGGCACTTCTTCGGTGAGGCGACGAAGGCAGTCGATCAGATCACCCAAAGCGCGTGGATGTAGGCCGCGTTCAATCTCATCGATCAACACCAGGACGGGGACGGACTCCTTGTGATCTCTCGTCTCAGCCGCGATGCTGGAGATCGTGCCGAGCACGAGAATCGTGCCGTCACTGACGGCGTCAGGTGACAGGCTTGGGGCATGCTCTACGTCGAAAATAAGCTCCTGGCCGGCCACCCTTCCGCCCTGATCGTTGGTCACCTCGACTCGCCGGAATCGTATGCGTCCGAAATTCGGAATGATTGTCCGCACCAGGTTCTGGATCCACTCGAGCCGCTCGTCGTCCTGGAGTTTCATATCTGCCAAGACGGTCGCGAGCCCATAGCCGTCTTGCTGAATCGTCAGCTCATCAGCATCCAGATAGGATGCACGCTTGAGCGTGTCGGGATCGAATCGCAGGAGCCTCATGGAAGGCAGGCCCGAGCGAATCGCCGATGGGGAATTCTTTACAATCGAACCGGACCCTAACTTCGAGAAGACAAATCTTTCAGAAAAGCCGACTTCGAAGCCGATGGAAGGCCTTAGCCGTGCATGAACTCTCTCCCGAGAGCGGAAGAAGTCCGCGACCATCTTGTCGTGGGCTCCCGCATCAAGGACAGGCGCGTAAGTGCTATCGTTCTCAGTGATGAATCGCTGGAGGCGATAGAGCGCCTCCATGGCTTTGGTTTTGCCCGACGCGTTCGGTCCAACCAGGACGGTCAACGGCGCGAGGCCGAACTCCGTCTTGCGAAAAGGGCCGTACTCCTGGAGCCAGATCCTGGTGATCATTATCCTGCGATTCTCGTCGTTCCCTCGGTCGATGGCAAGACTCAATGGAATCGACCGCCAAACGCCGACGGCTCAGAGGCCGCCGGCTAAGGCGCCGCAGGCTCAAGCGCAGACGCTTCAGGCGCCGCCAAGGCCGACGGTCAAGAGCAGACTCTGAGGGTCGAGCAGGATGTGGAGGTCCTCATCGAGCATCTGCTTTTGATCCTTGAGCACATGCAGACGCACCTTGGCGTCGTGGGAGTCGAGACGGAAGGCGAGGTCGGTGAGGTCCTCGAGACGGTCGGC
>JAAUYI010139542.1_pt1 | contig 11909 bp, 11 predicted proteins | sample 7278041 | NCBI WGS metagenome assembly JAAUYI01 (sample SAMN14350216, study PRJNA611818) | marine sediment metagenome | isolation source: surface marine sediment (0.6m) | place: French Polynesia: Moorea | collected 2018-08
CATGGTCAGGGTGGGTGCCACCCGTAATATAGAGCACTGGGATTAGCTCATAGGTTGCTTGCTCTATCTGGCGACTGGCAAATATCCCTTTGGCATAGCAGTAAAACAACAAGGCCAACATCATTTTGGGGGGATAGGGAGCACTGCCACCGCCTTTGTAAAACCCTTCTATTTCACTGGTATCCAACTGCTCGACAATTTCTACCACCAAGCGAGCCTGGCTATTTGTATCCAGCCAACCTGACCTATTGCTGGGCAGCTCGAGCGCCCCAGTCCTATCAATTTTGATAAATTTGTTGTTGATGAGCTTTCTCCCAGTCAATTCTGAATAAGGGAAATTTAGCATAGTTTACATCAGCTTTCCATAAGCCCGACAGGCTCCTAGGGGGAAAAGCAGTAAACCTCCCGCTAGACTAGTCCACTGCATAATAATGGGAGTGGAAAACTGCACTCTTAGTTGTTCTAGACTCAAAATACTAATTGCAGAAAAGACTGCTGCCAACAATGCTGCCCCATCCCCAATTAAACCACTATCTGCTACTTGTAAGTCTTCAATACCGATCGCGACTGCACCGATAATTGCTACTGCCATACCAATTCAAAAACGTAGAGAAAATTGCTGACGAAAAATTAGCCAGCCACCTAAAGTCGTAAAAATTGGCATCATATTGTTGAGTAAAGTCGAATTGGCAATGCTAGTTTGAGTTGAAGACCATGCCCAAAGTGAGAGGGAAATAGCAAAACTAATTCCTGCGGTTAAGAGTAAAGCGATCGCCCTGCTGGTATACTTGGCTGGAACTGAATGAGGTTCGACTTTCTGGAAAGATCGAAGTACAATTAGAGAGCAGTTAGCGTAATTATTACCATAATTTGTCTCTTTTAAATTGAATAGTGGTCAAAACCAAACAACAACAGCAATTAGATTTAGCGGACAGAATCGAAAAGGTACAAGCTTTAATAGAGAACATCTTAAGAGAAATTGAGAGCATTAAAGCCAATTCACCAGTAGCACCATCAAATTGTGGGATAGTTCGTTTTCGAGCTAAAGGAAAGGGTGGAGCTTATTGGTATTACAAGTGGCAATCTCCAAAACCGATATTTGTCACTAAGCGCGGCAATCCTTCTCGCTACAAATATATTGGCAAAGCAGGTAGTCCCGCTTTTTTAGAAGCTGTAGAAATGATGAGAAATCGAACCTCTATATCTGCTCTACAGCAAGTACTATATACATTGGAATTAGGTCGAGAAGATTTACTGGAAGAAGCCAGCAGAACTCGTGACTAATTTTCAGTTTAATTCGGACATTGTTATCGTAACTAATACGCTAACTACTTCCTCCCACACCTTTTTTCGCTCACCCTAAAAGCGATCGCAGCAATTAACAAGCGGTTGCAGGTGACTCCATTGGGTTGGATTTCTGTCTCGGCGATCGCGATTAAAATTGAAGCCGAAGCAATTCCCAATAAAGCAATGCCTAAAGCAATCGGTGCTAGCCAATTTGCCCCAGACTCTACCTTGCCAATTTTACCGAGTCGAAATTGGTACATTGTAAGGATATCCAAAATTGTGAAAATGAATACTGTATACAGTTAAAGGTTAAATCCTAAAAATTGATGCGATCGATGATACATTTCAGTAATGACTGTTAGAGACGTAGCCCTAAAAGACTCCTAAAGGATACCGCGATACGAAGCGAATCCTTTAGGGCTTCGCATCGCATGCTACGTCTCTACGAACAACCAACAAAATCAAATAAAAATCAAGTCAGATTCGCTAATTTCGGCAGTCGCCACATCAACTAAGATAGCTAGATCCTCATCAAAGGCGCGAATAATAGTATTGCTGCCGTCGGCGACAAATTCGAGACTAGCAAAATCCAGGCTGGTATTAGCAAAACCAATTACATCTCCTTCGATACTGTTAAAGTCGGTAATAGTATTGGGTGAAGTTGGTAAATCGTCTTCATCGGTCAGAATCCAAAACTGGTCGGCATCCGCGCCCCCAGTAACTAAATTATTACTCCCCGTACCAAGATAAAAAATATCTGCACTGCGATCGCCAACCAGACGATTGCGATCGCCAGCAAATAAAATATCATCGCCATCCCCTGCATAGATGCGGTTGTGTCCGAAAGCAACAGAAGCATCAATTAAGTCGTCACCGCCACCCGTAAATAAGATATCGTTATTGCCATCAAAGTCGCCGTCAGGATCGGCTGCATCAATCAGATCGTCTCCCAGACTGCCAAAAACCGTTTCAACTTCAGCATCGGCTTCGGAAATATCGTCTACAGAAGAGAAAAGTTCCTCGCTATCATAATCGAGGTTATCAAAGCTAGGATCTAGAGACACCAAAACATTAGGCGGTTCGTCATCAACGGGTACGGTTGCCCCTTGGGTATCGCCTGGGGCCGATTCGGTATCGACATCGATGTGTAAAGGTGTTTCAGGAGAAAACTCTGGTTCGGCAAGGTTAATAGCAGCTACTAAATCCCAAACGGGATTGGGGTCGTTGTCGCTTTGAATTACCTCCAGGGCATAGTCTAAAAATTCCGCAGCAATAATACTTTCAGGCGTACCCGTATCCAACCAAGCTTGATAATCTTCGAGATCGAATTCAATGTCATTAGTAGCATCGAGGGGAGTAAGCTGAACTTTTAAGCCTTGTTCTCCCGCGTCAAAGATTTCTTGGGCTGCTACGGGGTCGATCCAGATATTAAACTCGGCAGCGGTGTTAGTAGAAAAAGGTGGATCGGGGAGTACGGGTAAATTACCTTCGCTAAATACCGCCCCACCCATAATCTGCACTACTTCTATATTCTCGATAATACTGGGGTCGCGTCGCAAAGCTTCAGCAATGTTGGTTAGGGGCCCTGTTGCCAAAATTGCTACTGGTTCGGGTGAATTATGAATCGTTTCGATAATTAAATCTACCGCGTCTTGAGTCTCAACATCTGGAGTTGACTCTGGTAAAGAGATAAAGGGCGACCAAAAAGTATCGGAAGGATCGCGAATAAAGTCGGGAAATTCATTATTGCCCTCTAAGGGAGACGATCGCCCTACCCCAACGGGAATATCTAAATCTCCCAAGCGATCGAGCATTCGCAGTAGGTTTTCATCAAAAACTTCAGGACGAGCGATACCGTTGGAAATAGTGATAGCTTGGACATCAAATTCGGGATTAGCCAGCAGATAGGCTACCGCCGTCATTCCATCCTGGCTGCCGTCGTCATCAATAATTACAGGAGTTGGTGTGGTGTTGTCTGTAGTCATAGGATTGGTAGGGGCGAACGACCGTTCGCCCCTACAGGATAAAAGAGAAAATTAGAAACTAAATTGCATTCGTAGGTTGCCTACGTAGATATTGGGGTTGTCTTCAAAGTTGTTGGGATTGGTAACTAAATAGAAGGCAGGAACTAAGGCGATGTTGTCATTGACGGGGTAATAATAAGTTGTCTCAAACTCATACTGCGTTCCGCCATCTCCCGCACCCGCAACTAGAAATTCTTCGCCATTAATCACGTCAAAAGGAATTAAAAAGGAAAAAGTACCCAACGCCCCTTCTTTAATTAGATCGGGAAAAGCCAAACCTGCCTGGATTGACTGCACGTTCACCGTTCTATTAATCGGTTCGAGGGTAATGCTGGCATAGGTATAGCGGACAAAAATACCAAATTTAGGGGCGATCGCCCAATCGAAATTAAAGCCAAGAGTATGGGAAAAAGAATCTTTTAAACCACCATCATTGGGATCGACATCCAGTCCTCTACCAGGGCCAGCATCCGCCAGTCCGTTTTGGAGTGGTTCGCCCGTTACGCCACCAATGACACCATCTACTACCCCTACATCAGAACTCAGATGAGTGTAGTTGTACATAAATCTGGTGTTAACAGTGTCAGTGGGAGAGAAAGTTAATTCGGCGGTGCTGGTATTTGTACCGCCAAATACACCTTCATCGGGGTCGCTGGCGGTGTTAAAGGGTGGACTGGGAAGAAATTCGGTAGATTCTCCCATATAAGCTATATTTAAATTCAATTTATCGCTAATATCCCAGATAATGACCGCCCCCGAACCGCGATCTATGGCATTAGATAGAGTGCTGCCAATGGAGTTAAAACTACTCGCCCCAGTTAGGAAAAAAGTATAGGCGTTTTGGTCGAAATAAGCATACCAGTTGATTTGTGGTCCGACGACAAAGCGAAAGTTGTCTCCGACGGGAAAGCTATAGGAAAAGTCATGAATTACCACTTCGCTATTACCTTCTCCCTGTACCCCTGCGGTTTGATCGGTAAAGGGTATACCAAAGGTGTTGTATGTACCAGCCGAAGCAAAAACGTTGGCGGGAGAATCACCATTACCCACCGCCAGTCGAGTAGTGAGAACATCTTTCCCCGTAAAAGAAGATTCAAAAGTCAGCCAGACTAAATCGCTCAAAGTAATTTCAGGATTATCGGTGACTTCCAATACTGTCGGTTCGCCCGTTACGGGGTCTCTTCCTGGAGGTCTAATTACTGAAGGAACATCGAGATTATTCGTCTCGACTGAGACATCGCCATCGGCAGCAGCACCAGTCAGATTAAACCAAACTAATCCATTTAGCTTAGTGGTAGTAGAAAATTGATTGTCTTCTAAAACTGCTACCTGGCTTTCCAAACTATCTAACCTCCCGCCGAGGGCTGCTAGTTCGGCTGCAAACTCCTGATTCAATCTTTGTATAGTATTTAAATCTTCGCTTGACACTGTTTCAGAAGAGGCAATCAATCGCTCTATCTGATTGAGACAAGAATTTAAACCCGCTGCAAATTCATAACGAGTTAAAGCCTGACTGCCTCGATAAGTTTGATTGGGAAAGCCCGTAATGCAGCCATAGCGGTCTACCAAGCTTCGTAAAGCCTCATAAGCCCAGTCTGTCGGCGCGACATCTCGCAATCGATTGACGTTGGTTATCTGTTCTAATCCGTTAGCGGTTTCTGGTGCGGAATCGAGATAATTTTGGTCATCTAACTTGCCGTTTTGAATTGCTTCAACATTGTTAAATTGGTCTAGTTTGTACTTAGTTGTAGTCTGCTGTAATTGTCGATCGCTACCAAGATAGTTGTCAGTTTCTATCTCAAATATTTCTGAAGCTATCGTAGATTTTATCGATAAGTTCCAAAGAGAAACAGTAAGAAATATTGTTGCTAAATTGAACTTTTTTTTGTTTTTTTGGCATCACAAAAATAGCAAAAATTTACTATTTTCTTAAAACGCATTTTGTTGTCTCACACCACTAATATTCAAGACAAAACTACCATTATCTTTTTTACTTAAATGTACCTTTGACTACTGTTAATTAAAAAAATCAAGCTTTAGACTAATATTTTTATCTAGAATATTTTAAAGCTTGCTACAGATAAAAAGTACAACTAGCGAATAACTAATGACTAACCGTAAGTAAGGTGGGCAAATTTGAAAAAGCTACTAAAAACAAATTTATAGTGTATTATTTTGCCCACCCTGCCCACTCTAAATCTAGATGTAGCATTGATTTTTGTATTTAATCTTAGAGATTTTAAAAAAAATTTACCGCGAAATAAGCTCTTTATATGATGCTTTTAAAATCTCAAGTTGATAGGTCTTTTGATTATTAAGATCGGTTAAGACTTCTGAAGTTTCAAAGTCTACACGATTAATTTCACAATAGAACTTTTGGACGATTTCGCGCAGTCCTAAATTTGACTCATTAATTTGCTTGAGAGCGGGTAATAAACTTTGGGAAAATAAGAGCGGATGTCCTAATTTACCATCGTGACAAGGTGCTGTAATTAAAGCTTTTGCTCGTTGATGAGCCTGGAGTAAAGTTTGATAAACATAAGTAGTACGAGGCTGATCGACAGCAGAAATTGTCAACGTCGAAAATTGTGCGGGTAGAGTCTTTAAGCCAGTCAAAATCGAGCTGGTTTTACCGCGATCGCTATGCAAATTGATCGCAACTAAACTACCAGGAGGACAATTACAACGTTGATGAGTATTGTGCGAACCAAGTACGACGATGGGGGTGATATCTGCTAATAAAAATTGTTCTGCTTGATATTGCAGTAAAGTTCGATTGTTAAGCCAGGGTAGACTAGTTTTACAAGTCCCCATGCGGGTAGAAAAGCCTGCTGCTAAAATTAGAGCAAAATTTTGGTTGTTCTCTCGGTGAAATTTGCGATCGCTCATAAAACAATTTTCTTAAATGAACCTTATACCAATTGAAAAAAAGTAATGTAGTACTCCTATTTAAATTGTGAGAATCTATAATAAATATTTTTTGTTGATGGTTGATGTTTGATAGCAATGAACAACGAACAAGTATTTTTTTTAAATAGGACTTACGCAAGCAACCCCTAAAAACAGCATTATAGAATGAGCATTGAGCATACCACAGTAATCATTGATAGATTTTAGGATGCGCTACTAGCGATTGTCTTAAAAGTAAAGCGATCGCCTTGGAATAATTTGCTTAATTTCAACAAGAGCGAATAATTTTCCGCAAAAAATAGAGTAAGGGATTATTAAACTGCTGTTTGGCAGTTGGTTCTAAACTAGGGATTATATGTTGATAGGTAATGGCATGATATAAAGCACATAAAGGCTTAGCTATTTTCCAAGCATCAAGCAAACGCTCCCTCGGTTCATACTGTATCCATTGACTTAAGTTATCGATCTCGTAAACCCTCTTTTAATTTTCGCTTCCATAAACCCTTTAAACGCCCAAAAAGTGATTTCCCATCGCTCTCCAGAAACAACTCGAACAAATCGAAAAAAGGATGAGATATACAACTATCCGTCCAATCAAAAAAAAGATAATTATCCTTATGTAACGCAATATTATTTAAGTGCAAATCCCCGTGTACCAATGTCTCTGGTATTTTATAGCTAGCTAGTTGCGAGCATAAGTTTTTCAGATTGGGAACTAGAGTATGTAATCGATCGATTTCTGCTGTCGATCATTCAGATAAGGCATCCTCGTCGTTAACCAGAGGCTCGATTTGAGATTGTAAGATATCTAAACGTCGATCCAAACATCCTACAGCTAACAAGCGATCGATATGTTCGACTGACTGAATTTGAATTTGAGCAAATAAACGATAAATATCTTGTTGCACTTTAAAGGATACCTTCCAACCAATTGGTTTGCCGAAATCCTCCAATAACATCCAGTGACGCTGGCGATCGATACTAATCACAGTCGGCATATGGTTGGGAAATAAACTTGCTAATTCTGCGGTAACTATTGGTTCATCCTTGGATTTCTTCAGTAGGGTTATGCTGCTCCAATACATATATACCTTCTATTTGACGTTGCTCTTTATTGATTTGATAACTAGCATGATGTAAAACATTTACTGAAACACCAAGTTCTTGCTCCATCGCATCTTTAATGGTTTTAAAATTATCAATAGCTTCAAAACTATCGAACCAGATTTTTTTATTAATCTCAATGCGAGGCAGATGACAACTATCATCGTTATGTAGGATCAACACCTTAGCTTTAGTTGGATGGAGTAACAAGGCATAAAAGTCAGTAGATCACAAACAAGCGATCGCTAATAAGCATATTTGCTAGTGCATATGTTCTGCTTGGCGGTTATATATAAGTATAGATTATATGTTAATCAAAGAAAACTTGAGTTGCATATATTTTTTCAGCTCTGGGAGGAAAAACAGTTAAATTATCAAGGCAGTTTGACAAATAATGAAGTAGAAATTGACTAATTTATCCAAACAAATAGCTCTAACTGATAACGAGACATTAGAAGAAGTTATAGATTGCTTAACTGACCACATTAGTATTGAAACAACTGGTGCTTTTAATCAAAGAGATTTGTTTAATAGAAAGTAGGAGCAGCCAGTCAGTCAGATACTATAGAAAATACGGCTAAAACTTTAAATCAAGTCCCTCAAGGAAATAACATTAGATATCATTTGCAGAAAATCAATGATTTTGAGCAATTAGAAATTGAACTAAATCAAGCTATTCAGAGTCAAATCCCTCGGGGAATTAAAAAAAGTCATGTTACTGCTAGCTATTGACCTAAATTTAATTCCTTATTATGGGAATCAATCTGAAGAAGAACTACCTTATATTTATTGCAGTAAAGCTCTACGTAGGAACTTGTTCCTTTTATGCTTATGCCACTTTATATGCCATCAAAAAGAATAAGCGTGTAACTTTAGCTATTCGAGGAGTCCGATGGCAAGATACCAAAGTAGCTATTATTACTTATCTTCTGGCTAGTCTAATCAATCTAAATCTCAAGGGGAAAATCAAAAAACTTTACTTGGATAGGGAATTTTTTAGTGTGGCGGTTATCCGGTGGTTGAAAGCTTTAGATATTCCTTTGATCATGCCAGCCATTAGAAGAGGTAAACAAGGTGGAATTAAACAGTTTCTCAAAGGTAAGCTAAGTTACAAAACTACTTATACAATGGGCAATGCTCCAGATAATTTAGTTACCTTTGATTTATGGATTATTTGTAAATATCGAAAAGGCAAGCGGAGTAAATATGGGGTTGAATATTTCGCTTATGTAGTTGACAAAGTCTCAATAACTTTAAATTATATTCATCAAGATTATCGTCAAAGATTTGGGATTGAAAGTAGTTATCGTCTGAAAAATCTGTGTCGAATCAGAACGACCACTCTTGAGCCTACCCTCAGATTATTGTTTGTAGGAATTTCTTTTCTTTTGGTAAATATTTGGATTAATCTGTTGTGGCGAAAAATTAGTCAGCCCAGACGGGGAGGACGAATAATTTATCGTCAGTTATTTAATCTCAAGCAAATGCTCGAATTTTTCCGTCAAGCTGTAGACCGAATTTATCAAGTAAGAGAGGCTATTTATCTAACTTTTGATTAATTTTATAATTTTTTAGTAGCACATAAGTAAATGTGATAATAATCGCAGGAATAAAGGTATCACAGGATACAAAAAACTAGCGATCGCCTGTTTTGTGATCTACTGAAAGTAGGATTTCCATGATTTGAACAGCATTATCTTAGTTTGAGAAGAAAAGATGTTTTCAGTAATAACAGATGTTTTCAACCAAAAATAAACCTTATTCAATGATGATAAAAATCATGACCAAAGCGATCGTTACTTGTCCTAACTCCCTCGCGCTTTGGGCGATAAATGAACCTTTGATGGTGTTTTCAAGTTGTCTATTCTTTCGCACAGGGATAAACCCGTACCGCCACGACGCACTTTAATTAGTTCCCCACAGATACTAATGGCAATTTCTTCAGGAGTAAGCGCACCAATATCCAAACCGATAGGTGCATAAAAATTTGGTAATCTTGCCAGAGGTATTCCTTGCTGTTCGAGTGCCTGCTGAATCATGGTGATGCGTTTTTGACTGCCGATCGCACCAATATATTGATAAGCTACAGGACGTTGTAAAAGAGCCTTAAATGCTTCAAGATCTTGGGGATAGCCTCTGGTAACTAAAGCGACATAGAGTTGTGTGTGTGTCGTTAGGGTATCTAAAGTCTCGGTAATGGATGGAGATAAGAATGTTGCTTGAGGAAATCTTTGGGGAGTAATAAATTCAGGGCGATCGTCCTGTACGGCGATTTGAAATCCTGCAAAGCTGGCAATTTGAGCCAATGCTAAGCCTACATGACCACCACCAATAATCAGTAAGATGGGTGGTGGTTGGATGATTTCAACGAATTGAGCAGGGGAAGCGGAGGAGGCAGAGGAGGCGGAGGGAGATATTAAATACGGTTGGGTATCTTCGGTAAAAGGTGTAATTAATTCGGCAGTTTGTCCAGTCTCAAATAATTCTAGAATTTCTGCAACCAGAGCGATCGCGGAGCTAGAGCGGGCGGAAACGGCGAACTTGTTTCGCCATGTTCCACGCCCGCTAGAAGGCATCGCGCCCTCTCTCGACCATTTTTCCAACCAGATCTCTACTTTTCCCCCACAAACCCCTTGAATATCTTTTCCTGGCGCACCAGTCAGATCGATTTCGACAAGCTGCTTTTCTCCTGTCTCCAATACTTTCAAACCTTGTTGGATTACTTTTCCTTCCCCCGCCCCACCGCCGATAGTCCCGATAATACTACCATCCTGGCAAATAGCCATTTTTGCCCCCACTTCCCTGGGTGCAGAACCTAAAACCTTGACGATGGTGGCGATAACTACCGACTCTCGTTCTAAGATACTTCTCAGTTGTTGATAAAAAGTGCGATCGCACTTTATGGGTGGAAACATGGCAATATGATTTTTGAGCTTTGATTAGATTTCTTCAACTGTTTCGTCAAAACTAATTAGCGACAATCCTAGTGCTATTCCCAATGTTTCTTGCGAATCAGTCTTCTAAATCCGATTAGTTTCTTTTCTACGCTTAGCAATATCGCTCCGCTTTGTAGCAGTTCATTCAATCTTAGTTTATCTGTATTATTTTTAGCTACTCGATTTAAAGCCAGATTAACCGAAGCCTTTGAGCGCAGAATTCAACTAACACCAAGGAAAATTTCTCAGGTATAATATCATTAAGTGTGCTACTATTATTGTCCATGTCGAACTTATATCATTAAGGTTACGCTACAAAGGCGATGCCTGAGCCTTCGGCTAGCGACCCAATCGGCTAGCTCCGCAATCGCTCTTTGGGGAAAAAATAATGCATCTAGTTTTACTGGGAGATTCGATTTTCGATAATGCTCTTTATGTAGGAGACGAACCTGAAGTTATTAAACAACTACAAGCAAAACTTCCCGCTGGTTGGAAGGCTACCTTAAAGGCGATCGACGGCGATCAAATTAATGATGTTCATGCTCAGTTAGAACAACTACCAGAAGATGCTACTCATCTAATTCTTAGTGTTGGGGGAAATAACGCCTTAAGTCATCTCGGTATTTTAGATCGTCGTGTTAACTCCTCCGCCCAGGTATTTAGCGAACTAGCAGATATTAGCGAAGAATTTGAACGACAGTATCAAAAGTTACTCACAAAAATCCTCAGCTTCAATCTACCTACGGCGATTTGTACTATCTATTATCCCAACCACTCAGAGTATTTAGAAAGACGAATGGCGATCGCAGCTTTGGCAACTTTTAACGATGTAATTATCCGCCAAGCATTTGGTGCGGGTATTCCTTTAATCGATTTGAGGTTAACTTGTAACCAACCCCAAGACTATGCCAACGCGATCGAACCTTCTTCTGTTGGGGGAGAGAAAATAGTTAATGCAATTATGAATCTGGTTTTAGAACATAATTTCCAGAAACCATATACTCAAGTTTTTTATTGAAATCTTTAGATATGTATGTCGAAAATGTAAAGTTGCGATCGTATTTTTCTTTACCGATAATTTTGGGTCTAAAGCCCGTCGTTCACAACGGCTTTTTCGATACAGTTTCGATACATAATCTTTATATACTAAGGATTACAGGCGTTGTATAATAATCAGAGGTTCTCTAATAGAGTTGAGGTATGGGGTTTCAATTGGAAGTCGATTGAGTAAAACTTCAAGCAGCACCTGAGAATGTAATCGTTTCAGTTTGAATGGGTAAATCAATTCGCTAGGGGTAAAATCCAGGTTTTGAGTTTCTGAACGATCTAAAGAAAGAAAACCATCCTGGTTGTTTGGAGTAATCCAACTGGTGAGGACATTTTCCAGTAGGAGAGTAGCCGTAAGACGGGAGCGCCTCCTGCAAGCTACGCCAGTTTCCTAGAATCCCCGCTCTAAGGAAATGAAAGCCAATGGAGAAATGGAGCGGCTGATTCAAAAATGGTTTGAGGAATATTACGAGCAACAAGCACAACAATAATTAATCAAACCGAACTGCGATGAACCTAGATTTTACTCCTATTATCGATCTTCCTAGTTGTCTGTTTGCTCAACTCAATCTCGATTTTGGTCGCATCGCCCCAAGTATTC
>JAAUYI010098267.1_pt1 | contig 11908 bp, 11 predicted proteins | sample 7278041 | NCBI WGS metagenome assembly JAAUYI01 (sample SAMN14350216, study PRJNA611818) | marine sediment metagenome | isolation source: surface marine sediment (0.6m) | place: French Polynesia: Moorea | collected 2018-08
ACCCTGATGTTTTTCTCACTCAAACGGACACGCACGCGGTCACTGACCTGGCCGGCCAGCTGACCACAGGCCGCGTCGATGTCGTCGCCACGCGTCCTGCGAGTGGTCGCGACCAGTCCCTTGTCGCGCAAACGGTTCTGGAAATGCAGTATCGTGTCCGCCGCCGAGCGCCGGTATTCGGAACCCGGAAACGGGTTGAACGGGATCAGGTTGACCTTGGCGGGCTTGCCCGCCAGCAACGCGACCAGCTCGTCCGCATGGGCAATCGAGTCGTTCACGCCGTTGAGCATCACGTATTCGAACGTGATGAAACGGTTCGAGTACTTCCCGGCGTAGGTCCAGCAGGCGTCGAGCAGCTCGTCGATCGGGTGCAGCTTGTTGATCGGCACCAGCTCGTTCCTGAGCCTGTCGTTGGGCGCGTGCAGCGACACCGCGAGTGACACGTTGCATTCGTCGCCCAGGCGGTGAATGTGCGGCACGATGCCGGACGTACTTACCGTGACCCGGCGTCGGGACAAACCGTAGCCGTAGTCGGAAATCAAAAGCTCGAGCACCGGCACGACGCTACGGTAATTGGCGAGCGGTTCGCCCATGCCCATCAGGACGACATTCGTGACCGCCGGTTCGCCATTCTCCCGGGGCGGCAGCGCCTCGTTTGCGTGCCACACCTGGCCGATGATTTCAGCGGCCGTCAGGTTGCGGTTGAAGCCCTGGGCACCGGTCGCGCAGAACGAGCAGTCCAGCGCGCAGCCCACCTGTGACGAGATGCACAACGTGCCGCGGCCGGGCTCCGGGATGAACACGGTCTCGACCGCCTGCCCTCTGCCGCTGTCGAACAGCCACTTGACCGTACCGTCGGTCGACTGGTGTTCGGAACGAACGCCGGGCAACTCTACGCGGGCACGTTCCGCGAGCCGCTGGCGCAACGACTTTGACAGGTCGGTCATTTGCTCGAAGTCGGTGACGTGCCGCTGGTACATCCACTGCATCAACTGCCGGGCACGGAACGGCTTCTCACCCAGGTCGGCAAACAACGCCTCCAACTCGCCTTGCGGCAAGCCGAGCAGGTTGATGTTGTCGGCCGGGGTGCTCATGCGTCTGCCTAGCGCGTCCTCGGGCAGACGCCGTCGTCGCCGAAGAAGAACTCGATCTCGACCGCCGCGGTTTCGGCGGCGTCGGAACCGTGTACGACGTTTTCTTCGATGCTTGCCGCAAAATCGGCGCGGATCGTGCCCGGGTCGGCATCGGCCGGGTTGGTGGCGCCCATGATCTCGCGGTTCTTCGCGATGGCGTCATCACCCGCGAGTACCTGCACGATCACCGGTCCGGACGTCATGTAGCTGACCAGGTCGTTGAAGAAGGGGCGCTCCTTGTGAACGGCGTAGAAACCCTGCGCCTGCTCGGTCGTCAGGTGCATCATGCGTGCGGCGACGATTTCGAGGCCTGCTTTCTCGAATCGCCCGTAGATCTCACCGATCAGGTTTTTCTGTACGCCATCGGGTTTGATGATGGAGAGCGTCTGCTCAACGGCCATGCCAGTTTCCTTTAAGACTTCTAAATGTGTGGGGTGTAACAAATCGCGCCCGGCCACGAGGTCCGGGCGGATCTGCGTAAGCCCGCGATTTTACTTGGCCCTCAGGGGCTGGGCAATGAATACCTCGGGCGAAAATCCGGCGCCTGGCGCGCCGACCGGGCCCGGATCAGACGTTGAAACTCTCGCCGCAGCCGCACTCGCCGGAGACGTTGGGATTGCGGAAGCTGAATGCTTCGTTGAGCCCGCTTTTGACGAAATCCACCTCGGTGCCGTCAATCAGGGGCAGGGCCTCGGCGTCGACGACGACCTGTACGCCCTTGTCCTCGAACACGGTGTCACCGTCGTTGATACCGTCGGCAAAATTGACGACGTAGGAATAGCCCGAGCAGCCCGTTTTCGTAATGCCAAGGCGCAGGCCGATGGCCTCGTCGCGGCTGTCGAGATAGCTTCTGACGCGGCTGGCCGCGGATTCTGTCAGCGAAATTGCCATTCCTGATCGGTACTCCTGTCCTTTTCGCGCGCCGGGTGGTCAGCGCCTGTCGACGGCCTGCCCGAGCGCATGTACGACGTCCTCGAGTACGAGTATACGTCCTGTTTTCTCGGCCGGCACTGACAGACTTTGCATAATTTCCTGTGCGCTGAATGCCTCGAGTTCGGACACCGCCCGGCCTTCGTAGTTCGCACAAAACGCCTCGGCCGCCGCGATGACGTGCGGGCAGCCCCAGGCCCGAAACCTCAGTGTGGCAAGCCGCCCGTCCCGAACGTCGGCGGCCAACGCCAGCCTGACGCCCTGTTCATCGATATGAGCTTTTGCGCCGGATTCAAGGTCGCCGGCGTGCGCCGGCTCACGGAACAACGCCCGGACCTCGTTGCTGTACGGGTCCGTACTCATGCTGCGCGGGTCGGCGCGAGCGCCCGCAAACGCCGCACGGCATCCTTGTATCGCGCCGCGGCGAGGTCGACATCTTCGATTGTCGTCGGTCGCCCGAAACTGAAGCGGATCGCGCTTTGCGCCTCGAGGTCGTCGAGGCCGAGCGCGCGCAGGACATACGACGGCTCCTGGCTTTGCGAATTGCACGCTGAACCGGTCGCCACGCACAACGGCTCCAGCGCGAGCAACAGGCTCTCGCCCTCGATATCCGCCACGCTGACATTGAGAATGCCAGGGAAGCTGGCATCCGCCGAACCGTTTCGGACGACGCCGGGAATATCCCTGATCTTCGACCATAGTCGTTCGCGCAACACGCTGAGATGCTCGAGATCTTGTTCGTGCCGCGACATTGCGATTTCCGCGGCGTGCCCGAACGCAGCGATCTGGTGAACCGGCAGCGTACCCGGCCGGATGCCGCGTTGCTGGCCACCGCCGAACAGCAATGGTTCGACACGGCAGCCCGGGCGGTCGGCCATGTACAGCGCGCCGATACCCTTGGGTCCGTAAATCTTGTGACCTGTAACGGACACGAGGTCGACCGGTAATCTCGAGACGTCGAGCGGCAACTTGCCGAACGACTGCGCCGCGTCGACGTGAAACAGCGCGTCGCGCTCGCGGCACAGTTCGCCGATTCCCTCGATGTCCTGGATGACGCCGGTCTCGTTATTGACGTGCATGATCGATACGAGCTGCGTGTCGTCCCGAAATGCGTTTTTGAGCTTGTCGAGATCGAGCAGGCCGTCGCGCTCGGGCTCGAGCCAGGTGACGTCAAATCCCTCACGCTCCAGTGCGTGAAACGCATCGGTGACCGCTTTGTGCTCCACCGGCATAGTGACCAGGTGACGTCCGCGATCTGCGCGGTAATGCGCGCCGCCGATGATCGCCAGGTTGTCCGCTTCGGTTGCGCCCGACGTGAGCAGGATCGATCGTGGTATGCAGTTCAGCGCGCCGGCGAGTTGTTCCAGCGCGCGATCGACGTGCAAACGGCTGCGGCGACCGGCAACGTGATTCGACGACGGGTTGGCGAAATCCTGGTCCAACGTCAGCAAACCGGACAACGTTTCGGCGACGGCAGGCTCCATCGGTGTCGTCGCCGCGTAGTCGAGGTAGACGATGTCGTCCGGGCCCGTCATGTCGACTCCGGCTTGCGCTCAACCGCCGTCAGGATGCCGCGCAGGATATTGATCTCGTTCTTGTCCGGCTCCGCGCGGATGAACAGGCGCCTGAGACGCCGCATCAGGTGGCGCGGGTTGTCGGGATCGAGGAATCCAAGGTCGGTCAGCACCTGCTCGAGGTGGGTATAGAAGTGCTCGAGCTCGTCGCTCGTTGCAAGCGGCGCGTCAGGCTCGTATTCCGGCTGCTTCTCTGCCTGCGCCATGCGAATCTCGTAGGTGATGACCTGCACCGCCATTGCGAGGTTCAGCGAACTGAAATCGGGGTTGGTCGGTATGGTCAGCAGCGTGTGGCAATGGTCCAGGTCTTCGTTGGACAGGCCGGACTTCTCCGGCCCGAAGACGAGTGCAACCGGCCCTGTCTGTGCCTCTTTCAACGCGCGCGCCGCCGAGTCGCGCGGATCGAGGCACGGCCAGTTGATGGCGCGGGACCTCGCGCTCGCGCCGGCAACATACACGCAATCGGCGATCGCTTCGGCCAGTGTTTCGACGACGGTCGCCCGCTCGAGCAGGTCCTCGGCACCGGACGCTCGCGCAGTTGCCTCCTTGTCCGGGAAGTAGCGTGGCTGGACCAGGACGAGCTCATCGAGGCCCATGTTTTTCATGGCGCGCGCGACCGCCCCGATGTTGCCCGGGTGCGTTGTTCCGACGAGTACGATGCGAATTGACATGGCTGGCAGGGTCATCCCAAAGTCCGGTATTCTAGCGCCGCCGCAGAGAAGCGGCCGAGTTCTTTATCAATCGACGGAATCGTTCCATGCACCCATTGCTCAATGTCGCAGTGATGGCGGCGCGCAGCGCCGGCAATTCGCTGATGAGAAACCTCGTCAAGCTCGACAAGCTCAAGATCGAGATAAAGGGTCATAACGATTACGTCTCCGAGGCGGACCACGCAGCCGAGCGCGCCGTCATCGACACGATCCACAAACATTATCCCGACCACGCCATCCTCGCCGAGGAATCCGGCGTCAGCGGTGAGTCCGACACGGTCTGGATCATCGACCCGCTGGACGGTACGACAAACTACCTGCACGGCTTTCCGCAATTTGCCGTGTCGATCGGCGTACGCGTCAAGGGACGCGTCGAACATGGCGTGGTCTATGACCCAATGCGCCAGGAACTGTTCACCGCGTCACGCGGCAGCGGCGCCCAGCTTGACGGTCGTAAGATCCGCGTTAGCGGCCGAACGCACCTGGAAGGCGCGCTAATCGGAACCGGCTTCCCGTTTCGCAACGCCAATATCGACATGACGCCGTACCTGAACATGCTCGGCAAGGTCGTCCGCAACACGGCCGGTGTGCGCCGCCCCGGCGCCGCCGCACTCGACCTGTGTTACGTCGCGGCCGGTCGCCTGGACGGTTTCTGGGAATCAGGCCTGAGTGCCTGGGACCTGGCGGCGGGCACCCTGATCATTCGTGAGGCCGGCGGCATCGTGAGTGGCCTGGACGGCAGCGAGGACTTCCTCGGCACCGGCCACATCCTGTGTGGCACACCCAAGATCTACGCCGCACTCGCCAAGCTCTGCGCGCCCGAGATCAAGACCCTCGTCAACGCCGCCAACTAACCTCCCCACCCCCAAAAGGCGCAACCGGCAGCGCGGACTCCGTGTTGAAGCGGCGCAACCGCTGCAGCACTCTCTCGCGCATTCGAGCGCCGTCGTGTGCAGGGCGTTTCTCACTCCCGAAACGGCGCAACCGCTGCAGCGCTCTCTCACTTAACCTCGCTCGCCGTCCATGGCTCGCTCGGATCGCGCTCCGCTTGCTTTGGCGTCCATGCGTCGCGGCGCTGCGCACGACGTTCGCTAGCGCTGCAACGCTCGCGCCGTTGTTCAACCGAGCGGGCTTGAGTGAAGAAACGCCCTGCACATGCTGGCGCAAGTGAGAGGGCCCTCCACGATTGCGCCGTTGGGGTGCCGTGCAGGCCGGCTTGTTACTTGCGGCTGCGGCTCAGGGCTCGGGTATCGGGTAGCCGAGCGACGTCCAGGCGCTTTTCAGTCCGGGTGCCAGGTAATAGGCGTTCCACGCGTAAAGCCTCTCGATGTCCTCGCCCGCGAATTCCCGTTCGAAGTCTTCGAGGTTGACGGCATTCGTTAATTCGTCGAACGACACACCGTTCTCGCGTGCGTCGCGGACACGCTGGACGGTTTGCTGCAGCAAAGACTGTACCCGCACGAGGTACTGGTGGTCATGCTGGATGTCGCCATGGCCGGGAATGATTGTCCTGGCCCCTTTTGCGGCGAGGCGGTCAAGCGTTTCAATCCACTGCTCGAGGGGTGCGTCGAAGGCGAACGGTATGGGCGCGGCGAGCAGGTCGCCGGCAATCAGCAGGTCATCGTCCGGCAACCACACGATGGCATCGCCGTCGGTATTGCCGCGGCCCAGCCACTCGACGATCACACGCCTGCCCGTGGATGTCAGCTCCATGCGGTCGTCGAACGTCGTTTCGGGGTAGACGAGCTGCAAGGTCGGCAGCTCCGGCTTGAGCGCGCGGATGTAACCCGCATACACGCGATACCCGACGGCGTCAGACGCATCGTCGAGCGACTCCGCCGCGGCGAGTACGTCGCTGGCCTCCAATGCCGCGTATGCTTCGCGTCGCTGGTCCTCCATGGCCTGCCATTCTCGCCGCAACGCTTCAACGGCAGCGCGATGCGCGATGATCTCGACCTCCGGGTACGCTTCCCGATAGGCGTGGTTGCCATTGGTGTGATCGTCATGCCAGTGGGTGTTGATGATCTTGGTAACGGGTCGGTCGGTCAGCTCGCGGATTTTTGCTATCACCGCTCGCGCTGCAGCCGGGTCGATGTGGGTATCGACGACAATGACCTCGTCGTCGTTGATGATCACGACGGAGTTGCCGTCGACGGGTCCCGCAAGCGGATTGGTCATCGCATGCACGTAAACACCGGCGCTAACGCGGTCCCAGCGATAGGCGGGGTAGATTTCGTCGCCGGCGCTGGCGCCGGGCAACAGGAATACGGCAGCCAGCACGGAAGAAAGCATTGACGGTCGGCGCATCCGCTTCATCTCGTCTGATCCAGCCCGGGCTGGCGATCGGAGGGGCATCCGCTTGCAGACCACGAGAGGGCCCTGCCTAGTCCTGCCGGGCAACGCGAATCGTGACGCTGGTGGCGTCCGCGCCGTGCCGCACCGCGGCGTCCAGCAGTTTATCGGCTTCGAATCTCAGCCGGGACGCCCATGCCGACGAGCTCACCAGCACCACCAGCTCGCCGTTTTCCCGGACATTTGCCGCGACCACGTGGCCGGCCATTTCGTCGTCCACGGCGCGGCCGAGGACGCCCGTCAGGTCGCCCATGTCCCGCGCGCGCCGGACGATATCGCCTAAGCCCCTGTCATTGCTCGGATTTAGGAGGTCGCCGAGCTTGGTAGTAGACATAAAAGTGTGACCTGTTTGGCATTTTCAGGGGTTTTCGAGTGATCGGAGTCACCGTTCCAAGGGCCTGATCTTGTAATAAAAACCGACATTATGCATATTGGCGCTCTCGAAAAGGGCAAACCCGCTGAAAAGCGGGGGCGCAAAACCACCGGTCTAAGGGACGCAAGGTCCTACGACAGCGGGGCTGCCGAAGCAATGATAGACTGCATGTCACAAACCACCAGCGAACGCCCACGGAGGGGTTCGATTCGCCAGTCTCAGGTGGCGTGCTCTAACAATAAGAAACTGGCAAATCGCCCGGGGCGTAGTCGATGAACGTCGTAATCTTCGGAAAGGGGTTTGGAAAGCCCCGGCAGATCAACCTGTCCGGCCTGAGTGGCACGCTCGTCGCGTTCGTCGTCTTCGGCATTCTTGGCGCGGTCGGTTTCGTGGGCGGTTACTGGTACTCGTCATACACCGGTTCCGGCGTCAGCACCGCTGAACTGAACCAGCTCGCCGAGGAACTCGACGTCCAGCGTGAGACGATAACGACAATTCGCCGCGAAAACGAAGACACCCTCGACGCCCTTGCCATCCGCATCGCACAAATGAACGCACGCATGATCCGCCTGGACGCCCTCGGACGGCGCCTGACGGACATGGCCGACATCAACGACGGTGAGTTCGACTTCGACACGGCCCCGGCGGTCGGTGGACCGGAAGAACCCGTTGCCAGCGGCTCGAATGTTGCCATTCCCGATGTCGTCGAGGCGATGACCTCGCTCGACCAGCAACTCAATGATCGTGAGGCGCAACTCGGCGTTCTCGAGAGCGTCATCGCCAACCAGAAACTGAAAGACCGGGTCTACCCGCAGGGTCGGCCGGTCCAGTCGGGCTGGATTTCATCCTACTTCGGCAAGCGCACCGATCCGTTCACCGGCAAGCCGGCCAACCACACCGGTATCGACTTCGCCGGCAAGGCAGGCTCTGACATCCTCGCCGTTGCAGACGGCGTCGTCACGTGGTCATCGTCGCGTTATGGCTACGGCCTGATGGTCGAGATCAATCACGGCAATGGCTATGCCACCCGCTATGCGCACAATTCCGAAAACCTGGTCGAAGTGGGCGACGAAGTCCGCAAGGGCCAGCCCGTTGCCCTGATGGGCCGCACCGGCCGGGCCACCGGGCCAAACCTGCACTTCGAAGTGCTCAGGAACGGTCGCCGGGTCAACCCGGTCAATTTCATCCGCGAAACCTCGAAATAGGCCGGCCTCCCGCCGGCGAGTTCGTCACAGAACGCTTGTGATCGGGGAATTCGCCCTCAACTTTCGTGTCTGGATACTAAACCGCGCGCCAAGCGCTTAGAATACCGGGCTGCGCTCGACAGCCCCCGTACGTATTTCCAGCAGGAGTCCCAAGTGGCAAATTTCCTGACCCGTTTATTCGGCAGCCGCAATCAGCGCATGCTGCGCCAGTATTCAAGGGTGGTCAGCCAAATCAACGGCCTCGAGGAGGGCCTGAAGGCGCTCGACGACGAGTCCCTGCGCGCGAAGACGGACGAATTCAGGAAGCGTTTCGCTGACGGCGAGACGCTCGAACAGTTGCTGCCCGAGGCATTTGCGGTCGCCCGCGAAGCAGCCTGGCGGACGCTCGGAATGCGGCCGTTCGACGTGCAGCTCATCGGCGGCATGGTGCTGCACGACGGCAACATCGCCGAGATGCGCACCGGTGAAGGCAAGACGCTGATGGCGACGTTGCCGGCCTACCTGAATGCCATCAGCGGCCAGGGCGTGCATATCGTCACGGTCAACGAATACCTCGCGCAACGTGACGCCGACTGGATGCGTCCGGCCTACGAATTCCTCGGATTGACGGTCGGCGTTTCGAAGAGCGGCCAAACGCAGGAAGAAAAACGCGACGCGTACGGCAGCGACATCACCTACGCGACGAACAACGAGCTGGGCTTCGACTACCTGCGCGACAACCTCGCGTTCTCGACGGCCGACAAGGTACAGCGCGAGCTGAACTTCGGCATCGTCGACGAGGTCGACTCGCTCCTGATCGACGAAGCGCGTACGCCGTTGATCATCTCCGGTCCGGCCGAAGCCAGCACCGACCTCTACGGTCAGATCAACAAGCTGATCCCGAAACTCGGCGAACAGAAGGAATTCGAGGAGTCGACGAACTACGACATCGTCGCGCGGCGAGTGACGCTGGTCGACGAACAGGGCAAGCCGCTTCCGGGCGTCGACGGTGGCGACGAAATGAGTGTCGACGCAGCGGTGGAGCTGGCCGAAGAGCGCGGCGCCGATGTCGTGCAGGTCGACGACGATGGCAAGACGGTTGCGTGCAAGCTCGTTACGCGCGGCGACTACACGGTCGACCTGAAGGCCAAGCAGGCCCACATGACGGAGGAAGGCCAGGAGAAAGTCGAACAATTGATGGCACAGGCGGGTCTGCTGGAGGAGGGCGACAGCCTGTACGATGCGGCCAATATCCGCCTGCTGCACCATCTCAACGCAGCGTTGCGCGCGCATGCGATTTACCAGAAAGACGTGGACTACATCGTCAAGAACGGCGAAATCGTCATCGTCGATGAGTTCACGGGTCGCACGATGCCGGGCCGGCGCTGGTCCGACGGCCTGCACCAGGCGGTCGAGGCCAAAGAAAACGTCGCGATCAAGCATGAGAACCAGACGATCGCGTCGATCACGTTCCAGAACTACTTCCGCCTGTACAACAACCTGTCCGGCATGACCGGCACGGCGGATACCGAGGCGTTCGAATTCCAGAGCATCTACGGACTCGAGGTGGTCGTGATACCGACCCACAAGCCGATGATCCGTGACGATGCCCCGGACCTCGTATACCTGACACAGAAAGACAAGTTCGAGGCGATCATCGAGGATATTTCCGATTGTCGCGAGCGCGGCCAGCCGGTGCTGGTCGGCACGACATCGATCGAGACGTCAGAGGTACTGTCCCGCTTTCTGAAAGACCGTGGCATCGATCACGAAGTACTGAACGCCAAGCAGCACGAACGCGAAGCGCACATCGTGCAGCATGCCGGCCGGCCGGGAATGATCACGATCGCGACCAACATGGCCGGTCGTGGCACCGACATCGTGCTGGGCGGCAACCTCGATGCCGAGCTGCTCGAAGCGGGAGATGGCGCCGACGACGGGGCGATTCGAGCGGAGTGGCAGGAGCGTCACGACGCGGTGTTGAGTGCCGGTGGCCTGCACATCGTCGGCACCGAGCGGCACGAATCGCGGCGTATCGACAACCAGCTGCGCGGCCGATCCGGGCGCCAGGGCGACCCGGGGTCCAGCCGCTTTTACCTGTCGATGGAAGATACGCTGATGCGCATCTTCGGCGACCCGGAGCGCACCAAGGGATTGCTCGCACGCGCCGGCATGCGCGAAGGTGAGGCGATCGAAAGCAAGCTCCTGTCGCGCCAGATCGAGCGCGCCCAGCGCAAAGTCGAGGCGCACAACTTCGATATTCGCAAGAACCTGCTCGAGTACGACGACGTTGCCAACGACCAGCGCAAGGTGGTCTACCACCAGCGTTCCGAATTGATGGATGCCGACGAAATCGGCGATTCCGTGGCGGCGATTCGCGACGAAGTGATCGAGCAGGCTGTGTTGGCACACATTCCGCCCGGCAGCCTGGAAGAGCAGTGGGATACGGACGGGCTGACGACCGTGCTCGATGCGGAGTTCGGCGTCGATCTCGACGTATCGAAGCTCGTGCAGGACGACAAGTCGATCAACGAAGACGGCATCCGCGACCGGGTGCTGGATGCGGCCAACGATTCGTACGCCGGCAAGGAGCAAACCATCGGCAGCGACCTGATGCGCAACGTCGAGAAACAGGTCATGCTGCGCCAGCTCGACCATCACTGGAAAGAACACCTGGCGGCGATGGATCACCTGCGCCAGGGTATCGGTCTTCGGTCGTATGCGCAGAAAAACCCGAAGCAGGAGTACAAGCGCGAAGCATTCGAAATGTTCGGGTCCATGCTCGACCAGGTCAAGCATGACTCGATCAGTATCCTGCAGCGCATCCGCATCCAGGGTGAGGAAGACGTCGCTGAGATGGCGGAACAGCGGCGGGCTGCACAGGCGCGCGAGATGCAGTTCAAGCATGCGGAGGCGTCGGCGTTGGCTGCCCAGCCACCGGCGCAGGCTGCGGCCGGCGGCGGCGCTGTTGCTGGCGCCCCGGCACAGGCACCAACGCCCAGGCCGGAACCGGTCGAGACCTTCAAGCGCGATACACGCAAAGTCGGCCGCAACGAACCCTGTCCCTGTGGTTCGGGCAAGAAATACAAGCGCTGTCACGGCGCGTTGAGCTGACGTCACCGTCGCGATGAGACGCTTCCGGGTTGCGGCCGGCATCCTGTGCGACCGCGAAGGTCGTGTCCTGATTGCCGAGCGCCTGGGAGACGGCCCGTTTCATGGCATGTGGGAGTTCCCGGGCGGCAAGGTGGGGCCCGGCGAGAACGCGCAGGAAGCGCTGTACCGAGAGCTTTACGAAGAGCTCGGCGTAGAGCTGACCAGCACACGCCACTTCATGTTCCTGCAACACGAGTACCCGGACCGGCACGTGGAGATCGACTTTTTCCTGGTGAATGGCTGGCGGCGCGAGCCAACCGGAGTCGAGGGCCAGCGCTTGCGCTGGGTCCACACGTCGGTGCTGGAGTCGGAGGCGCTGTTGCCGGCGGACAAGCCGGTCGTCGAAGCGCTCAGGGTGCTCGAGCAGCGCTGATCAGCAGATACTGAGCCGGAATGCCACGTCGTGGCCGGTTTGTACGGCGCGGCTGTCGATCGTGGACCATTCGAGGAAGCGAATCGTGAAGCGGTGCTGGCTGCCGCTGATCTCCGGGAACAGCGA
>JAAUYI010206091.1_pt1 | contig 11906 bp, 9 predicted proteins | sample 7278041 | NCBI WGS metagenome assembly JAAUYI01 (sample SAMN14350216, study PRJNA611818) | marine sediment metagenome | isolation source: surface marine sediment (0.6m) | place: French Polynesia: Moorea | collected 2018-08
AGTCGATGCCGCAACTGTCCCAGGCGACCGAGCCATCGGCGACCGGGTCGTAGTAATCGGAGCACTTGTAGATGATCTCGGTGTCGGGGTCCCGGGTGACGAAGCCGTGCAGGAAGCCCTCGGGGATCAGAAGCTGCAGGCCATTGTCGAAGCTGAGTTCGGCCCCGATCCACTGGCCGTAGGTGGGGGCGCCGCGCCGGGCATCGACCACCACGTCGTAGAGCCGCCCGCGCCCGCAGCGCACCAGCTTGGCCTGGGCCGAGGGCGGCGCCTGGAAGTGCAGGCCGCGCAGGGTGCCGGGGGCGGCGGACATCGAATGGTTGTCCTGCACGAAATCGATCTCGATCCCGTGGGCCGCGAGCGTCTTGCGGTTCCAGCTTTCGCAGAAAAACCCGCGCGCATCGCCAAAGCGGCGCGGCTCAAGCAGCAGAACGCCGGGCAGGGCGGTCTTGGTAATGTTCACGGCAGGCACCCTTCATGATACGCGCGTGTCGCATAACAAAGGGGCCTGCCCGTGTCACGGCAGATCGCGGGTCGGGCGGGCGATCAGCGCCCGAGTGTGGCGAGCGTGATCTGGTGTGCAGCCCCCAGCCGGTTTTCGATGCAAAGCTGCGGGGCGGGGCCGGCGGTGTCGATGGAGAGGGTGAGGCTGCCGTCGGGGCCGGTCGTGCCATCGAGCGCGCCGGTCTCGAAGCCGAGCGTGCCGGCGGGGGTGATCGACAGGCCGGTAAAGTTCACGGCACCCTGCAAAACCCCTGTAATAGAGACAAGATAGGCGTGCCCGGGCGCGTCGATCCCGATCCAGAGCAGGATGCGCGCGGGATCCGACCAGGGGATATCGAGCGTGGCGGCGGCATCGTCCTCAAGGCTCAGGTCCTCGAAAAAGCACTGGCCCTGCGGCAGGTGCACCGCGCCGCTGGCCGCCTCGACGGCAAGCCCGGTGCGGAAGCTGGCCCCGTCGGCCGAAACCTTGACGGCGAAATCGTCATTGCCCGCGGTGCCCATCTCGGCGCGCCCGGACCAGCCGGTCTGGAAGAGCAGGCTCGCGGTGTCGGCGGGCGCGTTCTTGTTGACCTTGACCTGGTGCCCGGCCCCCGTGTGGCTGAGCAGCGTGGCCTCGGAGGCGACGGCCAGGCGGTTGACCGGATCGGCGGTGGTGTTCACGCCCAGCGTCTCGAGGCCCGACAGCGCGTCGAGTTCGACCCAGGCACTGCCATCGAACCGCAGGGTTTGCGCTGTGGGTGCCACATCCGCGCGCCAGCCCGTATCGGGTGCAAAGAACTGCCAGCCCGCGTCGACAAAGACGGCCACGGCGTGCTCTTGCCCGGCCCAGGCATCGGTGGCGTCCGGGGCCACGATATAGCGGTCGCCGTCCACGGGCGCTTCGGGCGGCGTGGGGCGCGGGGCCTCGAGCACGCGCAGTTGCGTCACCGCATCGAGGATGCGCAGCGCCTCGTTGTGGGTGACATGCTTTTGCGCCTGCGCGGGTTGCAGGTAGGGCAGACCCAGGATGGGGGAGTTGTGCGACATGGGGGCGCTTTCCTCTGTCCGTGTGATGTGTCGCGAGGCTTTCCACGGCGGGCTTTTAGGAGCCTTTAACCGCCCGTGCGTGGCCCGGCCCGTCTGCGCAACGGGCCGCAGGCCCGGCGGCGGGCCAATTCGGCCCTATACAGGCCGCGCGCCACGGCCTATGACAACTGGCGAAAATCACGCGTGCCCGGGTACAGGGCGCGGCGGAGCAGGCAAACCGCAAGTCAGTAAAAGAGGCAGTGCGATGCAGAAGATAACGGTCATCGGGCTGGGATATGTGGGGCTGTCGCTGGCAGTTCTGCTGGCGCGGCGCCACGCGGTGCGCGTGCTCGACATCCTGCCCGAGAAGGTCGAGGCCATCAACGCCCGCCGGTCCCCCGTGGCCGACAGCATGGCGCAGCAGATCCTGTCGGACGAAACGCTCAGCCTGCACGCCACGCTCGACGCGGAAGAGGCGCTGGCGGGGGCCGAGGTGGTGTTTGTCGCCACCCCCACCAATTACGACGAGAAGACCAACAATTTCGATATCTCCAGCGTGGAGAGCGCGGTGGACATGGCGCGCAGCCACGCGCCGCAGGCCACGATCGTGGTCAAATCGACGATCCCCGTGAGCTGGCCGCAGGAGATCCGCGACCGGCTGGGCGATGACAGTGTGGTCTTCAGCCCCGAATTCCTGCGCGAAGGCCGCGCCATCGAGGACAACCTGCGCCCCTCGCGCATCGTCGTGGGCGACCGGGGCAACCGCGGCGCGGCGGTGGCAGCGCTCCTGTCAGACTGCATGGAGCCCGGTTGGGAGGCGCCGGTGACCCAGACCGGCCCCACCGAGGCCGCCGCGATCAAGCTCTTTGCCAACACCTACCTTGCCATGCGCGTGGCCTTCTTCAACGAGCTGGACAGTTTCGCGCTGCAACACGGGCTCGAGACGCGCGACATCGTCGATGGCGTCTGCCAGGACCCGCGCATCGGGACGGGCTACAACAACCCGTCCTTCGGCTATGGCGGCTACTGCCTGCCCAAGGACACCAAGCAGATGCGCGCCAGCTATGACGGCATCCCGCAAAAGCTGATGGATGCGATCGTGCTGTCGAATGCCAAGCGCAAGGACGTGATCGCCGACCAGGTGCTGGCGCGCGGGCCGCGGGTGGTGGGCATCTACCGGCTGGTGATGAAGCAGGGATCGGACAATTTCCGGTCCTCCTCGATCCAGGGCGTGATGAGCCGCCTCAAGGCGCGCGGGGTCGAACTGTTGATCTTCGAACCGGTGCTCGAGCAGGACCTGTTCAAGGGCATCCGTGTCGAACACGACCTCACGGCCTTCAAGCGCGCCTCGGATGTGATCGTGGCCAACCGCTGGGACGACGATATTCTCGACGTGGCCGACAAGGTGTTCTCACGCGATCTCTTCCGGGCCGATTAGTCTGGCGACCCGTCTGGCCGACCCGATTGGCCGACCCGATTGGCTGGCCCGTTTGGACGACCCGTCTGCCTTAGCATTCCCGCCGATCCGTGCGAAGCGGGTGGGGGCAGGGGCGACGAGTCCCCGCCCGGAGCCGTGCAAGCGCCCTGTTGGTGCCGGGTCCGTGTCGGGCCCGTGTCGGGCCTGCGCCGGAGAAGTATCGGGGCTCTCTTCAGAGCCGTGTCAGGGCCGTTCTTCCCCGGAACAGGCCAAAGGCAGGCTCAAACAGGCTCTAAACAGGGCCGTATCGCGCCCGGTGGCGGCCTATTCGTTGTTCACCGCGTTGCCGATGCCCACGACCGAGCCGACCAACCCGAGGATGGTGCGCGCCGAGGTGATCGGGCTTTCGGTGGCGATCACCACATCGTCGGGGTTCACGCCGAAGTTGCGCGCCGCGAACAGCCCCTCGGCCGAGGTCAGATCGAAGGTAAAGACCACCTGGTCCTTCTGCGGGCCGCTGTCGTCGCCGCGCAGGGCGCTGGCGGGGTATTCGCGCAGGATCAGCACGCCCTCGAGATCGGCGCGGTTGTCCGAGAGCCCGCCCACGATGGCCAGCGCCTCGAGCGTGGTGAGGTGCTCCTGTTCGAAGTAGACAAGCTGTTCGGTGCCGGTGGCGCCAAGGGCGATGAAGCTGCGGTTGTCCTCGTCCACGACGATCTTGTCACCGCCCTGCAGAATCACGTTGCGGCTGGCGTTTTCCAGCAGGGTGCTGGCGCGGATCTCGTAGGTCTTTCCGCCGCGGATCACCCGCACGAGGGGGTTGCGCAGGCTGGTGGAGATCCCGCCCGCCTCCGACAGCAGCGTCAGGATCGAATAGTTCCGGTCGGGCAGGGGGTATTTGCCGGGCGAGGCCACGCCGCGCACCGCGTCGACGGCGTTCTGGTGGCCCGGCGCGTGCTGCAGCTGGACCTGGGCCGAGGGCACGATGACCTCAAGCTCGGATTGCACGCGGCGGCGGGCGGCATCCGGGGTCAGCCCGCGCACGCGGACCTCGTCGACATAAGGCAGAAAGATCGTGCCCGCCGCCGATACGGTCATGTCCGGCAGCACCACGTTGCGCTGGTCAGGGGCGGTGAGCAGAGAGGTGTCCTGGCTGTCCCAGATGGTGAGCGTGACCTGGTCGCCGGTACGAATCAACGGCGAGGCAGGGCCCTGGCGCGACTCGAACCAGTGGTAATGCCCGTGCCAGCCCGTATCGGGCCAGTCCGCGAGCCCGCGCACGTTGGCGCGGGACACGGGCACGACCTGGAAACTGGCCAGTTCATCCGTCTCTGCGGCGGTGATTTCGCTTTGCAGGGCGGCGCCGCGCGGCAGCGAGCAGGCCCCCAGCAGGATAAGCGCCGCCATCGCGATGGCGCGTGTTGCAAGTGTCTGCACGACGATGCCCCCAGGCCGCTTCTTTGTGCTCTTTGGCCTTCGTCATAAAGCGAAACGGCCTGCGCGAACAGAGCGAGTTTGCGCCCCGGCGCGGATGCGCCGCAGGCGGGCGGGCCCAAACCGCAGCGTATGGGTGTGCCCCGGGCGCCTCACCCGCCCCCGGGAGGGCGCCGGGGGCATCCGAGGGGGGATCGGAGTGCGTCGGGTGGGGCATGCCGGTGAAGACGGCCGCCGCCAGGCCGCGCGGGCGCGTGCGGGGGCTGTACCGGGCGTGCGCCCCGCCCGCCCCCTACCAGCCGACCCCTACCAGCCGGCCCCGATCGACCCTGGCCGACTGGCCTGGATCCATTGGCCCGGGCCCACTGGCGCTGACTGACTGGTCCTGATCGACTGGCCCTGATCGACTGGCCCTGACTGGTGGGCCCTGACTGGTGGGCCCTGACCGGTGGGACGGCTCTAGTTGGCGCCGGGGATGAAGCGCGGCATGACGGGGACGATATCGCGCACCATGTCGTCGAGGCGGGCGGCGGCATCGGCCTCGCTCTCGTCGCGGCTCACCAGCGTGGTCAGGCGCACGATGGCGCCGTCCTTGCGGCCGGTCATGATGCCGTCATACATCAGGTAGAGCTTGGCGGCGAAATCCCATGCGATCTTCCGGCCCTTCTGTTCGAACCAGTAATAGACCATCATCCGCGTCTCGCCCTTCTGGATGATGGCGCGGTTGATCATGAACGGCGTCTGGCTGCCGAGCTGATCGGCGATATCCACCCGCTCGAGCCACGCGATCTCCCAGCCCGAGCCGGGCAGGCAGATCTCGGGCGAGTGCACGCCGCCGTCGCTCTGATCGGCATACCAGGCCGAGAAGAAGCCCACGGCGGCCTCGTTGGGATCGCGGCGGAAGCTCACGGAGCGGTAATCGTCGGCCTGCAACGTGCGTTCGACGTCGCGCGACAGGATCTCGGGGGGGCCGACCTGTTGCCACGCCTCGATCTGGCGCGGGAAGACGGAAAACCCGTCGCGCCCGGGCAGGTTGGCGCTGCGGTCGGGCACCATCTGCAGGGCGATGCCCGTCAGGACGGTGGCCGCGGCCACGCTGATCAGCGCGGGCGAGGCCTGCACGAGGCGGATGCGCTGCGCCTGCGGCCAGAGCCCGTCGGTATCGAGATCCAGCGCATCGACAAGCGACATCTTCTCGGGGTGCACAAACAGCATGATGCGCGCCAGAAGGAACAGCAGCAGCACGCAGATGATGAAGATCACCCAGCCCTCGAAGAAGTGGCTGAAGCCTTCAAGCCAGCCCACGCCGAAATCCTGCACCAGCACGCCCGCCACCGCGATCCGCACCGAGTTCATCAGCACGGTGATGGGGGCCGCCGAGATCAGCAGCACCGCCTTGTGCCACATCGGCCCGCGGTAGAGCACGGCGAAGATGTAGGAGAAGCTGAGGATGGGGAACAGGTAGCGCAGGCCCGAACAGGCCTCTGCCACGTGCAGCTTGAGCACGCCAAGGTCGATGATGTTGCCCTCGAGATAGACCGGCACGCCCAGCATCTGCAGGAAGAACACGCCCAGCTCGGACGAGATGAACTGCAGGTAGGTCGAGAGCTTGAAATAGAGAACGCCGGGCAGTGGCAGCATGTAGACGAGGTGCAGCACGGGCGGCCAGAAATGCTTGCCCGTCTTCCAGCCGAAGCTCACAAGCAGGAGCCCGCCGACCCAGATGATCGTGGCATAGGCCACCACGTCGGAGATGTTGGAAAGCTGGCCCAGCACGCCGCAGAAGAGCGCAAACAGCATGACCAGAACGCCGAACCAGCGGTCGCGCTTGGGCCCCGGCTCGGGCGGGTATTCCTTGAGCTGGCGCAGGAACAGCAGCCCCGACAGGACCGGGATCAGCGGCCCGTGGCTGTATTCGGGCAATTGCCACGCCGTGAGCAGCGCATCGAGCCCGTCGATGAAGAAGACCCCGGCAAAGACGGTGGCGATGATCAGCCACACGATGCCCCAGTTCAGTGTCAGGTCGAAGGGAAGAAAGCCCGACGTTCGGGTGCGCTGTTCTACCGACATCAAATATACCGCCTCAAGAGAAACCCGGAGCAGGAGTGCCCGATCAAAGGTGCAAACGTAATAGCGCTTTTACAAGCAGATCGCACCTATCATAGCAAGCCCGACCCTTATCTTGCAAAAATGTCCATAAATTTGTCGTGAAGCGGGCCAATCGGGGGCACCTCCCGGGGCGTGGCCGTGAAGATTTGTGCATGTCCGCAGGTCGTGTTGGTCTGCTTTGAGTCCAAATTGTTAAATGCTGCGCGAAGTTCGAATGTCGGTTCTGTGATGCTTGTTGATCTAAGTCTTGCGTGAGATCGTTCGACCATGAACGCAGCGCATCCTCAACATCCTCTTATGGACACCGATTGGTGGTCCGTGCTGACCGTAACGATTGGGATTACGGTCTTCGCGATAGCTCAAGGTCTGACGTATCCGCTGATCTCATTGCTGCTGGCGGAGCGCGGTGCATCAGAGACCGTCGTCGGTCTTAACGCGGCTGCGTTTATGTTGGGCCTTGCGGTGTCGGTTCTGGTGGTACCCGCTTTGACACGACATCTGCGCGCCGGACAGGTCATCGTTGCCGGTCTCGCAGGCGCTGCCGTAACGCTAATAGGCTTCGCCGTCTCTGACACCTTGGCGGTCTGGTTTGTGCTGCGCTTCGCACTCGGGTTTTGCGTCAATGCAATCTACGTTTTCGGCGAGGCCTGGCTCAATGCGGCAAGCGCTGACATTGTGCGGGGTCGTGTGGCCGGAGTATACAGCGCTGGCATGACCTTCGGCTTCGTGATTGGCCCGCTCGCCATACCCGTATTCGGCACCGAGGACGGCCTGGCCTTCGCCGCCTGCGCGGTCCTGATTTCACTGGCGGCGTTCGGGCTTGGCATAATGTCCCGAAGGGCGAGGGTCGAGCCGGAAAAGCTGGAGCTTGCGGACCTGCCCCGATTTGTCCGCGCTGCTCCGTTGTTGATACTTCTCGTGTTGGCATTTGGCTTCGTGGACGCGACCGTCCTCTCGCTCGCGCCGCTGCATATGGTCGATGGCGGTGCAAGCACGGCCGCTGCAGCGACATTCATTGCTGCTATGCATATTGGCATGATCGTAGCTCAACCGGTCCTTGGGGTTTTGCTTGACCGAATGGATCGATGGCGCGTGGCTATCGGTTGCCTAGCTGCGACAGGTGTTATCTTCGGCGCGCTCATGTTTCTGCCTGCAACGGGCATGCTGATCTGGCCTCTTGGCGCGCTCGGTGGCGCAGCCTTCTTCGGAATTTACACGAGCGCGTTGGCAATTCTCGGACAAGAGCACAAGGGACCGATGCTGGTCGCAGGCGCGTCCGCCTTTTCGTTGGCCTATGCCGCCGGAGGTGTGTTCGGACCTGCGGCAACCGGCGCACTCGTCGACGTCCTGCCGGGCATGACCTTCGCGCTCGTGGCTGCTCTCGGCATAGTCGGCGCGGTGATATTGGTTTGGCGGAGGTGAAAGCGCACCTATGGTGCGGTCGCACTGAAAGTCAGCAAAGTCCGCCGAACGACTGACACGATGTACAGAAACGCCCGAAGACCTGGGCGGGCAACGTACCGGGTGCGTGTGGGTGGTTCCGGGTCCTGTCAGGCTCTGATCGGGTGCATATCAGGGCCTATCCTGTCGCTTTCAGGCCGGTTTGCGGCCCGCGTAATTGACGCGCACGTTCTCGCGCCAGCCGCCGAACGCATCGACGTCGAGCTGGTTGCCGTCGCGCCCCCGGATGTCGCGGCGGCGTTCGGCCATGTCGAAATCGGCGTGCAGTTGCTCGAGCCCGGGAAAGAGCGAGGCCAGCCCCGCCGGGCTGTAGCGCCAGTAATCGATGGGGCAGGGGTGGTAGCGCCACGCAAACAGCGTGGAGTGCATCGTCACCCCGCCGGGGGCCAGCAGGCGCTGGATCTCGGCGCCCGCCAGCCAGGGCTTGTCGATATGTTCGAACACGTCGAGGCTGAAGATGAAATCAAAGCTCTCGTCCTCGATCTGCGGACAGCGGGTGATATCGCCGCGCATGATCTTGATATTGGCGTCGGGTGCGCCCTTGAGATCGAGCGCGTGGTATTCGAAATCCGGGAAATCGGTGTTGCGCGGGTTGCGCCGTCCGCCGATCTCGAGCATCCGCCCGCCAGCAAGCCCCGCCGCCTCCAGCGCCTCCTGCGCCACCGTCTGGATGCGCGTCCAGCGGTCGGGTCCCACACTCCAGCCGGTGGTGGCGGCATACAGGTCGGCATGCGTGCCCACGCCCGCCTTGCGGCGCAGGCGGGCGGGATCCATGAAGGCCAGGGTGGCCGCTTTCAATCGCGTTTTCAGCCGCATCGGGTCTTGCTCTTCCTGCCTTCGTGTGTCCGCGTATCGCGGCGGTCTGGTCTGGTCTGGTCTGGTCTGGTCTGGTCTGGTCTTGCCGCATGCCGCGGCTGTCGGGGCGCTTCCTACCCCCGTGCGAGCCGCCTGAGCAAGTGGTTCCCCAGATACCAGGCCGCGCGGTGGCGTGGCAGGCCCATGTGGCGGCGGTACATCGCCCAGGTTGCGGCGGCGGCGCGCAGGCGGTTCGACGACAGCGATCCGGGCCGCGTGTGATTGAGCGCCAGCGGCTCGGTCAGCCCGTGGGCGCAGGGAACGCGTCCGAGGATATCGAGCCAGAGCGCGTAATCCTGTCGCAGGGGCAGGGCGGGCATCGGGCAATCGCCCAGGGCGGCCCGGTCGTAGACGGCCGTGAGACAGCCGATCACGTTGCCGCGCAACAGGGCCGCGCGCGTGACGGTGGCGGGCACGGGCACCGCGCGGCGCGCGCCCCCCTCGGCCACGCGCCAGAAGCCGGTATAGCCGAGGGCCGCGCCCGTGCGCTCCATGAAGGGGATCTGCCGGGCGAGCTTTTCGGGGCACCATGCGTCATCGGCATCGAGAAAGGCGATATAGCGCCCGCGGGCCGCCGCAAGGGCGGTATTGCGCGCCGCCGCGGCCCCGCGGGTCTCGGTATGCGCCAGCACGCGGATGCGTGGATCCTGCCCGGCAAGGGCCGCCGCCAGCGCGCCGGTGCCGCCCGCACAGGCATCGTCGGTGATCAGCAATTCCCAGTCTTCGAAGCTTTGCGCGCGCACCGAGGCCACGGCCCGCTCCAGCGTGTCGCATGCGCCATGGGCGGGCATCAGAACGCTCACGGCCACCGGAAAGCGGGCTTTCGCCACGGGGGGCTGGCCGGGATGCGGGGCGGCGTTTTCGGTTTGCGTCATGCCTGCAACTTGGCTAGTGAGGCCCGGCAATACAGCCTTCGGGTGAATTCCACGATCGAGTAGCATTTCATGACAGACGCGAAAACCCCGGGCGCCCCAGCCACAGACACGGCCGCAGACAAGACACCTGTGCAGGTCATTGCCGAGATCGGCTGCAACCACAAGGGCGACATGGAGATCGCCAAGGAGCTGATCCGCGTGGCGGCCCATGTCTGCAAGGCCGATGTGGCCAAGTTCCAGAAGCGTCACAACCGCGAGCTGCTCAGCCCCGAACAATACGACACCCCCCACCCGGTGCCCGAAAACGCCTATGGCGACACCTACGGCGCGCACCGCGAATTCCTCGAATTCGATGTCGAACAGCACCGCGAGCTGATCGCCTGCTGTGCCGAGAACGGGATCGCCTATTCCACCAGCGTCTGGGATCTGACCTCGGCGCGCGAGATGGCCGCCCTTGGGCCGGGGATGCTCAAGATCCCCTCGGCCACCAACCAGCATTACGAATTGCAGGATTTCCTCTGCAGCCATTTCGAGGGCGAGATCCACGTCTCGACCGGCATGTCCACGGGCCGCGAGATCGCGGAGCTTGTGCAATTCTATGCCGAGCGCGGGCGCGCGCAGGATCTCGTCGTCTATTCCTGCACCTCCGGCTACCCGGTGGCCTTCGAGGACATCTGCCTGTTCGAGATCCGCACCCTGATGGAAAAGTTCGGCACGCAGGTGAAGGGCATCGGTTTCTCCGGCCACCACTTGGGCATCGCGGCCGATGTCGCCGCGCTTGCCGTGGGGCGCACGCTGGAGCAGGAAGGCAAGGGGCGGTTCACCCATATCGAGCGCCACTTCACGCTCGACCGCACCTGGAAGGGCACGGACCACGCCGCCAGCCTCGAGCCCGACGGGCTGCGCCGGCTCTGCCGCGACATCCGCCACGTGGACCTTGCCCTGGCCTACAAAGCCCAAGAGATCCTGCCGGTCGAACAGGTGCAGCGCGACAAGCTCAAATGGGTGGGGCCCGAGGCCGCTTCGGCCGCGGAGTAAGCTCCTGCCCGGCCCGGCCCGCCAAGCAACGCGCAGGCCCGCCCCCACGCTTGATCCCGCTCTGGCCCCCGGTCTGGCCCCCGCTCTGGCTCCGGCTCCGGGCCCGCGTCGGCCAGCAGGCCGGCGCCCGCTCTGACCCGTTCCGACTTGTATTGGCCCATGTCGGCCCGCGCGCCGCGTCCGGACGCGGCACCTGGCTGTCCGGGTGGCGGGGGCCGCGTTACTTGTAGATCGCGTCCTTGCAGAAACGGAACAGCAGCAGCATCCCAAAAACAAGCGGCAACGCGCCGAAAATGCCCAGATAGATCTGCGAGATATAGGCCGGGTCGTAGGTGGCGTAGAAGCCTTCGCGCATCATGCCGGTGATATGCACCAGCGGGTTGTACCACAGGATCTCGCGCGCAAAGAACGGCAGGTCCTCGTAGATGTAGAACACCCCCGAGATCAGCAGGAGCGGGCGGGTCAGGATGCTCCAGATCGTCTTCCAGACCGGGAATGAAAAGCTCAGATAGGCATTGAGCGTGCCCACCCCGATCGCGAGGAAGATCGCATAGGCATTGGCCATCAGGATCGGCCGGAAATCGAGGATGACGCGGATCGTCTCGATGGTGAACACGCCCCAGAGCACGACGGCCGTGACCATGATCTGCGTGAGCACCGACAGGATGGCGCGCGCGGCCAGCACATCGACGAAGGTCACCCGCGGATAGGCCATCATGGCGAGGTTGAACTGCACCGCGTTGCCCACCGCGTTCGAGACATCCTGGAACATGCGCAACGGCAGAAAGCCCGTGGCGTAGAACAGCACGAAGCTGGTGCCCAGCGATGGCGCGCGCAGGATGAAGGAAAACGCCACTGTCAGCAGCGCGATCATCGCCACCGGCTGCAGGATGGCCCAGAGATATCCGACCGGCGTGCGCCCGTAGGTTGTCGACATCTCCCGCAGAAGGAGCGCGCCCACCACGCGCGCGCCCCGCCAGCGCAGCGGCTTTGGCGTTTGCGGGGGCGGGATGTGAAGTGGCGCGCTGTCGGTCATGAACGACGGAGATTCCCTCTCGGCCCGGGATAGGCTAGGCTGGCAAAACGTAACGCATACGGATCATATACTTGAGCGACGATCAATCCAATGCCGCAGCGACCCGCGCACCGGTGACCGAGGCCCCCAAGCCCGCACCGGACGCCAAGCCTGCCTTGGGGGCAGGCTTGGC
>JAAUYI010076261.1_pt1 | contig 11903 bp, 11 predicted proteins | sample 7278041 | NCBI WGS metagenome assembly JAAUYI01 (sample SAMN14350216, study PRJNA611818) | marine sediment metagenome | isolation source: surface marine sediment (0.6m) | place: French Polynesia: Moorea | collected 2018-08
ACCCATAATATGTCATTGCGAGTGGAACGAAGTGAAACGACGCAATCCCAAAGTCTTTGAGATTGCTTCCCTTCGGTCGCAATGACGGTTATTTAAACGGACATCATATCAGCAGTCAGTAGGGAAAGCGATCGCTTCGCTGATCGCCTATCTACTATTCCCTACTTAAATTTCTGACAAAGATAAATCCTTGCTTGTTTTAAGATTTTTGGTTATTTCCATGACGCTGCACCAGAAGGTTAAAATAATACCAGTACAATACAATCCTGACTAGCTGTACTAATTATTTTAGGCAATATCGGGAGGAATGTAACCACTAGAAGGTGATTTTTTGAGCTGACTTTGAATTTTATTTTGTAATTCTGTTCGCCGTATTTCTACGGGTTCAGCATCTGTTCCATGTGTCTCTAAAAACAGTATACTATCCACTGATTCTAATGCCACCAATTGGAACAAAATGTCAATCACGGGCATGGGTACGGCAGTAAGTTGGGCATCCAGCCCAGAAGATGAGCTAGCTGAAATATCTTTTAAGCTAGGAAAAGCATAAATAACGCGCTTTTGTAGTGCTGAATTGGTACGATTACTTAATGTAGTTACAACCCAAGACTGTTGTAAGTTTTGGAGAATGTAGTATTGGTGATGGCGTAACTGTTGGGCGATCGCCTTCAGAACTGGGGCAATTGCTGCTATCAGTTGTGGGGTTATACCATCTTGGGGTGCATTGTCAATAAGTGATTGAATTTGTATATCTATATCCATCATGATTTGTAGACAACTCCTAAGTATTGGCTATAACTGTGTGTTATGGCAGATAAATAATCAAACAACAATGGGGAATAATCACCCAGGTTAAATCCTCATCCCAGGATTAAGGTGTATTTAGCTTACACGCAAAACCCTTAGCCTCAGGCCTGTAGTCACAGGTTTTCATTAAGTATGTTAGGGTCTTTTTAATAACGAGACTATGAACTTAGCCGCAACCACAACTATTCAGGGAGAAAAATCAATTGGCGTGGAGGCGATATTTCAACTCCTATTCCAGGAGCTTAAAAAATTAACCAGTGCTTCAGAGCAAAATTGCCAGGATGTGGCAAGTCGGATTAGTGCGGAAGTCGAACGGATTTGTCATGAAAGTAAACGCATCCAAGCTTCTGGCGATATAGCTAATTCGGCTATGGCTCTAGCCAAGCATCGTCTACAACAGTGCATCAGATACTATCAATTAGGGTCAAACCGGGGCAGAATCGAGTTACACAGTACTCTTAGTGCCATTATCTACCGTTACATTAACTCTCCCCAGAGACAATTGAGCTATCAAGGGCGACTAACTATCATTGAAGATTTTTTACAAAGCTTCTATTTAGAATCTTTAAATGCTTTCCGTCGAGAAAGTCAATTACCTGCAACCTATCGCCCCCGCACTCTCTTAGAATTATCGGAGTACATGGCATTTACGGAGCGTTATGGTAAGCGACGCATACCCCTACCCGGTCGCCAGCAACAGCTGATTATTCTCCGCGCCCAAACTTTTTCCCAGCAGCAACCACCAGAAACCTGTGTAGATATAGAACGGGCAGCAGAGGGCAGCAGTGGCGAATCTGATGGTAATTGGGAAGATCCAGCAGTACAGCAGTTACGTACTGCTATGGCTACCCAAGTAGAGTCAGAGCCTCAAGAGGAAAGCTTGCGTTCTGTGGTAGTGACAGAATTAATGGACTACCTGGAAGAAAAGCAACAATCAGATTGTGCGGATTATTTTGCCTTACGTCTCCAAGATTTATCAGCCCAGGAAATTGAGAAGATTTTAGGTTTAACTTCCCGTCAGCGAGATTACTTACAACAACGCTTCAAGTATCACTTAATTAGATTTGCTTTATTACACCGTTGGGAGTTGGTTCACGAGTGGTTAGAAGCCGATTTAAAGACTAATTTAGGGTTGACCCCCCAAGAATGGCAAATATATACTGAAAAATTGGACGATACCCAACGATCGCTATTAGATTTGAAACAACAAGGACAACCAGATGAAAAAATTGCTAAAACATTAGGGCTATCTATGGCTCAATTACAAAAACGCTGGTTTAAAATTCTCGAACAAGCTTGGGAAATTCGTAACTCTTTAATGTCCGGATCGAGTGCATCTACTCATGAATAGTGACTCAGAATCCTTGCAATACCAGTTACTCAATATGTTGTTAGCAGATATTGCTGATGATTCTGAGTATATTGGGCTAGTAAACAAGGAAATTAACCGGGTAGACAACCTTCTTGAAACCGCCGCCACTCCAATGGTTGGCGATTTTGAGTCGGTGCAAACACCCGAAACCTTTCAACTAGGAGAAATTCCTACTGTGCAAGAACGTTTCCAAGCCGTCTTGAAACGTCGGCTACAAATCCAAATAGAAAACCACCCACCTTTATTTCCGTGGGAATCACAATTACAAGAATATCCAGATTGTGTAGACAACCCATCAGTGAATTTGGTTCCAGGTTGGGGATGGGCTACACAACAGTACAAACTAAATTTGCCAACTTCCATGCCAGATCAGGTTTTTCAGGAATTATTGGCAAAGTGTCAAGGATTAATTGCATCTTCACTACCGTTAGGGGCAAAGTTGGTTCAGGCGGTGGAGAGCTTATTCCCTGATAATTCCCAGGATCTGAATGATTTAGCAGGATTAGTACTCAGAAGTACTTCTTCTCGTTCATCGGAATCCCTGACAATGATGGCAAATGTGGACAGTGATTATTCTCAATTACAACCACGGCAACAAATGGCATTGTCCTTGTTAGCGGCAAAACAGCTGTTAGAAAATCTCAATTTGAGTGTTTCAACCACTAATCCAGTGGTACAAAGGCAATGGCTCACCAGTGCAGGAGAGTTATCTGTACAGGTAGAATTGCAACGTCAAGGTCAACTCACAAAGCTGGCGGTACAAACTGAGTTACCTACCAAGGGAATTATCAAGTTACAGGGAGATGATGCCCATGCTATGGCACAATCTGCCCATCCAGGGTTGTTGAGTGTGGAATTATCCTGTACTCAAAGTCAGCAAAACTATACCTTGGCCATTGAACTAGAAGGAATCGAGCAACAAGCACTATTGTTTTTAATTACACCGACCATCTAACATATAAGACTTCCGGCTGCTAGCATTTTGGTCGGTCAACGCCGTGTTTTTGCAGATGACGATCCTGGGTGTGAAGTTTATTCTGGTTATAAAAGCGGTCATTAGGGCGTCTACAGAAAGATAAATTAATTGATACGGGCGGCATCAGTAATTTTTCTGTATTACTCCTTGTCTTTAGCGTCTACATAATCGTTTTTTACATACCAATCTGCTGCTTTCTCATCAAAATGTTAAAATTCTCCAGGATGAAACGGCGTTGGCATCTACCTTTAGGTGCTCATTGGCGAGAGCATAAATCTTCATCATCTCTAACAGAAATAGAAAATTCCATTACTTTGCGGGCTTTAGTCCTAGCCTTGGTAATTGTGGGGGTTGTGGCGACAGATATTGCTGCTGAGACGCAGTTAAGTCTGTGGGCAGTGCCGTTAAGTTTGGCGGGTTCAAGTTGGAGTTATTATAGTCGTCGCCATCGCAATATTCCGGCAAAGTTTTGTATCGCCATTGGAATGTTAATTGCACTGGGTGCGTTCTTTGGGCGAATGATTGGAGAGCTAAATGATACACGGCTAGCATTAGCTCAGTTGTTAATTCAGCTCCAGGTGTTACATAGTTTTGATATGCCCCGTCGTAAGGATTTGGGGTATTCCATTGTCATTGGTTTAATTTTGATTGGGGTGGCGGCTACCCTCAGTCAAACTTTAGCTTTCGCCCCAGCACTGTTGTTCTTTTTAGGGATTGCCATCCCTACCTTAGTTTTAGACTATCGCTCCCGATTAGGTTTGGAGAAGGTCAAGGGCAAACAAAAACAGGGTAAGAGTCAAAAAATATTTTCTGCTTTACCCTCTTATGCTTTGTTGTTTGGCTTAATCGTAGGCTTAGGGCTGGCAATTTTTGCTGTTTTACCCCGTTTCCCCGGATATCAATTACAGACCTTTCCTGTAAGTTCCCCCGTTGAAATTAAGGGCGATTTTACAGGACGGAGGATTATTAATCCCGGTTATGTCCGTCAGGGTAAAGATGGCGATCGCGGTAATAATGGTAATAGTCAAGATAGTACGGGTACCGGACAAGGTGAATCCGGCAAACCGGGCAAGGTAGATAATAACTTTTATTACGGTTTCAATCAGGAGATTAACCAGAACCTGCGGGGCGAAATGAAACCCAAGGTGGTAATGAGGGTGCGATCGCAATCTGAGGGTTTCTGGCGAGTACTGGCATTTGACCAATATACGGGCAAAGGATGGAAGGTTTCTCGCAATGACGAAGTAAAGCGTCTCAAGCGTCCACCTTGGTCTTATCAAACAGTACTAAATTTGCCTTTATTTACTGGTAAAAGCAAAGAAATAGTACAAACATACACAGTGGTATCAGATTTACCCAACCTGATTCCAGCTATGTCTTATCCCAAAAAAATATACTTCCCTGCCCCAGTAATTGCGGTGGATAAGGAAGGTGGCTTGCGTTCCCCTGTGGGATTATCAGAAGGGTTTACATATACCGTTGTCTCAGAAGTACCCTACCGCGATCGCAGTTTGTTAGGTAAAGCTTCTAATAAGTATCCTAAGAGTATTCAAAATTACTATTTACAAGTACCAGAAGCAATTAAAACCAAAGTTAAGCAAAAAACTGAAGAAATCCTCGCTAACTATAACCAACAACGGGTAGGTAAATCAGAGAAAAATCTAGACTCGACCTACGAAAAGGTTCTGTATTTAGCTCAGTACCTCAAACAAAACTACTCTCTCCCTGAAAATCCCTTAGATTTACCCCACCTAGGGGAAAAGGATGACTTAGTAGAAACATTTCTATTCAAGCAAAAAGGTGGATATCCAGACCACTTTTCCACCACATTAACAATCATGCTGCGTTCTATCGGTATTCCCGCAAGGCTAGTAGCAGGTTTTGCTCCCGGACAGTTTAATCCTTTTACCGGGATGTATGTTGTCCGTAACACCGATGCTTACGCCATGACAGAAGTGTATTTTCCCAAATATGGTTGGTTTACCTTTGACCCCATTCCCAAGCATCCTTTAATCCCTCCTTCCATAGAAGAAACCCAAACATTTAGCGTTCTCCGCCAATTTTGGCAATGGATTGCTGGCTGGCTACCTTCTCCAGTGACAGGTTTATTAAATTACGTGTTTGGGAATCTGTTCGGTTTGGTTGTTCGGGCTGTATCCTGGTTCCTAGGCTTATTTTCTCGAGGATGGTTTGGCACAATTGCCGGTTTAACTGTAGCTACGGCAACGGCTTTTTGCGGCTGGTTAGGTTGGGAACAGTGGAAAAATTGGCGCTATCGCCTAGCTTTGAGAAAGTTACCACCAATGGAAAGCATTTATCAACAAATGCTGCAATGGACAAGTACTAGAGGTTTGGGCAAGCATCCTTCACAAACACCTTTAGAATATGCTAGTTCATCTTTCCAGCACCACGCACCCCATACAGCTGAAGTCATCAACGAAATCTGTCAAGCATATGTAAAATGGCGTTATGGCGGCCAAATAGTTGATTTTCAGGGACTACGACAAAAATGGCAAGCCGTAACAAAGACTCATTTGAATCAGTCAGGAAGCAGGAGACAGAAGACAGAAGGGGGCAATTAGTGGGCACCTGCTGATGCGGAGTGAATTTGGTTTGGGGAAAAGGTTTTTTCTTTCCCTTTTTCCCTTAAGGGAGATCCAACAAATAAAATATCCCACCGTTTTACTTTTATTCTGGGCAAAACCGAGATATAGCACTACGCATATACGTTAGGACATTGTTGAACGCAGCAAACCTATGAGCAGTAAAATGCGTGACTTTTGACTTTTGACTTGCGCGTAGCACTATATATGGGGGTGTCGCCCTACCGGGCGACACCGACGGTGGGACATTTTATTATCTGTAAGTGCCTAACTGCCAAGTATTGGGAACCGCTATATTACTTATTACTTATCACTTATTACTTACTTTTCCTGACCGAAAAATAAACTGGATACAAGCCGTGTGGATTTATCCGTGGAGAGTCAAAAATGTTTTCCTTGTTCTCATTAGCCCTTCGATTCATCGATGGGGTAACTGTTAGCGCAGCTCCTCCGCAGGAGGCTAACTGTTAGCGTAGCTCCTCCGGAGGAGGCTAACTGATAACTGAAATGACTCTCCCACACATTTGTTTGATAATTTATTTATTGGATTTCCTTATAGTCAGTATTAGTTTCTTCACTTAACTTAACTTAATCGTTACATAATTCATATCAGATAAAAAAAGCTATATCTCTAGATAGATTTTTCATCCACGCCCTTGATAATTAGTTATAAAACAGCAGTTATGATTAAAAACTACTACTAACGTTAGTTAAATCGTTGTAACTCCAATTTTTTATGGATAACATGGGAATATAGTTCTTTACAGAACAAAAACGCGATTAGTCGCGTTTCTACCTATCTCATACCGCATTGGGCATCAGTTTTTTTATGGACATTCAGCTAATCAACATCGGTTTCGGCAACATAGTATCTGCCAACCGAGTAGTTGCCATTGTCAGTCCAGAGTCAGCACCGATTAAACGCATCATCACTGATGCACGGGAGAAAGGTCAGCTGATCGATGCAACTTATGGTCGTCGGACTCGGGCTGTAATTATTACCGATTCCAGTCATGTAGTTCTCTCAGCAATTCAACCGGAAACGGTCGCAAACCGTTTTGTCATTGCCCGTGAACACCATGCTGTAGATAATTAACCATTCATTGGTTAAGTTCATTATTAATTCATCTAATTTCGGCGTGGAGACTCCCGCTAACCTTCCAGGTGTAGCGGCGAGAGGAAACGCCGCCTCCTATATAACGACAAAGTGTTGTAGCGGATGTCTCCACCAGAGGTGTTAGATGATGACTTATTTAATGATTTATTATTTAGTTAATACAACTGCTTTATTTTCTCTCTATCCGCAGTAATATCTGAATATCAGAGTTATCTATTAACCTAGCTACAATTCTGACTAAGGGATAACTCCTGATTGATTAGTGATTTACAGGTTGAGTGGATGATACAAGCTTTCTCTAGCCAGAGTGGTGCTACTACTGAAAAAGTTCTGTCTCCTGGAAGACTGATTGTCTTCACCGGACCTAGTGGTGTTGGTAAGGGGACTTTAATGCGATCGCTACTCCAGCGACATCCAGAATTATATTATTCAGTATCCGCTACGACTCGCCCTCCCCGCCCAGGAGAAGTGGATGGCAAGGATTACTACTTTATCAACCGTAGCGAATTTGACCAATTGGTAGCGCAGTCAGAATTTTTAGAATGGGCAGAATTTGCTGGTAACTGCTATGGTACCCCCCGTCAAGCTGTAATCAATAAGATTAATCTTGGCAAGTCGGTGGTGTTAGAAATTGAGGTGGAAGGAGCTAGGCAAATTCGTCAAGCCTTTCCCCAAGTATTGAGCGTTTTTATCTTACCACCATCTTTAGACGAGCTAGAAAACAGATTACGCGGTCGCAAACAGGATTCTGAAGCTGCGATCGCTCGCCGTTTATTACGCGCTCAGGCAGAAATTCAGGCTGCGGATGAATTTGATTTACAAATCGTCAATGATGATTTGGATTCTGCCCTCCATGCCATTGAAACAGCCTTATTTGAGCCATCAGATGGTGTAACTACCTAAGCAATTTTTATCAGACAGATAAGAATACACAAAGGAAACAGGATTACAAACCCCGATCTCCTTTGTGTTAATTGTTTGTTAGATACTATAAATACAATACCTAACCCACAATATATTCAATGGTAAAACTCTGAGTGACTAGCCAATTAGACCTTTAATCAGCCCCAAATTGCTACATAAGAAGAAGGCTGTAACCGCGCCACCAATACCACCAATCAAAAAAGCACTGGCAAAATTATTCCAGCTTTCTTTGGAATTAAAAGCATCCATAGGTGGATTAGGTACAGTTACATTAGGATGTGGTTTATATGGGTTACTATTGGCATATAAAGATAAAGCCCCCGTGAGCAGAATTATCAAGCCAACAGCTTCTAATAAACCAGCCAAGCTAGCATTAGGAGCATTGCGTAAAGGACCTAATAACAAAAATGGTCCATAAATAAAGTAACCGTGAGCCATGCCAACTTCTAAACCCCTTCTGAATGGTGTTAAACCAGGGCGATAGGCAGGTAAATTACTAATAAACCATTTGGTCAGGGGAGACGCATTAACTGGAGTTTCCAGGTTCCCTATTTGGGGGTCTCGCCCTGCTGCGGAAATTACTTCCCGGTTTCTGGGATCGCTGGCTAGGTCTTTGGATGCATCTACTTGCACCATATTTTGTATTGCCTCTCAATAAAGTATCAGCATTATTTCATAATAATAATAATTGTCGCCACATTGATTTTATAATCACTAATGTTAAAAATAATTAATTAAATTATTGTTTTTGTTTGAAGGTAAAAAACTCGGATGCTGATGGCAGCACCACGAGTTTTAAGGCATATTGTTATTGCCCGCTTAAAAGATACTACGGCTTTCATAGGTAGCTAATAGGGTTTAATTTACCTACCCATTTCTAGCAGCATCTTGATTTAATCCACATTCTCAAATGGCTTTTTCCCGGTTTACAGTGGGTGGAAAAGTAAATCTGGGAAAAAGCGATTAAATTCAATCAAAATACCAGCGGTGATAAACATCCAAATGGTAGTGATTACTGGTGCGGTGCAAAGAAACTTAACAAAAGCGCCTTGCTTGTCCATGAATTAATCTCCAAAACCAGTGAGTGTACAAAAGTCGATTAGCGTGGGGAAACATTAATTTCCGAATCTTTGGCGGTTAGCTCTCCAGAAAGATATTCTTTAATAGCAGCAGCAGGCCATGCAAAACCAGAGAACATAATGGGCAGTGCCAAACCGGTATCAATTTGAATTTCCTTCTGTTCAGCATCACTACCCTTTCTGATGGCAATTAGGTAAGCACGACCTACCCAACCAATCCAACCAGCGATGTAGAGAAACATCAAACCAGGAATCATAAAGTCACCTGCACGTTCCCAGCGACCATCAACTATTAAGTGTGGTAGTCCTTCTGGTCCACAGAGAGCCTGGGAATAACGCTCAAAACGCTTTTTCCCAGACATGGGGTCTGTGGTGGTGTTACGGGCATTAGCAGCACGCTCCTGGAAAGCAGGAGATTCGCTACAGGGTACAAGTTCAGCCCCCAAAGCCTGTGCCGGAGGGGCGAAATTAAACCAGAGACAAAGTGCTAAAATAACAGCAAACAATCGACGCATGAAATTGTTTCCTTGTATTACGAAACAAAAAGTTTTTTGTACAAGAAAGAAGCGGCTTGTACAGCTTTTCATTGATATAACTTCCAAGCCATCATACTCTTGCCAGGGAAACCAGTAAAGTTTAAGTAAATAAAAGTTAAAGCTTCTCAAACAAGTTCTAATTTAAAATGTCGCATTAATCTTGTAATGGCAACCGTATTAGCAATTGAAACTAGCTGTGATGAGACTGCTGTGGCGATTGTAAAGAATCGTCAAGTTTGTAGCAGCGTAGTGGCTTCACAAATCTTAATCCATCAGCGTTATGGGGGGGTGGTGCCAGAGGTAGCATCCCGTCAACATTTAGAAACCATCAATCCAGCGATCGCCCAAGCCCTATCAGAGGCAAAATTAGGTTGGAAAGAAATAGATGCGATCGCTGCTACTTGTGCTCCTGGTTTGGTGGGAGCCCTCTTAGTAGGTACAACTGCGGCAAAAACTTTAGCGATGGTACACAACAAGCCATTTTTGGGAGTACATCACCTGGAAGGTCACATTTACGCCACCTATTTGAGCGAACCGACCTTAGAGCTACCTTTCTTAAGTTTATTGGTTTCTGGGGGGCATACCAGCTTAATTCACGTCAAAAAATGTGGCGAATATGAAACTTTAGGGCAAACCCGTGATGATGCTGCTGGAGAAGCCTTTGATAAAGTAGCGCGGCTGTTGCAGCTGGGCTATCCAGGGGGACCAATAATTGACAAACTGGCACAAGAGGGAAATACCAAAGCCTTTGCTCTACCTGAAGGCAAAATTTCTTTACCCAACGGCGGATTTCATCCCTATGACGCGAGTTTTAGCGGATTAAAAACAGCAGTATTACGGCTGGTACAGAAGTTAGAAGTCAAAAGTAATACTTTGCCAGTAGCAGATATTGCGGCTAGCTTTCAGGATACCGTAGCTAGGGCACTGACAAAAAGAGCGATCGCCTGTGCCTTAGATTATGGATTAGAAACCATAGCTGTGGGTGGTGGTGTAGCTGCTAACAGTGCCTTAAGGATACACCTACAAACAGCAGCATCTAGTCATAATTTACGGGTTCTCTTCCCCCCCCTCAAATTTTGTACAGATAACGCCGCCATGATTGGTTGTGCCGCCGCCGAGCATTTTCATCAAGGACACACCTCCCCCCTCAACTTAAGCGTACATTCTCGCCTTACCTTAAATCGGGTAATGGAACTGTATCAACATTAGTAACGCTGCGCGTCAGTCAAGCATTCAAAAGTACTATACTCCTTCCCTCCTTCCCTCTTTCCCTCCTTCACTCCTTCACTCCTTCCCTCCTTCCCTCCTTCCTTCTTTCACTTCTAATTCATGCTGATTAACCAGAGAACGAATATGATTAGCAACAGCATCTGGTTGTTCTAACATCGCCAAATGACCGCAATCAGGAATTTCGATCGCATTATCACCACTGTAATCAAATAGAGGATGAAAACTGGCTAAATGACGAACATACTTGGGTTCCATTACCTTATCATTAGCACCTGCCAAAAAATATACAGGTTGCTTTAATTGAGAAACTAATTGAGGTAAATGGTTAATTTGTTCTTCTGTGGTTGAATCTAATAAGGTTCCTAAAGCTGCTTCAGGATCGGCAACTACAAAATCAATTACCCGTTGACGCGCCCAATGACGTTCTAAAGGGCGAGCTACGCTATTTTTCACAAATAGCAAATCAATTAAAGGTATTTGTGACAACCAACGAGGACGAATTTGCAAAAACCGCTGTCCTGCCATGCGAAACTGCTCAAAAGCTTCCTTGAGATAAATACCACCCCCGGAATTTACACAAATCACACCATGAATCAACTCCGGTATTTCAGCAGCCGTCCACAAGGCGATAGTCCCTCCCAAAGAATGACCAATTAACCAAGCATTATCAATATCTAATTGGTGTAACAAAACTTTTAAATCACAGGCATAATTGGCCGGTGTGTAGGGAGAACTAAAAGGATGAGCAACCATAGCATCATAACTGGTGCTTACCGGCAAATCAGCTTGTTTGCAACTAAAATCAGTTTTTAATTGAGACTGAGATTCGCCAAAACCGCGCAAATCGTAAGATAAGCACTGGAAACTTTCTGACAATCGAGAAATCACAGGTTCCCAGTATCTACGGCTATTGAGCCAACCGTGGATAAACACCAAAGTCAGGGGGTAAGAAGTGGGAGTTGTCAGTTCGTATGCGTGGGGAACACCCAATATTTCTATGCTTGCCATACTTCTATCCTACCCTTTAGGAGCTATACAACTGAAGAGACAAGAATTCAAAATTTAGAGGTGAGAATGAGAAATTTTCAATTGTTAGTTCATAACTACCGGTTCGCCCATTTGAAATCGAGTTAGGAAAAATGCAGAACGAAATAATCAGGGTTTTAGCGTTTGATTTAGATTGTGAGCGCAAGTGGGCGTATTAATTTTGCCTCCAAATGCCACCAACAAAAAACCTGATGTCCTCCAAATCCCTATTC
>JAAUYI010083315.1_pt1 | contig 11893 bp, 9 predicted proteins | sample 7278041 | NCBI WGS metagenome assembly JAAUYI01 (sample SAMN14350216, study PRJNA611818) | marine sediment metagenome | isolation source: surface marine sediment (0.6m) | place: French Polynesia: Moorea | collected 2018-08
CCCAAGGGTTTGGCTGTTCGCCAATTAAAGCGGTACGCGAGCTGGGTTCAAAACGTCGTGAGACAGTTTGGTCCCTATCTGTTGTGGGCGCAGGATACTTGAGAGGAGCTGCTTCTAGTACGAGAGGACCGAAGTGGACGTACCCCTGGTGTTCCAGTTATCGTGCCAACGGTATTGCTGGGTAGCTATGTACGGACGGGATAACCGCTGAAAGCATCTAAGCGGGAAGCCCCCTTCAAGATTAGGTTTCCCTGGAGCCTCGAGCTCCCTGAAGGGCCCTCGAAGACTACGAGGTTGATAGGCTGGGTGTGGAAGTTCAGTAATGGATGAAGCTAACCAGTACTAATTGCCCGTGAGGCTTGGCCATATAACACCAAAGCACTTTTGCGACATGTGTGCGACACATCGAAGCACTTCTCTTGACGTCAAAACTTTCCAGATTGTTGATCTAATTCTGGGTCATTGTTGGCAATCATCGGCATCGTGGCCGGTGCACTGGCGGACATTGCACCTAACCGATTTGCCTGGCGGCAATAGCGAGCGGGAACCACCCGATCCCATCCCGAACTCGGAAGTGAAAACGCTCAGCGCCGATGGTAGTGTGGGGTCTCCCCATGTGAGAGTAGGACACCGCCAGGCTCTAATTGCGAAAGGCCGCATCCTCGAGGGATGCGGCCTTTTTTATTGCCTCTCCGCGGTGACTCTGACTAGCGACGCCGCGCAACGAAGGACGCCCCGATATCCGAGTTGACCAGCATCGGCGCGCCTGGTGGCTGCAGCGACTGGTGGTCGATCAACACGACCAGCTCTTGCGCGATGCCGCCGCGGATCTTGCCCACGGAAAAGCGCCCCGCGCTGGTCATCGGGTTACCTGGAACCGGGCCAAGTCGAAACGCCCCACTGTCCTTGAAGCTGCCCCACCCATCAGCGTTCAGCGTGTAGGTGCCCGTCGTGGTCAGCGTCGATCCGATGACCGCGAGTTGTTGCGGCGTTGGCTCGCCGACAGCGGCCGGCGCACCGAGGCCGGCAATCAACAGGTGCTCGGTCGCCGGACAACGAATCTCGGCCCGGCGCTGCACCTTACCTCGGCCGTTGAAGCGAAGCTCTCCAATTGCAAAGCAGTCGATCGGGACGCGCGGCGGATTCTTTTGCACCTGTCGGGCTGCCACCGGATGAATGAGGACGCGGCCGGCAAAGACATAGGTGCCCCGCAATGTCCGCTCATTGATCGGCCTGGAACTGCTTGCATTGGTCTTGTCGTCATCTGCAGTTGCCGTGGGCGAGATTGAAAGGACGAGCAAAGCGACGATGATGGGAATTGTGTTTTGCATGTCTGACTCCTGTGTCGTTGATGAGCTTCCATTGCGCCAATGTCCCCGATTTATTGCATGAGTGGAGCCTTAGCATTCCCTTAGCCTGGGCTCTGCAGAACATGGTCGCGGCTATAATTCACTGATGCAGAGGGGAACCCACAGTGCCCGCGGCTCCTTGCGTGTCGGCGACTGGGTCGTGCAACCGGAGCGCCTGCTCGTCACCCGCGAAGGGCGGCCGGATCGCCGCGTATCGCCGCGCGCCATGGCCGTATTCGAGGTCCTGGCAAACGCCAATGGCGACGTCGTCCGCAAGAACGACCTGCTGGACGCAGTGTGGGGCAAGGCCGAAGTGTCCGAGGGCATGCTGTCCCAGACGATCCTCGAACTGCGCCAGGCCTTCGACGACGACGCCAAAGATCCGAAAGTCATCGAGACGATTCGCAGTGTAGGGTTTCGCCTGATGAAGCCCGTTGAAGCTGCCGGTGCCGCTGGGGCAGATGATCAGCAGCATGTGCAAGAGAGGCAGCGGCGTACCTGGGCACTGGCAGCGCTGGTGCTGGTGCTGGCGGCAGCCGCCTGGTGGTCGAATCGCGACGCCGTCGATGCGCCAAGCGACGAACTCCCCCGCATCATGGTCATGCCATTCGAGGACCACAGTCCGTCGCAGGACTACAGCTACTTCGCGGCCGGACTGGCTGACGAAATCGCATTGCACCTGGCGAGATCCGCCGAGCTTCGACTCGTGTCCGACCGGGCGGTCGGTGCACTGGCGAAGACGGGCGCTGCGACAGGCGAGATCGCCGATCGACTGGACGTCGACCTGATACTCACCGGCAGCGTTCAGCGGCGTGAGGATTCGATCAGGCTAATTGCAAGACTGACCGACGCGGATCGCAACGAGGAACTCTGGGTCACGAGTTTCGATCGGCCGGTCGGCGACGTCTTTGCCATTCTCGATGAGACATCCCGGTCTATCGCAGCGATCGTCATTCGTGACGAGAGTCTCCCCGAACTGTCGAGGCCGACCGAGGATCTGTCCGCATACGACCTGTACCTGCAGGGTCGCGCCAACCAGCGGCAGCTGTCCACTGCGACGATCGACGAGTCAGTTCGCCTTTTCATGCTGGCACTGGAGATAGACCCCAATTTTTCATTGGCACGTGCGCGACTGGCAGAAAGCCTCGCGATCCAGGGGTACATCTTCCAGGCAGGTGCGGACAAGCTGCAGTCTGCACTGCGCGAGGCTGAGATCGCACTGCAGGAGGATGCTTCGTTGGCCGACAGCATGTACGCAAAAGCGCTGGCGATGTCGGGCCTTGGAAATTTTTCGGCAGCGCGGGACCAGATTGCCGCCGCGGTGTCCTTGATGCCCAATCACCCCGATGCGGTGTTCCTGTCAGGCAGCCTCGCAGAAACACGTGGCGATCTCGTCGCCGCGGTACGAGACTACAGCCTTGCTCTCAGGCTGGATCCGACGATGCCGCGAACTGTCGCACTGGGACGGCTGTATCTGCAGATGGGTGATGCCGGGCGCGCTGCAAAGATAGCCGAGCGTGGTCACTTGCTTGCGCCCGGATACCCGACTCTTTACCTGGCGTACTTCAAGCTCCTGACCGGTGAAGAGGGCGAGGCGCTTGAACTGTGCGATCAGGCGATCGATCTTGGGCTGCCGCGTTCGAAAAACCTGTGCGGATTCGTTGCCCTCGTATCAGGCCGCGAAGCTGACGCAAGACGCTTGCTGACCGAAGACTGGAATGACGATCCGCGCATCCAGACCGGACCCTTCACGACCTCGGCTTCCGCTACTCATCTTGCGAACCTGACAACAGACCCGCGCAATCGGGGGGAATTGCTGTCCGCCAGTGAGCAAATCGTAATGTCGGCGATAGCGGCAGGAAACGATCACTGGGCACTCCGATACAACCTCGCTGCAATTGCTGCCCTTCGCGGTGAGCGTGCCACGTCGATGGAATGGTTGCACGAGGCGTTTGACGAAGGATTCCGGGATGTGATGCTGCTCGAACTCGATCCCGCGTTCATGTTGCTTCGTGAGATACCCGACTTCGAGGCTCTAGTTAACAAACTCGAAACCGAAGTTCGAACGGCTGCGCTGTCGCTCGGGATCGCTCCATGACCGGGGTACCGACGGCGGCGCGACACGGATTTCGGATTGCTTCCGTTTGGTGCAACAAGATGCACGGATAATGTAAAAGAGCCGGTTGAATACTCGAAGAAAAGAGCATACGCTCCTATTTTTATTGAGCTTTTCTTAGCTTCTCTGGGTGGGGGTCCAAATGGCTAATCACACTTTCGCACGGCGCCTTCTCGCCGTAGTTTCGGCTGCGCTGGCATTTCCCGTCGTCGCTCAGGCACAGGACAACGAGCTGCCGGCGATTATCGAAGAGATCGTTGTCGTCTCGACCAAGCGCGAAGCGACGCTGCAACAGGTTCCGGTTGCCGTTTCGGTCGTGCAGGCTGAAGACCTGCAGCAGTCGCAGGTGCAGGACGTCAAGGACCTGCAGTTCCTGGTTCCGTCGCTTCGTGTGACACAGCTGCAGACGACCGGCAACACAAACTTCATCATTCGCGGTTTTGGCAACGGCGCAAACAATGCAGGCATCGAACCATCTGTCGGTGTTTTCGTGGACGGCGTGTATCGCTCGCGTTCGGCTGCCGCCCTTGCTGACCTGCCAAACCTCGAGCGCATCGAGGTGTTGCGCGGTCCGCAGAGCACGCTCTTCGGTAAGAATGCGTCAGCAGGCGTCATCAACGTTGTCACAGCCAAGCCCAGTCTCGACGATACCGCGGGCTCTGCTTCACTGACGGTAGGTGACTACAGCCAGGTCATTGTCAAGGGCGACGTATCGGGACCGCTGTCGGACACGGTCGGTTTCAGCCTGTCCGGAACTTACAATCAGCGCGACGGCTACTACGAAAACCTCGCGGGCGGCGACGCGCTCAACGAATTGAATCGTTGGGGCGTTCGCGGACAGCTGTTGTTCGTGCCCAACGACGACCTCGAGATTCGGGTCATTGCCGATGCTGAAGAGATCGATGAGGCGTGCTGTGGCGTTGCCAACCTGTTCAATGGGCCTACCGGCGCGGCGGTCATCGGTGTCGGCGGCAACCTCGTGCCGAATGAGCCGTTTGCCTATGAAGGGTTTTATGACTTCACACCCGTAAACGAGTTCGAGAACTCCGGTGTGTCGGTGCAGTTTGATTATGATTTCAATGACCGCGTAACACTGACGTCGATCACCGCACTGCGGAGCCTGTCGCGCTTCGACAACGCAGACGTCGACTTCACGAGCGCTGCGCTCATCGATGCGGAAACTGGCAACCTGACCGACACTGAAATCGATACGCTGACGCAGGAATTGCGCCTCACTGGATCCGGCGACAGGCTCGACTGGATGGTCGGGCTGTACTACTTCGATGAAGAGATTACGCAGAATACCGGCATCATCTACGGTCCGGCTTTCCGTGGTTATGCTGACATTCTGGCCATTGTCGGCGCCGGCGGAACGCCGGGCGTCGACCCGTCGCCGCTGTCTGCCATTGAAGCGGGGCTTACGCTGCCTGCGGGTACCTTCTTCGCGGCCGGGCAGGGGTTGACGGAGCGATCGGGTCTCGACAACCAGGCGTTGTCCATCTTCGGTCAGCTGGACATCGAGCTCACCGACCGGGCGACGTTGACGTTAGGCGTCAACTATACCGAGGACGAGAAGGATACCTTCGTCAATACCACCCAAACCGACGTGTTCTCGGCGCTGGACCTTGTTGTTGTCGGCCAGGGATTCATTTTCGCCGGACTGGAAGCCGCCGATCCGGGCAATCCGGCCAACGGTCCGACGGCTGCAGCCCTCAGCACGATTCCGTGTAGCGCTGCCAACCCGCCTCCGGCGTGCAACTCCCTGCTGGCTCTTCAGCCGTTGCAGTTCCTGCCACCGTTCGTCGACTACCCGAACTCGGTCGAAAGCGGTTCATCGGACGACGACGACACAACCTGGACGGTTCGCCTCGCCTTTGATGTCAACGAAAACGTCAACATGTACCTGGGCGGCGCAACCGGCTTCAAGGCAACGTCATGGAACCTGTCGCGCGACTCGCGGCCGTTTCCGCAAGACATTGCAGCGCTCACGAGTGCCGGCCTCATAGTCCCCAACCTGACTACCGGCTCTCGTTTCGCGGCGCCGGAAGAGTCGACCGTATACGAGATCGGCATGAAAGCTCGTTTCGATGCGGTTGCTGTCAACGTCGCTTTGTTCGACCAGGAAATCGAAGGCTTCCAGTCGAATATCTTCACGGGCACGGGCTTTGCGCTGGCCAACGCCGGCAAGCAGTCGACCACGGGCCTCGAAGTCGATGTGCGCTGGGCGCCGAACGAGGTGTTCCAGGGTTCGCTGGCAGCAACATTCCTCGATCCCAAGTACGACTCGTTCGTGGGTGGCACGGGCGTCAGCGGCCCCGAGGATCTCAGTGGCACCACGCCTCCGGGTATCCACGAACTGAGCATCACCGCTACCGGCGTATTCAACTTCACCGTCGGCAACGCGGACGGCTATGCACGCGCTGAATACATTTACGAAGACGAAGTGCAGGTCATCGAGAACGTGCCTGAGCAATTCGCGGCACGCGAAGTGGGTACGCTCAATGCGAGCGTCGGCCTGCGCTGGGAGAACGGTTTCGAAGCCATGCTCTGGGGCCGCAACATCACGGATGACGAATACCTGCTCAGCGCATTCCCGTCCGTGGCCCAGAACGGCAGTTTCTCGGGATACCCGAACCAGCCGCGCACTTACGGCCTGACGCTACGCAAGTACTTCGACTGATCGGGCTGCCCAAGCCTGAGAACGGGCCCTGCGGGGCCCGTTTTTATTTCGGCGACTGGTGTTCCATGATCGCGAGCGACGCGGCGCTTGCACCAGCTACCGACCAGGCCCCGTCGACCGGCAACACCACGCCACTGATGTAGGCGGCGGCGTCCGACGACAGGAACATCGCGGCTTCGCCGATCTCGGTCACGGTGCCGAACCGCTGTAACGGCACCGTCTTCTTGTACTGTTTGGCGATCGCCTCACTGGGTGCGAGGCGGCGCATACCTTCCGTGTCGGCAATCGGGCCGGGCGCAATGCTGTTGATCCGGATGCCCGCTGGTCCCCACTCGAGCGCAAGCGTGCGCGTCAGCATGTCCACGCCCGCTTTCGCCGCGCAAACGTGACTTTGCATCGGCATTGCGACAAACGCCTGCGGCGCCGAGATATTGATGACCGACGCGCCCGGCTTGGCGAGGTACGGGAACGCGGACTGCAGCACGTGAAAGGAACCCAGCAGGTCGATGTCGACCACGGCTTTGAAGCCATTCGGAGACATGTCGTTGGCGAAGGCCGGGAAGTTACCGGCGGCGCCGGAGACCAGGATATCGATCTGGCCCGCGTCCGCAGCGTGTTTCTCCAGGGCTGCCTTGACCGCATCGACGTCACGAACATCGAGCGCATACCCGCGGGCGTCCGGGCCGAGTTCTGCGACCGCCGCATCGACTTTCTCCTGTGAGCGGCTGGCCACGGCAACCGCGGCGCCCGCGCCCGCGAAGCACTTCGCAATTCCGAGGTTGATGCCACTGGTGCCGCCAAAGACAAAAACCTGTTTGCCCGAAAAATCGAATGTTGCCGTCATGCCGAGATCCTGGTCCGCTTCTGAAGAGCGCCAAGTGTCCGGAGCTGACTCGCCAAATGCAATCCTTGCAGAATGGTAGGCGTCCGGCGGACCCTGTTTTTACCGGGGCAACGCTGGCAGAATGCGCCGCTGGCCGAATAACAACAGGACAAAGCGGATGCGCCAACAGCTGAGCCGACTCGGGCTCTTCATCGCCTTATCACCCGTGGTCGCGGCGTTTGCTGACGATTCCCCGAAGGAGGATGCGCTCGAAGAGATCACCGTGCTGGCGGAGCGAGTCGCGATCACGCAGCCCGCGGGCACGTTCGCGACCGTCGCGACGAGCCTGCGCTTCGACCCGCTGACCGAATTGCAGTCGAGAGGCCTGCCGGAGGGCCAGGCCGACGTCACCGTGCGCGGCGGCCTCTTCGAGAACACGGGCTTCAAGGTTGGCGCCGTTACCGTGATGGACCCGCAGACCGGGCACTACTTCGCCGAGCTGCCGGTCGACCCGGTCTCGCTCAGCGCTCCGGACGTCCTGCAGGGCATCGACAACGCGGTCGCCGGCTTCAACTCGAACATCGCAACGGTGAACTACGCTATCAGTGCGATCGACGCCGGAGGCTCGTTACTCGTTGGTGCCGGCAGCGACAGCCTGAACTACCAGTCGCTGCGTTTTGCGGGCGTGAGCCGGGCAGAGAATGGCAGTGATCTTGGTGTGGCCCTGTCCGCCGCGCGATCGGAAGGTGACGGCACGATCGAAAATGGCGACCACGAATTCGAGCGCGTCAACCTGCATGTGCAGTCACGCAGCGACGCCGCACAGTCGGACCTCATCCTGGCGCTGCAGGACAAGTTTTACGGTTGGCCCGGTGCCTACACCGGCTTCGCGACGTTGCCCGAGACCGATGACACGGAAACAACGCTGCTGCTGGCGAACCATCGTCGCACGACCGACGCGGGCTGGTGGGAGGTCGGTGCGTATTACCGTCGCCTGAAAGACGATTACGATTTTGACCGGACCACGACTGAATCGGGGGCGCCCGGTTCGTTCGACCACGAGACCCGTGTCATGGCCATCGGCTGGCAGGCAGTACGCCGGACCGGCAACATCGACTGGCGATTCGGCGCACAGTTCACCGCTGACGAGCTGGCTCGTTCCACCGATCTCACCAACGGCAATTTCGACGAACGCCGTTACCTGAAAGCATCGGTCGTACCGAGTATCGACTACGATCTCGATTCCGGCGGGACCATGACGTTCCGGCTCGGGGCAACACTCGATTCGTCGAACGAGGACAACTCGGCCGTGCAGCCGCTGGCCGGTGCAAGCTGGGTGAATACCGATGCGGCCGGGACAACCATTGTCGAAGTCGAGTTTGCCGAGACCTCCCAGGTGCCGGGCTACACCGTGTTGAATTCGCGACCGGCGGGGCTGTTCGGTGGCAATGCCGATCTTGGGCGTGAGGAAGCGCGCCAGCTTTCGGCCAGTTTTGCGCGCGTGACGTCCAACTGGGAAGGCCGTGCAGCCATCTTTTTCCGCAAGGACGAAGACCTTGTCGACTGGACCTACGAGAGCGGCGCACCGTTTGCGCGGCAGGCGAATGCCGTGGATCTCGACGTTGTCGGCGTCGAAGGTGTGCTGCGACGCAGCTGGGCATCGCTCGACCTCACGCTTGGCCTTACCTTGCTCGACAAGGACAGCGACTATGGCACGGCGGCCGTCGATGCGAGCTTCTACGCGCTCAACTTCGCGAAGCGGCGCGCAACCGTCGCGCTGGAATACCGTTTCGCGGAGCGCTTCGAACTAAGGCTCGATAACGAATACCGCGTACAGGAAGACAACCCGCTGCGAACGAGTTCCGACAACACCTATCTCGGTGCACTGTCACTGAGTTGGAGTGCGCGCGATGACGGCGGCCTGGGAGTTGCGCTGGTCGTGGACAACCTGAGCGACAGCGACTACGAGTTCTTCCCGGGCACGCCGGCGGTCGGTCGCCAGGTCAGCCTCGGCGTGCGTTACGACTGGTAACGATCAACGCCTGCGGGCGTGGTTGACCAGCCACTCGAGCATGTCGGCCGAAACTTCGTCGCGGTTGGTCTCGTTCAGCATCTCGTGGCGACCTTCCGGGTAGATCTTGAGCTTCAGTCGCTGGTGGCTGGTCTGCGCATAGTGCAGCATCAGTTTTGCCATGCCGTCTTCGCCGCCCACCGGATCGTACTGGCCACCGGTAATCAGTATCGGAATGTCGGAGCGAATGCGAAGGATTGAGCTGTCGGATGACAGCTCGAACAATGCACCCAGCAGGTCGACCCACAATCCTGCCGTGTAGGGTCCACCGCAGAGCGGGTCGTTTTCATACTTGTCGACTTCGGCCTCGTCGCGCGACAGCCAGTCATGTTTCGTCCGCGCCGGTTCGAAACGCTTGTTGAAACTCTCAAAACCGAGCTTGTCCAGCAGCGCACTGTTGCCGCGGCTGCCGAGTCGCCAGGCCTCCAGCCGTGCGATCAGCATTCCAGGGATGACCGACAGGCGAGACGGCCACGTCGATGCCGAAAGGATCAACCCGGACAGCCGGTCACCGTAGTGCAACGCGAATGACTGCGCGATATACGATCCCATGCTGTGACCCAGCATCGCGATCGGTGCCTCGGGGTGTGCGTCGCGCGCGTGTGCACAGACGGTCAGCACGTCGTCGACGACGAGCCGCCAGCCGTTCCTGTCCGCGAAGAAGCCTCGCGTAGCATGTGCCTCACCGTGACCGCGATGGTCGTGGGCGTAGACGGTAATGCCGTGCTTGACGGCTTCGGCAGCAAAGCGCGCGTAGCGGCCGGCGTGTTCGCCCAGCCCATGGCAGATCAACAGTACCTGCCGGGTCTCGCCGTCCGGTCGCCATTCGTTCAGGTGGATGCGGTGCCCGCCATCGGCTTCCAGCGTGTGTTCGATGTGGCTCGTGTCACTCATCGCCATTCCAGGTCTTGAGCATTTCGACGAAAGTGTAAGAGGCGGACCACGTGATCAGCGTCAGGCCCAGGATGCCTTCCGTGCCGGTCATCGTGCGGATGGCGCCAATAGGTACGATGTCGCCAAAACCGATCGTCGTGTAGACGGTTGCCGAGTAATAGATCGAGTCGACGAGAGGAACCGTGTCCATGTCGACGAGGGAACCGAATCCGCCAATCTTCAACATGATGTAGTAGGCAACGCCGAATATCCAGATCTCGATGATGTGCAAAAACAGCAAGCCGAGGATCATCAGGATGACGCGCCAGCGCGGATGAGTATTCGGCACAAGCAGCCGGTCGCTCATCATGCGCAGGCCCTCGTAGTGCAGCATGACGCAGGCGATCACGAGCACGGCCGTCACGATGCCGGTGATCAGGAAGCCTTCCGGCAGCATTACTTCATCTCCGACACTGCAAATATCCCCGGCGGCCTGAAGCCCGGCTCGTGGTCGATTGGTGCGTGGTCGCGCGGTGGGTCTTGTTTTACTTGCGCCCGAAGCGCAAGCTCGGTCAACCGGGCTACACGCGCACTCTATGATGGTCGCTGGCGAATCACAACTGGCTTCAACCGTCCTGATGATCCGGCCGGTGCGTTTCGAGAGCAATCCCGAGACCGCCGAGTCGAACCGGTTCCAGGGCAGGAATCCATCGCCGGCCGCTGATCAACAGCGGCAGGCCGTCGCGCAGTTCGACGCGCTGGCCGAGGCACTGACGGGTGCTGGCGTGAATGTCGTCGTCGTCGAGGACACGGCGGATCCGCATACGCCGGACTCGATATTCCCGAACAACTGGGTCAGCTTCCACGCCGACGGACGTGTCGTCCTGTACCCGATGGAAGCCAAAAACCGGCGCGGCGAGCGGCGGCTCGACGTCATCGAGAAGCTCGATCTCGAGCACGGCTTTCACGTCAGCGAGGTCGTGGACCTGTCGTCGCACGAAGATCAGGGCCACTACCTCGAGGGTACCGGCAGCATGGTGCTCGATCGCGAAAACCGCATCGCCTACGCTTGCGTGTCGACCCGCACACACCTCGACCCGCTCGGTGACTTCGCTCAACGCCTCGACTACGAAGCGATCGCGTTCGATGCCGTCGATCGCAACGGCGTGCCGATTTATCACACCAACGTCCTGATGAACGTTGGCGAAGAACTGGCGGTAATCTGCAGCGAAGCGCTGCCACGTGTCGAGCAACGCGACAGCGTGCTGGCACGACTCAGGGACACGGGTCACGAAGTGATCGAGATCGGCTTTGACCAACTCGATGCCTTCGCCGGCAACATGCTGGAACTGCGGGCCGGTGACAACGTGCGTGTCGTCGCAATGTCGAAAGCGGCCTGGAATTCATTGAACGAGGAACAACAGCAACGCTTTGAAGCCAATGGCCGCGTGGTTGCCGTCGACATCGGCGACATCGAGAGTTCTGCCGGCGGCAGCGTCCGTTGCATGCTGGCCGAGGTGCACCTGCCGCTGCGCTAAACGCCTTTAAATTGCTGATTTCACCCCCATTTCCGGTGAAACACCCTGAAGGAGATTCGGTATGGCGAGTGCCAATCCACCGCGTAATCTTATCGTGATCATTGTCGGCGTCGTGCTTGTCGGCATTGTCGGCCTGCAGTTCGTCAAGACCGTGCCGCCAGGGCGCGTCGGCGTGGCAACGCTCTTCGGTAACGTGCAGCCGGAGGGCTACACGCAGGGCCTGCACTTCCCCGTGAACCCGTTGTATAGCTGGACGCTCTACGATGCGCGTCAAAAGACGCATCTCGAAACGGCCAGCGTGCCGAGCCAGGATCAGCTGCAAACGCGCCTCGACGTGAGTGTCCAGTTCCGAATTGACGGCACGATGGCACCGAAGATCCTCGAAGAGACCGGTGATGCCGAGCAAACTGTGCGCGTGCACCTGATCCCGTAGATGCGCTCGC
>JAAUYI010028292.1_pt1 | contig 11883 bp, 11 predicted proteins | sample 7278041 | NCBI WGS metagenome assembly JAAUYI01 (sample SAMN14350216, study PRJNA611818) | marine sediment metagenome | isolation source: surface marine sediment (0.6m) | place: French Polynesia: Moorea | collected 2018-08
CACAGCTGATGTGGCAGCGCTCGCCCGAGGTGAGCAGCTGAGCCGGGCGTCGAGAGGAGCCGTCGCATGAAGTTCGGACTCGCGTTCGCCAGCAGCGTCGCCATCGACCAGGCCACCGCCTTCGACGTGTGCCGCCACGCCGAGGCGGGTGGCTTCGAATCGCTGTGGGGCGGGGAGCACGTGATCCTGCCGGTGTCGATCCACTCCAAGTACCCGTACACGGACGACGGGAAGATCCCCGCCGACAACGACACCCCGATCCCCGACCCGCTGATCTGGCTGGCGTTCGCCGCGGCGGCGGCGCCGACGATGCGGCTCGGCACCTGCATCCTCATCGTGCCGCAACGCAACCCGCTGATCCTGGCCAAGGAGTTGGCGACCCTCGACCAGCTGTCGGGTGGTCGCGTCGAACTCGGCCTCGGCGTCGGATGGCTGAAGGAGGAGTTCGACGCACTCGGGGTGCCGTGGGAGCGGCGGGGCAAGCGCAACGACGAGTACATCGAGGCGATGCGACTGCTCTGGTCCGAGCCTGCCGTCGAGTTCCACGGCGAGTTCGTCGACTTCGAGCCGGTCACCTGTAGCCCTCGTCCGGTTCAGTCGTCGATCCCGATCATCACCGGCGGTGACAGCGACGCAGCGATCAACCGAGCGGTGCGGCTCTCGGACGGGTTCTTCCCTGGCGAAGGTGATCCCGACCAGCTCCGTGCGCTGATCACCCGGCTCCGTCGGGCGGCCGAGGACGCCGGACGCGATCCCGACTCGATCGAGATCAACGCCATGTTCGGCCAGCAGATGGCCGACCCGGTCGCCGGCGTGGAGCAGATGGCCGAGCTCGGCGTCGGCCGGGTCATGGTGCCGGCGTTCTTCTTCGCCGGACCGGGCGGTCTCGACCGCCTCGACGAGTTCGCCGCCACCGCCATCCCCGCCGCCACCTGAAACGTTCGGGGTCAGAGCAGCATCGTTTCAACTCGGGTTGCTCGATCGTGATGACCGACGACGAACTCGCAGCGCTCACCGACGTCCGGTTCGCCGGGCCCGGTCGGGCCGTCGAACACTGGGAGAACTGGCTGCTGACCGACTGCACGCAGCGGGCGCCGATGCCGCACGGGCAGGTTCACCCGGTCGTCCTCTTCCACCTCCCGATCCAAGCTGCCGACACCTCGATCGCCGAGCTGTTCGCGCTCGGCGGCACCGACGGTTCGGCGGGTGCGGTCGGTCTGCTCGGCTACGACTGGGAGTATCCGGCGCCGATGTTCGAAGGTGTCGTCTACTCGGGGTCGGGCGGCGTCGTCTCGGCGCAGCGATCCCGCGACGACGACGGTCGGGTCACCCACGACGACGTCGCCTTCTCGATCGAGCTCGCCGACCCGTCCGGGACGGTGGTCGGGCGGGTGACCAACCACTGGCGCTTCCGTCGCGTCGCGGAGGTGACCGGCGTGCGCGCCGACCCGCTCGAGGGTCGCGGCGAACCACTGCCGCCACTGATCGTCGAGCGCGTCGGCGTCGATCGGATGAAGACGATGGCGGCACTGCTGCGCGACCCCTATCCGGTTCACTGGGATCCCGAGGCGTTGCGCGCCGCGGGGCTCGGCGATCGGCCGATCAACCAGGGTCCGCTCAACGTGGCGTACGTGGCGAACATGTTGATGGCCTGGTCGGGCGAGACCTCGCTGCGCCGACTGACCGTGTCGTTCCACGGCGTCGTCCGAGACGGCGACTCGGTCACCGCCGGCGGGACGCACGACGAGACGATCGACGTCGGCGGCGAACGTCGTCACCGCTGCACGGTCTGGCTCGATCGCGGCGACCACCGGCTGCTGTCCGGCACCGCCGAGGTCTCCGCTTCCTGACCGCCCAGCTCGTCCGACATCGGCGGGCGGGGCGCCGATCGGAGTTGGATCGGGGCGGTCTGCGAGGATCGGCTCATGACGCATCCTCGACCGTTCCGATTCGGTGTGATGGCCGCCCAGGCCGCCTCGTCGACCGACTGGATCGACACCGCTCGGAAGGCCGAGGACCTCGGCTACTCGGCGCTGTTGATGCCCGACCATTTCGGTGACCAGTTGGCGCCGATCGCCGCACTCTCGACCGCGGCGGCGGTCACCACGAACCTCCGGGTCGGCACGCTGGTGTTCGCCAACGACTTCCGCCACCCGTCGGTCCTCGCGAAGGAGGCGGCGACGCTCGATCTGCTCAGCGACGGCCGGCTCGAGGTCGGCGTCGGCGCCGGCTGGATGAACACCGACTACTCGACCACGGGCATGGCGCACGACCGTGCCGGCGTGCGCATCGACCGGATGATCGAGGCGATCGAGATCCTGCGCGGACTGTGGGGCGAGGGCGCCTTCTCGTTCGACGGCGAGCACTACACGATCACCGAGATGGACGGCCTCCCCAAGCCGGTGCAGCCCGGCGGGCCCCCGGTCATCGTCGGCGGAGGTGGCAAGCGGGTGCTGTCGACCGCGGCACGGCTCGCGGACATCGTCGGCGTCAACCCGAACGTCGGCGAGGGTGCGATCGGCCCCGAGGCCATTCGCTCCATGTCGGCCGAGGCGACCGAGGAGAAGCTCGGGTGGGTGCGCGACGCCGCCGGGGATCGATTCGACGACATCGAGATCAGCATCCTGAAGTTCGCGACGATCGTCACCGACCAGCGCGACGCCGTCGCCGAGAAGGTCGGCGGCGCGATGGGGATGGACGCCGCGACATTCCTCGCCAGCCCTCACTCGCTCGTCGGAAGCGCAGAGCAGATCGGCGACGAGCTGATCGAACAGCGCGAGCGGTGGCAGGGCTCGTACGTGACCGTGCAGTCCGACGCGCTCGAGTCGTTCGCGCCGGTCGTCACTGCGCTGGCCGGCACCTGACCGGCACGCGCTCGTCAGCGCTGCGGGTGGTGGATCGCCATCCCGGTGCCCGGATCGAACAGGTGGAGCCGGTCGGCCTGAATCGCGAGGTCGAGCAGGGTGCCGACGCGCGGTGCAGCGCCTGCGGCGACCGCATTGACGAGGACCCCGGTCGCCGTCCGTGCGGTGAGCAACGTCTGGTAGCCCATCGGTTCGGTCGTCTGCACCGTGGCTTCGATGCTGTCCGCGATCGCCGCCCCGACCACGAAGTCCTGCGGGCGGACGCCGACGAGCACGTACCTGCCGTGGTACTCGTCGAGCGCGGGCACCCGGGTCGTCACTCGGCGGCCGAGCAACTCGACCGTGCGGTCGGTCCCGATGACGTCGACGCGCGCGGGCACGATGTTCATCTCGGGCTCGCCGAAGAAGCGAGCGACGTTGACCGTCGCCGGGCGGTCGTAGACCTCGTCCGGCGTGCCGTACTGCTCGAGTCGACCGTCGATCAGCACGGCGATCCGATCGCAGATCGCCATCGCATCGTGCTGACTGGCGGTGACGAGCATGGAGGTGAGTCCCCGGTCCTCGTGGACCCGGCGGATCTCGGTGCGCACGCGCAGCCGGACCTGATCCTCGAGAAAGGCGAGTGGCTCGTCCATCATGAGCGCGACCGGCGCCCCGATCACGGCGCGGGCGAGTTGCACGAGTCGTCGCTGCCCCTCGGACAGCGTGGGTGGCCGGCGTTCGAGCAGGTCTTCGATCCCGAGCCGGCTCGCCTCGCGAACGAGCCGCCGGTCGAGGTCGGCGACGGTCGGCGCCGTCCCCCGCACCTCGAGCGGGAAGCTGATGTTGCGCGCCGCCGACAGGTGGCTGAGCAGCTGGTTCTGCTGTGTGATCAGCCCGAAGTGGCGGTCGCGCGACGGCTCCGCGGTGATGTCTCGCGGGCCGAGCAGCACCCGCCCTGCGGTCGGCTCCTCGAACCCGGCGATGATCCGCATCGCCGTCGTCTTGCCACATCCCGACGGCCCGACCACGCCGACGAGCTCACCGGCGCGCAACGTGATGTCGAGGTGGTCGAGCGCAGGCTCTGATCCCGGCCACTGCTTGGTCACGTCGTCGAGGACGATGTCCTGCACGCGTCACGACGGTACTCGCGCCCCACCCTCCGAGTCCTCGCGTGCTCACCGGTTCAGCGATCGTGCCCGGTCCGATCGTCGTGCCACAGTGGTCGACGTGTCCGACGACGAGGCCCCCACGATTCGCCAGATCCGGCGCGAGCCGCCGTCCTTCCGACGGGTCGCCGTCCGGTCGACGTCCCAGCTCAGCGACCACATGCTCCGCATCGTGTTCGGCGGCGACGAGCTGGCCGGGTTCGAGATCGAGGCGCCGGCGTCCAGCGTCAGGCTCCTGCTGCCGCCGCCGGGTGCCGACGAGATCGAGATGCCGACCTGGACCGGGAATCAGTTCGAGTTGGCGAACGGCGACCGTGCGCCGATCCGCACGTTCACGCCGCGGGCGTTCGACGCGGGCGCGAACGAGCTGACGCTCGATTTCGTGCTGCACGACGGCGGCGCGGCGAACGACTGGGCGCGTCGGGCCCAGGTGGGTGACGTCGTGGCCATCTCCGGACCCGGCCGCGCCGAACCACTCGACGACGACGCCCGCTCGTTCCTGCTCGCCGGCGACGAGACGGCGATGCCCGCCATCGGCCAGCTGCTCGAGTGGATCGACGACGACCGGACGATCGACGTGCACGTCGAGCTCAGCGCGCCGACGGCGAAGATCGAGCTGCCGGCACACCCCAACGCGAACGTGACCTGGCACGACGCGGAGCCCGGCGCCGCCCCCGGCGACGCGGTGGTGGCAGCCGTGCGGGCGACCGAGGACCTCCCCGACGCGGTCTGGATCGCCGGTGAAGCCGCCGCGGTGCAACGACTTCGCAAGCATCTCTTCGACGAGCGCGGTCGAGCACGATCGACCGTCACGGCGCGCGGCTACTGGAAGCTCGGGCGGTCGGCGACCTGAGAAACGCCCGAGTTGAAACGTTCCTGCTCTGACCCCGAACGTTTCAACCCCGAACGATTCAGACGAAGACGATCTGGGCGCCGTCGGAGAGCTCGAGGAACTCGGTGACGTTGATGATGTCCTCGACGCCGTCGAACAGGTCGTCCTCGTCGAGCTTCATCATGTCGACGGACATCCGGCAGGCCCAGAGGTGGGCGCCCGACTCGACGAGCAACTCGAGGAACTCGGGCACCTCGGGGACGTCGAGATCGGCGATCTGCTTCTTCATCATCTTCGTCGCCATCGAGGTCATGCCCGGGATGCCGCCGAGGCCCTGTGGCATGTGCGTGGCCGGGTTGCCGAGGATCGTGAACTTGAGGTGGTCCATGGTCTTCTTGTTGATCATGTCCATGCCCCAGAACGTGAAGAAGATGTGCACGTTCACGCCTTCGCCGAGCGCACCGTTCGCCATGATCAGCGCCGGGTACGCCATGTCGAGGGTGCCCTTGGAACAGATGAAGCAGATCGTGCGATCGCTGTCGTCGTCACCGAAGTCGGGGACGAGCTCGGTGCCCGTGCCGGGTTCGGTCATGAGGGGTTCGTCGATGGTCGTCATCGTTCGCTCGCTTTCAGACGCACCCGCGGGGCTTCGGGAGCCCGGCGACGTACGCCATCTTCTTGGCTGGTTTCTTGGGGAACAGAGCGAAGAGCTGCTTGGTCGGGATGCCGCCGACCTTGGTGACGCGCCGCAGGGTCGCCGTCTCGCCCTGCTCGGCGAAGTCGCTCCGCAGGAAGTTGATGGCGGTCCAGTGGTCGTCGCTGAGCTCGTCGATGCCGATCTTCGCGGCGAGCTCGCGACCGAGATCTTCGGTCCACTCGTCGTACTCGGTCATGAAGCCTTCGTCGTCGACGTGGACCTCGCTGCCGGCGATCGTGGTGGTGGTCACTGGGGTGCTCCCTTCGTGTCGGGGTCGGTGGGGGTGGTCGATGCGGCATCGGCTGGTGGGGTCGACACCGCCTTCAGGGTGTTGATCGCTCGACCCATGCCGCGGCGGACGTCGGGGTCGCGGAGCTGCCGGGCGAGGGCGAGGAAGCCTGGCGGTGGATCGCCCTCGACAGCCAGATGGTGTTGCTCGGCGCGAACGGCGCCGACCATGCGGCCGAGCAGTGCGAGCATCTCCGGCTGGGTGATCTCGCGGACCGCTTCGAGGATCGCCACGACGTTGTCGCCGAGCTGTTCGACGTCGTCCTCGTCGAAGTTGGTGACGATCCGGTCGACGACGCCGACACCGGCCCGCGCGAAGCCGACGTAGCCCTTGCGTTCGGCTTCCGCGAGTCGCTCCGTGGCGGCGGACATCATGCCGCCGCCGAGCGGCGCGAGATCGTCGACGAGCTCCATCAGCTGTGACAGACCGCTCAGGGCTCGTTCGAGATCGGGGGCGACCTCCACGAGGCGACGGAGCAGCCGAACGGTGTCGGTGAGGTCGGCGGTCTGCGTGAGCGACTCGAGCTCGCGCGTGGCCAGTGCCAGCGCATCGCCGGAGATGCGGCTGACATCGTCGGTCAGCTCGTCGAGCATCGCCCGCTGACGAGCTCGTCGTTCGGCGTCGTCGGCGAGGACGCTCATCCGCTCGGTGAGCAGGTCGATCTTCGTCTCGAGGATCGCGAGTCGGTCGACCGGGAGGTCGGTGACCGTCATGCCGGCACCTCCTCGCGGGCCTTGCCGGCCATCGACATCTGCGACGGCAGCGGGAGTTCGCGTCCTGGCAGCAGGACGTTCCAGTACGCCCACTTGAACATCATCTTGCCCCAGTGGTTGGCCTCGGTCTCCTTGAGGAGCGAGAACGGTCCGATCCCGGGCAGCGGGTACTTGCCGGGCAGCGGTTCGACGTCGTAGTTGAAGTCGATGAGCAGACCCTTGCCGTCGCCCGATTCGACGAAGCAGTTCGCGTGCCCGTCGAAGCGCTCGGTCATCGGACGGCCGGCGATGTGATCGATGAAGTTGTCGACGAACACCTCGACCGCGAAGTGCGCGACGGACCCGGCCTTGGAGGTCGGGATGTTCGAGGCGTCGCCGAGGGCGAAGACGTTGTCGTGGTCGACCGAGAGGAAGGTGTGCTTGTCGACCTCGACGTGGTTCAGCTCGTCGCCCAGCCCCGACCGCTCGACGAAGTCGGCGCCCATGTTGACCGGCACGGTGACGAGCAGGTCGTAGTCGATCTCGCGCTCGTCGTAGCTGACGAGCTTGCGGCCGTCACCGTCGACCTCCATCACCATGAAGTCGGTCTCGAGCCGGATGTCGCGGGACTCGAGCATGCTGCCGAGGTGTCGCGCGGCGACCGGCTTCGTGAACGCCCCGTCGAGCGGTGTCACGTAGACGAGCTCGACGCGGTCGCGCATGCCCCGCTCCGTGAAGAAGGCGTCGGCGAGGAAGATGAACTCGAGCGGCGCGACCGGGCACTTGATCGGCATCTCGACGATGTTCATCACGAGCCGCCCACCCGGCCAGTCGGCGAGCACCTCGCCGAGGCGGGTCGCGCCGTCGAGCGTGTAGAAGTCGTGGATCGTCGAGCCGTACTCCGGGCCGTCGAGGCCCTCGGTCTCGTCGGGACGTGGCTGCGTGCCGGTGGCGATGACGAGCTGGTCGTAGTCCAGCTCGCTGCCGTCGGTGAGACGGACGACGTCGCGTTCGGTGTCGACGAGATCGACCTCGCCGATCACGAAGTCGACCCCGTCGGTCACGAGCGAGGAGGAGCGCTTCACGACGTCGTCGGGCCGGTACGTGCCGAAGGGGATGAACAGGTATCCGGGCTGGTAGTGGTGCTCGGGTGTGGCGTCGACGATCGTGATCTGCCACTCGCCGGGGTCGAGCCGTGGGCGGAGCTTGTTGACGATCATCGTCCCGGCGGTTCCGGCTCCGAGAACGAGCAGTCGCTGCATGGTCAGTCCCCTCCTCGGGGTTCGTGGGTCGTGTTCGGGTGGGCGAGCGTCGCGATCGCGTCGAGCCGGGCGAGGAGGTGGCTCCGAGCCGACGCCAGTTGAGACACGAGGTCACCGATCTGGGGCAGCATCTGGAGGATCCACCGCTGCTGGTCGGTCGGGAGCGTCCACGTCTCGTCGACGTGATCGGCGAGGTCGCTCGGCGCGACGCCGATCTCGCGTGCCACCTCGGCCAGGCGGTCTGCCGGTGGCGGCCAGTGCGGCGGGGTCACGCCGCCGACGACGATCATGCCGACCGGTCGCAGGTCGACCCAGACGAACGTGCGTGCGCACAGGAAGCCGAGGTGCGACTCGACGAACCTCGGGGCGACGTGCGGCTCGGCCGCGTACCGGCGCCACCCGTCGAGGCACGCCTCCGCCGCGCCGGGATGGTCGGCGATGGCGGCATAGAAGCCGCACGGGTTGGCGACCGAGGTGAGCGGTCGGCCGTCCATGTCGGTGATCACGGCCATCACGCCGAACAGATCGCCGAGCAGATCGGCGATCGACTGGGCGACGTCGGGGACGAGCAGCTGCCGGAGGCCTGGCGCAGCTGCATCGGTCGTGGCGGCAGGGCTCGCCGACGCCGCCGGGGAGAGCGACGGTGACGGCGGGGTGGTCGCCACGCCGAGTTGGGCGGCGACTCGGTCGGCGGGGAAGCGCCACTGACGTCCGACCTTGACGGCGGGAAGCCGGCCGTCCTCGGCCATGCGATAGACGGTCGACCGGTCGACGTGGATCAGCTCCTGCACTTCTTGGGTGGTGAGGAAGGTGGTCATCGTTCGTCCTGCGGCGTGGTGCAGCTCGTGCCTGCTCCTGCATCATCTCGCCGGCAGTGGATGGGCACTAGGGACCGAAGACCCATCCTCGTGCGGACTCATGCGGATCGATGCGACGACGCTCGTGCGTGTTCCTGCAGTTCGCGTGGGTGGGGAGCGGTCGGGTGCGTGCCCGCCCGAAATTGGCAGACTCACCGCGGTGGGGACGCGCTACGACTTCGTGATCGTCGGTGGTGGGTCGGCGGGGTGCTGCCTGGCCAATCGGCTGAGCGCCGATCCGGGCACCCGCGTCCTCGTCGTCGAAGCAGGACGGCGGGACTGGAGATGGGACGTGTTCGTCCACATGCCGGCTGCGCTCGCGTATCCGATCGGCAGCCGGTTCTACGACTGGAAGTACGAGTCGGAACCCGAGCCGTTCATGGACGGTCGCCGGGTGTACCACGCCCGCGGCAAGGTCCTCGGCGGGTCGTCGAGCATCAACGGGATGATCTTCCAGCGGGGCAACCCGATGGACTACGACAAGTGGGGCGAGATCCCGGGCCTCGAGCGATGGGACTGGGCGCATTGCCTGCCGTACTTCAAGCGGATGGAGCACTGCCTCGCCGGCCAGGAGAACGACACCGCCGAGTGGCGTGGCACCGCCGGTCCGCTGGTCCTCGAACGAGGTCCGGCGGCGAATCCGCTGTTCGACGCGTGGCTCGCGGCAGGGGAGGAGGCCGGATTCAACCGCACCGACGACGTGAACGGGTTCCGTCAGGAGGGGTTCGGCGTCTTCGACAAGAACGTGTTGTGCGGCCGGCGGCTCAGCGCAGCGCGCGCCTACCTGCACCCGGTGCTCGACCGCCCCAACCTCGATCTGATCACGAACGCACAGGTCGGCCGCGTCGTGTTCGACGGAGCTCGGGCAACCGGCATCGAGTACCGCAAGGTCGGGCCGGCCGGGATGGTTCGCCGATCGGTCGAGCGGGTCGACGGCGGCGAGATCGTCCTGTGCGGGGGTGCGTTCAACAGCCCGCAGCTCCTGCAGCTCTCGGGCGTGGGAGACCCCGGTCACCTCCGACGGCTGGGCATCGACGTCGTCGCCGAGGTGCCGGGAGTGGGGGAGAACCTGCAGGACCACCTCGAGGTGTACATCCAACACGCCTGCTCGAAGCCGGTCTCGATGCAGCGCCACCTCGCGACCTGGCGGGCGCCGTGGATCGGACTCCAGTGGTTGTTTCGCCGCGGCCCTGCAGCGACGAACCACTTCGAGGCCGGCGCGTTCGTCAAGTCGAATCCCGACGAGTCGTACCCGAACCTGATGTTCCACTTCCTGCCGATCGCGATCCGCTACGACGGCTCCTCCCCACGTATCGCCGAGGGCCCGCACGCCGGATCGAAGGTCAGCGACGGCTACCAGGTGCACGTCGGGCCGATGTACTCCGACGCGCGGGGCTCGGTGAAGATCACGTCGACCGACCCGCGCCGGCACCCTGCCGTTCGGTTCAACTACCTCTCGACCGAGCAGGACCGGCGGGAGTGGATCGAGGCGGTGCGGACGGCCCGGCACATCCTGAGCCAGCCGGCGTTCGCGGACCTCGACGCAGGAGAGATCTCACCCGGGCCGGCGGTGGAGACCGACGAGGAGATCATGGCCTGGGTCGCGAAGGATGCCGAGACGGCGCTGCACCCCTCGTGTACGACCAAGATCGGCGCGAGCTCCGATCGGTTGGCGGTGCTCGACCCCGACTCGATGCGCGTGTACGGCGCCGAAGGTCTCCGCGTGGTCGATGCAGGCTGCATGCCGAACGTGAGCAACGGCAACACCTATGCCCCCACGATGATGATCGCCGAGAAGGCCGCCGACCGGATGCTCGGCAACACCCCGCTCGACCCCGATCACACCCCGGTCTACCGCGGCTGAGATGTCAACGGGGACCGGCCCCAGATGACATGTCGCCGCGGTCACGCGGTCTTGGAGCGGATGACGTTGAGGGCCGAACCGGCCTCGAACCACTCGACCTGGTCGTCGCTGAACGTGTGGTTCGTGGCGAACTCGAACGTCGACCCGTCGGCCTTCGTCACCCGAAGCATGACCTGCTCGCCGGGCACCGGAGGCAACGTGAGCACGCTCAACCGATCGTCCTCGTCGATCCGGTCGTAGTCGGCGGGGTCGGCGAACGTGAGCGGCACCATGCCCTGCTTCTTCAGGTTCGTCTCGTGAATACGGGCGAAGCTCCGGGCGATCGCCACGAGGCCCTTGCGGAACCGCGGCTCCATCGCAGCGTGCTCGCGGCTGGATCCCTCGCCCATGTTCTCGTCGCCGATCACCACCCACGGCTGACCGGCCTCGTGATACGCCTTCGCGATGTCGGGGAACGTCTGCGTCTCGCCGGTCAGCTGGTTCTTGCCGTAGCCCACCTCGTACTCGCCGCCCGCTGCGGTCGTGAACGCGTTGACCGCTCCGAGGTACAGGTTGCCCGAGATGTTCTCGAGGTGGCCGCGGTACTTGAGCCACGGCCCGGCCATCGAGATGTGGTCGGTCGTGAACTTGCCCTGCGCCTTCACCAGCACCGGCATGTCGTCGTAGGCGTCGCGCAGCGCGGGCTCGAACGGCTCGAGCAGCTGGAGGCGGTCGCTCGTCGGCGACGCGATCACGTCGACGTCGCCGCGATCGTCCGGCTCGGGTGGCGCGGTGAACGTGTCCTCACCGGCGTCGTAGCCGGCGTCCGGGAGCACCTGGCCGACCGGGGGGTCGAGGCGGACCTCGGCGCCGTCGGGGGCGGTGATCGTGTCGGTGGTCGGATCGAAGTCGAGACGGCCGGCCAGCGCGATCGCCATCACCGTGTCGGGGGACGTGACGAATGCGAGCGTGTTCGCCGAGCCGTCGTTTCGCTTCGGGAAGTTGCGGTTGAACGAGGTGACGATCGTGTTCAGCTCGCCAGTGATCGACTCGGGACGGCTCCACTGGCCGATGCACGGGCCGCAGGCGTTCGCGAGCACGGTCGCGCCGATCGCCTCGAGGTCGGCGAGGAGGCCGTCGCGTTCGATCGTCGCGCGGGTCTGCTCGGAGCCCGGGGTGATCAGGAGGTCGATCTTCGCCGTCAGGCCCTTCGCCGCCGCCTGCCGGGCGATCGACGCAGCCCGCGTGATGTCTTCGTACGACGAGTTCGTGCACGAGCCGATCAGGCAGGCCGAGGGTTCGAGGGGCCAGCCGTTCTCCTCGGCCGCCTTGCCGACGCCGTCTTTGCCGGTGCGGTGGGCGAGGTCGGGTGTGTGCGGGCCGTTGAGCAGGGGCTTCA
>JAAUYI010045190.1_pt1 | contig 11881 bp, 8 predicted proteins | sample 7278041 | NCBI WGS metagenome assembly JAAUYI01 (sample SAMN14350216, study PRJNA611818) | marine sediment metagenome | isolation source: surface marine sediment (0.6m) | place: French Polynesia: Moorea | collected 2018-08
GCGGAAATTGCCAAAGAAATAGTTTCTAAATCCCGCATCTCCCCTACCAGAATGATATCGGGATCTTCCCTTAGTGCGGCCTTGAGGGCATTGGCAAAGCTTTTCGTATCTTCTCCTTTCTGTCGTTGATGAAATAGACTTTTGATATTGTCAAAGACATATTCAATCGGATCTTCAACTGTTAAGATATGCTCACCTCTGGTGCGATTAATTAAGTCCAACATCGCTGCCAAAGTTGTAGTTTTACCCGAACCAGTAGGGCCTGTGACCAAAATCAGCCCCCTCGGTCGTTCTGTCATATTTCTGACCACATCAGGCAAGCCTAACTGATCAAAATTAGGAATTTTAGAAGATAATGCCCGTAAACAAGCGGCATAGCATCCCCGTTCTTTATAAACATTGACCCGAAAACGAGCTAAACCTTTTACCCCGTAAGAACAATCCAGTTCCCAATGCTGCTCCAGTTCCTTTCTTTGGTTATTGTTGAGCATACTAAAAATCAGCTTTTGACACTCTTGAGGACTAAGATCTTCACCGATAGGGGTTAATTTACCGCTGATGCGGAAATAGACTGGTGAACCAGCTTGGATATGCATATCTGAACCACCCATTTCCACTAATTGTTCCATCAAATCTTCGATCATTAAATCCATAATTTTTTCCTCTTAAAAATAGATTTTTAAAACTGCAAAACTTTTCAAATGTAGGTCCACTCTTAACTAAAACGAGGAGTCATACAGTAGGGGCAATCCAACCATTCAGGTTGTAACTCTGCACTACAGGTAAGACAAGTCAACCCACTTTTCCGCTTGGCTTTTAATTCAGCTTCTAAGCCAGAGTCAGTAAATGTTACCCGTTCCACTTCTTCTAGGGTGGTATGCCCTTCTTTAACTAAGTTCAAGCTGTATGCCAAGATTGTGATCATGCCTTCTTCTACGGCAGCTTCCTTAATGCGATCGGTATTTGCTCCCTCGTTGATTAAAGACTGCAACCTTTCAGAGTTACGCATCACCTCGTAAACCCCAACCCGTCCCTTATAGCCAACACCGTTACACTTGGGACATATGTTGCCACTAGCCTTAGCAGCAGCAATTCGATCTGCATCTAATTTATGTGCTTTATAGAAAGTCACTTCCTCTTCCACAGAAGCCGACAAACCAAATCGAGATAATTCTTCGTGAGTAGGATTGTAGGCAATACGACATTCATTACAGACACGACGCATTAGCCTTTGAGCCAATACTCCCACCAAAGCACCAGAAATCATAAACGGCTCTACGCCCATTTCATCCAAACGAGCGATCGCCCCAGCAGCATCATTAGTGTGTAGAGTAGTTAATACCAAGTGACCAGTTAATGCCGCTTCAATAGCTGTTTTGGCAGTTTCTGAGTCTCTTGTTTCACCTACTAGAATCACATCAGGATCTTGTCGTAAAAAAGCTCTTAGAATTGAGGCAAAGTTCATGCCTTTTTCGCGAATTACCTGTACTTGGGTAATACCGTCTAGAGAATATTCAATCGGATCTTCAGCAGTACTAATATTAATGTCAGGACTATTTCTTTCTGCTAATACTGAATAAAGACTAGTAGATTTACCCGAACCAGTAGGGCCTGTGACCAAAATCAAGCCAAAAGGTCGTTTTGCCATATCTCGAACTATCTCTAAGGTTTCCTCATGGGAAATCAGCTTATCTAGACCTAATTGAGTAGCTGAGTTGTCTAAAATCCTGAGTACAACTTTTTCTCCGTAGCGACTGGGTAGGGTATTAACCCGAAAATCCACTTTTCTCCCCTGGAACATACGGCGAATCTTACCATCCTGGGGTAAACGCTTTTCGGCAATGTCTAGATCAGCCATAATCTTGAAACGAGCCACTACGGCAGGGATGATCTTTTTTGGCATTGGATCAAAAGGCTGTTGTAAAACGCCATCTTTGCGATAACGAATTTTCAAGCTTTCTTCTTGGGGTTCAACATGAATATCAGAAACCCCATCTTGTAGTGCTTTGGCAAGAATTTTATTAACTAAGGTAATAATCGGTGCTGCTTGAGCTTCATTTGCCGCACCCAAGTCATCGGCAACCTCATCATCTGTTTCTTCTAAATTAAAATCAAAATTATCTAATTCTAGAGAAACGTCAACGTTAACTTCTTTTTTCTTCGCAGTTTCTTTTTTAACTTGCTCGTCTAAAAATTGATCTATTAGTTGTTGATAGTCGGATTGGGTAATTACTAGCCGTTTAATGTTAATCCCTTTTGGTCGAAGAATACGATTTAGATCATCTTGAGCTTCCAGATTTTCTGGTTCTACCATTGCCACCACTAAAGTTGGTGGTTCACCCTCTTCTTTTCTTAACGGGATCAATCGATAACGACGACAAATGTCCAGGGAAATTAAAGAATTAATCAATTCCCCCATTTGATTATTGTTGAGTTGATCTGTTTCCAATTCTGGATCTACAGATTCCACACCATAGAGGACTTTGAGTTCAAATAAATGGTGTTTCTTATATTGACGTAATAAATCTGGTGGTAGCTGTTTACCCGTAGCTGATTCAATCACATCTACTAAAGAACGACCAGTTTTACGGCTCTCAGCCAAAGCCTTCTGCATTTTGTCGCCATCGATAAATCCCTTTTGCACAAGTTGATTTCCAAAAGGGGATAAATTATTACGTAGGGCGATCGCCCGTGTTCTTTTAGAAGAAGAATAAGCCATAAAGCCATAAAATATAAAAATATCTCAGTCACGTTATTTAGTGTTCCCCAAAGTTTTATTAAAATTTCAACCGACTCAAACAAAACATCATTTTTTCAGCTATTTCTCTGGATCTTCGTTCGGAACTCAAGCAGCTACAAGTCTTGGTGCGCATTCTTTTACATCCCCAGTCGAGTCTTTAAAGCCTTTAGGTTCTGTCGATTACACCACAAAGTGCTAAATTTGATGGGAAATAAAAAAATAATTTGAATAGTTTAGATAAAAATTTATTTTTTGATAACTTAATATCAGGGCTATTACTTTGTAGGTACACTACGCAATTAGCAAAGTGATTGCTCTCAAAGCGATCGCTCAATTAGCAAGAAGACTTCAAAAATTATCTAATTCTCAAGAGAAATTAACAGTTTCTATTAAGAATGCAATATCCTATATTTTGTATATGGAGAAATCAATATTCCTATGACAGAAGAGCAGAAACAACCAGAAACCATTTCTGATAACCCAACAGAATTAGCCACTCCTGATAACTCAGCGGAGATCAACGATTCTGTAGCAGAATCCACTGAGGCTACTCCAGAAGAATCTACCGTAGATACATCGCAATCTACGCAAGTTAATGTAGAAACAGACGAACTAGAAAATGATGACGCAATAAGTAGCGAGAATGAAGAGATTTTTGCTGCTTTTCAACAAGAAAACGCCAATCTCAAACAACTTTTAGACGAAAAAAGTAACCAAGCTGAGCTAACCAAAGCGCAATATGCGCGATTAGCAGCGGATTTTGAAAATTTTCGCCGTAGAACCATTAAAGAAAAAGAAAATTTAGAGCTACAAGCCAAAAAAAATGTGATTACTGTTTTACTACCAGTAGTCGATAATTTTGAACGAGCTAGAACTCAACTAAAACCCGAAACTGAAGGAGAAAAAGCAATTCACAGCAGCTATCAGGGAGTGTATAAAACCTTGGTAGAATGTCTCAAAAAAATGGGGGTATCGGCAATGCGTCCTGAAGGAGAAGAATTCGATCCCAATTTTCATGAGGCAATGTTGCGGGAGCAAACTGATGAGTATCCTGAAGGCACTGTAATAGAGCAACTAATGCGAGGATATGTTTTGGGGGATACAATCTTACGTCATGCCATGGTTAAAGTTGCTGTTCCCAAAGAACCTGTGATAACTTCGGAAGAGAAAAAGATGGAAGAAGAGCAGCAGGAAAATAACACGTAATCCTCAAATTTAAAATTACTTTAGATTTTAGGATTACGAATAGATAGCTGTTTCGGCATCCTATATCTATGCCGACTATTGCTTAAATTTTGCTGTCAACTTCTTTAAAAGTTAATAGATAAATGAAAGTTACTGCCTAAGCACTATGGCAAAAGTTATCGGTATTGATCTTGGAACTACCAACAGTTGTGTTGCCGTCCTTGAAGGAGGCAAGCCTATCGTCATTGCTAACTCTGAGGGCGCGCGAACAACTCCAAGTATGGTGGCATTTGCCAAAGGTGACACTCGTTTAGTTGGTCAATTAGCAAAAAGACAATCAGTTACTAACGCCCAGAATACTGTTCATAGCATCAAGCGGTTTATTGGTCGTCGGTGGGAAGAGACAGAAGAAGAGCGTTCTCGAACTCCATACAAGTGTGTTCCTGGTCGGGATAATACTGTCGATGTCCAAATTAACAATCGGCAGTATACCCCCCAAGAAATTTCAGCAATGATTTTGCAAAAGCTCAAAGCTGATGCCGAAAGCTTTTTAGGCGAACCAGTAACAGAAGTAGTTATTACTGTTCCAGCATACTTTACAGATGCTCAAAGACAGGCAACAAAGGATGCTGGAACTATTGCTGGATTAGAAGTATTACGAATTGTTAATGAACCCACCGCTGCGGCTTTGGCTTATGGTTTAGATAAACAAGAGCGAGAAGAACATATTTTGGTTTTTGACTTGGGTGGAGGGACTTTTGATGTTTCTATCCTTCAACTGGGGCAGGGTGTTTTTGAAGTTAAAGCAACCTCTGGTAACAATCATCTTGGTGGTGATGACTTTGATAATGTCATTGTCCGTTGGATGATTAAAACCTTTTATGCTCAGGAGGAGATTGACCTTAGAACTGACAAAATGGCACTTCAGCGAATGCGTGAAGCCTCAGAGAAAGCCAAAATAGAACTTTCTGTTGCTCCTACAACTACGATTAACTTGCCATTTATTACTGCTGATGAAACAGGGCCCAAACATATAGAAATGGAATTGAGTCGGGCTAAATTTGAAGAATTATCTAAGACTCTAATTCAAAAAACTTTAGACCCTGTAAAGTTGGCTTTAAAAGACGCACATCTCAACCCTAGTGAGATAGATCGTATTATTCTGGTGGGAGGCTCAACACGTATTCCTGCAGTTCAAAAAGCGATTCAGACTATTTTTGAAGGAATGCAAATTGATCGTTCCGTTAACCCAGATGAAGCGGTGGCAGCAGGCGCAGCAATTCAAGCGGGGGTATTGGGTGGCGAAGTAGAAGACGTTTTGCTATTAGATATTACTCCTTTATCTTTAGGCATTGAAACCTTAGGTGAAGTATTTACCAAAATTATTGAAAAAAACACTACTGTTCCTACCAGCAAATCACAAATTTTTTCTACTGCTGCTGATGGTCAGACTACTGTAGAAATTCATGTTCTTCAGGGAGAAAGAGCCATGGCGAAGGATAACAAGAGTCTTGGTAAATTTTTGCTGACGGGGATTCCTGTAGCTCCAAGAGGAATGCCCCAAATTGAAGTTTCCTTTGAGATAGATGTTAACGGAATCTTACAAGTTTCAGCTCAAGATAAAGGTACAGGAAAGCAGCAAAGTATTACTATTAGTAATACTGGAGGATTAGGCTCTAATGAAGTTGAACGGATGCGGCAAGAAGCAGAAGATTATGCTGAGCAAGACCGTCGTAACATTGAACTAGTTGAATTGAAAAACCAAGCTGAGAATTTAATTTATAACTATGAATCAACTCTCAGTGAACAAAAGGATTTAATTCGTGACGAGCTTCAGGCAAAAATTGCTCAAATTAAAGAAAAATTTAAAATAGCTTGTAATAGTCCCAACACCAGTATTAAAGAAATTAGCGGTATTTTAGAAAATCTACGTCAGACTCTACTCGAAATTGGTACAGATGTATACCAACAAAAGAATTCTGATTTGGCTGATTCATTTATGTTCGATAATGATGATTTGGCTGATGCTAAAACTGAAATTGATCTGGCGCAAAATAATAATAATATTAAAGCCGTGGTGAGTGTATCCCACGATGCCAAAATTGAAGGTGGTGGTGATCTAAGTTTAGATGACGATACTGGTTTTGATGATTATGAAACAGTTGATTAGATAGATTTAAACTTTAAAAATCACTAAGTTTTTGCTCACTATCTTATCAAGTTTGTCATCGCTAAACCAGAAATAACCTATTCGTAGTAGTAACCGTACTATATTTTTGGGTTCTGATTTTGTTAAAGTACAATCAACAAACCATAGGAAAAAATTAAGATTTTATGGCAGGGGACTACTATCAAATCCTAGGCGTATCCCGCGATGTAGATAAAGATGAACTAAAGCGTGCTTATCGCCGTCTGGCTCGCCAATATCATCCCGATGTCAACAAAGAAGCGGGAGCCGAGGAAAAATTCAAAGAAATTAATCGTGCTTATGAAGTTCTTTCTGAGCCTGAAACTCGCGCCAGATACGATCGCTTTGGTGAAGCTGGCGTAGGCGGTGCAGCAGGGGCATCAGGATACGATTATAGTGATATGGGCGGTTTCGCCGATATATTTGAAACTATTTTTAGCGGATTTGGTGGGGGCGTTGGCACAGGAGCAAGTCAATCTCGTCGTCGCAATGGTCCAGTTAGAGGAGATGATTTAAGATTAGACTTAAAGTTGGATTTCCGAGAAGCTGTATTTGGCGGCGAAAAGCAAATTAGAATTCCTCACCTAGAGTCTTGTAGTACCTGTAACGGTACAGGGGCTAAACCAGGTACAGGAGTTAAAACCTGTGGTACTTGTTCTGGTAGTGGTCAAGTACGTCGCGCAACTCGCACTCCCTTTGGTAGTTTTGCTCAAGTGTCGGCTTGTACCACCTGCAACGGTACAGGACAGGTAATTGAAGAGAAATGTGGCACTTGTCATGGTGCTGGTCGTCTGCAAGAAACTAAAAAACTGAAAATTACTATCCCTCCAGGGGTAGATAATGGTACTCGCCTCAGGGTCTCTGGAGAGGGAGACGCTGGAGTTCGCAGCGGTACACCAGGAGATTTATATGTATATTTATTTGTTGAATCAGACAAGGAATTTACCCGAGAAGGTGTAAACATTAAGTCAGAAATTACGGTTAGCTATTTACAAGCAATTTTAGGCTGTACTCTAAATGTAAATACAGTTGATGGTAAAGAAGAATTGGCTATTCCTGCGGGAACTCAACCAAATACAGTTCTTACTCTAGAAAATAAAGGTGTACCCAAGTTAGGTAATCCTGTAAGCCGCGGTAATCATTTAATCACAATCAAAATAAATATTCCAACCCGCATTAATTCTGAAGAAAAAGAATTGCTAGAAAAATTAGCTCACGTGAGAGGAGAAGCTACAGGAAAAGGTAACAAAGAAGGATTTTTGGGAGGTTTGTTTCAAAAGTGACCCATGCTGATTTTTTAAGAGGTACGGATAATTCTACTTCTGAGCGCGCCAATGCTCACCTAGATTTGCGTGGTACTCCTTGCCCGATTAACTTTGTCCGTACTAAGTTGCGCCTGGAACAAATGCCTCATGGTTCGTTATTAGAAGTATGGCTCGATCCGGGTGAACCGATTGAACAAGTCCCCGACAGCCTAACTATGGAAGGCTATCAAGTAGAAAAAATAGATGAGCGTCAAGACTTCTTCTGTTTGTTAGTTCGTCGTCCTGCAACATCGTGAGCAGTCAAGATTTGGCAGATCAAGAACGATTAAATAGTGATTGGCAAAGTCACTACAAAGAGAACGATTACCAAATATTAGGAACTGTAGTTGCTGTTCAGGCTAACTTTTATCAGGTCAAGCTGCAAAAAAACTCAGAAACTGAGTATTTACTTTGTACTCGCCGCACTCGTCTCAAAAAAATTGGGCAAAAAGTGATGGTGGGCGATCGCGTAATCGTAGAAGAACCTGATTGGCAAGATGCTAGAGGCGCGATCGCTCAAGTACTCCCTCGTACTACGGAGTTGCAGCGTCCTCCTATGGCTAATGCTGAAAGCATTTTGTTGGTTTTTGCGCTGGAAGAACCAACTTTAGACCCCTGGCAATTGAGTCGCTTTTTGGTTAAAGCAGAATCTACTGCGCTAAAGCTCTGTTTATGTCTCAATAAATGCGATTTAGTTTCCTCAGCACAACAGCAAAAGTGGCAACAACGCCTTCAGCAATGGGGTTATCAAGCCAGCTATATTAGTGTTAAACGACAGTTGGGCATTAGTAATTTACTAGAACGTTTGAAGGGAAATATTACCGTTGTAGCCGGACCTAGTGGGGTTGGTAAATCGAGCTTAATTGATGCTTTGATTCCCTCTATCAATTTGAGAATTGGCAGAGTATCAGGCAAGTTACAACGAGGTCGTCATACTACTCGTCATGTGGAATTATTTGAGCTTCCTAACGGTGGTTTGTTAGCTGATAGTCCAGGGTTTAATCAACCAGATTTAGACTGTGTTCCTGCGGATTTAGCCCAGTATTTCCCCGAAGCCAGAGCTAGATTACAAACAGGAACTTGTCAGTTTAGTAACTGTCTTCATCGAGATGAGCCAAACTGTGTAGTCAGAGGAGATTGGGAAAGATATGAATATTATCTTGATTTTTTAGATAAAGCGATCGCTCGTCAGGAGACATTGCAGCAACAACCCGATCAAGAACCTAGTGTTAAATTGAAAGTCAAGCGATCGGGCAAAAGTCAATACGAACCTAAATTGCAAACGAAAAAGTATCGTCGTACTTCTCGCAAATCTAAACATCAAAATCTACAAAATATTTACGAACAACAATTAAGAGAAGAAATTGAAGATAAATTTTAAGGGTTAAGTAGCTCTTAAACCAAAGCAAAATTTAAAAAGCAAAATTTAAACTGAATAAATCTTTAGTAGTTCTGAATACCATATAATAAAATCAATACTTAATTTGTTTTTAAAGCAATAAAAAAGTAATGATTGAGTGATATTTTTTTGCTTATTATATCAGTATGATTTTATTAGTAATTTAATAGCTAGCAACTATTAAGCTGAAATACAAGAATGATTTTGCTTTTAGGTTTTTTTAATAAAAATTACTATGATAAGCCCTCAGCAATCAGATGCTAATCCCTTTACTAAAATTAAAGCTAGATCTTTATTTTTTGGGTTATTGATACTTTATTTGGGATTTTCTATTATTTATGGAGCTATTGCTAGCTCGTTTAATACTATTCCTGCTCCTCAAGATCCGATTGTTACTCATGTTATTTATTTTTTTAGTTTTTCGGGCTTATGTTATTACTTATTACAAAAATTTCGTCAACTTCAAATTAATCCTCAATATATAATAGGCAAGTTATATCCGAACTATCCTTGGTTTTCTCTGGTAGGACTAGCAATTATTCTACTTATATTTTCTGTAGGCGCAGCACTACTATCGTTTTACTTTTTGTCCCTAGTTGCGCCTGTTTTTTTTGAGTCATTGATGGAGTCTGTATCAAAACAAGACTCTCAATCTTCCTCTATACCTATTATTTATAGGTGCTTGGAGACTATTAACTACACTATAGTTGCTCCCATTACTGAAGAATTTATTTTTCGTGGTGTATTGCTACATAGATTAGCAATCAAGTGGAATCTTCCCCTGGCAGTTTGGGGATCTTCGATAATTTTCGGTTTTTTTCATCCCAACCCCATTGGTATATCAATGCTAGGAATTGTTTGGGCATTACTTTATCTTAAAACCAGGACTTTAATAATTCCCATAACCGCCCATATGATTAATAATACGATTGTAGTTTTAGGACAATTATTATCGGCTTTGATAGTAGAAACCAATAGTATTAGCGAGTCAACAACTAATGTTACTGACTCTAGTTGGAAGATGGGTTTATTTTTAGTTGTTTTGTCAGTTCCTTTTTTGATTCGCTTTATTTATCAAAAATTTCCTTACAAAAACCAAACTTTGCCATATTTTGCCAATCAAGCAAGAGAAAGCGTATAGCATACAAGAAGCTTGAGTGAAATACAGAGTCTGAGAGTAGACGATCATTCTGCAAGTTATTTTCTAGACAGTTCATGTGAACTAAAAAGACGTTAAGATGAGGAACAGAAAAGCATTAATTAACCTATGTCCGATTTAATACTCTTTTGGCATCGTCGCGATCTACGAATTTCTGATAACGTCGGATTAGTAACAGCAACAAGGCAAAGTTCCAGAGTCGTAGGTATATTTTGTTTAGACTCTAATATCCTCGAAAGGGATGATATCGCACCAGCCAGATTTACCTACATGATTGGCTGCCTAGAGGAGTTGGAGCAAAATTATCAACAGCTTGGTAGTCAATTATTAATTATTCAAGGCGAACCCCAAAAAGCTATTGCTCAGCTAGCAGAAGAATTACAAGCAAAAGCAGTCTTCTGGAACTTAGATGTTGAACCATATTCTAAAAAACGCGACCGCTCTGTGGCAGATGCTTTAAAAGAAAAGGGTATAGCCACAAAAAACTTTTGGGATCAGCTATTACATGCCCCAGGAGATGTGCTTACTAAGTCTTCTGATTCACCCTACAAGGTTTATACTCCTTTTTGGCGTAGCTGGGTTCAACAAGACAAACATGCTGTAACCAAAAATATTAGTGAGCTACAAGGTTTGACTAAGGCTGAGATGGAGACAGCGACTAAGGCTGGTGCGATCGCTTTACCTACTGCCAAAGATTTAGGCTATAAATGGGATAATCCTCTATTATTATCTCCAGGAGAAACCGCAGCTAAAGATAAGCTAGAAGAGTTTTGCGATCCGAAGGCTACGCGACAGCGTAATCGCGCTATCTATTGTTACGACGAAGAACGCAATTTTCCCTATGTTGATGGTACATCCCAGCTGAGTGCAGCACTTAAATTTGGTGCAATTGGTATTCGGACAGTGTGGCAAGCTACCTTAGATACTTTAGATAACTGTCGCAGTGAAGAAGCAAAAACTAATATCGAAACCTGGCAAAAAGAGCTAGCTTGGCGCGAATTTTATCAACATTGTATGTTTTTCTTTCCTGAGTTAGCCCAGGGTTCATATCGTGACGAATTTAAAGATTTTCCCTGGGAAAACGACGCAACTAAATTTCAGGCTTGGTGCGAAGGGAAAACAGGTTATCCCATAGTTGATGCGGCGATGCGACAGCTAAATGAAACTGGCTGGATGCACAACCGTTGCCGTATGATTGTTGCCAGCTTTTTAACTAAAGATTTAATTATCGACTGGCGTTGGGGAGAAAAATATTTTATGCAGAAGCTATATGATGGTGACTTATCTGCTAACAATGGTGGTTGGCAGTGGAGTGCTTCTAGTGGCATGGATCCTAAACCCCTGCGTATTTTTAACCCTGCTTCTCAAGCAGCTAAATTCGATCAAGATGGAGAATATATCCGTCAATGGTTGCCCGAAATAAGCTCAATGGAAACAGAGTATTTAGTAACTGGCAAAATACCGGACTTAGAAAGAGCAAGTTACGATTATCCCCAGCCTATCGTTGACCATAAAGTGCAGCAGAGAAAGTTTAAGGCACTTTATAAACAACAAAAGAATTGAGTTAAAAAAAAAAAAAAAAGAAAGGACTAGATGCTAAAAACATCATAGTCCCAGTCTTACTTATACTTATTTAGGGTTGGCTGAAAAACTGAGATTTGATAAGATATCTGCTCAAAAGCTCTTAGCTCTTAGCTTTTAGCTCTTAGCTTTTAAGAAAAATAGATGAGCAATCTTAATTTAATGCAAGAAAATTCTATCGCTCAAGCGAAAAACCTTGCACTTTTTTAAGTTAAAAATATTCCAAACCGCTGATAAATAAGACCTTGTAACTTATTCAGCCAACCCTAATTAAGCAAGTAATATCATCTACCTCAGTTGCTAATTGTTTGATTGCAGGTAAGGA
>JAAUYI010030908.1_pt1 | contig 11879 bp, 13 predicted proteins | sample 7278041 | NCBI WGS metagenome assembly JAAUYI01 (sample SAMN14350216, study PRJNA611818) | marine sediment metagenome | isolation source: surface marine sediment (0.6m) | place: French Polynesia: Moorea | collected 2018-08
ACCTCTTCATCGACCGGATGACGTGGGAGAGCGCCGAGGCTGCGGCGGCGGGGAACGAGCAGTTCCGGCAGCTGCCCATCGCGGAGCGCTTCATGTCGATGATGGCCGGGCCACCGCAGGTCGCCGGCGGCTTCTCACTCGTCGCCGGGCGCTGACCCGTGTCGGATGATCGTCCGCTGGACCGGCTCGACGCCGAGCTGGTCCGGCGGGCGACCGCCGGCGACGGGTCGGCCGTCGACGAGATCGTCACGGCGCTGTCGAAGCCGCTCTACAACCTGGCGCTTCGCATGCTCGGCAGCCATCACGACGCCGAGGACGCCACGCAGGAGGCGCTGATCCGCGTCGTCACGAACCTGTCCTCGTTCCGGGCCGAGAGCCGCTTCTCCACCTGGGCGTGGACGGTGGCGAGCCGGAGCATCCTCGACTTCCGCACCGGCCGGGCTCGCCGGGCCGCCATCACGCCGGAGGCGTTCTCGGCCGACCTCGCCGACGGGATGGCGTCGACCTCGACGCCCGACCCGGAGACGGCAGCCGTGCTCGGCCAGGTGAAGCTCGGCTGCGGGCGGGCGATGCTCCAGGTGCTCGACGGCGACCAGCGGCTCGCGTACGCGCTCACCGACATCCTCGGCGTCGACCAGGCAGAGGCCGCGGAGGCGCTGGGCGTCACGCCCGCCACGTTCCGGAAGCGGCTGAGCCGCGCCCGCAGCAGGCTGCGAGCCGTGCTCGCGGACAACTGCGGCATCGTCGACGCCGCCAACCCGTGCCGATGCGAACGGCGCCGGGACCGGGCGATCGAGCTGGCCCGACTGGAGCCCCGGGACGAGGTGGGGCTCGACGTCGCGGCCCTCGGCGAGACGGTGCGTCGACTCGACGAGCTCGGCCAGGTCGCCGCCTACTTCCGGGCGGACCCGATGGTCAACGCCTCCGAGCGCGTGCTGCCGAGGGTGCGAGAGGTGCTCGGCGTGGCCTGACCGCCGGTCGTCGGGTCAGTCGACGGCGAGCTGGGCCTGGAGCGACTCGACCGATTCGATGAACTCCTCGACCATGTCGTAGACCACCTGGGCCGCGCTCTTGCGCTGGTTCATGTCGCCGACGATCTGCCCGACGAAGTAGTTGGCCAGCTGCTCGGCACCGGACCCGCTGGTGTGCGCGGCGCGGGCGATGCGCTTCTGCGCCTCGGCGGTGAGCACCGGCTGCAGCGGCATGCCCAGTGGGGCGGGCGTGTCGGCCCGCTCCCACTCGTCGGTCCAGGCGGACTTGAGCATGCGCGCATGCTTGCCGGTGAGCGATCGCGACCGGATCGTGTCGGCCGACGTGGCGGCCAGGAACTTCTCCTTCACCGCAGGATGGGTCTCGGCCTCGTCGGTCGTGAGCCACACCGACCCGCACCACACCCCCTGGGCGCCGAGCGCCATGGCGGCCGCCATCTGACGACCGCGACCGATGCCGCCGGCGCCCAGGACCGGGATGTCGACGGCGTCGACGATCTCGGGGATGAGCACCATCGAACCGATCTCCCCCGTATGGCCACCGGCCTCCGAGCCCTGGGCGATGATGAGGTCGACCCCGGCGTTCTGGTGACGCTCGGCGTGAGCGGGACGGCCGGCGAGAGCACCGACGAGGCGGCCCTCCTCCTTGCAGCGGTCGATCAGGAACTGCGGCGGAGGGCCGAGCGCGTTGGCGACGAAGCAGGTCCGGTGGGCCAGCGCGATGTCGAGCTGAGGTCCGGCCGCGTTGGCCGAGAACGGCGCCGCGTTGCCGTCGCCCTCGGCGACGGTGGTGGCCCGGGTGTCGTCGCCGGGCGGGAGCTCGGGTACGTCGTAGCGGGCGAGGATGTCGTCGACGAACGCCCGGTGCTCCCCTGGGATCAGCTGGACGATGTCGTCGCGCGTGAAGCCGCCGTCCTCGTCGCCCGCGTACTTCGCCGGGACGATGAGATCGACGCCGTAGGGCCGGTCGCCGACCTCGTCCTCGATCCAGTCGAGGTCGATCTCGAGCTGCTCGGGGCTGTGGGCCACCGCACCCAGCACCCCCATCCCGCCGGCCTTCGTCACGGCGGCGACGACGTCACGGCAGTGGCTGAAGGCGAGGATCGGGACGTCGATCCCGAGCATCTCGGTCACCTGCGTCCGCATCTCAGCTCCTTCGTGCGGTCTGGGTCTCGGCCCAGCTCATGCCGGCCTGGACGTTCGGCTCGCGGGGCAGGCCGAGCACCTGCTCGGCGACGATGTTGCGCTGCACGGCGAACGTGCCGCCGCCGAGGGTCAGCGCCGGGGCGAACAGGAAGCCGTAGTGCCAGATCGGATCGACGTCGGGGAACTGGCTCTCGTGGCCACGGGGGAAGTTCACCTCGGTCGCTCCGCCGCGCATGCCGGACGGGATCTCACCGGGTGGGCCGGAGCCCTCGAGCATGCCGTCGGCGCCGGCGAGCTCCTTGGCGAGCTCCATGACGTCCTGGCCGTGCTCGTCGGCCATGAGCTTCTGGATCGACGCCTCGGCGCCCGGGGTGCGCCCCTGCAGCTTGGCGCTCAAGGTGCGGAGCCGGTTGAGGCGCAGCACCTCGGCCTCGCAGTGGAGGCGGGCGAGCTTCTGCCGCAGCAAGGGATCATCGGTCCCGCCGTTGGCGACGACGAGGTCCTGCAGCATCTGGGCGGACGGTCCCGAGCCCCACAGCGATCCCGCCGACGACAGCGAGACCCGCTCGTTGGCGAGCGTGACCTTCGCCAGCCGCCAACCGTCGCCCTCCTCACCGATTCGCAGGCTCTCGTGGAGCCGCACGCCGTCGAAGAACACCTGGTTGAACGAGTGAGCGGTCGTCATGTCGACGATCGGGCTCATCGAGATGCCGGGGGCGTCCATCGGGCAGATGAAGTAGGAGATGCCCTTGTGCTTCGGGGCGTCGGGGTCGGTGCGGGCGATGAGGATGCCGAGATCGGAGCCGTGAGCACCGCTCGACCAGATCTTCGAGCCGTTGACGACGTACTCGTCACCGTCACGGACCGCTCGGGTGGCGAGGTTCGCGAGGTCGGAGCCGGCGTCGGGCTCGGAGAACAGCTGGCACCAGACCTCCTCGAAGTTGAAGATCTTCGGGAGGTAGCGCTGCTGCTGCTCCTCGGTACCGGCGAGGAAGATCGTCGGCGCCGCCCACCCGACGCCGATCGCGTTGCTGGCCGGTGAGCCCTCGCGACGGCTGACCTTCAACCCCTCGAGCTCCTGGGCGATGATCACCTGGTGGATGGGATCGGCGTCGATCCCCCAGGGCTCGGGCCAGTGCGGCACGACGTACCCGGCGTCGGCAAGGTCCTGCTGGGTCGGCTCCGGGTGGGCTGCTCGCCACTCGCGGACGGCGAGGCGGCGCGGGTCGTCGTCGGGTGGGAAGTCGAAGTCCATCTCAGCCCCCAGGTGCAGGTTCGCCTCCCATGGTCGCCTGCGGGAGCCGTCGCCCGCCAAGTCGGATCGTGCGCTCCTCCGCGGCGCTGGGTTACGGTCGCCGCAGCTCGAGCGCCGACAGGGGGAGGACGCTCCGATGGACCAACCGACGACGGTCGACTTCCACTTCGACGTGCTGTGCCCGTACGCGTACCAGACGTCGAAGTGGATCCGGTCGGTGCGCGACGAGGTCGGCATCGACATCCGCTGGCGGTTCTTCAGCCTCGAGGAGGTCAACCGCATCGAGGGCAAGAAGCACCCGTGGGAGCGGCCGTGGTCCTACGGGTGGTCGATGATGCGCATCGGGGCGATGCTGCGACGCACGAGCATGCACGACCTCGATCGCTGGTACGAGCGGGCGGGACGGGCCCTCCACGAGGACGGCCACAAGCCCCACGAGCCCGACGTCGCCCGCCACCTCCTCGCCGAGCTCGGCCTCGACCCCGGCCTCGTCGACGCCGCCATCGACGATCCCACCACCCACGAGGAGGTGCGCGCCGAGCACGACCGGGTGATCGACGCCGGCGGCTACGGCGTGCCGACGATGTTCATCGACGGCGAGTGCCTCTTCGGACCGGTGCTGATCGACCCCCCGACCGGCGAGGCCGCCGTCAGGCTGTGGAACGCCGTCGTGACGTGGGTCGAGTTCCCCAACGTCTACGAGCTCCAGCGACCCAAGACGCAGGCCGACGAGCAGGCGATCACCGCGACCTTCCGCCCGTACCTCGAGGCACGGGACTGGATCAGCATCAACCGGGGCAAGGAGGTCGCCTTCACCGAGGACGGGTTCTCGGTCGTGGGCGACGCCGCCGACCACGCCGCGCGGACCTCATGACCTCCGACGTGCGGGCCGTCGAGGGCCTCGACGCCTGTTGGCGCTCGCTCGACCGGCTGACCGGCGAGCTCTCCGATGCCGACTGGTCGGTCCGGTCGCTGTGCCCGGACTGGGACGTCCGCGGCGTCATCATCCACCTCGCGGCCGTGGAGGAGATGCTCGCCGGCCGCGCGCCGGACTCGATGGCCGAGTCGCTGCCCTTCGAGGTGGTCGGCCAGGCGATGCAGGAGATGGACGCCATGAGCGGACCGCAGGTCGCGGACCGCTTTCGCGCCGTCGTGGCCCGACGTCGAGCCGAGCTCGCCACGATGACCGCCTCCGACTTCGCGGCTCCGTGCATGACACCGGTCGGGCCCGGGACCTACGGGCGGTTCATGGACGTGCGCACCTTCGACCACTGGGTCCACGAGCAGGACATCCGGGTACCGCTCGGACGGCCGGGCCACCAGTCGGGCGTCGCCGCGGAGATGAGCATCGACGAGATCGAGATGTCGCTCGGCTACATCGTCGGCAAGCGCATCGGCCTCCCGGACGGGCGGGCGATCACCTTCGAGGTCACCGGCCCCGTCGAGCGGACGATGCACGTCACCGTCGAGGGCCGGGCGAAGCAGGTGCCCGAACTGGCCGCACCCGACGTCGTGGTGACCGCCGACGCGCTGGCCTTCGCCCGCCTGGCCTGCGGCAGGGTCGACCCCCAGGCCGAGATCGACGCCGGCACGATCACGTGGACCGGCGACGACGAGTGGGGCGAGCGGGCGGCGAGGAACCTCCGCTTCACGATGTAGCCGCCGCGGTTGGGGCGACACCCGCTGACGTCAGGGCAGATCGGCCGGTATGCTGATCTGCATGCGGACGACCATCAACCTGCCGGACGCCTTGGCCGAGGAGGCCAAGCGTCGGGCTGCGGCGTCGGGGCGGACCTTCACCAGCCTCGTCATCGACGGCCTCCGCCGTGTGCTCGACGACGACGAGACGCAACCAGACCGACCGGTCCTGCCCGCGTACGGTGACGCAGGCGCCTCCCCGCTCGTCGATCTCGCTGACCGGGACGCCGTCGCCGACGCGCTCGACTCCGACGGCCTGAGGTGATCCTCCCCGACGCGAACGTGCTCGTCTACGCGTTCCGCCGCGAGGCGGACGCTCACGAGGAGTACGCAGCCTGGCTCTCGGGAGCGCTCGCCGGCGACGAGGACCTCGCGATGGTCGACGCCGTGCTCACCGGCTTCGTGCGGATCGTCTCCAACCCCCGCATCTTCTCCGATCCGGCCCCGACAGCACTTGCGCTGTCGTTCGTGCGAACGGTCCGGTCGGCCCGACCGGCGAGGGCGATCGCCGGGGCGGAGTCGACCTGGGACCGTCTCGACGAGCTCGTCGCCGCGGACCGGTACCTCCGGGGCAATCTGGTGCCCGACGCCTGGCTCGCGGCGGTGGCCGCGACCATCGGGGCACGGATCGCGACGGCCGATGCCGGATTCGCCCGATTCGGGGACGTCGAGTGGTTCGATCCGGTGGCGTGAGGGAGGGTCAGCGCTCGATGATCTCGTGGGCGCCGTGCTGGAGGATGGCGTCCTGGAGCCGCTCCAGGACGGTGGTCCACAGCGCCATCGCCCGCTCGCTCGAGGCGTCGAGCGTGCCGACGGCGAAGACCGGGATCACCCAGCCGTACATCACCCCGACGCGGTAGTCGGCGGCGAGCTGGTCCAGCTCGTAGCCCGACACACCGTGGTCGAGCAGGGTCTGGTGGTAGAGCCGGAGCAGTTCGTCCTCGTGCTCGCGACGCACGTCGCCGGCGAGGTTCTGGCTCAGCAGGTAGCCGACGTCGGCGGCGCCACCGCCCTTGCTGATCGCCTGGAAGTCGATGACGACGACCTCGTCGCCGTCGAAGAAGAGGTTGTCGGCCCGGAAGTCGAAGTGCACCAGCGTGTGGGGCATGGCGGCGAAGCGACGCAGCAGCAGCGGGTGGTTCCTGCCGTAGACCTCGGCGATCGGGCGCAGCTCGGGCACGACGTGCTCGCCGAAGATCTCGAGGAACCCGGGCAGCGAGGCGTCGTAGATCGCCTGGCCCTGCAGGTTCAGCGGGCCGTCGATGTCGGGGACGAAGTCGGCGTCCTCGAGTCCCGCACCGCCCCAGAACCGTGCGTGATGGCTCGCCAGACCCCGGAGGGCCGTCTCGGCCTGGTCGACGGTCAACCCGGCGACCTGGTCACCGAGCTCGTGACCGTGGAGGTCCTCCATCACGAGCAGGTAGCGCTCGGACGCCGGATCGTCCGAGGTCTCGCAGACCACGTGGTACGCGGCCGGCGTCCGCATCGGTGTCGACTCGGCGAGCTGGTCGTAGAAGCGGTGCTCGCGCTCATAGACCCGCGTCGGGTGCATCATCGCCATCACCTCGGGGCTCGAGGTCGGGAACTTCACGACCATCGACGTCGGGGCGTCATCGGCCCCATCGCCCTCGTAGGCGACCTCGATCCGCCCGACCGAGCCCATGAAGCCGACACCGGCCGCCCCGTCGTCGATGCGCAACGACGCGACCGAGGCGGAGTCGGGCAGGACGCCGCTGCTGCGGAGCGCGGAGGTGAGCCACTCGGCCGTCACGTCGGCCGTCGTCGTCGGAACCGGTGCCGTCATCCGAGCGAAGCTACTCGGCGGCGGCGCGCAGCTCGTCGAGGAACGCCCGGGCCGCCAGCGCGTTCTGCCGGCGCCAGCGATCGACCACGTCGCCGTCGGTGCTCTCGGCGAGCCGGTCGAAGGTGCCGGCCAGGCGCTCGCGTTGGGCGTCGACCACGGTCGTGAGCGCTCTGCCCCGCCGTTGGTTGAGGCGCAGCTTCACCAGGAACTCGATGCGGAGATCGCGCACGTGCTCCACCGGTCGATCGAGCCACCGGTCCACGGCGGCCTTCCCTCGACGGGTCGGACGGAGCACGGTGCGGTCCGGGCCGGCGTCACCCTGCTCGACGCGACGGGCTTCGGCCAGGCCTGCCGCCGTGAGCCGGTCGAGGGCCCGATAGACGACCGGGCGATGGACCGTGAGCACCCGGCCCAGGTCGGCATCGGGGCGGAGCTGCTTGGCGATGGCGAAGCCATGGCTCGGCTCCTCGGCCAGCAGGGCGAGCACCACCCACTCCGTGAGCGACAGCTCGTGGTCGCCGCGCGCCATGGACGACGAGCGTAGTCAGCGCCTTGCGCGACTAGGAACAGTGCGACTACACAGCTGCCGTGTCGTCGTCGGGCCGCCACCCCCTCGCCTCGCTCGTCGTGGTCCTGCTGGTGGCCGCGAGCTGTGGCGGGAGCGACGACGCCGATCGCACGGTGCGGGTCTTCGCCGCGGCGTCGCTGACGAACGCCTTCACCGAGATGGAGGCCGCGTTCGAGGCGGCGAACCCCGACACCGACGTGGTGCTCAACCTCGCAGGTAGCTCGACGTTGCGCGAGCAGATCCTCGAGGGCGCCCCGGCCGACGTCTTCGCATCGGCCCACCTCTCGGCGATGGAGGACGTCCTCGCATCAGGAGACATCGTCGATCCTCCCGTGGACTTCGCGCTCAACCAGCTGCAGCTCGCGGTGCCCTCGGGCAACCCGGCCGGCGTCACCGCGTTGCGCGATCTCACCGAGGACGATCTCCTCGTCGGGCTCTGCGCCGCGGCCGTACCGTGCGGCGGGCTCGCCCGGGAGGCGCTGAGGCGAGCTGGCGTCGAACCGTCGCTCGACACCGAAGAGGCCGACGTCCGCGCCCTGCTCTCCAAGATCGAGGCCGGCGAGCTCGACGCCGGCATCGTCTACGTCTCCGACATCGTCAACGCCGGCGGTCGGGTCGAGGGCATCGGCAGCCCCGACGATCTCGGAGCGTTCATCGGCTACCCGATCGCGGTGCTGGCCGACGCACCGAACCCCGACGCCGGGACCGACTTCGTGGGCTTCGTGTTGTCGGAGGCGGGCAGGACGATCCTCGCCGACGCCGGCTTCGGCCTCCCGTGAGCGACCAGCCGCGCACGGCACGACGACCACCGTGGCTCCTCGTCGTGCCCGCCGCGCTCGGGGCCGCGGTCTTCCTGCTCCCGCTCGTCGCATTGCTGGCGCGGGCGCCGTGGCGCGACCTCCCGGAGCGCATCGCCTCCGACGTCGTGGTCGATGCGCTGCGACTCTCGCTCGTGACGTCGGTGCTCGCCACCCTCCTCGCCGTCGTGCTCGGTGTCCCGCTCGCCTGGGTGCTGGCCCGCGTCGAGTTCCCCGGTCGGGTCCTGCTGCGGGCCGTCGTCACCTTGCCGATGGTCCTGCCCCCGGTGGTCGGCGGGGCGGCGCTCCTCTTCGCGTTCGGGCGGCGGGGGCTCGTGGGGGAGCCGATCGAGGAGGCGACCGGGTTCCTGCTCCCGTTCTCGGTGTGGGGCGTCGTGGCGGCGAACACCTTCGTGGCCATGCCGTTCCTGGTCGTGACCGTGGAAGGAGCGCTCGTCGCCGTCGACCGGCGCTACGAGCACGCCGCAGCGTCGCTCGGCGCGTCCCGCCTCACCGTGCTCCGTCGCGTGACCCTGCCGATGATCGGCCCGTCGCTGCGGGCCGGCGCAGTCCTGGCCTGGGCCCGCAGCCTGGGCGAGTTCGGCGCCACGATCACCTTCGCCGGCAACCTGCAGGGCCGGACCCAGACCCTGCCGCTCGCCGTGTTCGTCTCGCTCGAGTCCGACCGCGACACGGCCGTGGCGATCAGCCTCGTCCTCGTCGCCGTCTCGCTCACCGTGCTCCTCGTGATGCGCGACCGCTGGTGGCAGCGACCGTGACCCTCGACGCCCGGTTCGTGGTCCGCCGCCACCGCTTCGTCCTCGACCTCGACCTCACGATCGAGGCCGGCACGACGGCGGCCCTGCTCGGCCCGAACGGGTCGGGCAAGTCGACGACCGTGGAGGCGATCGCCGGGATCCTCCCGATCGACGGCGGCCACCTCCGCCTCGGCGGGCGCGTGCTCGACGACCCGACCGACGGGGTGTTCGTCCCGCCCGAGGACCGCCGCGTCGGCGCGGTGTTCCAGAGCTACCTGCTCTTCGACCACCTCGACGTGCTCGACAACGTCGCCTTCGGCCCGTCCGCGACCGGGCTCCGACGTTCCGAGGCCCGCGCCGTCGCCCACCGGTGGATCGATGCGCTCGACCTCAGCGCGCTGACCGACCGGCGACCGCGGGAGCTCTCGGGCGGCCAGGCCCAGCGGGTCGCGCTCGCCAGGGCGTTGGCCACCGAGCCAGAGCTCCTGCTGCTCGACGAGCCGTTGGCGGCGCTCGACATCGAGACCAGGACCCGCCTCCGGCGAACCCTCTCCGGGCACCTCCGGGTCTACCCCGGACCTCGACTGCTGATCACCCACGATCCGGCCGACGCGTTCCTCCTCGCCGACCGGATCCACGTGCTCGAAGCTGGTCGGATCAGCCAGTCGGGCACGGCGGACGACATCCGCCGCCGACCGGCCACGCCCTACGTCGCCGCCCTCGCCGGACTCAACCTCCTCACCGGACGCGCCGACCGCGGATCGCTGACCCTCGACGACCACCCGCTGGTGCTCCGCTCCGCCGACGTCCGCACGAGCGGGCCGGTCCTCATCACGATCCACCCCCGGGCGATCGCGCTGCACGACGTCGAACCGCACGGCAGTCCGCGCAACACGTGGCGGACGACCGTCGCCGAGCTCGAGCCGTCGGGCGAGGTGACCCGGGTGACCCTCGCCGCCCCGCTTCCGGTGAGCGTCGACATCACACCATCGGCCGCGACGGCGCTGAGCCTCGTCCCCGGTTCGGCCGTCTGGGCGTCGGTCAAGGCGACCGAGGTCAACCTCGAACCGTCCTGAGCGGTCCGCGGGCCGCCACCGAGCTCAGCGGTCAGCCGCCGGCGACGTCTCGTCGCTGCACGAGGAGGCGCACGTCGACGACGACGTCGTCACCGCGGGAGTCGACGAGACGGGTCCGCAGGTCCTCGGCCGTCGGTGGATCGGTCGGGGGACCGATCACGACCACCGTGACCCGGTCGCCGTCGAGGCGCACCTCCACGAGATCGTGATCCGGAGCCTCGTCCGCCCAGTCCTCGGCCACCTCCCGGGTGGTCCCGATCTCGAGCGCGTTCGCCGCGAGCTCGGCGCCGTTGAGGGCCAGCGCCCCGACGACCAGCACGAGCAGGCTGGCGATCGACGCGGTCGCCGTGCGCACGCGGTGCTGGTGCTCGGCGACCCGCCGCAGCGGCGTCACCCCGGTGAGCACGAAGGTGAGCCCGCCGACGACGATGATCGCCAGCGCGTTGGTCACGAACAGCAGGAGCGCGCCGTTGCCCTCGCCCCACGCCCCCTGCGACCACGCGATGCCGACGACCGACAACGGCGGCACGAGCGAGATCGCGATCGCCACCCCGGGGAGCGCATCGGAGACGTCGGGACGGGACAGCCCGTACGCGCCCGCAGCGCCGGCGGCCACCGCGGTCATGAGATCGAGGAACGTCGGCTTCGACCGGGCGAGGATCTGCCCGTTCGTGCCCGGGTCGATGGTCGCGGGGGCGACGGACCCGAGCACCACGCCGATGAGGATCGCCAGGAGCACCCCACCGATCACGATCGACACGCTCCGGGCGAGCCGGTTGGGCCAGCCCATCACGACGCTGATGGCGACCGCCATGAGCGGTGTCATGAGCGGGGCGATCAACATGGCGCCGATCACCACGGCGGTCGAGTCGGTGATCACTCCCATGGATGCGATGACCGCCGCCAGGGTCATGAGCGTGAAGAACCTCGCCAGCCTCGTCTGCAGGACCGGACCCTCGTAGAGGATCTTGTCGTAGAGCTGGCGGCGGTCGCCGGTGGTCTTGGCCCGACGGTCGAGCCAGTCGACGACGGCCGCGTGCGACGCCGCGATCGAGTCGTCGAGCTCCGCCTCGTCGACATCCCGACCGAGTTGGACGAAGCCCGTCGCCGCCCAGCCGACGGCCACGAGCACGGCGCCTCCGGCGAGGAACTCGCCCGGGTAGCCGGCGAGGGCAGCAGCACCGAGGACGACCGCCACCGTTCGCGCGATGGGCCACCCGAGGCCCCCGACGTCACCGACCCGGAGATCGTCGCGGAGCTGCCGGAGCGCCAGGATCACCAGAACGGCTGCGGTCAGGCGGCCGACCAGTTGCACGGACCGGTCGGGGAAGGCGACCAGGAACGTCCCGGCCGCCAGCCCGCAGGCCGCGACCACCAGGTCGAGGTGCCGCCGTGGGTTCGTCCGGAGGGCCCTCCAGCCCGTCGACGCGGCCGAGAGCACGACCAGAGCGCCGACGAGCGCGACCAGGATGCGGTCGGTCCGGTCGGGCCACACCACGACGGCGACGGCGACGGCGATGCCGACGACGATCCGGAGCACGCGCTCGTCGGCGAGCGCACGCCAGTCGACGTGGATGCCCGGATCGTCGGAACCTGCATCGAGATCGTCGAGCTCCCGGTCGTCTGCGCCACCCGAGTCCATGGTCGGCAGCCTGTCAGACCGCGAAGGCCAACCGCTCCGACGGCCCCACGACGCCGTCGGCACCGGCCGACATGCGCCGCCGCCATCGGCGGGCAGGGCGCGTAACGCGAGGCGCTCGGACGATCGTGGCGATCGACGACCGGGGG
>JAAUYI010093371.1_pt1 | contig 11879 bp, 13 predicted proteins | sample 7278041 | NCBI WGS metagenome assembly JAAUYI01 (sample SAMN14350216, study PRJNA611818) | marine sediment metagenome | isolation source: surface marine sediment (0.6m) | place: French Polynesia: Moorea | collected 2018-08
CCCATGAGGTAGCGGTCGACCATCCCCGCGTAGATCAGGTCGGATGAACGCAGGATCGAGAAGGCGCCACCCATGTTCTCACTGCCGAGGTAGCCGCGTTTCCACATGAGCTTCTCGAGGAAGGAGAGCTGGCTTCGGGAAATGAACCGGGTAATCTCACCGGCCTCGCTGAAGTCCGTCTGCGCCGCAAACAACGAAACGGTTTGCAGCCGATCGTCGCCGTCGCGAGCCATGGCGGCCGCGGCGATGGACAGCAGCGTGCCGCCGATGCAGTAGCCAACGGCGTGAACTTTGCGCTTCGGACATATGTCGCAGACGGCGCCCAGTGCCGCCATGATGCCGAGCTCCACGTAGTCCTCGAAGCTGACGTGCTTGTCTTCCTTGTCCGGATTTTTCCAGGAAATGATGAAGACGGTCTTGCCCTGCTCCGTGAGGTACTTGACCAGGCTGTTCTTCGGCGAAAGATCGAGGATGTAGTACTTCATGATCCAGGCCGGTGTGATCAGCACGGGCTCGGCGCCGACCTCCTTGGTGGTCGGCTTGTACTGGATGAGTTCGATCAGGGAGTTCTGGAAGACGACCTTGCCCGGGGTGACGGCGAGGTTTTCGCCGACCTTGAACGCCGCCGTGTTCTCCGGGAGCCCGTTGTTGAACACGTCGCGAACCTGGTCCTGGACGAAGTACTTCAGGCCGCGCCCGAGGTTGCGTCCGCGCTGCTTCCAGGTCGCCTTGAGCACCTCGGGGTTGGTCAGCGGATAGTTGGCCGGCGAAAGAAGATCAAGCACCAGGTCCGCCGCCGCGTGGACCATTACCTCGTGCTCGCTGCGCACGCCCTCAACGCCGACGGTCGCTTCCTTCACCCAGTCCTTGGTGGTCTGGTGAGCCTCGGCGAGCACATTGAACGGCCAGCGCCGCCAGTCTTCCGAACTCATGCGACGTTCGATGGAACTGGCCGGCCCCTTGGCGTCTTTCTTGATGATCGACTGCAGGCTGTAGACACCGAGGCGTCCGAGCTTGCGCACGAAGCTCTGCACGAGCTGTATGCGCTTGCCCGGTGAAATCGCGAGGTGCGAAATCCAGTCGAGCGTAGCGAGGGACAGCTCCAGGGGAGACATACCCGATGTCACCTGCGCGAGCATGGTACGGAACTCCCGATCCATGATCGCTGCCTGATTGCTGTCGACTAGTTTAAGACTCGGTACACCACTCACTGATCACACCTCGCAGTTTTTGCAGAATCCCGGCTCGCGAAACAGATCGCGAAGCTCGGGGGCTAGTACATGTGTTGGCCGCCGTTAATCGACAGCGTGGAACCGGTAATAAAGCCCGCATCGTCGGCTACGAGAAATGCCACACCGCGTGCTATGTCGTCGGCGTCGCCAAGGCGCCCGACGGGAATCTTTGCCACGATCTTTTCCAGTACATTCTCCGGAACGGCCTTCACCATATCCGTGGCCACGTAACCGGGGGCAATCGCGTTGACCGTGATGCCCTTGGCCGCACACTCCTGGGCGAGGGCCTTGGTGAAACCGTGGATACCGCTCTTGGCTGCGGCGTAGTTCACCTGTCCGTACTGCCCGGCCTGACCATTGATCGAACCGATATTCACGATGCGGCCGAAGCCCCGCTCGCGCATGCCGTTGATCAGGCAGCGCGTCACGTAGAAGCAGGAGCCGAGGTTGGTGCGTACCACGTCGTACCACTGCTCGTAGCTCATCTTGTGCATCGTTCCATCACGCGTGATCCCCGCGTTGTTCACCAGCACCTCGATGGGGCCGACTTCCTCTTCGATCTTCGCGATGGCTTCCTCGCAAGCCGGAAGGCTGCCGACGTCGAACTTGTACACGGGTATGCCGTTGGCTTCGCTGAACGCGTTGGCTTTTTCATCGTTGCCCGCGTAGTTCGCCACCACCGTGTAACCTTCCTTCTTCAGCATCAGACAGATTGCTTCACCGATGCCGCGGGTACCGCCCGTCACCAGAGCTACTCGACCCATAACTCCTACTCCTTATCGTTAGTATGCGAATGCAGCCCCGGCCTGGCGCGAACAAAGACATCATCACTCGATGCGCAAAGCACCGTGCCAGGCGGGGCCAGAAATAGCCGGTGAAGTATCGCCGCTCGGGGGCGAAAGGCGCAGACTACTTTAGTCGGAGGACGAGTCCGGGAGGGAAGCGCAGGCGCCGTGGGCACCTGCGCGGAGACCGCTTACGCGGCTTTCTTGGCGCGTGCCTTGCTCGGCGTGGAGATTACGAAGAGCGCCGCCACATCAGAGGCGCACTCGGAGGCGATGTCCTTGAGTTCGCCGGCCTTGGCCGTCACGGTCTGCATGCCGTCGGAGGCAAGCTCGACCTGGCGCTTGGCGTAGGTCAGCGGGTTACCCGGCTGTCCGAGCAGCTTCACCTGGGCCACGGCGGCGTCCACACCAGATGACGCAACGCCGAGTTGAAAGCCAGCGACCTTCTCCAGCGTATCTCCGCCGAGCGTAATACCGCGCTGCACGCCGCTTACGAAGGCCTCCTGACGGTCCGTAACGCTCTTGATTGCAGAGCCGATTTTATCCTGCCAGTTACTCATAGTTTCACTCCTTCAGTTCGTTGTAGTGCATGACCATTGCGTCATGTTGCAATGCAGCATAGTTTACGAATTGTTGCGGTGCAACATGGATTTTAATCTTGAGGCATAGACCATAGTCGAAGTTTTTCACTGGATTCCCGGCCATCGATCGATAAACAGCCGACGGACTGCCGGCATTTATACTGCATCGCAAAATAAGTGAGAGACGGCGAATGGGGCTCGCCGCCGGGCGAGAGCGATCAGTCGCGCTTGCTGCGACCGCCGCGGCGGGAGAAGGGAAAATTCTGGCTCTCGAAGAACCGTTCGAGGTTGGCCTGCGCTATGTCCGCACCGGGTACGGCATCCAGCACCTTCTGCAGCTGGCCCTGGAGATTCTGGCGCTGGGCGATAAACGTCTCGATACTTTTCTGCAGATAGCTGCCGAGCAGAGCCTGCATCGGGTGCTGGTAGTAGCGGATCAGCTCCGTAAGGATCGTGTCGCTCAGCACCGGCTGGCCGCCCAGTTCCTGTTCCGCGAGGAGCTGTAGCAGCAGGGAGCGGGTGATGTCCTCGCCGCTAACATCATCGATTACACGCACCGTATATCCTTCCGCAATGAGTTTGCGGAGGTCATCGCGGTTGATGTAGCGGCTAGTGCGAAGGTCGTAGAGACGCCGATTCGCATATTTGCGAATCTCACGAAGCTTCTCGTCGTCCTCCGCGGTACTGCGGCCCATGGTCGCTCCGGGGAGAGGGGAAAAGTGAGAAAACCCTAGCAGTTCGCAGGCAGGGTGTCTGCTATACTGCCGTTCAACACGTGTTGAAAAACGCGTGGATTCGGCCGGACGGTCTTCTGGAGGAGCGCAAAGGAAGGCACCGGGAATCGTGCAAGGCGCAAGGACGGCGCAATGTAGGACCAGACAGAACAGCGCTCAAAGTAGAGCGCGGAAACAAGCGTAAACGGCCCGCAGCTGATGGGAAGCTGAACCCCTGTAAGGGTCGCGAAGCGTCGAGGAAGACCTGTAGAAAACCAGGGCCTTGGAAGCACGGAAGGCCCGGACTAAGCCCGGATTCATACCGGCCTCCCAGGTAACCACCACAGTGAACACGATCGTCGGGTAGAGACCGCCCGGCAACGGTGTCGTGCTGCCCACAGAAAGGTGACGCCACACCCTAACCAGAAGGAGCAAGGAACATGGACCTAAACGGAAAAGTAGTGGCAGTCACGGGCAGCGCTCAGGGCCTCGGCTTCTGCATGGCGCGAGCCCTCGCGGAAGCAGGAGCGCAAGTCGCCCTCGTCGATCTGAACCAGGAGAAGCTCGACGAGGCCGTGAACGGCATCGAAGCCCTGGGCGGCAAGGCGAAAGCCTACGTTGCGAACGTGGCCGACGAGGCTTCCGTCGAGAAGCTCTTCAGCGATATCGGCAACGACTTCGGCGCCCTGCACGGCGTGGTCACGAATGCCGGCGTGCTCCGCGATGGACTGATGGTAAAAGCGAAGGACGGTGAGATCACCGGGAAGCTCAGCCTCGCCGCCTGGCAGACCGTGATCGATGTAAACCTGACCGGCGTCTTCCTCTGCGCCCGGGAAGCGGCCGCCAAGATGATCGAACTCGGCTGCGAGGGAGTGATCCTCAACATCTCATCCGTGTCGCGGGCCGGCAACATGGGCCAGAGCAACTACTCCGCGGCCAAGGCCGGTGTGGCCGCGATGACCGTGGTCTGGGCCCGGGAGCTTGCGCGCTACGGCATTCGCTGCATGGGTATCGCGCCGGGATTCATCTCGACGGAGATGGTGGCATCGATGAAGCCCGAGGCTCTCGACAAGATGAAGGCCATGATTCCCATGCGTCGCCTTGGCACGCCGGAAGAGATCGCGCACACCGCGCGCTTCATCTTCGAGAACGACTACCTCTCCGGACGCGTTATCGAAACTGACGGCGGCATCCGCCTCTAGCATCCCCCCTGCGGCCGCCTCCCGGGCGGCCGCTTGTTTTCCCTTCCGTTCCTGGAGCTCATGGCTCTCCTGCGTCTACGCTGAACAGCCCGTCCAGCAGATCCGCATCGTCAAAGTGACGTCGACCCAGGAACGCAGTCGCCTGGCGCCCTCGCTCGCGCATCGCTCCCGGCGAGCGAATCCCCATCGGCCACAGGTAGAAGCGCTCGCCGCGACCCGTACCGGGCACCAGCCCATGGCGCGCGAAGAGGCTGGCCCGGCCCTCGGGCCCTTCCACGGCGTAAAGCTCTTCGTAGGGAACCAGCCCATAGGCTTTACTCGTGTCTTCCTTGCCCACGGGCACGGCCTGCACACGCTGCAGGTAGTGCGTGCGGCTGGCGATGCGCAGCAGAATGCGCTCGCTGGCGTTCAGCTTCGGCGCCGCCTGGGGCAGCAGCGGGGGCTCGGGCTGGTTAAGCGCAGACTCGCGCACCATAAGGCGCGAGCCTGCGAAGAACAGGTGATAGCAACCGCAGGGATGGATCGAATCGTAGACCAGTGCCCCACCCTGCTCGTCCAGCGTTACTCTCCATACGATGCCGTCCAGGGCGCCACCCAGCGTGTCGAAGGGACCGCTCCGCGGACGTTCGGCAAACCAGAACACGTAGTTGAGCTGGAGCCGGAGACGGCCCGCGAGCGACATCACGCTGGCGTAGCGATAGGCCACGGGCATCGCTGTATCGATGTCGGGCTTCCCGCGTTCATCGAAATAGGGACGGCCGGGCGTGTCGAAGTCGCCGCTGCTGTCGATCTCGAGCGCGGGGGCATGGCGGGCAAACAGCGCCTCCAGCACCGGGGCAGGAACCTTCGCGAGACGCACGCCCAGTTCATCAAGTGCCGCCGCCGGGAGGGCCGGCGCATCCGGGAAGCGGACCCCGGGCGTGTAGCGGCGCAGGCGGCCTTCCACGGGCAGGCTGGAGAGCGGCGCGCTGAAGCTGGCTCGCGTTTCCTCCTGCAGGCGCCCGATTCCAAGGCGTACCGGCAGCGACGTGAGCGGATAGATCCCGATAAAGCGGCGCCAGCCCAGATAGTCATCGCGTACCTGCGCCGCCTCCGCAAGCGGTGCCAGCACCTCGTCGGTCGTGGGGTACGGCTTCGCCAGGAAATCCATGCATTCTGCTTTGCGGAGACCGGGATCGGCACTTCCGGTGTCTGGTTCCAGCGTAGCGTCCTGCAGCTGCTGTCGCCGCTGGCCCGTGTCAGCCAGCCGCTGCAGCCAGGCCGAACGCTGCTCCTCATCGAGCGAACCCGGGTCGAAGGCCGCGAGGATCCGGTTGGTGGCCAGCCCCGGAAATCCCGGGACAGGACGCGCATCGCCGGGATCAACACCCAGCGCCGTGGCGCTCCCGTCCCTGTCCTCGAGTCCCTTAGCGCAGGCTTCTGCGTCGAAGGAAAGCGGCTGAGCTGCGGCAGGCGTGGCCGCAAAGACTACGAAAGCACTGAGCATCAGCGCAACGAATTGCGACCGGCAGTCGCGGGAGAGATGGGCTGCGGTCCGGAGCCCTCGTGTTACCGCTCGCGGCGCGTCGGCAATCTCATCGGCGCGGTGGGGGCGGCGGTCGCCTGCGCTCCGGGCCGATGCGGGGTTCGCCGCCGCGCCCGCGCAGCATGGCGGCGCGGACCAGCGCACTGCGCTCGTCCGGCGACAGCCCCGCGGCGACTTCCGCCAGATTGTTGTGCAGGAGTTCCTGATAACGATTCGTCACCCGACGTAATTCAGCGAGCGCGTCCTTGAGTTCCTGGGGATCGAAGTCCTCGGCACTCACGGCGCGTCTCACGGCACTCTGGGCGCTGCGCAGTTCCCGACGCAGCGGCCGTACGCTTTCAAGCTGTTCTACCATCCGGCGGCGTACGATCCGCCGGGTTTCCGGGCTCAGCTCCCGGGCGGCCCAGGCCGCGGGCGGCGGCTCGGGGTGTCCCCGCTCCGAACCTATTCTGCCGAGAAAGACGCCCGCCACCAACAGGTTTACTGCCACGGAGAGTAGCAAGGCGAGCAACAGGGCGTTATTGCGGGTCATTCCAGGTACTCCGCGGAGATGCCGCTGAGCAGTGCCTGCTCCTGTGCATCCCAGTCCGTGGCGTCACCCGTGGCGTCGCCGAAGCCGATCACGACTCCCAGGAAGACGGGCATCATCGCTGCCATCGCCGGACGCCACCATAGCTGCGGCGCCGGTGGCAGCAGCCATGCGAGGAGCCTTTCAACGTGCGACAGCGGGATAGACTCGAAAACACGCTGGCTCAGGTCCACCGCCGGCACGGAAAAAGCATCGAGGGCGTCGTCGAGCGCTCTTGCCTCGCTGAGCCGGGCCCGCGCATCGACGCTGTTCGCGAGCAGTGCCTCCATCGCCGCGCGCTGTTCCTCGGGCCAACGCTGCGCGTCGCTGCCGTATACATCCAGCAGCCTGCGGAATTCCTCAATCGGCATCATCAGCTCTAAGCTCCTTCTTCAGCGTTCGCCGCGCTCGCGCAAGCAGGGATTCGAGCGCCTCAACGCTCACTTCGAGAACCTCTGCAGCCTCGCGGTTCGACATCCCCTGGTAGTGACACAGCAGCAGCGCACTGCGCTGGCGCTCGGGCAGGTCGCCGAGCGCTCGGCGCAGCGCAGCGTCGGCCCTGCGCCGAACCTCGGACTCGGATGGGCCGGCATGCTCGCTCTCGCCGTAATCGCCGGCCTCCTCGGGCGCAAAGCGCGACTCGCGACGCAGGGCATCCACGCAGAGATTGTGGGCGATATTGTGCAGCCAGGTCGTGAGCCGCGCGCGTTCGGGCTTGAAGCTTCCCGCGCGCGACCAGAGGCGCAGCAGGGTTTCCTGCACCACGTCCTCGGCGCGCGCCTGATCCTGCAGCATGCGCTGCGCGAAGCCGAAGAGGGGGCGCTGGTGCAGGTAAACGAGGCGCTGAAACGCGTCGCGTTCACCGGCCGCCACCGCCCGCACCAAAGCAATTTCCTCTCCGGGCTCCACCGCGGCGCAGGTGGATCAGGACTCTGCTTCGCTCTGGTCGCCGCGGTGGCCACGACGCCCCCTGTGCCCGCGCCGGCCGTCCCAGGCTTCTTCCATGCTGATAAAGCCGTCGTCATCGGCATCCAGGCGGTCGAACGCGTGATCCGCAAACTCGAGCTCCGTCACGACGCCGTTGCCGTCGGTATCGATGCTGTCAAACATCTGCAGAATGCGATCCTGTCGTTGATCCGTCGCCTCCTCGAGCTCCAGGCGTGAAACAGCGCCGTCACCATCGGCATCGGCCTCCATGAACCTCGGCCCGCGGCGCGGTTCAGGGAGCCGGAACTCCTCGCGACTGACGAGCCCATCGTCATCCATGTCGAGCTCTTCGAAGGGATTCCAGCGCTCTGCCTGCACGGCCGTACTCGCCACCACGGCGGTCAGTGCGAAAGCAGCGGTTAGTGCTCTGTACATCGTTCATTCCTCTCGTTTTGTCGGTAAGACCTGCCCGTTGGCGGCAGGTTCAGTCTTCCTACGCCGCAGGAGCACATATCCGTCGCGAGGAATGAATGGTTCATCGCCCTTGAGCCCGACGCCTTCCAATACTACTGTTGCCGGGAACGCGGAGCACGCCCTGGGGTCGAACCCCATACTCTTCGCCCTTAGGGTTGCATTATCGGCGTTGCCGGCCGAAATCCGTTCCCGAGCCCGATTATCGGAGAATCCCGCCATGACGAACCGCTTTCTGCTTTTTGTCGCATGCCTTTGCTGCATCAGCCTGGTGCAGGCCCAGAGTACCGCGCCGACCTGCGACGACCTCGTGTGGTCAGCACAGGTCCTTGCCGAAAATCCGGACATCCGCGAGTCCTGCCAGGGCGTCTACCAGCGCGGCGACGATCTCTTCGCCAAGGTGACCATCCAGGTGACGCGCGTGAGCGGCAATCGCCTGGGCTTTCGTCCCCAGCACCTGGACGGCAGTCTCGGCAAGCCCCGCAGCATCACGGTGCCGAGCACCTGGCGTGCACGCCTGGATGGGCAGGAGTACCGCGCCCGGGACCTGATGCCCGGGCAGCGTCTCAATGTGTATGTCCCCGAGGACCGCTTCGCCCTGGCCATGGAGAACGACAAGCTGACGTGGGATGAGGAACTGCAGCTTTTCGAGATAGAGAACGCCACGGTCGAAAAGCCGGAATAGCGGTGGCTCTTTGGGGAAACGGCCGGATTTGCGCGGCTCATGGCCTTGATCTAGCATTTACGGCCCGTTTCAGAGGGCGGCGTCATGTTTGAACGCAAGAGCAGCCGGCAGGAAAAGGCAAGTCCACCGCCGGCCAGGGAAGACCAGCCAATAGACAAGCGCGTCGAGGAAAGCCCGACGCGTCCGGATAGCAGCAGTACAGGCCAGCCAACAGGCAGAAGTTTCGCAGGAGGAGCACGCGCGATGATCGGAGCAAAGGTCAAGGTCAACGGCGACATCGTCAGCAGTGAGGACCTCCTCGTTGAAGGCGAAGTCACGGGTACTATCACCCTAACGGAGAACGAGCTTGTTATCGGCACCTCGGGCCGCGTCAAGGCTGACCTCAACGCCAAGACCGTACGCATCGAAGGCGAAGTGCACGGCGATATCGAGGGCAATGAGCGCGTTGTGATCTGCGCATCGGGCAACGTGGAGGGCAACGTCAGCTCGCCGCGGGTGATGCTCGAAGACGGCGGTCGCTTCAAGGGCAGCATCGACATGGGCGGCAACAAGAGCCCCGCAAGCAAGCCCGCCGCCAAGCCCGCAGTGGCTCCGGACCTGCAAAGCGTCGAAAAGGCCGGCTAGGCACCGGCCGTGGTAGGTCTGCCGGGGCGCAGCAGGACTCGGGCGCCCGGCCCCGCTCAGACGCTGACCAGCCGGCTCCTGCCGGCGGTGCTGGACGAAAAGCGTCTGGCCAGCGTCGGAACGCTCAACATCCTGGATTTTGGCCGCGCCCACGGCGCGAGCCTGGAGTTCTTCAACCAGTTTTCCTGCCGTCTCTGCGTCCTGGATGCCGCGGACAGCCTCATCCAATGGTCCCGCGAGGTCGCCGCGCGCAGCGACGATGACCTCCCCTCGGCGTCGCAGATGCAGCTCGAGCTATCCAACCTGTTGTCCGCCATGGGCGAACATCGCTACGATCTGGTTTTCCTCTGGGACACGATCAACCATCTTCCCGAGTACGCCCTGCCTGCCTTTGCCGCCCTTCTCCGGCGCCACGTTACGGCGCAGTTTCGCGGCCATGGCTTCGTACTCCAGAAGCGCGGCGCGGCTCAGCAGCTCCGCCATATGAGCCTCACCGGAATCAACGAGATAGTGGTCCACGAAGCCGTGGAGACGGAGCTCTACTCGCACAATCGCCGCGTCATCAATGACTGCCTCGGAAGTGACCTTAAGCTCGACCAGGGCGTGCTGCACGGCGACGGCCGGCTGGAGTTCCTGATGTTGAACGGGAGCCGGAACCCGTCGTGACTCGCCTTTTGACCGCTTCGCGGCTTCTGCTGGCAGCGGGAGCGTTGTTCACGCCTTTGCTTCTTGCAGGCTGCACCGGGGGCGAATCCAACGTTGAGCGCGGCAATCGCGAGCAGGTGCTGCACTTCGGCAATGGCAGCGAGCCGCAGGGGCTTGACCCACACGTGGTCACGGGTGTTCCCGAGAACCATCTGACCCATGCCCTGTTCGAGGGCCTCGTGGCGAATAACCCCTACACGCTGGAACCGGAACCCGGTGTAGCCGAGAGCTGGGAGTTCAGCGAAGACCGCCGTCAGATCACGTTCCATATCAACCCCGCCGCCCGGTGGTCGAACGGCGATCCGATTACCGCCGAGGACTATGTGTGGACGTGGATGCGAGCACTGCATCCGAAGACCGGAAACCTGTACGCGTACATGCTGTTCCCGGTGAAAAACGCCGAGGCGTTTTTCAAGGGCGAGACCGAAGACTTCGGCGATGTTGGCGTAAAGGCCCTGGATTCCAGGACGCTGCTCGTGACGCTCTCGGAGCCGACGCCCTACTTTCTCCAGCTGATGGACCACTACAGCACCTTTGCCCTGCACCGGCCCACGATCGAAAAACACGGCAAGTTCACCGATCGCTTCACAAAATGGACCCGGGTGGAAAACATCGTCAGCAACGGACCCTTCGAGCTCGACGAGTGGCTGTTGAATCGCAGGATCACGGTGCGCAAGAGCGAGACATACTGGGATCGCGACCGCGTCCGGCTGAACAAGATCGTGTTCTATCCGACAGAGAACGGAGTCAGCGAGGAGCGAGGCTTTCGCGCGGGACAATTGCACCGCACGGAAGCCATCCCGCTGGATAAAATCCCGGTGTACCGGGACATGGAGAACTCGCCCTACGTCCAGGAGCGCTATCTCGGCACCTACTACTACATGATCAATACGGAGCGCGAACCCTTTGACGATCCTCGCGTTCGTCGCGCCCTGTCCCTCGCCGTGGACCGGACAACACTCGCGCGGACTGTCTTGCAGGATTCGGTGGTTCCGGCCTATGCCATCACACCGCCTGGCACGCTGGGCTATGAGCCCCCCAAACTGGTCAGCTTCGACCCGGAGAGCGCCCGCGCACTCCTCGCTGAAGCCGGGTATCCGAACGGTGAGGGCTGGCCCGGAGGCGAGCTCGTCTACAACACGCTCGAAGCTCATCGGAAAATTGCCGTTGCGGTTCAGCAGATGTGGAAACAGCACCTCAACATCGAAATCGAGCTGGCCAACCAGGAGTGGAAGGTCTATCTCGACAAGATCTCCACCATGGATTACGACATCGGGCGGCGGGGCTGGATCGGCGATTACGTGGACCCGAACAACTTTCTCGACCTCTTTCTCTCCGCTGGTGGCAACAACAACACCGGATTTTCGGATCCCGTCTACGACGACCTGATCCTGCGCAAAGCACCGCAGGCGCAGAGCCGCGAGGAACGCCATGCCTACTTCTTGGAGGCTGAGACGCGGCTCATGGAGCAGATGCCGATCATCCCGATCTATACCTACACGACCCGCCATCTGGTCAACCCCAGCGTCTGCGGACTGCCGCCGAACCTGCTGGACTTGCCGAATTTCAAGTACGTGTATCTCGATCCTGAACGCAAAGATCCGTCCTTACCCTGTGACTGAACTGCCGCCTGGGGACCGCGCACTGCGTGAATGGCTGAAACTGAAAATGTGCACCTCACCATCCCCCTGCCTGGTCTGGCAGCCGCAGAACCCGGAGAGCTGAATCCATGGGACGATTCCTGACGGCGCGCCTGCTGCAGGCCGTACCGGTAATCCTCGCCGTGATCACGGTGACTTTCTTTCTCGTCCGCGTCGCCCCCGGGGGACCTTTTGACAGTGAGAAGGCCGTAATCCCGGAA
>JAAUYI010113490.1_pt1 | contig 11879 bp, 5 predicted proteins | sample 7278041 | NCBI WGS metagenome assembly JAAUYI01 (sample SAMN14350216, study PRJNA611818) | marine sediment metagenome | isolation source: surface marine sediment (0.6m) | place: French Polynesia: Moorea | collected 2018-08
AAAAGTACCAAGATTTTGAGTGAGAGGATGCTAAAACCTTGCACTTTATGTCAGACAAAAATCTCAAACTTCCTGTCAGATATAGCTTTTAGATTTATTCAGCAAGCCCTATGTAGTTAAGAATAAATATGTAGTTAAGAATAAATGACATCTTTTAATTTGCTACATCTAACCGACTTTCATCAAGGAATGAAGGAACAGGAGCATCTCTGGCCTAGCGTAAAAGACAAGTTTCTCAGAGATTTAGATAGTCTAAGTGAACAATGTGGGGAGTGGGACATAGTGTTATTTACTGGTGACCTTACTCAAAGAGCTACAGCAGAGGAATTCAAGAAAGTCGACGAATTTCTAACAGAAATGTGGGAACATTTTCAACAACCGCAACCTCCAATACTCTTGGCAGTGCCAGGAAACCACGATTTAGTTAGACCGAGGCAAGATGCTCAACTAAATTTGCTTGATAAATTTCCAGAAAATCCAACCGTCCGAAACATTTTTTGGAACCAAGAAAATTCAGATCATCGTCAGCTAGTTTCTCAAGTATTTACAAACTACACTCAGTGGTGGGAGAAACAACTTGATAAATTTCAAGACATACAACTTGGAATGTTGCCGGGTGATTTTTCCTACTCTTTAAAAAAAGACGACATTAGTTTGGGAATTATTGGTTTAAATACAAGCTTTCTTCAACTCGCTAGTGGGCGAGACTATAAAGGAAAACTAGCTCTCAACATCCGTCAATTTAATGCAGTTTGTGAGCAAAATGCATTAAATTGGGCTAACCAACATTCTGTTTGCCTGTTGCTGACTCACCATCCGCCATCATGGTTAATGAGAGATTCAGACCTTGATGAAGCAACTATACCTGATTATATTCAATTTCACTTGTGCGGACATTTGCACGAATCACATTCTCAACTGCTCTCACAAAACGGTGGTAAATCTCAGCTTACTATACAGGGACGCTCTCTTTTTGGCTTGGAGAAAGTTGGAGATGGAATAGATCGATCCCATGGCTACTCCGCTATTAAAATCGAACTGAGCGAGAATGAAAGAAAACTAATTATCTGGCCTCGTGCATCTTACAGGCAAGGAAATTTTCGAAAAATCTTACCAGATTATGCCTTTAACTTGCATAAAGGCATAGATAAGGAGATAGTCGAAAGCATTATTGAGCAAAATAAGCAACTGGAAAGTTGGAAAGGAATACATAAATCTGTACAGCAATTAAGCAATCAACTTATATCTCTTCGATTTGAAATAAACTCCTCAAACCTAAAAACATTACCAGGGATGATGATTAAATCAGTAGTGGAGAAATGGGGGTTAGACAAAAATCAAGAGGGATTAGATCCGAAAAAAAATACATTAGAAACATGTATGACATACAAAGACTTGATTTTATATATAACTGAGCTTGATAATATTGATAGCGAGGAAGTCAAAAGAAAAATTGAACGCAGTGATTTCTTCGACAAAATAAACTACAAAAGCACAAGTGTAAATGATAATGTTAAGAAATTCTACGATAGTCTTAACATGTACATACACTTCAAAAACAAACATAGTACACAAAGTGGACAAAATCATAGTACAAACTCACTAGAAACTCAGAAAGATTATTTCAAGAGGTTGGAAGAATGCGCAAAGGATCTTTTATCTTATCTTCAAGAGTTAGAAAAGATAATCAGTAATTACTTAACATATATCGATTTAGAGATGCAAAATCTTATTACAGCTTTTCAAGAAAATTTTATAGAGCTAGAAAAATTATTAAAGCTATCCGATTCATATGAGCATCCACTATGAGCATCTGCTAAGATCTAGAATAGGACTTACGCATTGACAGAACAACTCAAATATGCAGTATTGGTTTGAGGATTCAATTTTAGTTTTTCAAAGCTTTTTAAGCGATCGCTATAACTCAAAGGATGCTTGAAATAAGACTGAAACCACGTATTTTCGTTAATACCTATATAGTAAATTTGTACGATGCGTAAGTCCTATAGAATATAACTAGCTTAATTAAGCTAACCAACAGGAGGTTATTGCTTCTATGCATTATCCAAGTGAAGAGTTCAAGAATTTATGGTCAAAGCATCTAAAGCTGTCACAAAAACGAGATCGGTTACGAAAACAAAAGGATTCAAAAAAAGATGAGTCCCTAGTTAAGGAGGCAGAAACTCTTCTCGAAAGTATTCGTTCAGCAGGAAAACATATAGGAATAAGATCTGAACGCCAGCAGCTCGAAATTTATGCAGAGTACTGGGGTCTTTATATTTATGAACTTACGAATCATTATCCTGATACATTTTTAGAGAAGGCTGAGGTTGAGGAAGAAGAAAAAGACCAAAACTTTCAAGATTGGGGAACAGCACCTGACGATGACCCCTTATTTATTGGGCGTGAAGAAGAATTAGATCAGTTGAAGAAGTTGATTATTGATGATCGCTGCCAAGTAGTTGCAATTATAGGCATGAGAGGCATCGGTAAAACAAGTTTAGCGGTAAAGCTAGCAAAAAGCCTTGCTGCCGAAAACGAGTTCGATTTTATTATTTGGCGAAGTTTACTTAATATTCCACCAATTACAAACATCCTGGCGGATCTAATTAGTTTCCTATCTGAGCAACAGGAAATCTACTTAGCAGACAACATAGACAAGCAATTACAAACATTGCTCTTCTATTTAAAAGAGCATCGTTGTCTACTGATTTTGGATAATGCAGAGGCGATTTTACAACCTGGTAGCCCCTCAGAGCAGTATTTAACGAAATATGAGGGATACGGTAAACTAATCCAACAAATTGGGGAAGTTCCTCACCGAAGTTGCTTGCTACTGACCAGTCGAGAGAAACCTCAAGACATTGTCTTACAAGAAATAAAGACCAAAAAGGTTCGATCGATACGATTAGATGGGCTTGAATTGGCAGAATGTCGCGAAATTTTGGCAAGAAACACAAATATTGATAAATTTTCTGACTCTGAGGAAGAATGGAAAAAACTTATTGCTTTCTACAATAATAATCCTTTAGCTCTGGAAATCGTTGCCAAACATATTGAGGAGGTATTTTTAGGTGATATTTCTGAGTTTCTAAAAGAAGGAAATTATGCTATTGAAGATGTGCATCAATTATTAAATTGGCATTTTAAACGCTTGTCAGATTCCGAAAAAGAAATTATGTATTGGTTAGCGATTAATCGTGTTCCAGTTTCAATTGCAGAACTAAAAGAAGATATCCTATCTCCATCAGCAAGAGAAATTCCGTCAACTCTGCAATCATTACAACGAAAATTGCCTCTCAAACGTACAGAAAAAGGCTTTACAATTCTGCCTGTACTCATGGAGTTGATGACTGAAAAATTCATCGATAATATTTGCCAAGAAATTAATACTAGCAAAACTTTAATGCTAAATAATTATGCACTAATAAAACTTCAATCAGAAAGAGTTAGTAAAACTCAAGTTAATATCTTTTTAAAACCAATTCTAGAGCAATTACAAAAAAGCCAAATTGATATAAAATCTAAATTAAAAAGTATTTTATCAAAATTACAAAAAGATTCTATTAAGGTAGGTTATGCAGCTGGTAATATTTTAAATTTAATGAAAAAAAAGGAGATAAAATTTGCCGACGGAGATTTCTCTAACTTAGAAATTAGACATTTTTCATTTACCGATACTATTTTTCATAATAGTAATTTTTCTAATTGTACATTTATTAATTGTTTATTTTATCAGCATTTTGGGAATATTCTCACTGTAAAATTTTCTCCTGATGGAAAATATTTCGCCACGGGTCATGATGACGGAAAAATTCGTTTATGGACAACTGATAATACTAAATTAGTTAATATTTTTGAAAATAATGATTGGGTTCGCTGTGTTGATTTTAGTCCAGATGGTCAAACCCTGGCTACTGCTGTAGATGATGGAACAATAAAACTTTGGAATATAGAAGAGTCTTCTAAACCTGAAGTCTCTTCTGAACCTTTGGATAGTTTAAAAATAGAAGAAAATGAGTCTCATGTTTGGTCAGTAGTTTTTATTGATGATAAAACCTTGGCTAGCGGAGGAGGTAATAAAAAAATTCAACTATGGAGAAAAAAAAATGAAAAGTACGAATGTCTAAAGTGCATATCAGAGCATAAGAACTGGATAATTTCACTAGCATATCATCGGGAATTTAATCTACTTGCTGGTGGAGATTATGATGGAAAAATTGTTCTTCTAAATATAAAAGACAACAAAGAGTTAGCCAAATTTGAAGCGGACAAGGAATGGGTCTGGTCAGTCAGCTTTAGTCCTGATGGTAAAAAGCTCGTTAGTGGAGGTAAAGAGGGAATAGTAAAACTTTGGGATATCTCAAAGATCATTGCAAATGAAACTGAAAACTCTATATATAAAACTGAGAAATCTATAATTGATGGTTCATTTCTGGGTTCTTTTTTTATTCCTCAAGCGAATTCTAAAATTGAACCATGGATTCTTTCAGTTGCTTTTAGTCCTGATGGTAAAACTATTGTCAGTGGTAGTGAGAATAAGATTATAAGATTATGGGATATAGAAAGTCGAGAATGTCTTCAACCTCAACCCTTAACAGAACATGAAAAGCGAGTGTGGTCAGTTGTTTTTAGCCCTGATGGTAAAACTTTTATTAGTGGTAGTGATGATAAAACAATAAAAATTTGGAATAGTACATCTCGGCAGTGCATAAAAACTTTGAAAGGTTACTTAAATGCTATATGGACAATTGCTTTTAGTCCTAAAAACAACTTGTTAGCCAGCGGTAGTCAAGATAACAATGTTCGGATTTGGAATATAGATTCCGATCGTACTGGTGCAAAACCAAAAGTTCTATCAGGACACAAAGATCAAGTTTGTTCCGTGTGCTTTGCTCCTGATTCTAACAAGAAAATGCTTGCTAGTGCCGGTTATGACGGAACTATAAAATTTTGGAATGCTGATAATGGCGAATGTTTATTAACTAGAGAAGAAGCTCATGGGAATTGGATACGAGGAATTACTTTTAGTCCTGATAGACAATTGTTAGCCAGTTGCGATGATGATGGGATAGTTAAAATTTGGGACATTGATATCGATAGTAAAAAAATAAGAGAGCTTAAGACCTTAAAAGGTCCTACTATCTGGGTCTTTTCGGTAGCTTTTAATCATGATGGAAACCTGTTAGCTAGTTGCAGTGGTGATGGGACAGTTAAAATTTGGGACGTAAAGAGTGAAGATGAAAAGCCTCTTAAAACTTTGACAGGACACAAAGGCAAAGTCTCTTCGGTAGCTTTCCATCCTAAGAAAAATCTGTTAGCTAGTTGCAATGATGATGGGACAGTTAAAATTTGGGACGTAGAGAGTGAAGATGAAGAGCCTCTTAGAACTTTGGAAGGACACGAAGGCAAGGTCTCTTCGGTAGCTTTCCATCCTGAGGGAAAACTGTTAGCTAGTTGCGGTGATGATGAGACAGCTAAAATTTGGAACGTTAAAAATGGAGAGTGTATTAAAACTTTGGAAGGACACAAAGGCAAGGTCTCTTCGGTAGCTTTTAATTTTGATGGAAACCTGTTAGCTAGTTGCAGTGATGATGAAACAGTTAAAATTTGGGATGTTAAGAGTAAATCTTTGACAGGCAGTCTTCAACCAAGAAAACCTTATCACAATATGAAAATTTCTGGGGTAACTGGAGTTCAAGGAATCGAAAAAGATTCTTTAAAATCTTTAGGAGCTGAATAATAAGGAGTAGAACTAGCAAGACTCAAACACCTTAACTACAACTTAATAAAGTTGCCCATCCTTTAATAGTAGGTGTTGATAATGCATTTTCAATTGAAAATTCAACATTAAACTCTTTCTCGACTAGCGATATAAGAATTGTAACACTAACAGAATCACCACCTACTTCAAAAAAGTTATCATCAATCCCTATGCTTGGTTGTCCTAACACCTTACTCCATAAACCAAGCAATTTTTGTTCTGTATCAGAAATCGAATCTATAATCGAATTGTCGAATTTATTTTTCCCAGGCATTAATGATAAGCTTACAAAATCGATTTTGCCATTATTGGTCAATGGTAATGATTCCACTTGAATAAACCTAGCTGGAATCATATATTCAGGAAGTTCTTTGAATAAATATTCGCGCAACTCGTTAATGTTAACAGTAGAGTTAGCAACGAAATAAGAACATAAAAAAGGTTCTCTACACCTTTCCTGCTTCAAGACGACTGCTACATTTTGTATGGGTTTTGTATTTTCTATTTTAGGTATGTACTTGAGTTGCGATAATATTTCATCAACTACTGGTGAGTTTACTTCCTCTTTAAGTAATTTGAATCCTTCATTTCTTTTTAAAAGTCCTAATCGACAGTCCCAACTTAAAGATGCTGCATAATTATGAAAACCTTTCTCAGTCTTATGAACAAAAATTCCTACATCGTTAATTCTACAGTTGCTAGAACATAATCCAGTATCTTGAGGCTTTTGCCAGTAGTTGTCTTGACTAGATAAATAGTCTTTTATTTCACTAACAGTACTATTATCAAATTGAAAATAATCTAAAAAATACATATTTTCTAGTAATGATTCATCAATAGGAATATTAAGCAAATTAGAAATTTTATCATTCTGAAAATAATACATTTTACGGTGTAGAGAAAGTCTCTTGTCGATTTCCTTTAAATCATCAATTCCAGTTTCCAAAAGAGGTTGCAGTTTTGTTTCAAGTATTTGACCCCGTGATAGGCCTGTAATAATAACATTTATTCCTTTTTCCTTTGCTACACGATTACTAATTAAAGTTAAGGCTCGGAAACATCCACTGCACACCGTACTATCAGAATTTAAGCTTTCTAAAAAAATTTCATTCATGTTTTCAGTGCTACAAGTGATATGAGGAATATCAAACTGATTAGTTATTCGAGAAATATTTTTAAAGGCTGTTTTTGAAATAAATCCATTATCAAAGGTTAATGTAAGGACATTAAAGCCCATTTCAAGAAGACGAAATAAAGTATAAGTGCTGTCTTTTCCGCCACTAAAAAGTAAAAGACAATCGTAAATGCTGGATTTACTTGTTTTAGCTTTTTTCATCAAAGCTTTGAAATCAGTAAGAGACTTGAAGTAAGAATGAAAATGTTTTTTATACTTTTCGTATTGACGACAAACACTACAAATTCCCCGTTCAAATGTAATTCCTGGATATCTAGAATTCAACAAGCATTTCTCACATATAACTAATTGCGTTTGATTCTCAGTATATTCGGGACGTTCTTTTTTTGAGTTAGCTAGAGAATCATTTTTATAACGATACAAAGCAGATTCAATTTCTTTTAAATCTATTCGATATCCCCTTAACTTAACTTGCCTGTCTCGCCTACCTAAAAATTGAATATTTTTGTCTGGTAGTAATCTACCTATATCTCCAGTTTTATATAGTTTTTCACTAGAGTTAAAAGGATTCTGAATAAATTTTTGCTCGGTTAAATCTTTTTTATTGATATACCCTCTGCCTACTCCTGCTCCTGCAATACAAATTTCTCCAGCTTCTCCGTTTTCAAGAGACTGAAGCTGTTCATTTAAAATGTAAATACTAATATTGGATAGTGCTTTTCCAATTGGAACAAAACCAAGTTTTTTAATTGTAATAAGATCTATTTGGTAGCTAGATGAATCGACACAGCACTCTGTAGGACCGTAAACGTTTGTGATTTGGGGTGGAGAATCATCAAATTTTGATAAAAATTCTATAATTACCTCTGCTCTCAACTCTTCTCCACCAATCAGAAAATGACGCACACAAAGTTTTTGATTTGTAATCTTTAAGGTATAATCAAGTATTCTTATATGTGCGGGCGTACCATCTGAGATATCAATTTTATTATCATTGTAAAATTGAACGAGCTTTTTGCCATTGAGTCTAACATCTTCTGGAACAATAAATAATGTGTGACCTAGTAGTAAAGAAGAAAAAATTTGTTGAACTGAGGCATCAAAAATATAAGGTGATACCATCGCAATATTAAGAGAATGATAAAAATCTTTAAATACAGTTTTCTCTAGAGAATTGACGAGATTGATAACATTCTTTTCCTCAATAATCACCCCCTTTGGTTCACCAGTAGAGCCTGAAGTAAACATTACGTATGCAAGATCGGTATCTTTTTTAAAATTTGGAAGCTGTTTTTTTAAAAATGACGATTGTGATTGTGATTCTTTATCTTCGAGATCGAGATAAACTATTTGATTATCCTCAAATTTAAATCTAGTATTTTGAGAATTACAGATTAGTTGAGATGTTGTAACTAATAAAGTAGCCCCGCTATCATTTAATATTTTCTCGTTTCTTCTGCATGGATGACTAAAATCAAGGGGTAAATATGCTCCTCCTGCTTTTAAAACTCCCATTATTGCCACGAGCGTATTAACCGAGCGTTCAAGCATAACAGCAGCAATATTACCCCTGCGAAAACCACGCCGATATAACGTCCAAGCTAGTGCCTCTGAAAAGTCATTTAATTGTCCGTAAGTAAGAGTCACATCTTGACTAACAACTGCAACTTCATTAGGTCTTTGATTAACCTGTTTGGTAAATAGCTGACAAATCGTTTTAGTCATTTGATCGAACGTCCAAAATTAATTTCAATGGTTGATCTTAGGCAAAAGGTAAGATGCATTTGTAAAGTTATAACTTACTTTTTATTTTCATTCTGAAAAATAAGTGCCATTTTTTCTATATCCTGAGAAGCATCGACATAGTGGTCAGATAAACTTTTAATTAAAAGATTTCTTGCTTCTTGAACAAAGCTTTTAATTTGCTTGATTGAAATGTTGTTTTGTAAAAGATAAGGAATTGTCCAAATACTAAAGCTATAAAGAGGAAGTGGAGATGAGTGAGTAATATTCTTAAGCATATATTCTATCCATTCGGATGCTTGTCGCCAATCCATAGTGTCATGCTTCCAGGCATAGCCTGAACCAGAAATCTTAAACTCATTTTTCTTCTGATAAATTGGAGACAATGGATCGTGATAGTACAATTGCAAGTCAAAAAAATCAGGTGAAGTTTCTTGGATAAAGTTAGTTGTATTCATGATACTTTGGTGAGTTTCCCCTGGAAATCCAACTATCAAAGCTGCCAAGGTTAGAATTCCCCGCTCATTTAGACCCTGAATCGCAAATTTATATTTCTTTATATCAGTAAACTTATTCATTCGCCTTAAAATTGCTTCGTCTCCAGATTCAATGCCTAGATAAACTCCGATACAACCACTTTTCTGCATAAGATCGAAGGTTTCAGTATCTGAGTCTGAACATCGAAAAAAAGAAACCCAATTAAATTTGAAATTATTGCGAATCATCATACGACATAGATTTTTAAACCTTGGAAGCGGTACATTTAAAGTATCATCTATAAAAATTAGATTTTTGACCCCAAGCTCGCTGAGATATTGAAGTTCTATCTCAATTTTTTCAAGCCCAGAAAAACTATATGAACCGGCGTAAATAGGGTGGCTACAAAACTCGCATGAAAATGGACAACTTTTAGCAGTTTTCATGTAAGTAGTAGGAACAAAAAAAGCTGGATCGAAAATACTCCAATCAATAGAATTCTCTTCCAAATTATTATTTTCAATAATTCTTATAGTTCTTTCAAAAACATTCCTGTCTGTTTTATAAATAATATTGGGAACTTTCTGTAATTCTTTTAAATTATTACTTTTAATACATGAAAGCACTTTTGCCAGAGTATCTTCTCCTTGCGAGTCATTTATATATATATCTGCATCAATTGACTCAAAAACTAAATTCTGAATATGTTTTTCCTGAGATTGACAAATATTAAAGATTCGAGGTCCTCCGATAATTATTTTTACTTCTTGGTTATATTGTTTAATCAATCTAATAATTTGCTCGATTGGCTCATTCTCAACGTAATAAGTAGTTGTAATAACTACCGTTCGAGGTTTTGCTAATAATAAATCTACAAACTTTGATATTTCAGAGTTTAAAAAATTGATAATTTCAATTGAATAGCTTTTCTTGTGAAGAAAACTAGCTAAATAAGCTATGCTTAAGTTGGGTAGATCAAAAGAGTTTAAACTAAAACAACTTCCTTTGGCTTTTTTGAGTACTGTATTTAATAGTTGCATATATGTACATCTTTTGTTTCCGAGTAAAACAGAGCTAGTTTTTAATGTGTTGTAAGAACCTGAATATTTGGCAATTTTTTTTTGCTTTTGTGCAAACTCGTGAAAGTCAAGCTCATAAAATCCAACAAGAATACAGTCAATAATTTCCTTGTTTTTAGTCATTCTTACTTCAGAATATTTCAATCTTTTCTAGCTTTTTTATTCAATGAATAGAACGTAATTTAAAATTTGATTTTTATTAGTATAGTAAAGCAATATATTTAGAGTTCTCGATCAAATATACCCACGACAAAAGCATCATCTCCAGCCCTGATTTTACCTCTTGTCGGCATTACTAAGGTAAATCTAAAAGGATAAACTACTGGGTTTTTATCGTCATAAGCTACTATTTCACCAGCTTCAATTGTTTCAAAACTCTCGAAATCCCGCTTAAAAATAAAATAATCGGTTTTTGCCTTGACGATTTGATTAATCTCTATAAGAGTTGGATTTTGAAGAGTTCTCAATTTCACAGGTTTAATCATTTCTAATTCTTGAAGTAGATGAGTGATAGTACTAAAGCTAATTTCGTTCGTTTGATAATCGCCTGTTTTTCCACATTCAGCTATCACTCCAACCCCACCTAAGCGATCGACCTCATCTACAAGCAATGTATATTTTCGATGCTCTCCCCAACCATAAGTATAAAATTCAAATCCAGTAATCCTAAAAATTTTTAGATGAGGCTCAGTAAAGGCTCCAGCACAAAAAGGTCGCGTTGCAGCAGACGTTGAATGTAGATCGAGTAAATAATCCACCTCTTTTAGATAAGGTGTCAAACACTTTGCTAACTGAGCTTCGTGTCCAAATGCAGCCGAGTTTTTAAAGGCTCGGTTGAGGTCGAAGTCAACAAACCTTTTTTTTAGTCGAATAGCTTCTGAATTAGCGATTAACGTCATTAATCGACCACGGAGAAGATAGTTTTCTGTTGCTAATTTTCGCTCTAATCGATCAATTGCAATAGGTCCACAGATTTCGTCTCCATGAACACCTCCTACTATGCAAACTGTAGGACCTAATTTACCAGAGTCAAATAAAACTAGCCGAAAGTTCTCAGAATTAATTACTCTCATCTTTGAGGAGTATGGCAACGATTGTTGAATTTTTACGATTATATCACCTTCAAATTGATGGAGTTTGAGCGGTTGTTACTCCCATCCCACTCGATAATTACCTAGCCAAAACACAGATTATTATTGATTCACGGTTATTCTATTTCGGTAGTCTTATGCCGGGATGGGAGTAGAAGAAATCAAATTTATGAATTAAAATAGAGGGGAGCAAGTCACTTTTGACAGAACAAATGAACTGAAGCAAAACAAAGGGTAAAAGATAAGATGAAGTGAAATTTATAGAGAACAAGCTATAACTTCTTATTCATAATCACTACAGCTACAAATCAACACATCAACTTTTATTGGTGCAAGCTCTGAGTTTATTGTGTATAAGTAAGAGTGTCTCCTCGAATCTAATTCGAGGAAGTTTGGTTGATTATTGATAGGGATAATATCCTAACGTTCTTCAATCGGAATATAGGAAGCATTGTGTACTCCTGTATATACCTGGGTAGGGCGAAAAATACGATTAACAGCTAGTTGTTCTTTCCAATGTGCTAACCAACCAGCAACACGAGCGATCGCAAAAATTGGCGTAAATAGATCGCTAGGAATACCAAGCTTAC
>JAAUYI010197476.1_pt1 | contig 11872 bp, 10 predicted proteins | sample 7278041 | NCBI WGS metagenome assembly JAAUYI01 (sample SAMN14350216, study PRJNA611818) | marine sediment metagenome | isolation source: surface marine sediment (0.6m) | place: French Polynesia: Moorea | collected 2018-08
ACCCGCCCGACCACCAGGCGGCCGACGTAGTCGTCGTGCGCCAGACTGTTGACCTGCATCAGAAACGGCAGGTCGCTCTCGTCCTCGACCCCCGGCACGGACCTGCGTCCGCTGGTGCGCGCGCTGGTGGCGACGGTGCCGGCGCCCGAGGACGAGAGCGACCTGCCGTTTCTGATGCAGGTCAACAGTCTGGCGCACGACGACTACGTCGGCCGCCTGGTGGTCGGGCGGGTGCGGCGCGGCGTCGTGCGGGTCAACGACATCATTCACGTCGGCCCCGAGCGCGACTACCAGACCCGGGTGACCGGGTTGTACCGGTTCGTCGGCGTGCGGCGGGTGCCGCTCGCCGCGGCGCGCAGCGGCGACATCGTGGCGCTCGCGGGCCTCGAGGACGTCAGCATCGGCGACACCCTGCGCGACCCCGAGCATCCGGCCACGCTGGCGCCGATCGCGGTCGATGAGCCGACTGTGGCCATGACCTTTCACGTCAACGACGGACCGATGGCCGGCAAGAGCGGCGGCAAGTACGTCACCAGCCGGCATCTGCGCGAACGACTCGGGCGCGAGGCGTTTGCCAACGTCAGCATTCGCGTCGAGCCGGGCACCTCGCCGGATCACTTCCGCGTGGTCGGCCGGGGCGAGCTCCAGCTCGCGGTCTTGATCGAGAGTCTTCGCCGCGAGCTGTACGAGCTCTGCGTCGGCAACCCCCAGGTGGTCACCCGGGGCACCGGGGAGCAGACCCAGGAGCCGACCGAGCGCCTGGTGATCGACGTCCCGGTGGAGTACGTCGGGGCGGTCGGCGAGCTGGTCGGCCCGAGGCGCGCGCGCCTGCTCGACCAGCGCCACGAGGGGACGCGCATGCGCCTCGAATACTCGATGCCGACCCGCGGGTTGCTCGGCCTGACCGGCCACCTGCTCACCGTCACCCGCGGCACCGCCGTTGCCACCAGCGTCTTCGACGATTGGATCCCGTGGTCGGGGCCGATCCCCCAGCGCTCGAGCGGCGCGCTGGTCGCCGACCGCGCCGGGGTCAGCACGCCGTACGCGCTCTTTCACCTGCAAGCGCGCGGCGTGCTGTTCGTGCCCCCGGGCACGCGGGTCTTCGAGGGCATGATCGTCGGCGAGCACTCGCGTGACAACGACCTCAACGTCAACGTCTGCCGGGAGAAGAAGCTGACCAACGTGCGCGCCGCGGGCAAAGACGACAACATCCTGCTGGCGCCGCCGCGGCAGATGTCCCTGGAGCGTTGCCTCGAATGGATCCGGGACGACGAGATGATCGAGGTGACCCCCGCCGCCGTCCGGCTGCGCAAGCGCGCGCTCGACAAACACCGACGGGCGTAGGTGAGGTCGTGGATGGTCGACAGCTCCGCCGGGCCAGCCACGAGGTCCTCGACGTCGTGCACGCACCGCCGGGTCCGGGTGCCGAGCGCGAGCGTCATTCCGACCCAGAGATCCCTCGTACCCGGGTGGCCACGGTCCGAGGGCCGGGAGCAACGCCGGTCTCCCCGAGGTCGATTTTCGGTCTGGACAGGCGCCCGGCGGCGAAGGATAACGAGCGCCGGCGCGTACGCGCGTCCCCCCGAGCCACCATGAGCAACGCAACCCACACCGCCGGGTTTGACTCCGCGCCACCGCTGGTGCGGCTGGTCAATACCTTCGAGCAGCCGTTCAACAACGCCGTCGCCACGGCGCGCACCTGCTACTCGTCCCGCGTCATCACCAGCGCCGACGTGAGCCGGGACGAGCGCGCGGCGGCGCAGCGGGACGCCATCGCCGAGAGCACCTACGCGGCGGGCCACCACACCACCCTGCAGCACGCCACCTTTCAGTTCGTGCTCGAGAACGTTTCGCGCCAGCTGGTCTGGTCCTTCTTGCACGCGCATCCGTTCTACAACTCCGAGCAGGTCAGCCAGCGCTACGTGGCGGTGAAGCCGGAGCGTCTCCTCGTCCCTGCCCTCCCGGAGGCGGCGGCGCGCATCTACAGAGAGACCGTCGACGCACAGATGGCCTGTTACCGCGACCTGGTCGACATCTTGCTCGAGCCGGCGGCCGGCCACTATTTCGAGGTGTTTCCGGCGCGCGCCAAGAAGGCGGACCGGTACCGGGGCGCGGTGCACAAGAAGGCCCAGGAGGTCGCCCGCTACGCCCTGCCGGTCGCCACCTTCGCGCACCTGTACCACACGGTCAGCGGTCTGACCTTGCACCGCTACCGCCGGTTGTGCCGGTGCCTCGACGTGCCGGCCGAGACCCGGCTCGTGGTCGACGCCATGATCGCCGAGGTCGACCGGGTCGACCCGTTGTTCTTCCGGCGCGCCGAGGATCCGATCCCGCTCGAGGAGACCCACGAGTACCGTCTGCTCGCTGCCGTCGAGGCGCGCGCGCCGCGCGCCGGCGCGCTCGAGTTCTGTCGTGACTTCGACGCCGAGCTCGGTGGCCGCACCTCGCGCCTGGTGGCGTGCCAGGAGAACGCCGAGGCGTTGCTCGCGCGCGCGGTGCGCACGGTGCTCGGCGCCTCGGCCGCGTCTCTCCCGGACCACGAGGCGATCGCCGCGGTCCTGTCGCCGGCGCGCAACCCGTATCTCGGCGGTGCGCTCAACCTGACCAGCCTCGGCACGGTGACCCGCGCCCTGGTTCATCCGCACTACACGTTCCAGAAGAAGCTCTCGCACACCGCCGACTCCCAGGACCAGCGCCACCGCCTGGCTCCCGGCTCGCGTCCCGTGCTCTCGGCCCACTACGGCGGTGGCGAGCCGGATGTCATCGTGCCGGCCTTGATCGCGGACCACCCCGTCGCCCACGATCGCTTCGTGACCACCATGCGCACCACCTGGCGCGCCATCGACGCCCTCCTGGACGACGGCGTCGGCGCCGAGCAGGCCCTCTACCTGTTGCCGAACGCCTTTCCGATCCGCTTCGAGGAATCGGGTGATCTGGCGGCGCTGCACCACAAGTGGACCACGCGCCTGTGTTACAACGCCCAGGAGGAGATCTGGCGCGCCACGGTCGAGGAGGTGCAGCAGGTGCGCGAGCGCCATCCACGCATCGGTCGCCATCTCGGCCCGCCGTGCCAGATCCGTCTCGCCGCCCGCGAGCGCCCCTACTGTCCCGAGGGTCCACGGTTCTGTGGGGTCCAGGTCTGGAAGCAGGACCTCGCCGACTACCAACGGATCATCTGATGCGCGCGTTCGTGCGCTGGCCCGGGCTCCGGGGCCGATCGACAGCCGCCAGGTGCGAGGGGCGGGAGGAGGCGATCGGCTGCTCCGTCGGCCTCGGTACCACGCCCCAGCACCAGCCGCGACGAGTTGTCTTTGTCGAGGTCGGTTCGATCCACGATCCGGTCTGACTCAGATTTCGGGTTTCTTCGGGATCTTGTTCTCGAGCAGCTTGACCACTTCCATGGCGTCGCGGACCAGGCCTTCGGCGACCGGAACCCGTACGGTCTCCGCGCCCCGGCCGCGGCGGACGAAGCGCAACAGGATGTAGCTCGGTGCGCCGTGGACCATCTCGACGTGGGCGAGCCAACCGCGCTTCGGGCGCCAGAGCCACGCGCGCTCGCCGATGAGCAGGCCGGTGGAGGTGAACAGCACCCGCGGGGGAGACTCCAACCGCTTGCGCAGGCGCTCGAGGGCCAGGCTCGCGCTCAGGCGCGGGCCGGCCCAGAGCGCGAGCGCCAGGGTCAACAGCACCGCGAGGGTCAGGAGCACGCCGCCGGTGCCGGCGCGCAGGCTGATCGCCGCGGAGACGATCAGCACACCCAGGCCGGCGGCGACCAGGGTGGCGGGGGGGCGCATGAGCTCGCTCCGCGCGAGCCGTTCCTTCTCGGCGAGCACGTGCGCGTGCCAATCGGCTTCGGTGTAGCCCCACCCGAGCATCTCCATGCCGGCGCGAACCTCGAGCGCCACCTTGTCGCTGCGCCGCGCCATCACGGACCAAAGCGGCGGCGCTCGAGCGTTGCCGAGCCGTCCGCGCCGAGCGTGACCACGAACAGATCGCCGTAGTCGTCGGCGCCGAGGGAGACCGGCTCGCGCACCCCGAGGGCGCGAATCAGATCGGGCAGCGTGTTCGAATGACCGGCGACGAGGATGCGCTTGCCGCGGAGAACGGTCCGGATCGGATCGATGACGGCGCGGGTGTCGTGGGCGCCGACGATCCTCACGCGGACCGCCCGCGCCTCGGCGACCGGCTCGACGGTCTCGCGGGTGCGGCGGTATGGGGTGGCAAAGACCGCGTCGACGTTGTCGAGGAGGCCGGCGAGCGCGTGCGCGCGAACGCGCCCGGCGGCCGTGAGCGCGGGATCGCCGCCCGGGTCGGCTGCCTTCTCGGTGTGGCGCACCAGGTAGACCGTGGTGACCTCGGCGCGCCAGGCGGCGCAGGAGGAGAGCAACACGACCAGGGGGACGGCGCGGACCATGGCTCCCGGATACCATTCGACGCCGGAGTGGCAAAGCGGTTGTGGTGCCGCCGACATTTGTCTATGGCGGTCGCATCGGCCCGCGCATCACGCGGCTCGTTGACACGGGAGTCCGGTTCATGTCCCTCGACCAGAAGATCGTAACCCTCGCCGAGAAATCCAGGCCGCTCGCGGTCGAGCTGCTCGCCGAGGTGGTGCGCATTCCCGCCGACTACGTAGACAGACCCGAGAAGGAGGGTGGCGATCCGCTCTGCGGCCTCTCCAACCACGAGGGCCCGCGCCTCGAGTACCTCGCGCGGCGCATCGTCGAGATCGGCGCGGTCGCCGACCCCGCCGACGTCGGCTTCGACGCCTTCGGCAACCTGGTCTGGACGGTCGCCGACGACGGCGACGGCATTCCGCCGGAGAACAAGGTGGTGATCTACTTCGACGGCCACTCCGACACCGTGCAGGCGTTGCGCCCGCGCTGGCGCGAGGCGCTCGGCGGCATCGACGCCTACGACGGCCTCACCGACGCCGGCCGGGTCGACTGGGGCCGGCTCGAGAGCGAGCTCGGCTATCTCGCGCCCGAGGGGGAGCGCGACCATCTCCTGTTTGGACGCGGCACCGCCGACCAGCTCTCCGGCGTGGTCGAGCAGGTGATCGCCACAAAGATCATGCTCGAGCTCAGGGCCGAAGGCGCCCTGCGTGGCGCGGTCGTGCGCAGCATGGCCACCGTGTGCGAGGAGGACAACGACGGCGCCGGACCGATGCACCTGATGCGCCAGCAGCTTCCGGGCGCAGGTGCCGACCGGGTCCCGGACGTGGTCATCCTGAGCGAGGGGACCGGCCACGCCGAGCACGGCGCCTGCGCCATCTACCGCGGCCAGCGGGGGCGCATGCAGATCGAGGTCGAGGTCACCGGCCGCTCCTGCCACGGCTCGATGCCGTGGGAGGGCCTCAACCCGCTCGAGCACGCCGGGGCCATGGTCGCCGAGGCGGCCGCCAAGTACGACCGGCGCGAGGGTTTCCTCGACCACGAGTTCCTCGGCCACGGCACGCGCACGGCGTCCTGGGCGAGCCTCGATACGCCGAGCGATTGCGCGGTGCCCGAGCGGTTCACCTTCCGCTTCGACCGGCGCCTCACCGTCGGCGAGACGCCCGAGCAGGCGGTCGCCGACGTCGAAGCGCTTGCCGCGGTTGCCCGGGCCCGCGAGGCCGGCCTCGACGTCGACGTGCGCGTCCCGGTCTACGATCAGCCGACCTGGAAGGGCACGGTGGCCGGCAATCCGCAGATCTACGCCGGCTGGGTCACTCCCGAAGACCACCCCGCGATCCAGACCGCGGTCGACGCCTACCGGCGGGTGGTCACGCCGCAGATCGCGGCGGATAGCTGCGGCGGCGGCTTGCGGCGGGAGCCGCGGGTCGGGCGCTGGATCTTCTCGACCGACGGGGTTGGTTTCCCGGTCCCGGTTGACGATGACTCGATCGCTGTGCCCGAGCGCAAGGCCTGGGTCACGTCGGGAGCGTTCAAACACCCGGCGATGTTCGGCTTCGGCTCGGGCATCGAGCAGAACACCCACAAGATCGGGGAATGCGTCGACGCCCGCGAGATCCCGGTGGTGGTGGCGCTGCTCGCCCGCTTTCCCAGCTTGTACGCGGAGGCCCGGGGCCTATGAAAAACGTTCTCGTGTTTTGGGTCGCGGCGGCGTGCGCGCCGGCCCCGGCTCCCACCCTCGGCGGCGGCGATCGTCTGGTCGGCCTGCCGTTCGCCACCCGAGCGCCGGTGCTCGGTCGGAACGGCGCCGCGGCCACGGCTCAACCGCTCGCCACGCGCATCGCCATCGATACCTTGCGGGCCGGCGGCAGCGCGGTCGACGCGGCCATCGCGGCCAACGCGGCGCTCGGTCTCATGGAGCCGGTCGGCAACGGTATCGGCGGCGACCTGTTCGCCCTGGTCTGGGATCCGGCGAGCGGCGAGCTGCACGGCCTCAACGCCAGCGGCCGCTCGCCCCGGGGCCGCTCGCTCGAGGATCTGCGCGCCAAGCTCGCCGGCCGCGACGCCATTCCGCCGTTCGGCTCGCTGCCGGTGACCGTGCCGGGCACGGTCGACGGTTGGTTCGAGCTGCACGAACGCTTCGGCCGGCTGCCGATGGCCGAGCTCCTGGCGCCCGCGGTCCGGTACGCCCGCGAGGGGTACCCAGTCACCCAGCTGATCGCTCACTACTGGGAGCGCAACTTCGAACGCTTCGAGGAGCACGCCGCCGACATCGAGGAGCTCGACAACGCGCGCGCGACGTTCCTGGTGAACGGGCGCGCCCCGCGCGCCGGCGAGCTGTTCACCAACCCGGATCTCGCGCGTCTGCTCGAGCGGCTCGGCCGCGAGGGCCGGGACGTCTTCTACCGCGGTGATATCGCAACCACCATCGACAGCTACATGCGCCGCATCGGCGGCGACCTCCGCTTCGACGATCTCGCCGCGCACACCAGCGAGTGGGTCGATCCGGTCAGCGTCGACTACCGCGGTTACCGGGTCCACCAGCTGCCGCCCAACGGACAGGGGCTGGCGGTCTTGCAGATGCTCGCGCTCCTGCGCCCGTTCGATCTCGCCTCCATGGGACCCGGGAGCGCCGACGCGTTGCACCTGATGATCGAGGCCAAGCGATTGGCCTTCGAAGACCGGGCGCGGTACTACGCCGACCCGGAGCTCTCCCGCGTGCCGGTCGCCGGGTTGATCTCGGACGCCTACGCCGACCGGCGCCGGCGGTTGATCCGCATGGATCGGGCGATGCCCGTGGTGGCGGCCGGCGCGCCGGCGCTCGAGGACGGCGACACCACCTACCTGTCCGTGGCGGACCGCGACGGCATGATGGTCTCGCTCATCCAGAGCAACTACCGCGGCATGGGCTCGGGCCTGGTGCCGGACGGACTCGGTTTCATGCTGCAGGACCGCGGTGAGCTGTTCGCCCTCGACGAGGGCCACAACAACGTCTACGCGCCGGGCAAGCGGCCGTTTCACACCATCATTCCCGGGTTCGTCACCCGGGACGGTCAACCCTGGCTCAGCTTCGGGGTCATGGGCGGATCGATGCAGCCGCAGGGCCAGGTGCAGGTGCTGGTGAACCTGATCGACTTCGGCATGAACCTGCAGGAGGCGGGCGACGCCGCGCGCTTCCGCCACGGCGGCTCGAGCCAGCCGACCGGCGCCGCCGCCGACGGCGTCGGCACCGTGTACCTGGAGTCCGGCATCGCCGCGGCGGTGCGCGAGGAGCTCGGCCGGCGCGGGCACCGGGTCCGGGGCCCGGACGGGAGCTTTGGCGGCTACCAGGCGGTCCTGCGCGACCCGGAGACCGGGGTGTACGCCGGTGCCTCCGAGATGCGCAAAGACGGCGCCGCGCTCGCGTACTAGCGGCTGCCCCGCGTTCTCACCGCCAAGCTCTCGGCGGGTGGTGTCGATCCACCGTCGAGGTGAATACCGGAACCAGGAACAGGCTCGCGCGCTTCTCTCGGACCGACCGATCCGGACGCCGACCGCGCCGCGCCGGAACGACGACGGGCGTTTCGGGAGTCCCGGCCGAGGAAGCGGTGACTCGACGCAAACGGTCGGCGCCGCGAGCGCCGCGGGGCCGTGGTTTGACCGGCCCGAGTCCGCCGGATACGGTCGGCACATGTCGAGTCGTATGGTGCTCGCGGCGATCCTGTGTGTCGTCGCGGGGGTGGCGGCCGTGATGGTCGCGAGCCGGCCGGAGGGCAGCGGGTTGGCGGAGGGCGCGCCGGCGCGGCTCGACGCGCTCGGCGCCGAGCTCATTCACCTCGACGCCTCCGCGATCACCAAGCGGGGGCCACCGACGGTCTGGGCGCTCCGACTCACCCGACCGGTCGAGCTGGTGCCGCACCATTTTCGGTCCTCGGGGCTCGACGCTCCCCGGACGGTCGAGGCCTGGGCCGACCATCTCGGCGCCCCCCTGGTCTTCAACGCCGGCCAGTTCGACGAGGACCTCAATCACCTCGGTTGGCTCAAGTCGGGCGGCCGCTGGCTGAGTGAGCACCAGCACAGCACGTGGATGGGGCTGCTGGTGAGCGGCCCGCTCGAGGGTGCGCCGTGGTCGGGGGTGGTCGACCTCGAGCGCTCGAACCCGGAGATCGCAGAGCGCTACCGTCACGTCGTCCAGTCGATGATGCTGGTCGACGACGACGGGCGGATGCGGGTGCGTGATACCGACCTGTCGGCGTGTCGCACCGTGGTCGGTCAGGACCGAGACGGGCGCGTGGTCATCCTGGTCAGCGAGGGCGCCATGACCCTCGGCGACATGGTGCGCTGGCTGCCGAGCACCGGCCTCGACCTGGTGCGCGCTATGAACCTGGACGGCGGCATCGAGTCGCAGATCGCTATTCGCACCGCGGAGCTCGAGCTCGTGCTCTACGGCCAGTACGGCACCGGAACGACCGTCTTCGACGCCGGCCCGGGGCAGATCCGCTACCCGTTGCCGGCGGTGATCGCGGTGCACCCGGCCCGCTCAGAGCAGTAGGTCGCGCAACGCGGACTCGAGGTCGGCGAATCGATACTCGAATCCGGCGGCGAGCGCGCGCGCCGGCACCACGCGCTGGCCGTGGAGCAACATTTCCTCCGCCATGCGGCCGAGGCCGGCCTTGAGCACCAGCGCGGGGGCGTCGAGCCAGACCGGCCGGCCGAGCACCCGGCCGATGGCGCGCACCAGATCACCCTGCTGGACCGGCGCGGGCGCCACGGCGTTGACCGCGTCGCGCAGGCCGGCGTCGTCGAGGGCGAGACGGATCAGACCGATCAGATCGTCGACGTGGATCCACGAGGTCCACTGGCGCCCCGAGCCGAGGGCGCCGCCGACGAACGCGCGCACCGGTCGGGCGAGCGCGGGCAGCGCGCCTCCCGCGCGGGCGAGCACAGTGCCGATGCGCAGGCGCACCACGCGCACGCCCCGGACCTCGCTGCGGACCGCGGCCTTCTCCCACTCACCGCAAACGTCGGCGAGGAAGCCGTCGCCACGGGGCGACGACTCGTCGAAGGTCGCCTCGGTGTCGGTGCCGTAGTAACCGACGGCGGACGCGCTCACCATGACCCGGGGCCGGTCACCGGCGTGGCCGATGGCATGGAAGAGCGCGGTGGTGATGCCGACGCGCGAGCGCACGATCTCGTGCATGCGCGGCAGGGTCCACCGGCGTGCCACGCTCGCCCCGGCGAGGTTGACGACCGCGTCGCAGCCGTCGACGGCGTCCCACCAACGGCTCGCGTCGTTCTCGTCGCCGCGGACCCACTCGACCCCCGGGCCGGAGCGCGCCGAGCGGCTGAGCGCGATCACCTCGTCGCCGCGGACGCGCAGCGCCTCGAGGAGGTGGGTGCCGACCAGGCCGGAGGCGCCGGTGACGAAAACGCGCATCAACGAGACCGCAGGAACTCGACCAGGGCGCGCACCGCGTGGCCACGGTGGCTGATGGCGTTCTTCTCGTCCAAAGAGAGCTCGGCGGCGGTGCGGCCGTCGTTCGGGATGACGAAAACCGGGTCGTAGCCGAAGCCGTTGGCGCCGCGCTCCTCGCGTCCGACGGCACCTTCCAGGGTGCCGCGAAAGATGCGTGGCTCGCCGCCGGGCTCGACCAGGGCGAGGGCACAGACGAAGCGCGCTCCGCGCTCGCCGTCCGGGACCGCCCGCATCTCCTCGAGCAGCTTGACCCGGTTGGCGCGGTCGCGGTCCGCACCCTGGACGCCCGCGTAGCGCGCCGAGCGCACCCCCGGCCGGCCGTCGAGGGCGTCGACCACGATGCCCGAGTCGTCGGCGACCGCCGGCTGCCCGGTCGCAGCGCAGACCGCGCGCGCCTTGAGGATGGCGTTGGCGGCGAAGGTCTCGCCGTCTTCGACGATGTCGAGGCCGAGGTCATCGATGCCGTGAATCTGGTACCCGAGCGGCTCGAGCATTTCGCGGAGCTCGCGCAGCTTGTTGCGGTTGGTGGTGGCGACGCGCAGGCGACTCACGAGGTCACCGACAGGCCGTCGTCGTTGAGCGGCGTGGCGACGGCGCGCTTCTGGACGTCCACCAGGGTCGGCAGGCAGCCGAGGGCGAGATCAAGGAGGACGTCGAGCTGCGCGCGGTCGAAGCTGCCCCGCTCGGCGGTGCCCTGCACCTCCACCAGCCGGCCCGCACCGGTCATGACCACGTTCATGTCGACGTCGGCGTGGGAGTCGAGGCCGTAGTCGAGATCGAGGTACGCCTGGCCGGCGACGATGCCGACCGAGATGGCGGCGACGTGGTCGCTGAGCACGGTCTTGCGCGCCTGCTCGCGGGCGATCAAGTCGTTGACGGCGATGGCGAGGGCGACGTAACCGCCGGTGATCGCCGCGGTGCGCGTTCCGCCGTCGGCCTGAATGACGTCGCAATCGACAGTGATGGTGCGCTCGCCGAACCCGGACAGGTCGGTGACCGAGCGCAGGGCGCGCCCGACCAGGCGCGAAATCTCCTGGCTGCGTCCCGACGGTTTGCCGCGCTGCGCGTCTCGCTGGCCGCGGGTGTTGGTCGATCGCGGCAGCATGTCGTACTCGCCGGTGACCCAACCACGCCCGCGCCCCGTCATCCACGGCGGCACCCGGTCCTCGACCGAGGCGGTGCAAATCACCTTGGTGTCACCGAAGGCGATCAGGGCCGAGCCCTCGGGGTGGGTGAGGTAGTGCGGCGTGATGGTGACCGGGCGGAGCTCGTCGAATTTTCGTCTGGGCATGGGAGGGTTTTCGAGAAAGCGCGGGCGGCTGTCAAGTCGACTACGGGCGCGCCGACGCCGCGCTGTCGCTCGCCAGGTGCTCGAGCACCGCGGCGGCGAGGGTTCGCGCGATGATGCGCTGGTAGTCCTGCTGGGCGAGCTGCACGCACTCGTCGGCGTTGGAGACGAAACCGATCTCGACCAGGACCGCGGGCATCTGGGCGCCGAGGAGCACGATGAAGGGAGCCTGCAGCACACCGCGGCCGCGGGTGTCAACGGAAGCGTTCATCGAATCCTGGACGCGCAGGGCGAAGCGCTGGCTGCCGCCGTGGGCGGCGTTCAGGAGCAGGCCGTCGAGGATGAGGGCGAGGAGACTGCCGTCCCCGGTGTCGGCCAAGGTCGCGCCGAGGTTCTCGCGCTCGGCCAGCTCGCGGACGCGCCCGCTCGACGCGCGCGCCGACAGGAAATAGGTCTCCACACCGCGGGCGTCGGCGTTCGGCGACGCGTTGGCATGAATGGACAAGAACAGGACCGCGCCGGCCTCGTTGGCGATGCGGTAGCGGTCCTCGAGCTCGAGGGTCGAGTCGTCGGTTCGGGTCAAGAGGGCGCGTACCTGGCCGCTGGCGTCGAGGATGTCGGCGAGCTCGCGCGACACCGACAGGGCGATGTCTTTTTCGCGCGCGCCGCACGGCCCGATCGCGCCGACGTGCTCGCCGCCGTGCCCGGGATCGACGACCACCACCGGCGCGGCGTCGG
>JAAUYI010099571.1_pt1 | contig 11867 bp, 10 predicted proteins | sample 7278041 | NCBI WGS metagenome assembly JAAUYI01 (sample SAMN14350216, study PRJNA611818) | marine sediment metagenome | isolation source: surface marine sediment (0.6m) | place: French Polynesia: Moorea | collected 2018-08
GAGAAACGACGGGTTAAAACCCTTTGAGTCGCGTTACCCTCCGGGAAGGCTCCGCCTACATCCCCTGTCTAAAGACGCTTGGGTTCTCACGCTCCCACTATGTTCCGATAGGTTAGAATCACATTTGTGAATTAGAAGACAGAATTTACAGTCGGGCACCTCACTCCCTGAGTGCGGACACCCCTCTCCTTACTAAGGAGAGGGGAACGGGGGTGAGGTTTTGATTCCAGATTCATAGCTGGATTCAGCAATGCCGGGAGAATTTTTGTATATGTTCTCAGATTGTATGTATCTGCGTAACTCTACCACTTCCCCAATGACAATTACTGTTGGTGATAAGGATTCTGAGGATGTTTGCTCAACAATAGTTGCTAATTTCCCTGTCCAGATTTGTTGTTTTGCAGTTCCAGCCCAACGGATAATGGCTATAGATGTTTGTGGCGATCGCTTGTGACGCAGTAATTGATCTACAATTTCAGACAGATGTTGTCCACCCATTAAAATGACCAGGGTTTCTAAGCGTGATAGTGCTTCCCAATCTAAAGCATCGGGAACATGAGCTGTCAAAACAGCAAAACAGCGACTCATTACTGGATCTGTAAGGGGAATTCCTGCTAATAAAGGTGCAGCTAAGGCAGAGGAAATTCCCGGTATGACTTCAAAATCACAGTTAGCGGCTTTGAGAGCGTCTATTTCAGCAGTACAACGTCCAAAAATAAACGGATCGCCTGATTTTAAGCGTACAACTTGTTTCCCTTGTTGACAGTAATTGACCAGTAATTTGTTAATTTCCCCTTGGGGTGTACTGGGTTCGTAACCTCGTTTCCCTACATCCACCTTCAGACAATCAGGGGGTACTAACTGCAATAGCTGGGTATCTACAAGTGCATCATAAATCAATACCTGGGCAACAGCCAAGAGATTATAAGCTTTGACTGTCATGTATGCTGAATCTCCCGGTCCTGCACCCACAAGGTAAACTTTACCCTTTTGCTCACTCATTTGTGATCTGTCATCAGTCATTAGTTTAGTTTATTAATTTTAAAGCTTAAATCTGGACTGCGTTGTTTGATTAACAATTTATCAGGTAAGATGATTTCTGGTTACTAGGCTTTTTCTAGTTACTAGGCTTAGCCTAGTAACTAGGGTTTAGAGGCTCTGCCTCCTAATTATCAAGCTTGGAAGTGTAAGTTGCCAGAAGTCTGTCAAAGGGAAGGAAGAGGGAAGAAGCTTGCACTCCTACCAAACTTTACCCGTCTTTTACGACGCTTAACCTGTATCCAATTGAGTTGTTAGAAGATTTGTCATTTTTGAATTTCATTTATCTTCAACTACTCAGCAACCCCAATTAGACATCTTTTTGGTCTTTAATTAAGAAAAGTTTGCAATAAATCAACGAAAACTTTTCTTCCCTCAGGGCTTGACAAACCTTTTGCCCAAAGCTATTATTTTGTACACACAGTGGTAAAATACCCTTATTGTATGCAATTATTCAAAATTTTCCTATAATTAAACCTAAGTTAAAGTAATAAAATCAAAAATTATCTATAGCGGTTTTAACTTGTAGGCGGAGCCTACTCGGAGGGTGTACAATACAAAAGGAATTGTTAAAATTAGTACGGGCAGGGATGCCCGTCCCACAAGAATGTATTTGATAAAAAGTGAAAACTGCGAAAATAAACCAAACATTATAAAAACATCAAAGTTAAAGAAAACAATACTTTTGTAGACGCGTCAGCGGCTTCCGCAGGTATGGGTGACTTTTGACTTTAGTCAGTGAATCCGCTGCAATAAACTATTAATTTTTTCGGCTTTTTCGGGTTGTCGTTGTGCTTGGAATAAATCCCTAGCTTGTTGGAGTAAAGTAATAGCTTCCTGGGTTTTTTCTTGACGCAAAAAAGCATTTGCTAAACGTAAATAAGCATCTACCTTTTTGGGTGCACGGTTAATTACTTCTTGAAATTCAGTGATAGCTGCATCTACTTTATTTTGTTTGATTAAAGCATCACCTAACAGCAAATGAACTACATCATTAGTAGAGTTGATAGAAATTACTTTGCGAAAAGCTGCTTCTGCACCGGGATAATCTTCTTGCTGATAAAGATTAACTCCCTTGTGGAACAAGTTAGCAGTAATCAAAGTTCTAACAGCGAAATAAATTAGGAGTACAATACTCGTGATAACACCAATAATAGCAATGTAACTGAATTGAAAATTTTCCAACATAAATAATTCGAGGATAAATAACTAAGTCATAATTAAGCTAAAAGACAAGCGATAGGAAACATCAAATATTCCAGAAAAAATAACTTCCAAATAAACTGATAATATTTGGCTATGGAAACTTTATCATCCAAATCAACTTTTCGACTTAGCCACCACATTATAACCATAGCCGCTATATGAGAAACTATCAAGAATATCCGATTTACCCCAGGTAAACCCACCACACCAAGGAGAATCATACCCCCATAACAGAAAGTTAACACCCAACGGGCAAGATTAAAAACCGCTTTTTTGCCAAGTTTAATGGTAAAAGTAGTGATATTATATAGCCTATCTCCTTCCAAATCAGGGATATCTTTAAAAATTGCAATTGCAAAGGTAAACACCAAAACAAATAGCGTCAACACCCACACCGCAGGTGCAATTATTGGTTGTTTTCCCCATAGCCAACAAAAATGCAGAAATAATCCTAAATTAACTATTGCACCGCGCACCGAAAAAATACATAAAGCTGCCCAGAAATAAAACCTTTTTAAACGAATTGGAGGTAAAGAATAAGCCGTACCAATAGTCAAACTAATAGCCACCATTCCCAATAAAAAAGGACCTTGCAACCACGCCAATAGTAACGCCAAAATACCAGTAACCGTCACGATGAATTTTCCCATTTGTAAGGAAAACTCCCCAGAAGCAAGTGGTAATTTTGGTTTATTAATCTTGTCAATTTCCACATCTTGCAGTTGATTCAATCCCACAATATAAACATTGCCACACAGACAAGAAATCCAACTAGCAAAAAGGGAAAATGGTGGATGGGAAATGGGGAATAGAGAAATAGCAATTAAGTAAACACCCAACACACTGAAACTCGTACCAATAATCGTGTGGGGACGAGAAAATTTCCATAAAGCATAAAACCACCTCAATCCAAACCCCGACTGCACAATCTCTGTCATTCTCTTTTCTCTCTCTGCATCCTCTGTTTCTGCTGCGGTTTAATTACTTCTTTCCACACAACAACCCAAAACGAATCAAACCCCTTTCATAACCCTTTTGCATCAAACCCAAAGAAAAAGCACCCACAATCGTCTGCCAACCCGCAGCTAACAAACCAAAAATAGCCTTAGGAGTTACAGCCGAATCAATAACCATATCCCAAAACGCAGCCACAGCCTTTGACCAATCAGCAGTGCGAATATTGTGCAAACCTAATTGAATTGCGATCGCCTCATATTCTGGTAAAGAAATCACATAGGGTAAACAATAAACCCGATAAATATCCTGTAAATGCTTTTGTTCATCTGCCATCAACGGAACATCATCCGTTGGTCGATGACACCAAGTTACCACAATCAAAGTTCCCCCCGGCTTCAATACCCGGTAACATTCTTGCATAAACTGCCTTTTATCAGGCATATGTTCCCCGCTTTCCAACGACCACACCAAATCAAAAGAATTGTCAGCAAAAGGCATTGCTTGTGCATTTGCTACCAAGAAATTAGTCTTAGCAGCTAACCCCGACTCAAAAGCGCGTTCTCTTGCCCGTTTTACCTGCACGGGACTGAGTGTAATTCCCGTGACACTAGCATTAAATTTATCTGCTAAATACAGAGAACTGCCACCAATACCACAACCTACATCTAAAATATTATCAGCTTGCCCTACTCCCGACCATAAAAGTACTTCCTCAATTAAATCTATTTGTGCCTGACGTCGGTCTTTTTGTTCGGTGCCATCTGCACCATAATAACCATGATGCATGTGTTCTCCCCATATATCTTCCCACAAAAGGGAGGAAGCATCGTAAAATTTCTGAATTCGCTGGTAAAGTGTTGCGCTCATAACCTGAAATCAAACAAATAATCTATTAGTAGGTTATCATGTGTGTTTTTAATAGAATTAGAGTGTTTTTGTGTTCAGGGAAATTCAACCCTGGTTATCATCCTAAAGATACTTGAAATTTTGACTTTTGACTACGTAACTTCCGCGAAGCGGTAGATTTTTATATGACAGTTTCTCGCACAATTTGCTTAGGTTTTCTGACTGTGATCGCAGTGGGAACCATCCTACTAATGATGCCTTTTGCTACCAGTAATGGTACATGGAACGATCCAATTGTGGCACTTTTTACTTCTACCTCAGCAGTTTGTGTCACGGGGTTAATCGTAGAGGACACTGGTACATATTTTTCCTTTTGGGGTCAATTATGTATTCTGCTGCTAGCACAGATTGGTGGGTTGGGTTATATGACTACCACAACCTTTTTGATTTTATTGGTTGGCAAGAGATTTGACATGCGTCAGAAAATTGCCATTCAACAAGCTTTAGATCGACGGGGGATGAGTGGTAGTTCTCAAATTATCCGTTCCATTATTGCCACTACTTTGATTTTTGAGATTACAGGAATATTTTTATTATTACCTGCTTTTGTTGCTAAACATGGATTGAATCAGGGAATATGGCTTTCTATTTTTCATAGTATTAGTGCTTGGAATAATGCTGGTTTTAGTCTATTTTCAGATAGCTTGGTTGGTTATCAATCCTCAGCTTTAGTGATGTTGACAATTTCTGTGTTAATTATCTTTGGTGGCATTGGTTATCAGGTGATTTTAGAAATGTTTTTTTGGCTAAAAAAAAGTCTGTTTAAAAATCAGCAAAATAGGAGTTTTTCTCTGGATTTTAAAGTTGCAACTAGCACAAGTATTGTATTTTTAATTTTGGGAACAATAGCCTTTTTATTGGTGGAATTAAGAACTTCATCTAGATTTGGAGAATTTAATTTATATGATAATTTTCTGGTGTCATTTTTTCAATCAGTTACTACCAGAACAGCAGGTTTTAACAGTATTGATATTGGTCAAATGACTAATGCCGGACTATTTATTACCATAGCCCTTATGTTTATTGGTGGCAGTCCTGGTGGAACAGGAGGTGGTATCAAAACTACTACTATTAGAGTTTTGACAAGCTGTACAAAATCTATTTTGTTGGGGAAAACAGAAGTAATCTTATACGAACGCAAAGTACCTTTATCCTTAATCTTAAAAGCAGTAGGTGTATTAATTGGGTCTGTATTCACAGTCATTTTAGCCACAATTATAATTGCGATTACAGACCCTAAACTAGAGTTTATTCAAATTCTATTTGAAGTCGTATCTGCCTTTGCAACGGTTGGACTATCAACTGGAATTACAGGTGGTCTCTCTGGTGCTGCTAAAATCGTTTTAATTATTACCATGTATATTGGTAGGGTAGGTGTTTTACTATTTATATCAGCTATTTTAGGAGATCCTCGTCCTACCAGAGTCCACTATCCAGAAGAAAGTTTACTAGTTGGTTAGTTACAGTTATATTTTTTTAGATACCCGACTTCTTAGAGAAGTCGGGTATCTGTTATCCCTCATAATTAATGTGGTAAACTACTAACGGTTTTCGGTTGACTATGAAGAAACTGAGTTGACCCACCCAAATACTGCAACTTCTCAATCAAGTTAAGGTAAGGGTAGACAAAGGCTTTTCCTAGAGTACCTCTGTTAGAGGTTGTCTCCCTTTCTGACCTAGATACAACATGTCAATTAAACTCATACTCTGATTTACAGGGGATTAGCCTAGACAATTTTCTTATTGATAAAAAATCATGAGATAAACTGATAAAATATAAAATTATCAGGCAGAAAATTAAGTTTTTAATTGAGTTCGGTATTTCCGAGTTCTTGTCTTCGATATAAGCAGTTCTCATAGCAATAATTAAGGATAACAACTGTGAATTTGCCCTCCTTAAGGTTTTTTCGCAATTTACTCAAAGACAATCACCAATTTGCTGTAATTGGGTTGGGTCGTTTTGGTCGTTCAGTTACTTCAACTTTACATGAATTAGGGTATCAAGTATTGGCAACAGATATAGATGAAAAGCTAGTATCCCAAGCTTTAACAGACAATATAGCTGGTCATGCCTTACAGTTAGATTCAACAGAACCTGCTGCCTTGAAACAAGCTGGAATATTTGAATTTGATACCGTAATTGTGGGAATTGGTAATTACATTCAAGAAAGTATTATCACAACATTAAATGTTAAAGAAGGGGGTGTACCCCATGTAGTCGCAAAAGCTTCTAGTGAAGTTCATTCTAAGCTATTACAAAAAGTAGGAGCTGATCATGTGGTGTTTCCAGAATATGAAGCAGGTCGCGCTTTAGCCAGAACCCTTACTAAACCATATATTTTAGATAGATTTGAGCTTGATCCAGATAATAGTATTGTAGAATTAATTGTACCTGAAGAATTTCATGGCAAAACTATTGCCGAACTCCAACTTCGTAATCGCTATGGTTTAAATATATTAGCAGTAAGTCAAGGAGAAAAATTTTTGATTAATCCTAACCCTAGCCATCGCTTGGAAAAAGGTACGGCAATGGTAGTTATTGGTGACAATAAAAATATTAATCGCTTACCAATTTAAATTTGTTTTGGTTGTTGAGAATGGGAAGTCAACATGGCAAATTCTCAATACATTGTAGTTGTTGGCTGTGGTCATTTGGGTTCAATTCTTGCCAGTCGTCTGAGTAGTCAGGGACATAGGGTTGTTGTAATTGACCATGATGAATCTACCTTTAGCGGTTTGTCTGGAGAGTTTAGCGGTTTTAAAATTTCTGGTGATGCAGCGGAGTTATCAGTTTTGCGACAAGCACAAACGAATCGGGCAAATTGTTTATTAGCTGTGACGGGGGAAGATAATCTCAATTTGATGGTAGCTCAAGTAGCTAAGATCATTTTCCAAGTCCAGACTGTTTTAGCTAGGGTACGGGAACCAGGAAGGGAAGCAATCTACCAAGACTTGGGAATTGCTACCATCAGTCCCATTGAGTTGTCTGCAACGGCATTTTTGCAAGTCCTCCAAAGTCAGTTAGGGGGAGGAAAATAGTGAAAGTAATCTTAATTGGTGGGGGTAAGCTAGCTTATTTCTTAGCAAAAGATTTTCTTAATAAAGGTTATCAGCTAACCATTATCAATCAAGATCCCACAGAAGCTAGAAATCTTTCCCGACAGTTAAAAGCAACGGTAATTCTAGGAGATGGTACCAATCTGCAAAAATTGCAAGAAGCAGGAGCTTATCAGGCTAATATTGTATTATCTGTGACCCATCACGATCAAGATAATTTAGTTGCTTGTCAAATCGCTCAAAAGTGCTTTGGAGTTGCCAGGACAATTGCCCTGGTAAATGACCCCGACTATCAAGAAGTGTTTCTCAAGTTGGGGGTAACAGTGGCTTTTTCAGCTACCCAAATCCTGGCTACTCTGATTGAACAACAGGCAGATTTTGACGAAATCAAGAGTCTGATTCCCATAGCAGAGGGACAACTCAATATCACAGAATTAATATTGCCCGAAGACAGTCCCGCTGTAGGTCAGAGATTAGCTGATTTAGCCTTACCAGAAGCAAGCTTAATTGCCTCTATTATTCGTCAAGGTAAAGTAATTGTACCGCGAGGATGGAGTCACCTGCAAGCAGCAGACCGATTAATTTTAATTAGTCAACCACAGGATTACGAACAAGTTTTGAAGATATTAACAGGTGAAGAACTATAGGGTTAATCAACAGTGCAATACCCCCAGTTTCTTAGGCAACGTTACCAGGCTATTTTTAGTTATATCGGCTTAATTACCCTGATTGTGGGGGTTACCCTGCTTTCACCCTTGCTGGCTTTATTTGTGTATCCAGAGGAAATCGGACTTGCTTGGGGTTTTGCCCTTCCAGGAATAATCCTAGTGGTGTTGGGACTACTTGTGTGGCGAAAATTAGCCTCTAAGGCTGAAACTACCCTTACCTTACAGGAAGGAGCAACAATTGTCCTGTTATCCTGGCTGCTGGCGATCGCTGTTGGTACAATTCCCTTTGTCACAATTGGGAAACTAAATTTTACCCAAGCGGTATTTGAGTCTACCAGTGGCTGGACTACTACAGGATTATCAGTAATCAACCTTACTACAGTCCCTCGTTTAATTTTACTATTTCGTAGCGTGACTCAACTTTTAGGAGGTGCAGGATTTGCCATTATTGCCCTCAGTGCAATTACGGTTAATTCTGGTTCTGGTTTTATCACTGCCGAGGGAAGGGGCGAACAGTTAACACCCCATGTGCGTCAATCTGCCAAGTTAGTCCTCAGTATTTATACTGCCTATGTGGCATTAGGAATTGTAGCTTTACGTCTAGCTGGCATGGGATGGTTTGACGCCATTAACCATTCCTTTGCTGCCCTCTCCACAGGGGGTTTCTCAACCCATACCGAATCTATTGGCTATTGGCATAGTCCTCTGATTGAAGCGGTAACCATTGTTTTAATGCTATTGGGTAGTTTAAACTATCTCACCTGCTACCTATTGCTTACAGGTCGATTTCAGGCAGTTCTGAGGAATGCAGAACTACGCTTACAATGGTTTCTTAGTTGTATTGGTGTCCTGGTTTTGTGGTTAGGAGTGAGTACGGAAATTTACCCCACCCCAGCCAAAGCCATACGGGTATCTATTTTTGAAACCATCACTGCTTTATCTACAACCGGATATGCCACAGTTAGCTATACCAACTGGAAAGACTTGGGTTGGCTGACTTTAATTATCTTAATGTTAGTTGGTGGGGGTATGGGTTCCACTGCCGGAGGTATAAAACTTTATCGCATTTATGCCCTTTACCGTGGTGTACTTTGGGAAATCCATCGGATGCTATTACCAACAAGTGCCGTTACAGAACCAGATATTTGGCATGGCGATCGCCGAGAGTTTCTGAGCGACAGGCAAATTCGCCAAATCAGTATGTTCGTGTTTTTATACTTGCTAGTCTATGGAATGGGTACGGCTATTATTACCGCTTACGGTTACTCCTTACCACAGAGTTTATTTGAATATGCTAGTGTCCTAAGTACGGTGGGACTTTCCGTAGGAGTGACAGCTGCTGATGCACCTGGGGGTTTATTGTGGACGGAAATAGTGGGAATGTTCCTAGGAAGGTTGGAATTTTTGATAGTTTTTGTGGGACTGATTCAAATATTTAAGGATACTAAGGAGATGGTCAAAGTTTAAAAGTCAAAGGGAAGGAAGAGGGTTTGAGCACAAGAGGGTTTGAGCGGTTTTATGTTTGTGTTGAAGCTTGCACTACTACCAAATTTTACTCGTCTTTTACGACGCTTAACCTGTATCCAATTGAGTTGTTAGAAGATTTGTTCAATTTGTTGGGCACACAAACCATAATTGTTTGCATTTCATCAACTTCATTCATTGCTGAGCGAAAATAGTTGAGGTTCACGCTTCTAAACCAACTCATGTGTGCAATTAGAGCGTTGTGTATCAAGTTCTCTGAAGCTGCCTAAAGCTATTTGAAGAAAACGAAAATACTTATTGTTACTATAGGAATCCGGTTTGATTCGTGAAGATAGGGAACAGGGAACAGGGAACAGGGAACAGGGAACAGGGAACAGGGACCAGGGAACAGGGAACAGGGAACAGGGAACAGAAAATGTACTGAGCTTTTTTTCAAAAATAAAATAGGAGTCCTATAGTTCGTTCATAACCTAACGCAATGTTTGAAGTAACTAGCTATATTTTAGCACTCTTGGTTCTTCCTTCTTCCTTTTTCCCTCTTCCTTCTTCCTTCTTCCTTCTTCCTTGAAGGTCGAAGACCTTCGGTCAAATTCAAAAATTAGAGTCGATTTATGAATAGTATAAAGCATAGACTTAAGAAGAGAGGAGAAGAGAATAAAAGAAAAAATATTGAGTTTTTATCAATGATTTAGGATTGCTATATTACCTATTAAGTAAATCGGCGAAAATAAATATAACTATGTTACAAAACGTAAATAGCCCTGAAACCTTTACCAATGATTAATAACCAATGACAAATGACGACCCTAATTGCTTCGCTTTATTTGTACCGACTTACTTAGCCATTAAAAGTTGAGATAATTGTTATGACTTATCGACAAGATAAAAATATCAGCAATTCTCAGTTAGAAAATCAATCATTTGAGGGTTATCAATTTACATGGTTCGATTGGTTTTGTTTGTGGTATCCTCCGGGATGGCTAATTTTATTTAATCGTCATTGGCAGTACTATCATCAAGACCCAGACGGTTGGAATTGGTTAGAATATGCTTTATTTCTAATTCCTGGTGGATTTTATCTAGCACTATTAATACGCTGGTTGCGTCTTGGTTTTCGTTCTCCCCGTAGTCAAGTTGATGAATTTGACCCCAATTATCAACAAGCATTTCAAGAAGAAGTTATCCAGCCAATAGTTAAATATTATTTTCGTGCTGAATTACAACATCTGGAAAATTTGCCAGAAACAGCACCTTTAATTGTGGCAATGAATCATGCCGGAATGTGTTTCCCCTGGGATTTTATTACCTTGGGTTATTTGTTACGTAAAACCAGAGGATGGGCAGTCAAATCTGTAGCAGGATTATCATTATTTGACCATCCTTGGATGATTTGGTGGTTACCCCCTGGATGGTCAAAAGTTTTGGGGGCTGTAAGGGCAGAATTACATGATTTTGAAGCTACGATTCAAGAGAATAAAGTTATTTTATATGCCCCAGAAGGGTTAAGAGGACCAAGGAAAGGTTGGAGTAAACGTTATCAATTAGAAAAGTTTGATGTTAGCTTTATTAAATTAAGTCAACGATACAAAGTTTCCATTTTACCTATTATATGTATTGGCAATGAAAATTTACATCCCTGGACAATTAATTTCAAAAGTATACAGAGTAAATTAAATTTACCCTTTTTACCAATATCACCTTTAATGATATTTTTTATCCTGTTTCCTTCTATGGGTGTATGGGCTATGAGAACTAAATTAAATTATTTTATTCAGCCTGTTAAAACATCTGATATTAAATTAAAATTACCGGGGAAATTGACTAGAAAACGAGCATTATTTTATCAACAAGCTCAAATAATACGAGAACAAATGCAAAATCAAATCAATCAATATTTAAAGTTAAAATTATAGTGCTGTAGTGCTGTAGGGTGTGTTAGACGCTAAGAGGATGTTTGAAAAGTATTATGTTGAACATCAAAACCCTGGAAACCTAACCTCTAACCCCTTCCCTACTAGGGAAGGGGAACAGAAAAATAGGGGTTTTAAAGCCTCTCTCCTAGTAGGAGAGAGGTTAAAAGAGAGGTTTTAAGTAACCTTTTAGACCCCTCAAACAACCTCTAATAGAAAATCAAAAAAAAATTCCTACAGATCCAATTGTAGGGAATGGGTAAACCCCACACCTACGAATAAATTATGTGTCGCATTCTTTTTTCAAATTGGTATAATTGTCAAGATAATTTCAACAGAAAGAAAAAATATAATGAATTAAATCCCCTAATGAACTGCTATATATAGCGGTTTTCGGTTGGGTGCAATACAAATTTGACCTCACCCTGACAAGACCGGACATCCCTCTCCGAAGTCGCGGAGAGGGAAAGAGGGTGAGGTTCTTAGTGTATTGGACTGAAGTGAAAACTGCTATATTAATCTGATATATTCCTCTTCTGTCACTTTCCGAAAAGTCTTGCAATTTATAAATTCTGTAACTCTTCTGTGGAAAGCGATCGCTCAGTTATTTCTGAATATAATTTCCACAAGATGAGAAAAA
>JAAUYI010078998.1_pt1 | contig 11857 bp, 9 predicted proteins | sample 7278041 | NCBI WGS metagenome assembly JAAUYI01 (sample SAMN14350216, study PRJNA611818) | marine sediment metagenome | isolation source: surface marine sediment (0.6m) | place: French Polynesia: Moorea | collected 2018-08
ATCCCTACTATGTTTATTGTAGACCAAAAATTACCCTATAAACCCTGCCTCGGCTTTCATCTCACACTTCCCTTACGGGTAAGTGTGAGGCTTCCCGCCGAGAAAGCTAAATATCCTTTTCGCTTAACTCCCTAGTCATATAGTCAAAAGGTCCATCAACAAAAGCAGTATCCTCAACACCGGCTTCTGCAACCTTCTGTTTGACAATATCCTTCATAATTTGAATCCCGCGCACCGTAGGACTAATGGGTACGCCCAAAGAATTGTAAGTCTCCCGCAAACCTTGCAACACCCGTTCGTCTAATACATCCATGCTGCCAGCAACAAGTGCATAAGTGGCATAGCGCAGATAATAATCCATATCCCGCAGACAAGCCGCATAGCGACGGGTAGTGTAAGCATTACCACCAGGACGAATTAACTCTGGCAATTCATCAAATAAACTTAAACCAGCTTGCTTGACAATTGCCGCCGCATCAGCATTAACAGCAGCAGCTGCTGCTACCCTAGCAGTACCACTAGCAAAATAAGATTTTAAATCGTCAATTGCATCGCGATCTAAGTACCGTCCTGCTAAATCATAATTATTAATCAGGCTTGTAACTGCGTCCCGCATTCCTTCTTCTCCCAAATCTTCACTATTGATAATTGTGATATTTATTTGGCTATTTTTTTCAGGCTGTAAAATTTTGTAACGACTACTCCACAAAGAGTAAGAACGCCAAAATAATCTACGCGCTAATTTAGGATTTTATGCCAAAGTTGACCTCTATGAAATGAAGTGTAGAGTTTTGTATCAATTATGAACTCCATTAGGTCTTTCAGTGACGGTTGTTAGTTGTTAGTTGTTAGTTGTTAGTTGGTGGTTGGTGGTTAACAATCTTTAATTCATCACTCCATCACTCCATCACTCCCCCACTCCCTCACTCCTTCCCTCCCTCACTCCTTCTTCTGCCGTTCTAATTCTCGACTTCAGGAAGCGGTCATGATAGGGTGTAAGATGGAGTAATCCTGTAAATTGAAGAATCTCTCTGTTCCTTGTTCCCTATAAATCTGCTCGTTAGAGCTAGAATTTATTCCCTACGCCCAAAACCACCAGTTGCGATACGCTCTCGCGTCAAGCCTCCGGCTGATCACAGGAAAAATTCCAACAGATAATGACTTCACCACATCTACTCTACAACCACCTAGTAGCTCCCTTTCAAGGGCATGAGAACATCCAATGGATGGTTTACCTACATTCTTGCCGTTCCCTGTTTCTCTTTCCTGTATTCTTTGAGAAAGAGTCACTACAAGAGTTTGGGTGACTACTAAGTTTGTATTCCTTCAGAAGCAGAAGTTAATCCTAGTTTAAAACGGAGTGTTCTGTAGTGCAAAATACAAACTTATAATTTTTTTTATCTTTAGGATATTCCTAGTGTGTCAAAATCAGGTTTTGTGAGATAAAGTTAGCATAATTTGTCAGCTATATTTTACTTGAGTAAATTGGCAGAGAAGGAGTAACCGTCAGCACCCCGCTCTAAAGAGACTGAGCTTCAAGCCCCCATCTTTAGGTAGCTGACCAGCCTAAGTCTTAACTGACTACGTTATCAGCAAGTGCCAAAGTTCCTACCTTGGAATGCGTAGGTTCGCCAGTTCCAAGCTCTAGAACCTGAGCGTTAAACAGCTTTACGAGGGGTAAGGTAGTGCGTTTAGGAAGTGCCGACTGATAACATTGGCAAGGCGCACTTTACTGGAGTAGCAAGGCGATTCCCGGCATACAGGGAAGTGGGTAAGTACTACTCCTCTGCTTACCCATCCCCGAAAGGGGTACGGCTAATTTATTAGCCGTGTCGTGTTTCCTCCGTGGTCTCAAGACACACGGTTTCCACACTCCCGGAGATTTTTAGATGGCAACCCCACAAGAAATCCTCAACATGCTTGGGGATGACAAAATCAAAATGGTCGATCTTAAATTCATCGATATGCCAGGAACATGGCAACACCTCACGGTGTATCACAATCAAATCGATGAGAGTTCCTTTACAGACGGCGTACCTTTCGATGGTTCTAGTATCCGGGGTTGGAAAGCCATTAACGAATCTGACATGGCAATGGTACTCGATCCCAATACTGCTTGGATCGATCCTTTCATGAAAGAGCCAACTCTCAGCGTTGTTTGTTACATTAAAGAGCCTCGCACTGGTGAGCCTTATAACCGCTGTCCCCGGGTAATTGCCCAGAAAGCGATCGATTATTTAGTTGCTTCTGGTGTTGGCGATACGGCATTCTTTGGTCCAGAAGCAGAATTCTTTATTTTTGATGATGTTCGCTTCGATCAAACCACTAATGCAGGTTACTACTACGTAGACTCCGTTGAAGGTCGTTGGAATACTGGTAAGGACGAAGGTCCCAACCTGGGTCATAAACCAGGTTATAAGGGGGGTTATTTCCCCGTTCCCCCTACGGATACCTTCCAAGATATTCGTACAGAAATGCTGTTGACAATGGCTGACTGTGGCGTACCCATTGAAAAGCAGCACCACGAAGTAGCAACCGGTGGTCAAAGCGAATTGGGTTTCCGGTTTGGGAAGATGATTGAAGCGGCTGACTGGTTGATGACTTACAAGTATGTCATCAAGAATGTTGCCACAAAATATGGTAAGTCAGTTACATTCATGCCTAAACCAGTATTTGGGGATAATGGTTCTGGGATGCACACCCACCAATCCATCTGGAAAGATGGTCAACCCCTATTCGCTGGGGATAAATATGCTGGTTTGAGTGAAACTGCGCTACATTACATTGGCGGTATTCTCAAGCACGCACCCGCATTGTTGGCACTCACTAACCCCTCCACCAATTCTTACAAACGCTTGGTTCCTGGTTACGAAGCACCAGTTAATTTGGCTTATTCTCAAGGTAATCGCTCTGCTTCAGTGCGTATTCCTCTATCTGGTGACAATCCCAAAGCTAAACGCTTAGAATTCCGGTGTCCAGATGCGACTTGTAACCCATACTTAGCATTTGCTGCCATGCTGTGTGCTGGGTTAGATGGAATCAAGAACAAAATCCATCCTGGTGAACCTTTAGACAAGAATATTTACGAACTTTCCCCAGAAGAACTAGCGAAAGTTCCCTCCACTCCTGGCTCTCTGGAGTTGGCATTGGAAGCACTAGAGCAAGATCATGCATTCTTGACTGAACCAGGCGTGTTCACTGAAGATTTCATTGAAACCTGGATTTCCTACAAACTGGATACAGAAGTCAATCCAATGCGTCTTCGTCCCCATCCCTACGAATTTTCTCTCTACTACGATGCTTAATTCAGAGTCCCTTTCTCTTTGAAACAATTCAGTAGAGCATAAATTAGCCACCCATTTCTGGGTGGCTTTTTTATTGTTTTGAGTTAGCCACTCAATTCAAAACCCAAAACTTTGATTAACTAGCTCATAGCGACATTGCTGCGGTCATAATTCATCCGTGCATTGGTAGATATCTTGCCTTGAATTGGGCTCCAGTAATGGGAAATTTCTTCTGGAAGATGTAGTTCTTCACTAACACGTTCTAACATCGATTGTTGACGATTTTTAATTAATTGATAGTGGCGCATCATTAATGCACGAGCTTTTTCTTGGGTAGACATATCAAGTTCCTCTCTATTGGTTATTTTAGGGATTTTTAATTGCCAGGTTTTACCCTGCATTATTAATATACCAGAAAATTCTGTAAAACAGGCTACAAATTTTAAAATACTAATATATCTTTATAGTAACTTTATTCATGAGGAGAACACTGTTGCTCAGATAGATAAAGAGTGATAATATCGCCTAAAAGCAATGCCAGCAAGTTTTACACTCTTTTTACAAAAGAGTAATTTTGCCTAGTGAAATAGGGATATATCTAAATCAACGCACAATTATAGCTATAAGTAATATAAATATATTCTGGAAATTGAGAGTTGAAGTTTGACAGCGACAAGCGATCGCATCGCAAGATTAAGTGCAACGTTTGTGTCCCTAAATTCGGCAAATCTGATAACTTGCAGCAGGGTGAGCGAAAAAAGGTGTGGGGAAACAAGGGGACAAGGGGACAAATTTTTTCTCATCACCCCATCATCCTAAGTGTGGGGAGTTATTTTTTGGATACTTAGCTAGAAATCCCACGCAAAATTTCGTTCACCCCTTGCAGTATTCTGAATTAGCCCAGATTTCCGCCTGGGAATCAATTCCCAGGCTCAAAGAGAAAGTCTGATAAATCAGACTGGGAAAAACAGGAGAGCGCGTTTTAACATCTCGGCTACGCTCATCTCGACTTCGCTCGATGTTAAAGCTGAGCGAAGCCGAAGCTTTAACGTGCTTGGTTTATTAGCCTTCAAATTTATGATGCTGTGGGCGAATCGGTTGGGGGATATGACCAATTATGTCCATACACCAGGTATTTCAGTGCGTTTCAACGCACTTCGTTTATTAGCCCGCAATTCATTGCAGGGCGCTCAAGAACGGCAAAGCGAGGTTTTCAGGGTGATGTATTGTTCAAACTCTTTAAAATTACGGGTAATCATTGAACTTTTGTTTAAAAAATTATCCTCAAGCATTTTCCAACGATTCTCCCTTCAGATAACGTTCCAGTGCATCTGTCACCAACTTATTAAGATTCACCCCCCGTTGTTGGGCAAATAACGCTGCCTGACGATGAAGTTTGCTACCTACACGCACATTAAAACTACCCTTAAACGGCTTCTCTGGCTCAATGCCTTTTTCCTCACAGAGAGCCAAATAATCATCAATTGCTGACTCAAAACTAGCCCTCAAACTAGCTACATCTTCCCCCTCAAAACTAATTAAACTGCGGATATATTCCACATGTCCGTAGAAGATTTTATCGTCATCACTATACTGAATAGACCCGAAATAATCTTTGTATTGCATCATGTTATTCATAGCAATTCTTCCCCTTGGAGAATCTCGGTAATTTGTTCAATCTGATATCGTTTGAGAATATTTTGAGGATGGGGTTTATGTAACGTAATAATCACTCCCGCATCATTGAGAAAACGTCGCCGAGAACCTCCCGTTTTACCCGTGCTGACTTCCTCAAACCCAAACCCAGAAAGCAAGGTGACTAACTCATCGTTCATTCAGGTAACTGCGAAAATAACTAATCCAGAGATAATTATTGTTAGAAACTTTAGGGTATGTTTAGGAATAAATTATTTTGGTTATTCTGGAAAACCGTACCAACTGCTTTACAGTTTACCGCACTTTAAATTCAACCATTTTTATTGGACGGTATTCATCAATTATTCAGTGATAAAAACCGAATTTACAATACTTTTAATCGTCACTACTATAAGAATCAAGCAAGCAATAAATCAAACCAATAACCAAGCAACAAGTTAGGAGTTACAAATCATATGACTATTGTACGTTACAATCCCTGGGCAGAAATGAACAGTCTCCAACGTCAAATTGATAGTCTTTTTGAAGGTATACAAACACCAACTTTTAGAACTCCCGCAGCCGAATTGACTGAAACTGAAGATGTATTGCATCTGAAGCTAGAGCTACCCGGAATGTCCGCAAAAGATGTGGATATTGAAGTAACAGAAAATGCAGTGAAGGTGGTTGCGGAGCGTAAATCGGAGAAAAAAGAAGGTACGCGTTCTGAGTTCTATTATGGTAAATTCCAGCGCGTAATTCCTCTGAAAACCAGAATTCAAAATACTAATGTTACTGCTGATTATAAAGATGGTATTTTGAATTTAACACTACCTAAAACTGTGTCAGAAAAGAGCAAGGTAGTTAAGGTGAATTTGGAGCAAAATTAAGTTTTATAGTGGTTGTGATGAACCTCATTTAGTGTGACCTTGAAGTGTGTGATATACAGCCTAGTTGTTGAGTCAACTGGGCTTTTTTGTTGTCTGCGATCGCCATAGATGTGAATAATATAAAATAATACCGTTTCACCATTTAATACTACTCCCTTCAGTGCTATGAAATTACCGAAAAATTGTAGGCTGGGGAGCCACTCCGTTGCGGTGAAACACTTGCGGTGGTGAGGCAGTACGGTCTTGGGGTCTCCCCAAGTGGAGTAACTGCCGAAAGGGTTCCCCGGCATAAGCAAAGTGTTGAACCCGGAGGGAGGTTCTCTCCGTTGTAGGAGTGGCCTTTGAGGAACGAAACCCAGCATTAGGAGATTAGACAATGTGGATAGATGAAATTGTTGAGGAAATCCATAGTATTCGTGAAAAGTATGCCAAGTCCTTCAACTACTATGCTTTTTAAACCGCGTCTACCTTGAAACCTATAGTTTTTGCTTACGAATTCCAATGGAGCGAAAGGGCACGGCATCAGTAAGATTATTACCTATACAAGAATATTGTGGATGCCGTGCCCCGTAAGGATAATTTATTTTTTGGTATTCCCTGGAGGGAAAACTCCAGTTCTCAAGATGGATGAGGTTTAATAACTACTCCCCTCCCAACTCATTGGGGCGGTATGCTCGGAAAAAGCGGAGAATTCTTGGCTATATTGCAAATTCTCTTCATCCAAAACCGCAACAACCTTGTTATAAATTGCCTCTGCTTGTTCAGGAGAATCACCAATGCTGGTTAATCCCAACTTCCCAAACTGAGAAAGACATCCCATTAAATGAAAAACTGTTCCCGTCTCCGTTCCAGTATCAAAATGTAGTCTGTGCTGGGCAATAATATCCATTAAATCGTTGGGAAGTAGGCCGTGATATTGTTCCTTTTGCAAATTATCGGTGGCGATGTAATATTTTGGTCTTCCTTGCTGACTGCGAAATAAACCCGTTTCCAAATCATAACGACCATTAGTTAATAATTTCAGGGTCATAAAGGGGTGAGTTGTACCGCCTTTACGCAAGTTAATTTCAATTGCCTGAATATCCCACGTACCATCTTCCTGTTCCACGGTGATAAAGTCTACACCGTATCGCTCTAATGCTCCTTTCTCTGCCAACTTCTTGCCAATTTTGATGCCTAGTTCTTGTAGTTGTAGGCGATAAGTTTCATCAGCAGGAAATCTACAACCGAGATAAATTTGCCCATCAGGTCCCCCTAAAATTTGGTCATGGGTAGAGAGAATTTCCACTTCACCCAGAGGAGTAATTCTACCTTGAACACTTGGCGATCGCTTAATTTCTCCTTCCACAAATGCTTCCACAATGGCTCCTAATTCCACAATTCTGCTGGAAAAGTTCTCCCATGTCTCCTGGGAGGCTTGGAAACTTAAATTAGGGAAGCGATCGCTAATTGCAACTACTCTTTGAGCATGGGTTCCATTGGGAGGTGCTAAATGGGCGATCGGTCGTAAATCTAACACCGCATTACCTTCCCCAGAAACCCCTTCATTGAGTTTCACCACCATTCTTTTTAACGTGGGTTGGCGTTCCCATAAATTTGCCGCTGCTATTGCCAAGTCTTGGTGATTCCAAACCAATTGGCTACCATCTGGATGGGGAACTCCACTTTCTGCAAATATCTGCCTACTACCGCTTTTTGTTCCCCAAGTTTGTAAGTCGGGAGCCGCCGCATATAAAGGTACGCCCAACTTCAGAGATAGTTCTGCTTCTAAATCCGTGGAGTTGTAGCAAATCATAAAAGACTTATCAATCCTCAGAGCCTGACGAATGCGGTTAACTAACCGGGGACGTTCTAAAATTTTTTGACTCAGGGGTTTGAGAGAAGCATCATAGGTAGACAGCAACAACAAACGATTGCGAGCATGGGAAAAGGGGATACCCGGTAAAAGTTGTAAATAGTAATCAATAATGCTGGGATGTAGAGGGACGGAGGTGACATAAATTAATCTATTGCGAGGATTCCACAGACGAATCAGGGCAAATAGGAGGCGTTCTTCATAATGTTCGCAACCTTCTATCTTTTTTAGTTCCCGTTGATCTATGCTGAGGGAGGGAATAACTAGAATATCCACATCGCTGGTTGTAGAACCTTCGATACTTTGCCAGCGATCGCGCAAAGTTGATTGTAATTCACGAAATCGATCAACTTGCTTTAAATCTGAAATAGTTAACATTTGCATAATCTCAGCTTCTCCCTTATTCCCTCTAGCTTTTAAAGTATTCATCTGCTCTGGTATATCTCAATAAATATGTAGATGCCTATGATAAAGTAGGGATTTTTATAATTAACTGCTCTACAATTATTGTTTTTTATTGTCCGGTCAACATTTCATCAATATCAGTATTATCCCTGTGGTTGATAGTCCTGTTGAAGTTGGCATTTGTAAAGATTCATTAAATAACTAGTTTGATCGCAACAACATTCAGCACTTCAGGCATTTAAAATTAAATAGTTGTTCAACTATAGAGATATTTTCTGAGTTTATATCTGATCCCCAGATGAATTGTGGGTGGTGTTGATGAAATAGCAGATGGATATTGTATCCATATTCTCATGGTAGTTATCATATCAGTTAATCAATTAGGACAGATAAAAAAATTATCCTTTGCTGATTGCAATTTTCTGTAACTCGAAACAATAGAACAACAAGGAATAAAAATTAGATAATCAGGTTTTGATGTTGTTAAACATTAAACTCTATGCACATCCTTGAGGATAAAACTTTACCCTGATAGTGTTTTTTAACCATTAAGATGCCTATGGGTGATTAAGACAAAATCAATTACTTTAAATACCCATTTTCCCAATTTGTAGCTGGTATAGTGCTACGCGCAAGTCAAAAGTCACCCATTTTACTGCTTGTAGATTTCAGCATTCAACAATGTTCGCGCCCTAATTGCGTAATGCTATATTTCTCATCTCGACACCCATGAATATTGATACTCAGATGAAGTAATAAAAATTATTCTTTCACTCCTTCACTCCCTCACTCCCTCACTCCCGCACTCCCGAATATTGCTCCCCGTACCCAATCAGAGCTTTAGAATTATCCGTGCCAAATTGAAATAAATCAACACCCCTGCCACATCTACAGCGGTGGTGATAAATGGTGCTGACATCAAAGCAGGATCTAGACGTAGCAAACGGAATAAAAAAGGTAAAGCAGAACCAGAAATAGAAGCTAAAATCGAAATAGCCATCAGACTGCAACCAACAGCGATCGCTACTTGTAAATTATTTTGCAGGAAAAAAGCCCAAACAGTGGCGATGGAACCTAGCATTCCCCCCAACAAAGCTCCAGCGATGCCCTCTCGCACAATTACCTGTAATGTTCCCAGGGAACGGATTTCATCGGTATTCATGCCCCGAATTACCACCGTAGAAGATTGAGCGCCCACATTACCACCAGTACCAGTGAGTAGAGGAATAAATGCCGCCAAGGTGACAACTTTTTGTAAAATATCTTCCTCTGACTTAATAATTGTGCCGGTGATGGTGTTAGTTACCAATAACACCAGTAACCATACAACTCGCTTGCGAGCAACAGCCAGTAAACCAGTTTGGAAATAGTTATCGCCTCCAGACTGTACCCCTCCACCCAAGGCATAAATATCTTCAGTAGTTTCCTCCTCTAGAATATCAATCACATCATCAACCGTAACAACACCGACTAATCGCTGTTCTCGATCCACCACAGGTAAAGCTAAAAAGTCATACCTTTGAATCGACCGAGCCACATCTTCTCTGTCTGTATCTGTATGTATTGATACCACTTCCCTAGTCATAATCTCGCCCATTGTGCGATCGGGTTGAGAAATTACCAACTCTCGGAGGGAAACAACTCCGGTTAAATGGCGAGCTGCATCGGTAATATACAAATAATAAATAATTTCACTGGTATCAGCTAAACTACGAATGCGTTCTAAAGCATCAGTTACAGTAAAGTTTTCTTTGAGGGAGATTAACTCTGGTGTCATAATCCGCCCAGCCGTATCTGCTTCATAACCCAATAACTGGGCTGTAGCTTGTCTTTCTGCGGGGCTGAGTTGTTCTAACAGACGATTGACAATTTTCGCTGGTAATTCATCAAATAGTTTAGCGCGATCATCCGGTGACATTTGATCGACAATATCAAGAACCTCTTGGCTGCGTAATTCACCAATTAGTCGTTCTTGGATGCTGTAATCTAGATGCTCATAAACTTCAATTGCCTCATCCTTAGAAAGGAAGCGAAATGCCAAGGCATGCATAGCTTCAGGTAAACCTTCAATGGCTTCCGCAATATCCACGGGTTGGACGGGAACCAAAATAGCCTTGGCTCCACGTAAATCCCCTTCTTCTAGCAGCATTTGCAGCTGCTTTCGTACTAAGTCTCGTAGTTCCCGGCGCGACAAGTCTGTATCACGGAGGGTAGAAGTGGTATTATTTATATCATTCACAGTCAGTCTACCTTACCAGAGCCATTTTCAACACAGTTGTTGCCTTTAGTCTAGGGTGAAATAGGTTAATTTAATTCGTAATTCGTAATTCGCAATTACTTGGTTAGTGGCGGGTAGTGGTTTATTAAATTAATTTTCCAAGCTTGAAGGAATGGAATCCGGAAAGCTCCCTGTTTGGAAATAGGGAGCCAGACGCTCCCACTACAATTGTTTTACTCATCAACATTAATAAAATGAAGTACTAATGTTCCACCACATTAGTTTTGATGGCTAGGTAAGGTGATCCCCGACTTCTAAATCAATATCCGCACATTGTAGCAATTCCTAGGATAGAAATCGGGGATCGCTCGCACCCGCGACTCATCAAAATTAATGGGACAAAGTACTAATAATTATCTGTGGAAAATACTAAGTGCAAATCAGAGTATCGGAGGGATAAAATAAAACAAGTACACTGATGGGTAGCTCAAGTTTAATCAAGAAATGGGAAATATTATTAATAACTAGTACAACCGGGTCTGAAATCAACTAACCATTTTTGCAGAAGGCAGCCCCGCAGCGGTACTAGTGATCCCAAAATTAAATCCGAGTAGTTCAAATATATTAATCCTAGGAAACAACAAATAATGAGTCAGACTTTGAATATTCAGGAAATGGCGATTACTATCGCTGTTCAAAAAAATGATCCGACAATTTTAACTCCAGATTTTCTGAAATATACTGGTATTGTTCCTAGTGAATGGGAATTAGCACGAGAACCTGTAAGAAGTAATTCTGTTGCTCAAGTGACTTTCCAAAATGGGGTTAATATTGTTTCCCAATCTAATAGAATTGTTTTCTCGGAAGTAATTGCTAACAAAGATATTCAAGATGTGGAAATAAGTGCGATCGCTCTGAAATATATCCAGAAATTATCCCAAGCTAATTATCAAGGAATTGGCACCAATTTTGGTGGATATGTCCTCTTCCCTCAATCAGGACAAGCAGCCCGTGATTTTATCTTTAAAACCCTACTACAGCCGGGTCCCTGGAGTGAATTTGGCAACGCACCAGTACAAGCTGCAATGAAGTTTTCCTATACTTTAGAAGGAAAACAACTCAACTTAGAAGTGAATCAAGCTGCAATTAGATTCCCCGATCAAAAACTAGTTCCAGCAGTTTTATTTTCTGGTAATTTTAATCATGTACTTCCCAAAGGCAGCGAGAATAATCAAATCGACAATATTGCCAAAGCCATTGAAAATTGGCAAACTGATTTAGATACATACAAAGATGTTGTGAATACTAAGTTCCTCAACTCTGAAAAATCATCAAACAATTATCAAGTAAAAATTGCCTCAGACGATTCTCTTGTTTTCCCTAATTAAGTAGTTTGATACATTTAGGAAACATCTAGAAGGCACAAAAAATAAGTGATTCCGTAGGGGCACGGCATCCATAATCTATTGGTTTATAGAATAATCACAACCCACGCCGTGCCCTTTGTTCAGTTTGTGATTCCGTAGGGGCACGGCATCCGTAATCTATTGGTTTATAGAATAATCACAAC
>JAAUYI010235220.1_pt1 | contig 11849 bp, 10 predicted proteins | sample 7278041 | NCBI WGS metagenome assembly JAAUYI01 (sample SAMN14350216, study PRJNA611818) | marine sediment metagenome | isolation source: surface marine sediment (0.6m) | place: French Polynesia: Moorea | collected 2018-08
ATTCAGCCTTCAGCGTTCAGCAGTAAAGAAGAGCGAAGTTTCGGCTAAGCGCGAACAGTGTTCTAAGAATATAGCTGATAGCTGATAGCTGACAAACTAGCTAGTTTTATCGAAGGTGCAAGATGTGAGATCAACATTCGACGGTTTGCAGATGATGTCGATAGCGGTAATAGGCAGCACAAGCCCCTTCTGAGGATACCATGGGCGCGCCTAAGGGGTTTTCTGGGGTACATTGGGTTCCGAAGGCGGGACAATCATTGGGCTTTTTGTACCCTTGCATGATTTGACCGCTAATACAGACTTGTGGGATGGTGGATGGGGTCAAAGAGGATAAGTCCGCTTCAAAGCGTTTTAAGGCATCATAGAGGACATATTCTGGGCGCAATCCTAACCCACTCTCTTGGATTTCTCCAATCCCTCGCCATCGTCGGGATACAACTTCAAACACTTCTTGAATTACTTGTTGAGCTAAAGAATTACCTTGGGATTTTACAGACCGGCTGTATTGATTTTCGCAGTCAAAAGTTCCTGTTTCTAATTGTTGAATACAACGATAAATTCCTTGGAGAACATCGATAGGTTCAAAGCCGGTCACGATGATAGGAACTTTGTATTTTTGGGCAATGGGTTGATAAGCTTCATAACCCATAACCGTACAGACATGACCGGCTGCTAAAAAGCCTTGAACCACACAATTAGGAGAAGACAAAAGGGCTTTCATTGCTGGAGGAACTAACACATGAGAAACTAATAAAGAAAAGTTTTTGATTCCTTGTTGTTTCGCCTGATACACTGTCATAGCGGTTGCTGGCGTGGTTGTTTCAAAGCCAACGGCAAAAAAAACAATTTCTTTATCGGGATTTTCTTGGGCAATTTTTAAACTATCTAAGGGTGAGTAAACAATGCGAATATCTCCTCCTGATGCTTTAATGGTTAATAAGTCTTTTTCACTTCCAGGAACTCGTAACATATCCCCAAAAGAACAAAAAATAACATTAGGAAGACTAGCAATTTTTAAAGCACAATCGATTAATTCAATGGGGGTAACACAAACAGGACAACCCGGTCCATGAATCAGGGTTATTTCAGGAGGCAATAAATGATCAATGCCATATTTAACAATCGAATGGGTTTGACCGCCACAAATTTCCATGATTGTCCAAGATTTAGTGGTAATTTTATTGATTTCTTGTACATATTTTTGAGCCAGATCAGCGTTACGATATTCATCAACAAATTTCATAATTTCCCCCCTTTAAAAATAATAGATATTAATTTTTTGACTTAATCTTTCACGATTGCTAGATTTTAGCTTGATGATAATTGTTGGTTTTCAGTAAAGGGCAAAAATTAATTCTTTTTTAGTGTTTTGGAGCGTTTTTATAAATGAGAGAAAAAATTTATCTATACTCATATCTTGCACCTTCGAGAAAATTGGCTAGTGGTGAAAGGTAACTCCGGAACTGGGAAAGCTGAACTTCCCCTTTGACAAAACCCCATAACGTATGCCATATCAGGGATATACCGAATGAGCTACTGGTCGTTACTGGGTACAAACTGAAGAAATGCTTAACAATAAGAATGCTTTTTGTTGCAGTTCGGTAGGTCGAGTTATCTTGTCAAAAACGTATTTTCCACTCTCTAAAGTACACTCTACTGTATTCAAGCAAATTGTTCCCAAATCTTCTATTAATGTTCGGAAGCTATGAACTGGCAAGTTTTCTTCATTCCGTTTCTTTCTATCTTTAGCAACAGCAGAATCACTGCGACGAGCTTTGATTACATCTTGATAGTTATCATCGATTTCTTCATCTTCAAATAATAAAGGGGCTAATTTTTGTTTTAAATGCCATTCCACATAATAAGCCAACATACACAAGAAAATATGTGCTTTCACTCTCTCCCCCTTATAATGATAAATAGGACGGACTTTTAAAAAATATTACAATTTACATGGGTACAACGGCAAAGCCTAAGCGCTGTATCCATTGATATATAAGGCTTTTAGGGCTTTATAGTAGATTTGTATGGGGGAAGTTTAGCTAGACATAGGAACAAGTAACCACCACCAAGGGGGGCTAAATGCCCCCCTTGGTGGTGGTAAATAAAGCGAAAAAATTTTACACTAATAGCAATAATATAGTAGTTTCCATACTTGTGAGGTACAAACTCTTCTAGTTTTAGAAGTTCCACAGCGAAACCCCGGCTAAGCGCGAACAGAAGTCTCCGAGTCAGGAGTTCAGAAGTCGAATATTAAGTGTACCTCATGAGTCGAGGAAATGCTATAAACAGCCGAACAAAATAAGATATAAAGAAAACATGGTTAATACAACGATACAACCGTCTCGCCATCCTCTTGCAGAGTATATTCACCGCTTAGAAAATGGTCAAGCATTACTGAAAGATTCACCCCAAAATGTCATAGAAGTAGTGGGTATTCTCAAGAGTTATGGGGTTATTTTAGATCAATATTCTTGCAATCTAATTTATATTGCTAATCATCAATTTTTAGTGTTATTTCCCTTCTTTAAATACTTGAATGGAGAGTTTTCTATTGATAAGTTACTCCGTCATTGGAACCATGATCGAACTAATTTTGAATATGCAGAATATTGTATGAAAGCAATGATGTGGCATGGAGGAGGTGGGTTAGATGCTTACTTAGATACCCCTGAATTTAGAGATAATGTAGAAAAGGTTATTCAAGCAAAATTTAAGCATAACTTTTTCATGTTAACCCTGCATAAAATCTTTCCAGAATTTCTCCCCGAACACATGAGAATGATGTCTTATTATAGTGGTTTAGGACAATTTTGGCGAGTGATGGCTGATATATTTTTAGACCTTTCTGATCGCTATGATAACGGTGAAATTAAATCCATTCCTGATGTCGTTCAACACATCTTAGATGGTTTAGTCAAAGATGCTGCAAGACCAATTACTTATCAAGTAGAAATTAGAGCAGAAGTCTATGAAGTTCTACCCAAAGCAGCAGGATTAACCTTTTTAATGGACACAGCTGTACCTTATGTAGAGGCAATCTTTTTTAGAGGAACTCCCTTTCCTGGAACCATTTCTTATAATGCTCAATCTTATCAAATTCCTTCAGAACAAGCTGTTTTTGCTTATGGTGCTTTATATGCTGATCCCTTACCTGTCGGGGGTGCAGGGATTCCACCTACCTTATTAATGCAAGATATGAGACATTATTTACCCGACTATTTACATGAAATTTATCGTCAAAGTTTTCGGCAAGAAGATGACTTATTGGTACAGATTTGTCAAACGTTTCAAAAATCTATGTTTTGTGTCACCACTGCTGCTATTAAAGGGTTAGCCCCTCATCCTTTAGACACAACAAATATTGAAGAACAAAAAGAAAATCGAGCTTATTTAGAAGGATGGATGAATCGCTTTAAAACCTCGCAAATTCTCACCGTTAATGAATAAATAATTAAGTAGGGTAGGCAATGTCCACCCTACTAATAAGAATCATGAATTTGTGTAATAAAAACTTATGGATTAGTTACAGAAATTAAATAAAAGCCCCTATACAAAATAACTAATTTAGGGGATAATCAACCAGAGATGAAAGTCTAAACTAAGTAGAAATAGCTATTTTCCCCCATGAAAAAATTAATCGAAGGACTACAAAAATTCCAAAGTGGTTATTTTAGTTCCCACCGCGAACTGTTTGAACAATTATCCCACGGACAACATCCTCGAATTCTTTTTATTACTTGTTCTGACTCTCGGGTTGATCCTAATTTAATCACACAAGCAGAAGTTGGGGATATATTTGTTATTCGTAATGCAGGGAATATTATTCCTCCATTTGGTGCAGCGAATGGAGGAGAAGGTGCAGCTATAGAATACGCTATTTCTGCTTTAGATATTGAACAAGTGATTGTTTGTGGTCATTCCCATTGTGGTGCCATGAAAGGGCTGTTAAAATTGAATAGTTTGCAAGAAAAAATGCCTTTGGTGTACGATTGGTTAAAACACGCAGAAGCCACTCGCAGACTGGTTAGTGACAATTATAGGAATTTAGAAGGGGAAGAACTATTAGAAGTTACCGTTGCAGAGAATGTGTTAACCCAACTGGAAAATTTACAGACTTATCCTATTATTCGTTCTCGTTTGCACCAAAGAAATTTAACCCTACATGGTTGGATTTATCGCATTGAAACAGGGGAAGTTCTAGAATATGATCGAGCATCCCATGATTTCATTGCTCCTCAAAGTTCTATCATAGATACCGAACCGGAATTTAATTTCCATCCTACCTGTCATATTCCTGCGTCTGCCTCCTTTAAAGTTCCTGCAACCAGCACCGCAAGCAGTAACGGCAGTAATGGGTCTGCTTTACCAGGATATGAGAATTTTACCTCAGAACAAGCACAACGGATTTATCGGGGTTCTAATTAATAGCTTAGGGGTCAATTATTGTTGACCGAGGCTTCTGCCTCGGAGCCTTTCAACTCCTGCCTCCTTTTGATCGAGAAAAGCTGAGGACGCAAACCCCTATTTTTCAACGTAATGTCGAAAAGGATTCCCCATTGTCTTACGTTGGTCCGTGAATTTTCGACGGCGGTCACAAGGGGGCGAATTCGATTCGCCCCACGCCACCTCACCAACAAATAAACCGACCGTAGGGAGTCCTTATTCTAGAAACTTATGCTATAATAGTATCATCTTTTGATAAATATTATGCCTGAAACCCAACCCGTAACAGTAGCTTGCAAACTTGAAGTCAGCAATACACTCGCCCAAGAAATTGACGAGACGTTGCTGGTGTTTGCAACTGCCTGTGATTGGGTTAACCAAAATACTCCTAATAAGATGGCTAATAAAACTGCAATGCAGTCGTTAGTTTACAAGGATGTTAGCACTAACTTTGGATTATCAGCTAACCTAGCGATTCAGGCTATTAGAAGGGTTTGCGCTAACCGAAAAACAGCTAAACAAAAAGCGGTGCGACCCCGCGCCGTCTCACGGCGCAAGGGAACGCGCACCAAGACAGGTAGAAAGGTTAAAGAGTTTAGCCCTACTTCTATTAACTACGATGCTAGAATATTTAGCTTTCGGGAAAAAGACTGGACAGTTAGCGTAAAGCTATTAAATAGTCGTCAACGAATCAAGCTGTTAATTGGTAATTACCAAGTCGGTTTATTAAAAGGAAAAGACCCAAAAGCAGCTACTTTAGTTAAGCGCAAAAATGGTGATTATTACATTCATATAACATTAGATGAACCGACACAGCCTGAGACTAAAACGCATAAAGTATTAGGTTGTGATTTAGGTCGTACCGATATTTGTACAACATCAGAAGGAGAATCATGGTCAGGAAAACAGATTACGGATAAACGAAATCATTATGCGAAACTGAGGGCGACTATTCAGAAGAAAGCGGATGCGACCCCGCGCCGTCGTACGGCGCAAGGGAACGCGCACCAAGCAGCCTCGAAAGGCACTCTTATGTTCACGGCGTAGATGTCGGGAGCTTTTGAAACGGTTGTCGGGGAAGGAGAAACGCTTTCAGAAGCATATTAACCACCAAATATCTCGCCAGTTAGTTAATAATGCAAGGACTAGCTCTAAAGCCATTGCCTTAGAGGATCTAACAGGTATTAGAGAACGCACCAACAAAAAACCTAGAAGCAAAAAAGATAAGCGACTAGGAAACAATTGGGCGTTCTACCAATTGAGGCAATTTTTGACTTACAAGTGTATTTTAGCAGGGGTTAAACTAATTTTAGTAAACCCTGCTTATACATCGTTAAGTTGTCATAAATGTTTTGTTATTGGTGATAGAAAAGGTAAAAAGTTTACCTGTAATACCTGTGGAAAATTTGATGCTGATTATAACGGGGCAAAAAATATAGAAAAACTTGCATTGGGGCAGATTATAAACCTGCCTGAAGGTTCAGAGATGGCTTGTAAGGTAAAGCAAAAAGAATCGTATCTTCAGCTTACCTTATTTGACGCTCTAGGGCTTTTGAAAACCCCAACTTCAGCGTGAGCAAGTTGGGGTAGTTTATATATAGGTAGATCACAAACATCCTAGTTGAGACGGCAGGGGAGCAGGGAGACCGGAGCAGGGGAGAAAGAAAATAGGAGAAAAAACAGAAATGAACAAGCCTAAGTGAAAATTTTGGCTTTTATAACCTCTTAAGTTTTTATTAACTCCAAAAAGCTTTCAAATAATCTCCCTTTCTCCCTGCTCCGGAGTTCCCATGCAGCCTAAAATGAGTAAGTTTTCGATCTACTGAATATGGGGATAAGTCCGACGGCAATTCATTGCCTACTTTGAGAAATCCATACTAAGATATATTTACATTGGCACAGAGGCTCATATTCTGGGAGCTAGGATGAATATAAGTACCTGGACAAAAATAAACGTTACTTGTTAAGTTGAGCAGGGGAGGCAGAGGGTGCAGAGGAAGCAGAGGGGGAGAGGGCTGACCGCTTTATTTACATTTCTTAAGATAGTTGAGTTTATTAGCGATGCTGCAAGAGGAAATTGAAACGGCAAAAGTTAATGATGACCCTGAACTTGTGTCCTTAGCTCAAGAGTTACTTGAGAAAATTAAAGAGCAACCTGGGGGACAACAGATAATTAATCAAACTCAAACTAATACAGTAAGTAATGTCACTGTCGGTAGAGATTTTGAATTTAAACCCACTCAAGAAAGTAGCAAGTAACTAAAGTTGGAGCAAGAGTTAAATGAATCAGCCAAGTCCAGAGCATCAATCTCAAATACAAGAAAATCTTGTTAAGGATACTAATATTGGTCGTGATTTTATCTTCGCTCCCATTCAAGCTGATAAGTACATTGAGACTGAGATTATTCAAATTTCAGTAGCGAAGGTAACACAGCGAGAACTGATTAAAACTTCACCCTATCAAGGATTAAAAAGGTTTAATTTTAAAGACAAAGATCGTTTTTTTGGACGGGATAAACTGATTGCGAGATTGTTTCACGCAGTGAATCGTAGTCCCTTAACTTTAGTGTTAGGAGCATCGGGAAGTGGCAAGTCTTCTGTGGTTCGGGCTGGGTTAATTCCTGAGTTAAAGAAGTCTTTGAAATCGAGCAAGTTTTATGATTTTATTTTCACGCCCCATGAAGACCCTTTTGAATCCCTTTATCGCTGTCTTCTCAGTGAAGAAAAGGATTATAGTTTTAGTAAATCAGAAGCTAAAATTGCTCTTAAAGCGGAAAGAGATACCTTAGCTGAAATAATTAAGAAATTAAAGAAAGATGATGAAAGGTGGCTGATATTTGTTGATCAATTTGAGGAATTATTTACCAGTTGTCATGACGTAGACAAACGCAATAATTTTATTGCCAGTCTGGTTCAAGTTGCTAACTCTGGAGATAATTCTGTCAAGATTCTGTTAGCAATGCGAGCTGATTTTTTAGAGCAATTGAGTTCCTATCCAGCGTTAGGTGCAATTGCCAATGAAAATAATATTCATCTGGTAACAGATATGCACCCAGATGAACTGCGACAGGCAATAGAACAGCCAGCCGCCAAGCATGGAGTTGTTTTTGAAGAGGGATTAGTTGAACAAATTATTGAAGAAGTTGAGGGACAAAAAGGTTATCTTCCCTTGTTGCAATACACTTTGGATTTACTCTGGCAAATTGAGTGTAGGACTGTTGGTGCTGATGGACATTATAAGATTGAAAACCGCACTTTAAACCAAACAAGTTATGCTGCTTTAGAAGGGGTAAGAGGCGCATTGCAAAAACGAGTTAACGATATTTATCATAATTTGAATCAAGAGGAACAGTCAGCCACTCAGAAAATATTTGTTAAGTTGGTAACTATTCTTGATACTGAGTCGGGTAGTAAGACAGTTAGTAGACGAGCGAATCGCAGTGAATTTGTCGGAGAATCAGTCAATAAGACTCTTCAAACTTTTATTGATGAAAATTTGCTGGTTAGCAGTTATGAAGATTTAAGTGCAGAAAAGTTACCGGTTAGCGACAGTGAAGTGTCAAAACAATCGGCAACGGTAGAAATTGCCCATGAAATATTGCTTTCTTCTTGGGATAAGTTAAAAAGCTGGATTGAACAGGAAAAAGAAGCTATTATCCTCAAAAATTGGCTGGCAGGTGAAACAAGGCGATGGCAAAAAATTCGCTTAGAAAATGAGTCTAACGCGAGGGAAGAACTCTTGAAAGGCTCTAGATTAGAGCAGGTTGTGGAATTTAGAAAGAAAGACGCTTTTCAGAATATTGGTGGCTTTAGAGTAGAGGAAAATGAATTTATTGATGCCAGTGTTGAATATCATAAGTTTACAATTCGTTTCCAGGGATGTGCTATTAAATCCCTTGTCCTACTTTTCATAGCAGTCTTGGTTGCTGCTGTAGTAGCTGGATGGCAATGGAGGCAGACAGAGGAGCAAAAACAAAGAACGAATTTTTATCTCCAACATTTATTAATAATTGTGTATAAAGAGGAGTTTAAATACGATTTTTTGCTTAGGCGTGAGGTTACGCCGCGGATTCAGGAGATTGCAGACGATCAGAAATTGAGTAAGGAGGTGCGAGCAGGCGCAATTAATTATTTAGGTAATGGTTACTATCTTCAAGCTATTTGTGATGAAGGTTTATGTCTTGGTCGTCAGGAAACTGCGAACCGACAGCGGAAACAATATCTGGAAGAAGCTCTGGCAAAAAATATCCAGGATCAGAAAAAATATCTGAAAGACGCTCTGGAAAAACATATCGTGGCACTAGAGGTGCTTCCAACTTTCACTGCCGCAGCTCATGATGCTGCCCTAGCCTGCGAGGGGCTGAGCCAGCTAGAGCCAGATAAGGCGGAAATGTGGATACAAGAAGCAGTGAAATATTGGGAATTAGCCATTAAACTTAGTAGTAACGATCCCAACTTTCCTGCACAGTACGAACCTCAAATCCGCAAACACATACAGTCTCTCGAGAGTAGGAAGTGACCGAAAAATCAGAGGGCGCAAGCCCCTAAATTATATTTATGGGGATAAGCCCGATGGCAATTTATTGCCTACCGACTTCTTTTTTGATTTTTAATATACTCTTTGATTTTAGCTAATGGTGCGCCTCCAAACGTAGAAACAAAATAGCTATTAGTCCACAAAGTAGGCAATTTCTGTTTAAGTTCTGGGAACTCCAATCTAAGGTATCGAGAGGTAGCACCTTTAAATCGTTTTACTGCTCGATGAACCCCAAATTGTGGGTCTAAAGAGATCAGTAAATGAATATGATTGCAATCGCCTATTTCCATTTCTAATATTTCAACATTAATTTCAGTTGAGATTTTAAGTAACAATTCTTTGAGTCTATTTTGCACTTTGTCTGTCAATACAGGGCGACGATATTTAGTCACCCAGACAACATGATATTTACAACAATAGACTATATTTTTGTTACTTTTGTAGGTTGGCATTGCATTATACAGCACTCGGCTATATAATCATATCATGCCTAATTACTTCGTTCGCAAACTTAAACTTAATCGTACAGAACAATTAGATTCTCTTGCCCGTGCAGCAGGGGAACTATATTCTCGTACTTTAGTATCTTTTTGGCGGACAGTTCGTAAGAAACGAGTGTGGTTATAGGGTTACACAATGGAACGTTGGCATACCTCTCCATCGCTTCATGCCCATAGCTCCGATGCTATAACTCAATGCTTTTATAGTTCTTTAAAATCATGGAGGGTGAGACGAAAAACCGATCCTAATAGCAAGCCACCAAAACGGAGGCGTTGGTATTTTAAAGTTACTTGGAAATCAACAGCTATTAAACTCAAGGATGGTAAATTAAGACTATCTAATGGCAAAGATAATCAACCTTTAATTATTGAATGGCACTGGCAAAAGCCTAAAATTGTAGAATTGGGATGGAATAGAGCATCTCAATGTTATGAGATAAGGGCTTGTTATGCTACAGAACCTGTAAAAAACTCACTTATAAAAGAAGTCAAAATAGCGGCTACAGACTTAGGTGAAATCCACCCTATGGTCATAGCAGATGGAGTAAATACCGATATTTTTAATGGCCGTTATTTGCGCTCTGTTAGACGATATCAAAACAAACTAAAGGCACAATTATCTAAATTAATTGATAAAAAGAAAAAAGGGAGTAAACAAAGAAAAAGACTAATTAAATCTAAACAAAAACAGCTTGCTAAAATCAATAACCAAATTAAAGATATTGAACATAAATTAACTAGCCGTGCTGTTTCAATGCTCAAACTAAGAGGCATTCAAACGCTAGTTATTGGAGATGTAAGAAATATCAGAGATGGTTTAAATTATGGCAAAAAAGTTAATCAAAAACTTCATCAATGGAATTTTGGTTCTATTCGAGAAAAACTTGAATACAAGTGTGCAAAAGTTGGTATTAAAACTGTCTTGATATCGGAAGAGTATACTTCTCAAGAATGCTTAAATTGTCGCCAACGAAATAAGCCAAAAAACCGTAATTATCGCTGTTCTTGCTCTTTTGAATTTCACCGTGATGGAGTTGGAGCTAATAACATTCGTGCAAAGTATCTGGGAGAAGTCCCAGTAGTTGGTCTTATGGCTAGACCCTCTGGTATTAGGTGGCAACCTCATATTCAGTGTAACTTAACAGATAACTGTCTGTTAGGGAATCCCCTCGATTCTATCGATGGGGAGTAGTCAAAAACCTGAGTTCGATATAAGATAATCCCTCACCAGCAAGACTTGTACTGAGTTTATCGAATTATGCTTGTGTTACAATATTCAACCAATTAATATTTTACCTTGGTATCCTTCTAAATTGATAGTTAACTGATTGTTAGATGCTTCATATTCTTCTCCACTGATACCATCTTTCCAGGTTGTAGAATTCGGAAGATTAGAAATTGTATAATCTGAAAGAGAATTACTGGAAAAATTTAGTAAAACCACTATTCTAGAACCTTCCTCATTCCAACGATGATAGGCTAAGACGTTATTGTTGATATCTTCGTGGATAAAGTCAATATTTTTGGTATTTAAGGCATTATTTTTAGTTTTCAACTGGATCAATTTTTTGTAAGTGTTAAATAAGGTTTGATTGGAATCATTTTCTAATAAGTCCCAACCCATACTTGATGAGTCTTCTCGATCGTATTCTCCGAATTCATTTCCCATCCAACTTAAGGGAATACCAACGGCTGTCATTAATATGATAGCCCCCAATGTTGCTCGTTTAAAAGCTGCTTCATCAAAAATATTGCGCCCCGCGAAGCGGATCTCTTCGATATCGCCTAATTCAGTGAAAACATATTGATGATCATGACAAGAGATATAATTAATTGCACTAATAGTTCCTTGATAACCTTGTTGTTGACAATCAATCACTTCTTTTAAGCTTTCAAAATGACAATTATCTCCACAAATATGGGCAATAATTTGCTGACAAAAACTTTCATGCCAACAACTATCCATCGGTCGATCATAACCTGCTAAATTAGGATTTTCAGGAATGTATTCTGCGGTGTTCAAAAAGGGTTTATCTCCAGCAGATTTTCGAGCTTTTTCACTCAACCAATTTAAAAATTCATAGTGATCGATTTGTTTTGCTGCATCGTAACGAAATCCATCAATATGATATTCTTCAACCCAAAAAATAGCCACATTACCAATAAATTGCCACGCAGGTTTAATGTCTAAATTATCGTCATAATGTTGATAATCAAATTCTGGCCCCCAACTATTGTCTGGGTCTTTTGGTTCACTGCGATACCAATAATTATAATCAATTTGAGTTAAAGGGTTTTCCGTATCAGAATGATTAAAAACGCAATCTAATAAAACACGAATTCCTCTACCATGACATTCGTCAATG
>JAAUYI010031614.1_pt1 | contig 11845 bp, 13 predicted proteins | sample 7278041 | NCBI WGS metagenome assembly JAAUYI01 (sample SAMN14350216, study PRJNA611818) | marine sediment metagenome | isolation source: surface marine sediment (0.6m) | place: French Polynesia: Moorea | collected 2018-08
CTGGGAGAGCGAGGCCGGTGCGACCATGCCCGGCTCCGAGGCGCCCAGGACCCACCGGACACCCTCCTCGGCCACCTTCGTCGCGGCCTCGCGGGCGAAGACGCGGCTCGCGGCTGCGAGGCCCTGCTCGTCGAGGCGGACGTTCGCCTTCTCCGGCAGCGACCCGTCGACGGCGGCGGCGGACCGCCGGGCCAGCGCAGCGGCGCACTCGACGTGGGCGATCAGCTCGCCGAAGCGGAAGAGCAGGTGCTGGTGGCGGGTCAGGCGGTGCTGGCGGGCGGTCTCGAGCACCTCGGCGAGCGCGTGGTGGGCCAGCGCGGCGATGTCGGCGCCGACCTCCGGCCGGCGGGCGTGCAGGGCCTCGAGCTCCTCGGCGGCGTCGTGGTAGTGGGCGCCCTTGGTCTTGAGGTGGTGCTGCCAGCGATCTCGGGCGATCGTCATCTCCATGATCTCCGAGGTGCCCTCGTAGATCGTGGTGATGCGCACGTCGCGCTTGATCTTCTCGACCATGTACTCCTTCGTGTACCCGTAGCCGCCGTGGGCCTGGATGGCCGCCTCCGCAGCCGTGTTGCCGGCCTCGGTCGCGAGGTACTTGGCGATGGCTCCCTCGGTGTTGAGGTGCTCCTCCCCCTCGTCGAGCCGGGCTGCGGTCTCCTCGATGTAGGCACGGGCCGCCTCGAGCCGGGCGACGTGGGGGACGATCAGCTTGTGGGTGTAGCCCTGCTTCTCCGACAGGGGGGACCCGGCCTGGATCCGCTCGGTCGAGTACTGGATCGCCCGGTCCATGGCGGCCCACCCGGCACCGAGCCCGAACGCCGCGACCATGAGCCGGGTGTAGCCGAAGACCGCCTGGGCCTGCGCCAGGCCGAGCCCCTCGGCCCCGCCGACGACCCGGTCGGTCTCGACCTCCACGTCCTGCAACGAGAGCGCAGCGGTGTTGCTCGCCCTGATGCCGTGCTTGTCCTCGGGCTTGCCGTGGGTGAAGCCGGGGGTGTCGCGATCGACGACGAACCAGGTCGGCCCGCCCGGTGTCATGGCGAGCACCGTGTAGAGGTCCGCGTACCCGCCGTTGGAGATCCACTGCTTGTTCCCGGTGATCCGGTACCCGACGACCGAGCCGTTCTCCTCGACCCGCTCGGCGACCGTCTTCATCGCGGCCAGGTCGCTGCCCGCCTCGGGCTCGGTGGCGCCGTAGGCCATCAGCAGGCCCTCCTCGGCGATGCGGGTGAGCCACCTCTTCTGCTGGTCCTCCGTGCCGCCGAACATGATCGGATCGCTGCCGAGGAAGGTGGCGAGCACGCCCGTCGCGACGCCGACGTCGACCGACGCCATCAGCTCACAGACCCGGTAGACGTCGAACGAGCCGCCGCCCATCCCGCCGTAGGCCTCGGGGATGAACAGCAGCGAGATGCCCAGCTGATCGCCGCACATGCCCCGGACGATGTCCTCGGGGAACTGGTCCGCCTCGTCGAGCTCGAGGAGCTTCTGGTCGGGGAGCTCGCCTTCTGCGAAGGCGGAGATGGCGTCCATCACCATCTCGAAGGTCTCGAGGTCGATGCCTGCGGTCATGTGTCGGACTCCGGTCTCGGTGATGGTTCTCGTTCGTCGCGAGGGTCGCGCATGGTCAGGTCGCTGAGAGCCTGTCGCGGATCCTTGCCCTCGTGGACCACCGCGCAGACCTGCTCGGTGATGGGCATCTCCACGCCCTGCCGACGGGCGAGCCGGCGGGTCGGCAGCGCGGTCTTGACTCCCTCGGCCACCTCGTGCATGCCGCCCAGCACCTCATCGGGCGGTTTCCCGGACCCGATCGCCTTGCCCACCCGGTAGTTGCGGGACTGGGTCCCGGTGCACGTGAGGACGAGGTCACCGGCGCCGGAGAGACCGGCGAAGGTCTGCGGGTCGCCGCCGAGGGCGACCCCCAGCCGGCTGATCTCGGCCAGGCCGCGGGTGATGATCGCGGCCCTGGCGTTGTCGCCGAGGCCGAGGCCGTCGACGATGCCTGAGGCGATCGCGATCACGTTCTTGAGCGCACCGCCCAACTCGACGCCGATGCGATCGTCGGAGGAGTACACGCGGAACGTCGGACGGGAGAAGACGTCGCGCACCCAGCGGGCGAGCTCCGGATCGGGACCGGCGGCGACGACAGCGGTCGGGAGCCCGGCTGCGACGTCGCGGGCGAAGGACGGTCCGGACAGGGCGACGATGCGCTCCGATCGCGCCCCGAGGTCGACGAGCACCCCCGACGGGGTGAGGAGGCTGTCGGCCTCGATGCCCTTCGAGACCGACACGATCGGCGGGAGCGACGCCAGGCCACCGCGCAGGCGGGAGAAGACGCCCCTGAGGTGCTGGGTCGGAACGGCGCTGACGACCAGGTCGACCCCGAGCAGCGCCTCGTCGAGGTCGGCGACGGCCCGCAGGGAGGGATGGAGCTCGACCTCGCTCAGGAACAGCGGGTTGCGATGATCGCGGTCGATCCCGACGACGACCTCGGGTTCACGCGCCCAGGCGTGCACGACGGCGCCGTGCCGCGCGAGGAGATCGGCGAGCGCGGTTCCCCACGACCCGGCACCGAGGACAGCGATGTGCATCTCGTCGCGCATCGAGCCACCTCTCGCTGTCGGGACCGGGACGACGTCCCTCCATTCCTGCAACGCATGGGTCCTTCGACCCAGGGTCCGAGGTCCCGAACGAGTCGGGCGAGGTGGCCAAGGTCCTCGGACGCGCCGGCCGCGACCCGGAGCGCCGGCCTGGCCGCCCCACCCGCCCGGAGTCCGACCGGTCGGGTCCGTTTGGAGCGCGCCACGCCGGGAAGGAACCGACCATGACGCATGCTCTCGTTGCCGTCGACGACTCCGACAGCTCCATGGACGCCGCCGTGTTCGCTCTGCGGCTGCTCGGTCAGGACACCCGCTTCACGGCGGTCACCGTGGCCCCACTGGCGACGACACCGCTCCACCACCACCCACCGGTCGGATCGACGTATCCGCTGTCTCCGTCCGAGCTCGTCGACACGGATCGACGGGCGATCCGCGAACGCGCCGAGCGCCTCGCACGCGAGGCCGGCCTCACCAAGGCCGACGCGGTCGGTGAGATCGGCAACCCGGTCGCCACCATCCAGCGGACCGCGGAGGAGCTCGATGTCGACGTGATCGTGGTCGGCACCGCCCAACGGTCGTGGTGGCAACGGCTGTTCGACCCGTCGGTGTCGGCCGGCGTCGTCGAGCACGCCGATCGTCCGGTGCTCGTCGTGCCCTCGACCTGACCTCGGCTGTCGCGCACGTCGCCACACGTTTGACATGAGCGTCCACGGGTAGGACTCATCCTGCGGCGCCCTCGCCGCCAGACGACCCAGGAACGAGCCATGACACGAGCAACCGACGAGACGACGGAGCGCACGCCCGTCGATCAGCGCATCCGGGCCCAGGAGCAGCTCACCGACGAGGGAGAGCGCGAGCTCACCGAGAGCTTCGATCGCAGCATCGAGGAGGGCGCCGCCCGCCTCAACCGGTCGACGGGCAACCTCGTCACGACGGGCCTCATGGCCGGCCTCGATGTCGGCTTCGGCGTCCTCGCGCTCCTCTTCGTGAAGCACGAGACGGGCTCGGAGCTGCTGGGTGGCCTCGCGTTCACCATCGGGTTCTTCGCCCTGCATCTGGGCCGCTCAGAGCTGTTCACCGAGAACTTCCTCGTGCCGGTCACCACCGTCATCACCGGGAAGGCCACCGTGAGGAGCCTGGGCCGCCTCTGGTCCGGCACGTACGTCACGAACCTGATCGGCGGCTTCGCCGTCGCTGCCATGCTCGTGGCGGCCTACCCCGATCTCGAACCGACGATCCTCGAGCTCGGCGAGGAGATCATCGACCGCGGCATCACGACGGAGTCGTTCATGCTCGCCGTGCTCGCCGGCGGCGCCATCACGCTGATGACGTGGATGGTCCGCAACGCCGAGACCGAGGGTGGTCAGCTGCTCGCCGTCGGCGCCTTCGGCTTCCTCCTGGGTGCGACGCACATGAACCACGTCGTCGTCATCTCGATCAAGATGTTCGCCGCCCTCCAGGTGGGCGGGGCCGACTTCGGGTACCTCAACTGGCTGGCGCTGTCGTCGTTCTCGGTGCTCGGCAACATGGTCGGAGGGCTCGGCCTCGTGACCGTCCTGCGGCTCGTGCAGATCGGGCGTCCCCACATCGAGCGACGGCGTCGCACCCCGCTCCGCCAGCGGCTGCGCCGGACCTGAGGATCCGGCGCCGATCCCGGCGTCACCGCCCTCAGCCGACGGCGTCGAGCAGCTCGTCGAGATGGACGGCGGCGCTGATGAGCGCGAGGTGGGTGAACGCCTGCGGGTAGTTGCCCAACTGCTCGCCGGTCGGGCCGATCATCTCGCTGTGCAGGCCGAGCGGCCCGGCGTAGGTGATGAGCTTGTCGAACGCCGTCCGGGCCGCCTCGAGGCGACCGGCCCGGGCGAGGGCCTCGACGTACCAGAACGAGCAGATGCCGAACGAGCCCTCCGGACCGTCCAGCCCGTCGTCCACCTCGTCCTGGTCGTACCGATCGACGAGGACGTCGTGGGCCAGGTGGCGGTCGATCGCGTCGAGCGTCGAGAGCCACTGCGGATCGTCCGGCGGGATGAACTTCACGAGGGGCATCAAGAGCACGGAAGCGTCGAGGACCGAGCCGCCGAGGGTCTGGGTGAACGCACCCAGCTCCTCGTTCCACGCCTCCTCCCGGATGCACGTGTGGATCTGGTCACGGACCCGACGCCACCGTTCGAGGTCGGCGGGCCGGCCGCGACGAGTCGCCATGCGGACGGCTCGCTCGAGCGCGACCCAGCACATCAGCAGCGACGACGTGTAGCGCTGGGCACCGCTCCGGGCCTCCCACATCCCGTCGTCCGGCTCGTGCCAGTGCTCACAGACGTGGTCGGCCAGCGTGCAGACGTCGTCCCAGGCCTGCAGCGACAACCCCTCACCGAGGCGGTCGGCGAGGTAGAGGGAGTCGATGATCTCGCCGTAGATGTCGAGCTGGACCTGCGACGATGCGGCGTTGCCCACCCTGACCGGCCCGGAGCCGGCGTACCCGGACCAGTGGTCCAGGACGCTCTCGTCGAGATCGGCATCGCCGTCGAGGTCGTAGAGCGGCCGGAGCGGCGGGCCGTCGAAGGTGGCGCAGCCGCGGATCCGTTCCTGCAACCACCCGGTGAAGGCGGCCGCCTCCGCCTCGAACCCGAGCTCGAGGAAGGCGTAGAGCGTGAAGGCGGCGTCGCGGACCCACACGAACCGGTAGTCCCAGTTGCGGCCGCCGCCGAGCGCCTCGGGGAGGCTCGTCGTGCCGGCGGCCAGGAGACCACCGCTCTCGCCGTGGGTGAGGAGCTTGAGCACGAGTGCCGAGCGATGGACGACCTCGCGCCATCGCCCGCGGTAGCTCGACCGGTCGATCCACGTGCGCCAGTGGTCGGCGGTCGCCTCGTAGCGCCCGTCGTCGAGCGCGACCGGGGTCGCGTCGGTGGCCCCGAGGCCGAAGACGACGCGATCGCCCTCCACCAGCTCGACGTCGGCCACGATGTCGTCGCCATCGACCTCGAGCTCGACGGACGCGGTGTGGAGGACGGTGTCGTCGCCGAGGCCGACGCGGACGCCGTGCTGGTCGTGGTCGAGCACCAGGGCCCGTCGGCCGTAGTCGGGGCGAGCGGCCAGGCGACTCCGGACCGGCACTCGCCCGGTGACGCCACGCAGCTCGCGGACGAGGCAGCGGTCGCCGTCGACGACCGACATGAAGTCGATGAGCTCGACGAGACCGTCATCGGTGTGGAACCGGGTGATCAACAGGTTCGTGTCGGGAAGGTAGAGCTGGCGCGGGCGGTGCTCGCACGTGGGCGCGACCGACCAGCCGCCGCCGCCGGGATCGAGCAGCCGTCCGAACAGGGCGGCGGAATCGAACCGTGGCCAGCACAGCCAGTCGATGTCACCGGCGGACGTCACGAGCGCGAGCGTCTCCATGTCGCCGATCACGCCGTGGTCGCCGATGGGTGGCTGGGCGTCGGCGGTGTCGGCCACCTCAGCCGGCTCGCAGGGCGTCGATGAGCTCGTCCTTGGTCATCGATGACCGCCCGTCGATGTCGAGCTCCTTGGCCCGGTCGTAGAGCTCGTCCTTCGTCCACTGCTCGTACGGTTCTGACTCGCCGCCACGCCGGGACGCGCCGTCGGCGTTGGTGATGCGAGCGGCCTTCTCCTTGGAGTAGCCCTGCTCGCGGAGCGCCTCGTACTGCTCGTCGTCCTCGATGCTCGGTCCGTGGTCCTGAGCCATGTCACGCCTCCTGATGTCGCGATGCTGCCTGCTCGATCTCGTGGTTCCGCTCGACGACGCGGTCGACGTGAGCGAGCTCTCCACCGACACCGGCTCGGCGATCGTCGAGCTCCTCGATGACCGGTCGTGGGCCGAAGACGACGACCACGTCGCCCGCCCCGACGACGGTCTCCTTGTCGATCTCCGAGACGAAGAGCCCGTCGCGCTCTATCCCCAGCACCACGACACCCTCGTCCTTGAGCCGGAGCTCGTCGAGCGAGCGCCCGCACATCCAGTCGCCGGTGTTGACGCCGAGCTCGACGACATCGTGGTGGCCGCCGATGCTCACCAGGGTCGACCGGTCCGGGCTCGACCCACCGTGGCCGACCTCGAGGATCCGGCGGGTGAGGGCGACGAGAGCGTTGTCGATGCGGGTGCTCCGGGCGACGGCCACGATGGCGAGGCCGCCGACGATCAGGAGGGCCGTTCGCTGGGCGGTGTCGCCGCCGTCAGCACCGTTGTAGGAGACCACGAGGCCGGCGACGACCGCCCCGACGCCCAGGTTCCCGATCAGCATCAACGTCGTGATGACACGGCGACGGACCGGGTGGTTGACCACGACCTCCGCCTCGGAGGTCGTGAAGCCGACGCCGGTGAACGCCGAGCGGGCGTGGAACCGTGCGTTGCGGGCCGAGAGCCCGGTCGCCATCAACCACGCCGACGCCGTCTTCGTCACGACCGTCGAGACGGCGAAGAGGGCGAGCAGGGTGATGATCGCTGACATCTGGCGGCTCCGTGCGTGTTGACGTGTACGTCGTGGTTCCCGACGGACCCGTCACCGAAACGTCGGCCTCTCGGGCCGGGCCAGATGTTTGAGGCTCACGTCGGCGGGAAGGACATCGGTGGACAGCGACAGCCGACGAAGTCCGAAGGAGTTGATGAACTTGCTGTTCCGATTCGATCCGTTCGAGGAGCTCGACCGCATGGCCAGCCGACACCGGCCGGCGCTGCTGTCGATGGACGCCACCCGAGGTGACGACGAGATCGTCGTGTACCTCGACGCCCCGGGCGTCGATCCTGACGACGTGGACGTCACGACCGAGGCCAACACCATCATCGTGTCCGCGACCCGCCGTTGGTACAGCGTCGACGACGAGGTGCTCGCGAGCGAGCGGAGCCAGGGCCAGTTCCGGCGCCAGATCCAGGTCGGCGAGAGCGTCGACCTGTCCGCGATGTCGGCGAAGCTGGAGCAGGGTGTGTTGACCCTCCGCCTGCCGATCCGCTCGGAGATGCGCTCACGCCGCGTGCCGATCGACGTCACGTCGACCGGGCGCGAGCTACAGCCCAGCAGCAGCTGAGCCCGAGATCCTGAGCTCGATGGGGCCGACCCGCACGGGTCGGCCCCATCGGCGCGTCAGACCGCAGGACCGTCCGACGGCAGCTCGAGCTGCGACCGCAACAACCGCAGGGTTCGGCGCAGGACTCGCGACACGTGCATCTGGCTGATGCCGGTCTCCGCCGCGATCTCGCTCTGGGTCAGCTCCTCCTCGAACCGCAGTCGCAGGATCGTCTGCTCGCGTTCGGGCAGATCGGCCACGAGCTCTCGGAGCGCCACGAGGTCGACCGTCGCGTCGAGGTCGGCGTCACGCTCGCCGAGCCGGTCGCCGAGGCGGTCGTCGCCGTCGGGGGTCGGGAGATCGAGCGATGTGGGCCGGTACGCCTCGCGCGCCTCCAAGGCGGCCAACAGGTCGTCGACGTCGACGTCGAGATCGGCGGCGACCTCGGACATCCGGGGCGTGCGACCCAGGGTCTGGGCCAGCTCGGCGCTGCGCTCCCGAGCCAGGTGCGAGAGGTCCTGATGGCTCCGGGAGACCCGGATCCGCCAGGTCTTGTCGCGGAAGTGGCGCTTCACCTCGCCGGCGATGGTCGGGCCGGCGAACGATGTGAACTTCACGCCGCGATCGGGATCGAAGCGCTCCACCGACTTCAACAACCCCACGAGGGCGACCTGTGTCAGATCGTCGACGCTCTCGCCCCGGTTCGCGTACCTGCGGGCGATCGCGATGGCCAGACCGTGATGACGTTCGACGAGCTAGTTGCGGAGCTTCCGGTCGCGATCGGTCCGGTACCGGCGGAAGAGCTCGTCGGTCTCAGCGTCCCGATCGGCCACCGAGTCGCCTTCGCTCGCTGCTCACCGCCGCTTCCTCATCCGGAACGACGCGGAGCCACCGCTGCTGCTGAAGGTCACCTCGTCGACGACCGCCCGCAGGATCTGGGACTGCAGGCTCGAGTCGGTCAGGTCGGGTTCGTCGAACTCACCCTCGATCTCGCAGCTACCGGACACGTCGACGATCTCGCCGCCCGCGACGAACGACAGCATGAGCGAGCCCGTCGGGGTCGAGCCCTCGATGACGGCGACGCAGGCCTCGTCGATGGCGATCTTGAGGTCGTCGATCTCGTCGACGTCGAAGCCGGCGTCGTCGGCCACGGCGGAGGCCACGAGCCGGGCGTAGCGGACCGAGTCCGTGCTGGCCTCCAGGGTCAGCTGGAGGGACACGGTCTCCGGGTCGTCGCTCACAGCTGGAACGCCTCGGTGAGCCCGGTGATCTCCAGCACCCGACGCACGGGCGCGGTCGGCTCGACCACCGCGAACGACCCGCCCTTCGCCGTCATCTGCTCGTGCAGCTCGATGAGCGCGCTGATGCCCGACGAGTCGATGAAGGTCAGCTCGGCGGCGTCGATCTCGAGGCGGCGGAGCTCGGCGCCGAGCTCCGGCTCGACCGCGGCGGCCAGGTCACCGCAGTTGTTCGCGTCCATCTCCCCGGCGATCGTGACCACGAGCACGTCGCCGCCACGCTGCGTCTCGATCTCCATCGGCGCTCTCCTCCCGGCGATCCCGAAGCACGAAGCTAGCGAAGCCGAACCGCCGTCCGGCGCCGTGCCTACGATCGCGGCGTGCCCCGCAGGCCGATCCACATCGCCATCCACGACGACTTCCCCGTCGTGATCGCGGGCCTCGAGCAGATGCTGCTCCCCCACGCTCGCGAGGTGCTCGTCGTCCAGCAGTCGATCGGCGCGCCGGCCGACCAGCCCGTCGACCTCGTCCTGCTCGACACCTTCGGCCAGCCGTTCGACTTCGTCGACCGGGTGCAGGCCATCCTGACCGACCGCAACGTCCGCCGCATCGCGGTGTACACGTGGGTGTTCGAACCACACCTCATCGAGGTCGCGCGCGGCGTCGGCGTCAGCGGCTACCTCTCGAAGACCACGCCGGCGGACCAGCTCGTCGCCGATCTGGTGCGCATCGCCGGAGGCGAGGGCGTGATCCACGACCCGCCGGTGGGGTCGCGGCGGCGGCACGACGACCGGACCGACTGGCCCGGCAGGGAGCTGGGGCTGACCGAACGGCAGGCCGAGGTCCTCGTGCTCGCCGCACGAGGCCTGACCACCGCCCAGATCGCGCTCCGCCTGCGGATCTCGGTCAACACGGTGAAGAGCCACCTCCGGCTCGCGTACGAGGCGACAGGCGTCCGGAGTCGGGCCGAGGCCGCCAACTTCGTCCGGGCCCACCTGCTGGACAGCGATCTTCCGACCATCCGGTCGCCCTGGCTGGGCTGGGTCGGCGACGCCGGCGAGCAGACGACCGCCTCATGACCGGTCTCGGGTTTCGGCCAGATCTCGATGGGTACGTTCCTTGACATGCCCCACCAGGATCGTCACGCTCCGGACCAGTGATGGCCGAACGACTCGAGCTCTCCCTGCCCGCCGATCTGTCGGCCCTCGCCCTGGCGCGCGAAGCGGTCCGGCGAGCGGTCAACGGCGTCGCGGCTGACACGAGCGCGGCCGAGCTCGTCGTCAGCGAGCTGGTCTCCAACGCCGTTCGGCACGGCGAGGCCCCGGTGAGGCTCCGAGTCGAGGGCGACGCACCCGCGGACGAGCTCACGATCACGGTCAGCGACGCCGGATCCGGCACGCCGGCCCTCCGCACGCCCGAACCCGGAGCAGCCGGGGGACGAGGCCTGCTCCTGGTCGAGGCCATGAGCCAGCGGTGGGGCGTGGATCGCACCGACGGTGGGATCAGCGTGTGGGCGATCGTCCCCACGGCCGCTGCCTGATCGGGTTGCCGGAGGATTGAGGCCGCCCCAGGCGGGGTACAGCGCCGTGGTGCGACGGTCCCCCCTGATCCCCGACGCCACCGAGAGCCGCCGCTCGTCGGTCGACGTCCCCGAGCTCGACGCGCAGCCGTACGCTGCCCGCACGCCATGAGCGCGGCGGGGCCACGACCGGTGCTCGTGACGGGCGCCACCGGGTTCATCGGCCTTGCCGTGTGCCGGCTCCTCAGCCAGCGCGACATCCCGGCGAGGGCGATGGTCCGGCGCCGTCACCGTGCCGCCCTCCTCGGTCCCCTCGACGTCGACCTCGTGCCGGCCGACCTCACCTCGCCGGCGAGCCTCGGCCGAGCCGTCGAGGGCTGCGGTGCCGTCGTCCACCTCGGTGGCCGCGCGACCTTCGAGCCGTACGAGCGCCTCCACGCCACGATCGTGCGGGGGACCGCGGCCCTCGTCGCAGCAGCCGAGCGTGCGGGCGTGGAGCGGATCGTGTTCGGTTCGTCGCTGTTCGTGCACGGCCCCGAGGACGGGCCGGTCGTCGACGACGCGAGCTCGACCACGCCCCTGCTCGACTACGGCCGGGCGAAGCTCGACGCCGAGGCAGCCGTTCACGGCGCATCGCTGCCCGACGGCGCCGTCTCGGTCCGGTTGCCCCACGTCTATGGTTGGAACGACCTGCTGTTCGGGATCCTGCGGTCGGGCTACCTCCCCTTCCCCGCCGACCTCGACACCAGGTCCCCCCACCTCCACGTCACCGACGCGGCACGCGTCCTCGTGGCGGCGGTGGAGGAGGGCGGCTCCGGCCCGGCCGTCGTGGCCGACGACGAGATGGTCACGTGGCGGACCTTCTTCGAGGTCGTCACCACCTACGAACCGACGTCGCGGATCATCCCCCTCCCCGGCGCACCGATCAGGGTGGCGCTGTCGTTGCTCGACCGGCTGCCGCTGCGCACGCCGACGATGCTCGCCGCCGACACGATCCGTGGATGGAACCTCGAGCTGTCCACCGGATCCGGCACCCTCGCCCGGTTCGGGCTCGAGCCGGCGTTCCCGTCGGTCGAGACCGGGATCCCCGACGTGCTCGACGGCGCGCTGCCGTGGCGCTGGCGCCATCCCGTCCTCGACCGGCGATGAGCGACATGCGGTGGACGGCGACCCGGCGCATCGACGCACCCGTCGATCGGGTGTGGAACTGCCTGGTCGAGACGGCCTTGTGGCCGCGATGGGGGCCGACCGTGCGGGACGTCGAGGGCCCTGACCGCATCGAGATCGGCTCGTCCGGGCGCGTCACGACCCCGTTCGGCCTGTCCCTGCCGTTCGAGGTCACGGACCTCGTCGAGGGACGGTCGTGGTCGTGGAAGGTGGCTGGGGTCCCGGCCACCGGCCATCGCGTCGAGGCAGGCCCCGACGACACGACGGTGGTGAGCTTCGACTGCCCGTGGTGGACGCCGTTCTAC
>JAAUYI010096971.1_pt1 | contig 11832 bp, 14 predicted proteins | sample 7278041 | NCBI WGS metagenome assembly JAAUYI01 (sample SAMN14350216, study PRJNA611818) | marine sediment metagenome | isolation source: surface marine sediment (0.6m) | place: French Polynesia: Moorea | collected 2018-08
GATGTATTTCGCAATCTGAAAAAGTGTTTCACGTTGTGCAGCACGTCTTTAGACTGCGGAACAACATCAGCTTAGAATCCCCCGCGCTTTAAGCCGGGGTGAGTAGTCAAAACTAGATATCACTAAAAATTTGCAATACTAAAAACATAGTTACGAAGTAGCGACGCGTTTAACTGACTGGTGAAGCGTCTTGTCAGGTATTTCAAATATTTCTTCTAGAGCAAACAGGAGTAATTCTTTTCTCGCACCTTTTTTGCAATATATGTTTATGCTTTCTGCAACATACTTTGCTAAGTTAACTGGAACTGCATTCCCAATCATTTGTTCTAGGTTTGTTTTAGTCCCATCAAACTTAAATGTTTTTGGAAAAGTTTGTATATAACTTCTCTCAATCGTAGTTAATGGACGTATTTCATTAAGGTTTACTCCTTTAGGATCGCATTTATTTATTTTGTATCCAGAAGGAATAGGACGATTTACTCCTCTTACTGTTGGGCTTGGTTCGTCTATTGAAAAAATTCCACGTCTGTTATAGTTTCTTGGGTGTCTGTAATAAAAATCAAGACCTAATGAATCACCAAGATAATCTCTAATGGTCATGGATTTATTAGATAGTCTACTACTAAATATTTCATTTAATTGATTGTGCTTGTCATCAAGATGACCAACTAGAAAAAATCTTGTTCTTGTTTGAGGTACCCCACAGTAAGAGGCATCTAATATGGCAGATGATAGGCCATATCCCTTGTCAATAAATTGAACAACAATATCTTTCAAAATATGACTTTTTTTGATTTGTTCTACATTTTCCATTACGAACCATTCTGGCTTTATAGAACAAACAATATTAGCAAAATGATAGGTAAGATCAGCTCGACCTAGGGATACATCACGCTTTCCTGCACTGGAGAAATCTTGACAAGGGGGACCTCCCATAATTAGGTCTGGAATATGGTTGCTGATTTCTTCTATAGCTTTATCTTCATTTGTTAAATCAAAGTCATAAATAGGGTGAGAAAAATTTTTCTTGTAAACGTTTATGGCTGGTTGCCAGTTATCATAAGCCGCAACTATATTAAAGCCAGCCTGTTCAAACCCTAAAGATAAGCCACCACAACCGGAGAAAAGATCGATGCACTTTATCATTGAAAAAGCTCCGGAGAATTATAAATAATGGCATCAAATCTGCGCTCTGGACTAAGTAAATTTTGCCCACCACCAAGAATAATATTTTTAATTTCAGATTTGGATATGATTGGAGTTTCAAGCCTGGGACATGACATATATTGATTAGTTATATTCCCGGCAGAAGCGAACGCTTTATCATTTTTGGTGTTGTAAGAAAGATTATCTATAATTTCTTTATGATTAAATTTATGAGTATGTGAAATATCCGCCAACATCTTAAATAACCATATTGCTGTTCTGGTTTGTCGCGTTATGTTGTTGGCATTGGAGTCAGAATTAGCAATTTGTGATATAAAATAACCAAATCCCGCGTTACTCCATACAAACACATCTAAGCATTGTTCTGCAAGTTTTGGAGATTTCCCTTGTGTTTTCCATATTGGTTGAAGTAAAAATGCACTTTGATTATTTTCAAGAGCTGTAGAGATTGATCTTATTGAGCTAATGATTATTTCTATATTAGGTAGTACTTGCTTTTCATCACTCCAGTCTGAGATTTGAATTTTAGGGATATAGCCGCTTAGTTTGGATTGTAAAGTTGAAGCGATACTACAAGCCAAATATACGATTGTGTCAGGACGGACTACGATTTCGCTACCATATTTACTATCTTTAAGATCGCAGGTTGTATTGTCTGGTAGTGCTGTTAATTTAACCTCTAGACCTGATAAACATTCACCTGTACTTTCCTTTTGTATAACTAAGTCTGTTCTTGGTAAAGAACCGATTACATATTTCTGATATGGGGTATGCTGTGCTTCAAAGGCAAAATATAAATCATTGCTATCTGTGGAAATAGTAAATACATCTTTTATAGATATAAATCCAGGACAAAATATACCTTTTTGAATTGACAAGTAATTAGCATCAATTTCTTTGGATGCAAGGTAACAGCATAATGAAGCTGGAAAGGAAGAGTTAAATTGATTCTTACCCCAGGCTTCTTTGTTGTTGAAATCCCTATTTGTCTTATTTAGACCAAACAGGCTTGGTTTCTTGTAGACAGGCATATAATTCTTTCTTTTTTGACTCTTTCATCACAGACCACACTTCTTGGTGAAATTTGCAAACAAAGTACAGTTTGATACCTGAATATTTATGATGTCGAAACTTTTCGTATATAACATGGGCAATAACTATCTACAATATGTCTCTTTTGGTATAAGTATCCCCTCCTGAATAGAAGTAAGGGCACGGCATCCACAATCTATAGGTATAGAGAATAACATTCCCCACGCCGTGCCCATGAAAAAGTCAACTGTCAACTGTCAACTGTCAACTGTCAACTATCAACTGAAATTATTCCCACTCAATAGTTCCAGGTGGCTTGGAAGTAATATCTAACGCCACCCGATTAACACCTTTCACTTCATTGACAATCCGATTAGACATCACCTCCAACACATCATAGGGAACCCGCGCCCAATCAGCAGTCATGCCATCTTCACTGGTAACAATGCGTAGAACCACCGGATGAGCATAGGTGCGCTGATCCCCCATGACTCCCACACTACGAATCGGTAATAAAACGGCGAATGCTTGCCAATAGTCGTGGTATAGTCCCCGTTGGTTAATTTCTTGACGGACAATCAAGTCAGCATCACGCAAAATATTCAACCTTTCGGCAGTAACTTCACCAATAATGCGGATGGCTAAACCAGGGCCAGGAAATGGATGGCGATTGACAATTTCTTCGGGTAAACCAATGGAACGTCCAACCTTGCGAACCTCATCCTTGAATAGTTTCCGCAGGGGTTCCACCAGTTTAAATCTTAAATCTTTGGGTAAACCACCTACATTGTGGTGACTCTTGATTTTCACGGCTACCCGTTCCCCAGTTTGAGGATCGACATTGGTATCCGCCGACTCGATCACATCTGGATACAATGTGCCCTGAGCCAAATAATCAAAGGGTCCAAATTCCTTAGATGCCTCCTCAAAGGTGTGGATAAATTCATGACCAATAATTCGCCGCTTCTCTTCTGGATCGGTTACTCCAGCTAAAGCATTAAGAAAGCGATCGCGAGCATTTACATACTCTACAGGAATATGGAACTGTTCTCGAAATAATTTTACCAATCGTTCTGGCTCATATTTCCGCATAAAGCCTTGGTCAATAAATACACAAGTTAATTGATCCCCAATGGCTTTATGTAGTAGAAAAGCTAAGGTGGAAGAATCTACTCCCCCAGAAAGTGCCAATAATACGCGTTTCTTACCTACCTTGGCGCGAATTTCCCGAATGGATTCTTCTACAAATGCAGCAGTTGTCCAAGTGGGTTCGCACTCGCAAATATGATAGACAAAGTTGCGAATTAATGGCAGACCACCAATAGAATGGACTACCTCTGGATGGAACTGCACGCCATATAGTTTTTTCTGATGCTCGGCAATGGCTGCACAGGGGGTATTATCTGTATGTGCCAGTAATTCAAAACCTTGTGGCATTTGTTTTACCGAGTCACCATGGCTCATCCACATGGTGGAACCATCATCCACATTGGTAAGTAAGTCCGTGGGATCGTCGATAAATAACGCTGCTTTACCATATTCACCACGCTCCGATCTGGCGACTTCCCCACCGAGTTGATTTACCATCAACTGCATACCGTAGCAAACCCCCAAAATGGGGATTCCTAAATGCCAAATTTCTGGGTCACACTGGGGAGCGCCATTGTCATACACCGAACTGGGACCGCCGGAAAGAATAATTCCTTTGGGATTTAGTTGACGAAGTTGTGCAGCTGTGGTGCGATAGGAAAGGACTTCAGAATAAACTTGAGTTTCTCGAATCCGACGGGCAATCAGTTCGGAATACTGAGAGCCGAAATCCAGAATTGCAATCATGGGGCGGTTGATTTGCCCTAAATATTGCTCTTCTTGGGGTGCTTGTTGGGTTGTTGGTAGAGTCACCGCTGTGTTCATGGTGGGGAGTAGTTTATGTGTGGTCAAATTTGGCTACGGTCAGCTAATACCAATTAACTGTGTAACGATTGAGTCAAATGATGGGTATGGAAAACCTACACAAACACAGATGCAATTATGTTTGCTCAATCGATATATTCACAGATGGTATTAAAAATAAAAACCTACCCTACAGTAGGAGGCTATAACTAATTGATTGATCGGGATTTTTTATGCTTATTCATATTAAGTTAACATAATTTTGCTGTTACGGAACAAGCATTTAGGCTTTTTACAAGAATTTGACGATCGCGGCCAAAAAGAATTGACCCACAGACGGGAACCCTTACCCCAGCGTCAATGTGGTTCTTCATATATTCGGTAACTCGTAAATCTATTTGTTGAGCGATCGCACTATAAACCCTTGCTACCCAATCGCTACCAGTATTTTTATCCAATTCTTTCAGATATTGTAAAGCTGCTTCTGCCGTGTTGCAGGCGAATACAGCTTGTGTGTGGGATGTACTCAAACCAGCGATCGCACATTGGGCGGTTAAAACTTCCCTCCTGCCATCGGCGAGGTGATGGTGGGTGTGGAAAATTCCCCCTGCTAATTTCATCAGTTTACCGTGGTAGCCAAACAAGAGGATTTCTTTCACACCCCTCAAAGCAGCCTCTACCAACATTGGACCAATCCAATTAGCAGTTTTGATTAATTGTTCGGGGTTGATCCCCATAGTTCGAGCCAAATCTAGACCATTTTCTCCCAAACAAAAGACTAAAGTATCATAATTTACTGCTTTTGTATGTAATTCTGACCGTAAGCTATCTAATTGTCCCGGCGCACTTAAAGGTTGGGAAATTCCCGTAGTTCCCAACAGAGAAAGACCATCTACCACCCCAAAAGCTGCATTGGAGGTACGGGTAGCTAATGAGCGCCCAGCAGGGAGAATAATTGTTACCGTAATTTTTTCATCGGTTGCTAACATCGGCTGTAAGTTCTCCCGCAACAGCCTTTGAGCATAGCTATAAATAGCCGCTTGATTTCCCCGTTCTACCTGCTTACCAATCCCCTCTCCCCCCAGTATGATTATATTCTCTTCCCCTGCGGACTCTGCTGACTCTGCTTCCCTGCTCCCCCACTCTCCCACTCCCCCACTCTCCCACTCCCCCACTCCCTCTTCTCCTTCTCTCCACTCTACCAATGCCCAAATCGGAGTATCTCTAGTCAGGTCAAGATTATCACCAGGGTCGCTGCGGGTAATTGCCAAAGCCATATTTTCACTTAGTCCTGCCACCTGCTCAATATGTATTTCTACTAATTGTGCAGGTGTAATTAAATTCACTAAAACTACAGATATTGGTTGACGATGGCGCAACCAATGTAGAGCCGCCATACTAGCAGCAGTAGCAAATACAGGGAGGGTATATCCAGAACGAGACATGAAATTTTGGATTTTGCTGTAACGGGGGAAGGGGGGTACTACCCGAGGAGCGAAACTGAGCGTTCCCAAGTAAGATAAGTGTATAAGAAATAATAAAATTTTTCGTACTCCGTAGCCTTCCCTGTTACGTTTTCCAAGTAACGTTCCCTGAAAATTCCCAAAAATTCCCGATAAAAAACAAGGAGTAATCTCATGATCGTTTTCTCAGACTTGTCCATTGATGTCTCGGATGTCTCGATGGTGTGGGGTGGTACTACCTCTTTTGACACTGGAGACTTAGACGACATAATACAAGACATAAAAAATCAAGACAAAGACATAAATTTTGAAGCTGACATAATGGACTATTATGAACCGAGTGATGTGATTTTGGAGGGTAATATTAGGACATTGTGGTTTGGGAATCCGAATTCGGGAAATGAAAGTGTTTCCAGAGAAGAATTGTTGAATGAATGGTTAGAGAAAGAGGCGAAATGGTTTGAGAGGTTAAGGAATTTCCAGGGAATTTCCATTGGCCAACCTGAAGCGTAGTTTACCACAGACTGTAAAGGTTTCCAAATGCAAAGCCTTTTTCCACATCCTGTAGCATTCAATTTGAGGTCGCGTTCTAGGCATTTGAGCGATTTCGATACCTGGCACTCGGGGGTCAACCGCTAGCCCTTACAGGGCGGCTACGCCAACGCGGAAGTCAAAAGTCACGCATTCAAAAGTCAAAAATTATCAGAAAAGCTGCATTGCTACTTTGGGGTCATAACAGTTAGCAAGTACAAACTTTTCAGCTACGAGGATGACTTCCGAATCAGCAACTTCCCAATCATCCCAAGGTAATTTCATTGGGAGCATCCCAAATGTTGAAAAATATATTTTGTCATTGCGTTAGCGAAGCTCCTCTGAAAGAGGCGCGTAATGTAATGGAGCGTTCGCGGAGCGTGTCCGTAAGGACTCAGCAATCGCCAAGTCTAGATACTGCGATTGCTTCATTTCGCTACGCTACATTCGCAATGACAACCTAAATTTTGGTAAATTTTAAAAATCGGGATGCTCCCATTTCATTTGAGGTGGGGATGATTTATTTTTGCTTTTACCCTTGAATACTTTTGGTAGCAGCTTGCTTCCCCAGTAGTAGCCTTTCTCTAGTTTTGGTTTTGGTTTGTACCTTTTACACTTGGGGTTTGAAAACACGCCCTAGCTATCCAGAGTCATCTTAAACCTAATTATGTTTTTATCCCGATTAAACTATATACGAAATAAAAAAATCAAAAAAATTTTTGGTCACAGTCTACTTAGTATGCAATGTTGTACAAGGAACGTTCCTAATTCCCAAAAACAAGGACTAGAATAAGATGATCAATATAACAGACTTACAGACTTTGTGGACAGTAACCGAGAATAAGTGGGTTGGTGGGGGTGATTCACCGTATGATTTTGTAGACGTGGATGTGATGTTGGACGGGGTGATTTTTGACGTGGATTTGGAAGCCCCTTTTTATTCTCCTAGCGATTTGGGATTGGTAATTACACCAACGGATGGGATGGTGGACTTCGGCGTCACATTTTGTCCCTCTGGCGACAACCGTGTTACACTCATCAATCCAGACGGATCCCCTGTAGAAATAGTAGGAGGACTAGGAACACTCATGTTTGCTGTGGATTAAAGCATTTTTCCACATCCTGTAGCATTCAAATTTAGTTGCTGCTCTAGCGAGTGCCCCTTGGGCGGCTCCTCCTGAGCATAGAGGTTTGGGAGTGGCTAGAGCCAACTCTGTGTTGATCGAGAGGGCTGAAAATCCTCGACATCTGTATTCAAGTGCGATCGCTATTGTAGGATGCGTTCCCTAAAACAACCTCTTAGACATGGGGTCAATCCAAAATCTAAAATTGGATGACGTAAAATCCTTGTTAATGCGAAAGTCCTGAAATTGTACTGCTAAGGAAAAAATAAAATTATTCAAAGCTACTATTATTTAACTCCTTCAACAAGAGCAATATCTCTTTTCAACAGATCATTTATCATATCATTGAGATTGACTCCTTTTGCCTCTGCCCGTTCAGTAAAGTAATCCAACACATCTTCATCTAGATAAATTGGAACATTGAATTTTGTATTCTGTCGATAAAACTTACCCCGTTCTGCATTGGAAAAGTCGTATTCAGATTTCATAAATTCTCCCCTTCATATTGCTTAATTTCTCCCTTGCTTGCTTTTCTGGCTGAAATAATCCGAATATCAGTCATACCATTCTCATATTCATCAAAAGTATGCACGATGACTAAATACTGACCCTTGGGTGTTAATCCCAATGTAACCCAACGCTCATCTTCAAGGCTGTGTTCTTCATCAAATAACGTCAAAGCCATCGGATCTTTGAAAACTTGAGTTGCCTCCCGGAAAGTCACTCCATGCTTTTTTTGATTAGTGCGATCCTTATTTGGATCCCACTGAAAATTAAATTCCATCTGCTCTTGCTGAGTCTAAAATCTAATAATCTCAAATCGATTAGACTCCTACTTCTGTTAACAGAGCTTGCATATCTTCCCAGGTAATTGCTTGCTGAATATATTGGGGTGCTTCTGGATTGTAAGGGCTGGCGATGCGATCGATACTAATAATTTTGGCATTATCAGGTATTACAGGTACATCGGGATCGAATGCTGTAGGGCGCATTAAGGAACTGGAAAAGCCTTTAAATATGGTAACTTGGTCTGACTCACCAGCTATATTTACAGTTACTAGCAACACTTCTTGGGGACGTTTGCTAGTGTATGCCTCTAATCGCTTACCAATAGAGTTATTCATTGTACTTATTCATTAAGGGGAATCACAGAAATAAATTATCCAACTTCTAGATTTAATACAACTTCTGTCCCCTTCTCCTCCTTGTCTTCTCCTGCTCCCTCTGCTCTCATCATATAGCAGACCGTCCCTTCTTACCTAATTTGAATAGTACAAAGTAACTTAGGTACAGTACATAAACTACCAAACCAACAATGCCAATAGTACCTAAAAATGAGGGATTATCTACATTGGGATGAAAGTATTCCTTAAACATCAATGGTGCTTCCAACCACACACTACAAGATGCTGTTTTTATACTACCTGCCGAAAACGCACAACCTAAAAAAGGTAAAAATGCGATCGCGCTCAAAAGGCAGTAAGCAGTAACCGCCCAACGCCAGGAGGCAAAAATTAACTTTAACAAGCCATTGGGATAGTATTCAATTTCATCATTTAAATCGATCCAGAACCACAATCCAATGGGGATCAATATCCGAACCATCCAACTAGACAAAAAACTGACACCAAAGCCGCCAATCATCAAATAAACGGTGATGAGCAACAAACTTGACACTCGCCAGTAAATAATTAACAGTCGTTGTATAGCTTCGGCTTTTTGTACAAATGCCCACAGCAGCAGAAATAAAGGAACAACCACTAGAAACAAAAATGCTAACCGATAATCCATCCAGACTAATGGGCGAAACCAAACTTCATTGTTCATATCTTTGTCAAATCGGTATAAATCAAGTCCAGAAATTTTAACGCACAATCAACTGCCAACGATTACTTTAACTGAAAAATTGCAAACTTCAGACCCCCAACTTTTTGAACAAGTCGGGGGTCTAGTGGGATATAGCAAAAAAACAAGCAACTCACAAAATCTTCTCTTTTATCTAACAATCACTACCAAATACAGCTAAGTATATTTAGGGATACATCTTGAGCATTCGGCTAAAAGGTAGTTACCTCCGGCAGCACAAGCAATATGTTGGCATATTACTTATGCTGTTTATAACCTACTGAAATCAGAATTGAGCCATCAGCCTGGATTTTGCAAGCCTAAAAGCAGGTATCAAATCAAATTTTGCTATACAACTATTTCATGTTGGAGGCTAGGAGTTGCCAGATATTCAAAGATTGCAAGATTTAGGTTGGTTGTTTTGTGGAAACGAAATGCAAAAATTAGCCTATAGCTACTTTAGTCGTCATAAACTCGACATTCCGCAGCTTCTGGATTTTCATCACAGTACTGTTCTAGGGAATTTTTCGGTTTTGTCTGCTTTTGGTGGGAAGCTTCTGCTTGTAATTCTTCCACCGCATCCCAAGCAGCAGCGCACTCAGCAGAGTTACTACCAGATACGTCACATACTTCACGGGCTTCTTGTAGTTCTTGTTGGATTTTTTCTTGGATATCAGACATAGTTTTGAGTGTTGTTAAGTGTTGTTATGACTAGTATAGAAAAAGTTCGAGAAATGGTGTTTTTTTCTAGTGTCACTAACTATTGTAGCTATGAAGCTGTACAGTTAGTACCGTTACCCAATGCTATACAACCAATACAGCAAATAGTGGTGTTACTACTATAGTCATGTTGATTTTTTAAGATTTTGTATTCTCAACCTGCTGATGAACATGCAATTATACAATATCTGTAAACGGATATATTAGGGAAGGAGACCCTTTCCATCCTGGCTTGACCAAACAGTAATCGGTATCAACTCCCTAGCCCTTGAGCGGGCGACTGCGCCAACGGGAGAGGGAACAGGCAACAGGCAACAGGCAACAGTGAAGGTTTTCGCCTAGATCAAATGCCCAAATTCCATTTGTGGAGGTGGAAAAAATTTTCCCCTACTCAAAACCCTCGATTTATCGATGGCGAAACTGATAACTGATAACTGAAATGACTCTGGTACTAAAGGATGGGTAAATTTCTCCCCAAAAGAACCAGAAGCAAAAATTAGCCCCAACGTAAACAAGAGCGTACAACTCATGGAAGAGCAGATGCATTGGGCAAATGCCCTATCAACCCGTCCCTCCTTGGAAGCTGCTGTTGCAGATGTAGTGGAAAAAGCTACATCTTCCTTGGCAACAACTGCGGATTTAGGACTTGTTTTTATTTCCTCTGCTTTTATGAGTGAATATTCTCGGTTGCTGCCTTTACTAGCCGAAAAATTGTCTGTACCAGTATTAATTGGTTGTAGTGGGGGGGGTATTATTGGAACTGCTAAAGATGGTCTGGCTCAAGAATTAGAAGCAGAACCAGCCCTTAGTTTGACTTTGGCGCGTTTACCTGGGGTAAATATTCAACCTTTTCATGTGATTGATCGCGATTTGCCAGATTTAGATGGACCTCCGGATGCTTGGGTAAATTTAATTGGCGCACCTTCATCACCAGCACCCCAATTTATTTTGTTATCTAGCTACGTATCGTCTGGAATCAATGATTTACTGCAAGGCTTGGATTTTGCTTATCCGGGTTCTGTAACTGTGGGAGGACAAGCTAGCGGTGGTATGGGTGGTAGGATTGCTCTATTTTATAATAATCGCTTGTATGGAGAAGGGACTGTTGGTATTGCTCTGAGTGGCAATATTGTTTTGGAAACTATTGTGGCACAGGGATGTAGACCCATTGGTCAGCCTTACCAAGTTACGAAAGGCGATCGCAATATTATTTTGGAGTTGGATGATCAAGTACCATTGGTTGCATTAAAGGATCTGATTTCCGATCTCAGTGAAGAGGAACGAATCCTAGCCCAAAATTCCCTGTTTGTGGGTTTGGCAATGGATGAATTTAAACCAGATTTACACCAGGGAGATTTTCTCATTCGCCAAATCATTGGTGTAGACCCCCGTGCAGGAGCGATCGCAATTGGCGATCGGGTGCGCCCCGGACAAAGGCTACAATTCCACCTCCGAGATGCTGCAACTTCTGCTAGTGATTTGGAATTACTGCTACAAAAGCACCAAATCCAGCAAGTCAGCCATAGTTCTGCCGTTGGTGCTTTGATGTTCTCCTGTTTGGGAAGGGGAGAAGGTTTGTATGGCGAACCTAATTTTGACTCCGATTTATTTCAACGCTACTTCCATAACATTCCTTTAGGGGGTTTCTTCTGCGGTGGTGAAATTGGTCCGGTTGGTGGTAATACCTTTCTCCACGGTTATACATCTGTATTCGCTATTTGCCGAGCCGCAGAGGAGATAGGGAGATAGGGAGATAGGGAGATGGGGAGTATGGGGATTTTACTAAATAGACCATCGCAGTACTCAACATATCCAAATCGATTAATGTGGTAGATGATGTAATGTTTGTGGAGAATTGGCAGCATGGATGACATACTACTACAGCGCATCACCCATAATCCTAATATCTGTCATGGCAAACCCTGTATTCGAGGACTTCGTTATCCAGTTGAATTTATCCTTGAACTGCTCAGTTCTGGGATGAAGACAGAAGAAATCTTGTCAGATTATGATGACTTAGAGCATGAAGATATTCTGGCGGTTTTGTTATTTGCTGC
>JAAUYI010175615.1_pt1 | contig 11825 bp, 7 predicted proteins | sample 7278041 | NCBI WGS metagenome assembly JAAUYI01 (sample SAMN14350216, study PRJNA611818) | marine sediment metagenome | isolation source: surface marine sediment (0.6m) | place: French Polynesia: Moorea | collected 2018-08
CCCTCCACGGCCGGGAGCAGCTCCTGTGGCGGCTGACCACCCACCGCGACGCCGAGATGCGCCGGGCGATCCGGCCGACGGTCAGCCGGCTGACCTCTGACGCCGACTTCGGCCAGCGCTTCCTGCAGATGCTGATCGCCAGCCTGCTGCGCCGTCGCCTCGCCGAGGGCGTTCCGGGCCATGTCGTCGCCGTGCTGCGCGAAGACTTCGCGGCGTTCCTCAGCGACGTGCCTGAAGACGTCATGTGGCGGCTGCTCAGCAGCAAGTCGACCGCCGCCCAGGAGCTCGGCGGCATTCTGCTGCCGGAGCGCGTCGACGCCAGCACGGTCGGGATCGAGCGGCTGGTGGAGCTGGCGTCAGCCGACGTGCTGTCGATCCGGGAGGCCTCCTGGCGGCTGCTCGAGCGGGCGGTGCCCAGGCTCAAGTCCTACATGGGGACCGCGACTGGAGTCCTCGACGCCGACTGGGAAGATTCCCGAGTCTTCGCCTTCAAGCTCTTCGAAGAGCACTTCGAAGCCGGGGACTGGAGCCCCGCGGTGCTGGTCGCCATCTGCGACAGCGTGCGCCCCGACGTCCAGCGCTTCGGCCGCGGCCTGATCACCCGCCACTTCGACGAAGCCGAGGGCGACGAGTACCTCAAGAAGCTCGCCGAGCATCCGGCCAGCGACGTCCAGCTCTTCGCCACCAATTTTCTCGACCGCTTCGCCGATTCGGCCGAGGAGCTCGCCCAGCTCGAGCCCTACTTCGTGCGCACCCTCTCCGGGATCAACCGCGGGCGCGCCGCCAAGCAGCGGATCCATGCCTTCCTTCACGGCCAGGCGGCGAAGAGTGAAGAGGCGGCCCAGGTGGTCGCTCGCATCCTCGGGCGCCTGTCGGCGACGCAATCGATCGAAGGCCGGGCAGCGGCGGTCGAGACCCTGGCGCTGATCGACCGTACCTGGCCCGGCATCGAGACCCCGTTACAGGTCCGGCCGCCGGAGCTCAGACAGTCGGGGGACGCGGCGTGAGATTCGAATACGCCTACGCCGGCTCGACGGCGGTCGCCAGTCGCCCGGGTTCGACCGAGATGTCGTTCGTGCCCGACGCCAAGCGCGATCCGACCTACTTTCGCGGCAAGCTCCGGCGCGGCATCGAGTTTCGTGAAGCGATCAGCGCGCTCCACGACGTGGTGATCTCGGACCTGCGCTTCCGGCCCAAGGACCGCGAAGAATACAAAGCCTGGCGTGAGCAGCAGGAACAGCACGAGCTGGCCGAGATCCTCGCCCAGGCCGAGGGGGTGCGCGCTCAGGCCCAGGAGCTGAGCGAAGAGATCAACCGTCTGGACACCGAGATCAGCTCGCGCATGGCGCCCTTCTACAAAGCCCAGCGCCGCTACTTCAACTACCTCTACAAGCGCGACTACGACGCCTGGTTCGTGCTCGATCCGGTGATCACCGTGCACCCGGATCAGATCTTCTTCGAATGCTTCAGCCAGGACGAGTCGACCTACGGCCGGATGGCGGCGAGCTACGACGAGTTCGAGGACGTCGGCGAGTTCGCCTGCGGCACCACCAACATCGACTACTCGGCGGCGCTCTACGACGAGTTCCAGAAGATCCGCACCTACAAAGCCACCCGCTTCGAGGTCGACCCCAGCGGCTTCGAGGTGACCACCGAGGGCGAGGACGTCTACCGCGAAGTCAAGATCGACCTGCCCGACTCCTGGGTCCGCGGCTTCCTCCAGGTGTCCTCGGCGATGACCCTGCCGGCGCACAGCTTCGAGCTGCACCCGATGGATCTCCACAACTTCTGCTTCTTGCTGCGGCGCAACAAAGAGCTTCACGGCCCGCGCTCGATGCGTTACCTGCTGCGTCCGGGGGAGCCGGTGACGGTGATCTTCGAACCCTGGAATACCGAGGTCCGCTGCCCGCGCTCGCTCTACCGGGGCGACGAAGAAGTCGAGATCCGGGTCTGGGGCCGTCGACGCCTGCACGTTCTCGAGCGTCTGATCCCGGTGGCGAAGAAATTCACCGTCCACCTCCTGGGTAAAGGCATGCCGTCGTTCTACGTCGCCGATCTAGGCCCGATCAACTTCACCCTCGGGCTGTCCGGCTGGACCGCCAACGACTGGTCGACGGCGGGCAACTTCGACTTGATGGCGCCGCGCGCGGAGGTCGACAGCTTCACCCAGAAACGGGTATTCGAAGGGCTCAAGGAGAGCTGGTTCGAGGAGCCTGAGGCCCTGGCCCGGCGTCTCGAGCTCGACCGGGCCACCGTCCTCGGCGCGCTCTCGGCCTGGAGTCAGGCCGGCCGGGCGATCTACGATCTCGAGCGTGGCGTCTACCGCGCCCGGGAGCTTTCCCGCGAGCCTCTGCCGATGGACAAGCTGCGCTTCGCCAACCCGCGCGAAGAGTCCGCCACCGCCCTGGTGGAGCACCGCAAAGTCGACCTCGAGACCCATCGCATCGATCCGTCCGGCAACCTGAACCTCACCGGAACGGTTCGCGCCGACGGCCGGCGTCACCAGGTGTCGCTGCGAATCGACGGCGACGAGCGGCTGCGCCGGGCGGAATGTTCATGCCACTGGCATTTCAGCAACAAGCTCACCAAAGGGCCGTGCGAGCACATCCTGGCACTCAGGATGCAATCGTCACGACCGAGATGAATCAAGTCTTAAGGAGAGACTGACGACCGAAAAGGAATAACCAACATTGCCTATGCGCCGTGGCCCTGGCCGACTTAGCCTTGCAACCCGGGCGGCGGATCGCCGTTCATGCCACACGACTGAGCATGCATCACTGGCTGGCTCGTAACTGTGCGGGGCATTGCCCCCTACGGGCGATTGCGGTGTGGGTTCGCGTGAATCCAGCTCACCCGTAGGGGGCAGCCCCGCGTCGAGTTGAGCCATCCAGTCCATAGCCTGTTCGAAGGTTCAGCCGGGGCCACGCGCATAGCATTTCTCTCCACCTCTCATATGTCCAACCAACCCACCACCCGCCAGGAGCTCTACGACCGCATTCGTTCCTCGTCCAAGGACGAGGTCATTCTCGAGGAGATGATTCGCCTCGGATTCTGGCCCGCCGACGGCGCCGGGCCCGGGGACCTGGCGACCGAGATGCGGCGTCGGAGCGAGCTGCGCCGAGAGCTGAGGTCCCTGCGCACCGAGCAGGCGCGACTGCGCGACGAGGAGAAAGTCCTCAAAGAGCTGCGCAAGCAGCGCTTTGCCGAAGCCCGGGAGAAGCGCAAAGAGACCAAGGCCCGGCGTCTCGCCGAGCGCGAGGCCCGCGCCAAAGCCTGGCAGGCGAAACAAGAGCGCGAGATCGGCTACCTCGGGCCCGAGGTCTCAGGCGGCCTCGGGCATACCGAGTGCGACCGCGAGAAACTGGCGAGCTACGGCTTGCCAGTATTCGCCGACGCCGCCGCGATCGCCAGGGGGATGGGCATCACCGTCGGCCAGCTGCGCTTCCTCGCCTTCACCCGCAAGACCTCCAAGATCACCCACTACACGCGCTTCCGCATCCCCAAGCGCACGGGAGGCGAGCGCCTGATCTCAGCCCCCATGCCGCGGCTGAAGGCCGCCCAGCACTGGATCCTCGAGCACCTGCTGTCCAAGGTGCCGGTGCACGACGCGGCCCACGGCTTCTTGCCCGGGCGCTCGATCGTCACCAACGCCCGCCCCCACGTCCGCAAAGCGGTGGTGATCAACCTCGATCTCGAAGACTTCTTTCCCACCATCACCTACCGGCGGGTTTACGGCCAGTTCAAGGCCTTGGGTTACTCGCCCCACGCCGCCACCATCCTGGCGCTGATCTGCACCGAGCCCGAGATCGACACCGTCGAGCTCGACGGCCGTACCTGGCACGTCGCCCGCGGCGAGCGTCACCTGCCCCAGGGGGCGCCCACCAGCCCGGCGCTCACCAACATCCTCTGCCGTCGACTCGACCGCAAGCTCACCACCCTCGCCGAGCGCGCAGGCTTCGTCTACACCCGGTACGCCGACGATCTGAGCTTCTCCTCGGACAACGCGGAAAGCGAGACCGTCGGTAAACTGATGCGCCGGGTGCGCTACCTGATCCAGCGCGAGGGCTTTACCGTCCACCCCGACAAGACCCGGGTCCTGCGTCGCGCCGGCCGCCAGGAGGTCACCGGCATCGTGGTCAACGACCGATTGGGGATCGAGCGCGCGACCCTCAGGCGCTTTCGCGCCGTCCTCCACCAGGTCGAAAAAGACGGCCCGGAGGGCAAGACCTGGGGACCCGGCGGCAACGTCCTGGGATCGATCCTCGGCTTCGCCAACTTCGTCAACATGGTCGATCCCGAAAAAGGCGCCGCCCTCAGAGAGCGGGCCAAGGCCCTCTGCGAACGACACGGCTACACTCCTCCCAAGCCGCCGCGGCGCCCCATCGCTGAGCGCGAAGCCCCGCGCCAGCCCGACGGGCCGGAAGCACCGGACGGAACGGAAGCCGGGGGCGACGGCGAGGGTAAGGGCGAAGACTGGTGGAAGCTCTGGTAAGCCGCCGCTGATGGCACAGCTGGACGACGGCGATTCGGTCGAGGTCCCGGGCGGCGGCGAGAGCGTCTATACGCTCAAGAATAGCGGCGGCGTCTTCTCCTGTACCTGCCCCGGCTGGCGCTTCCAGCGCCTGCCGCTCGAGCGGCGTACCTGCAAACATCTGCGCGGCTACCTCGGCGACGAGGCCGAGAACCAGCGAACGGGCTCGGCGACGAACAGCGCGACGACGTCGGCCCGGCGTCCAGCGACGGCAGCCAGCGCCACCACCACCTCCGTGGACGGTCAGGCACCCAAGCTGCTCCTCGCCCACCGCTACCAGAACGACATCGACATCAGCGGCTGGTGGATGAGTGAGAAGCTCGACGGCGTGCGCGCCTTCTGGGACGGCGAGAAACTGATCTCCCGCCTCGGCAACCTCTACCTCGCCCCCGACTGGTTCACAGCCCGCTTCCCGGCCATGCCGCTCGACGGCGAGCTCTTCTGCGGCGTCGGCGCCTTCCAGCGCACCGTCAGCATCGTCCGCCGTCAGGACCGCAGCGACGACTGGCGCGAGGTCCGCTACCTGGTCTTCGACGCCCCGACCGCCGGCGGCGGTTTCGAGCAGCGCCAGGCCACCCTCGAGCAGGTCCTCGAGGGCTGCGCCTCGCCCCACATCGCTTACCACCCCCAAACCGTCTGCGACGGCGTCGAGCACCTCGAGGGCGAGCTCGAGCGAGTCGAGGCCGAGGGCGCGGAGGGCCTGATGCTCCGCCAACCCGGCTCGCCTTACCAGGTCGGTCGTTCCTGGACCCTGCTCAAAGTCAAGAGCTTCTTCGACGCCGAAGGCAAAGTCGTCGCCCACCTGCCCGGCACCGGCAAACACCAGGGGCGCCTCGGCGCCCTGATGCTCGAGCTACCGGGTGGCCTACGCTTCAAAGTCGGCACCGGCCTCAGCGACCAGGAGCGCGAGTCGCCACCGCCGATCGGCGCCATCGTCACCTTCCGCTACCAGGAGCTGACCAACGCCGGCGTCCCGCGTTTCCCGTCCTACATCGGCGAGCGTCACGACATCGCCTGGGACGAGCTAGTCGCCGAGCCGCGGCGAGCGTCACCGACCGCCGACCGGCCGGAGCGGCAGCGCACTCTCTCGGTACCGGCCGTCGGGCCTCCGCCAGCCATCGTCGCTCCGAAACCCGTCGCTCGGGCCGAACCGCCGCCCGATCTCGAGACCAGCGGCAACGTCTACCTCGAGTTCCTCAAGGGCCGCACCGTGCGTTTCTGGGAGATCGAGTGGGATGGCAAGATCGTCTACATCGAATACGGCCGCGTCGATCGCGAGCCCAAGACTCAGAGCAAGACCTTTCCCGACTCGCAGGCCGCCGCCCGTTTCGCCGAACGCCAGATCCGGGCCAAGCGCGAGAAGGGCTACGTCGACGAGATGTGAATCGAGCTGCGATCCTCGCGAACTTGTCCGCTTAGGAACACCGACCGCCAGAGCTCAGTAGGCCGCAAGTCACTGATTATCAGAAGTAGTGGGCGCCAGCAGCCACTCGAATCTGCTACAGTTGCCACACGAGAGCCACTCGACGAGGCTCTTGTGCCGTCGGTCGAGCCGATCGATATGATCCACTTGCTTCTCAACTCAAGAAGAGAGCACCATGGCTGAGAATCTCACCAGGCGAGAGAAACTGGTTAAGCTGGCCGCCGATCTCAATGCGGTACCAGAATACTATCTGGTGATCTTCAAGAAGGTAGGAGAAGGTCTGGAATACCGGCAGACCTTGTCGCCTGGCGAGACCTTCAAGCGCAAGCTCCTAGAGTCGCACGACTCCTTCGTCGCCTACAAGGTCCCGTGTGATCAGAATCTGCGGCATCGCTTCAGTAAGAAACTACTGACCGTTGATTCGCGCGGTTTTACTTTGCACGTGACGCTGCTGTACGGCGTTAGCGATCCTCAGACAGTGGTCAACAAGATCGAACGCGATCCGTTACGGCGTGTTCAGGAGGAAATCCTCCGGATCTTGGGCAGCCGAGCGGTTCGTCTCGATTGGTCGGTGATCAAAAAAGGGGCCCGCCATCTAGAATGGTCGCTTTGGCACGAGAGCCCGACGACAACGAACAACGCACTACAAGATATTCAGGCTTTTGCCCACGAACAGGGAATTGGAGTCGTCAACATCGGAATTGCTCGTTCACTACCGGAAGACGCTCTCTCGGAGCGGCAGCGAGAGCATGACGCCGAAGCCGAGTACAACACAGAGAGTGTCGAGCATGCTCTCAAGGAAAGCGAGCTCAGGACGTTCGCGACTGCTCGTGATGCCCTCGCAAATCGAGCCGCTTCATCGGCCGAGACGTTTGGGGACATGAAACGCGCTCTCCATGACTGGAAGGCTTTACAAGGCTCGGGCTTACAAAGCTCAGCCATGCCTCTTGAAGGCTTGCCTCAACTAGTCGACCAATTCCCGCTGCCTGGCGGCGGCGGTCTTCCACAGTTGTTGTCATCGGCACTGGATCATCTGCTGGCCATTGAACCCATAAGCCGCCGCCGTCTCTTCTCGTCGTTCTTTCATTTGCTGGGCGAGCTACTCGCTGAAGATGAGAACGAAGAGCGCGTGGCTGAGTATCGGGATGAGCTCGAGCGAAATTTCAAGACGACACTCCGCCAGCTCAATCGTGATCAGTTCGCCTTCCTACGAAGTCTACTCGATGTCGATCATCTCCGTAATGACCTGAGAGACTCTTTCCAGCACAACGACTGGGTAGCAGAACCGATGGCCGTCTATGAGCTGACTGACGAAGTCCGGCCCGAGTCAGACAAGAGTCGAAAGTCTGAGGATCCTTACCTGCAACCGCCAGTCGCAGATCGACGCGAGGAACTGTTGGCCGTCAATGGCGAGATCAACCGAGTCTATGACCAGATCCGTGACGTCGTGGAAGAGCATGCCGATCCGTCGAGCCGTCTGGAAGCGGTACGTCCTTTACAGGCCAAGCTTGAGGAGCTAGAGGAGATCGAAGCGGATCTCTTGGAAGCTCAGTTCAAGGTGGAGTTACGCTTTGATCCCGAGCGCGCTCGAAAGACAGAGGACAGGATGCACAAGCTTCTCAACGAAAAATGAACCAACGCCGACAGCTTATTCTCCCTCCGGTCACACAACCCTGGGGCCAAAGAATAAGGCGCAGCCACAAACAGAGGCGGATAGCTGCGGTAGACGCGTGGCGCTCATACAGGTCCTGCCTACGCTGGGAATTCGCCTTCTCCTGCGCGTTCTGCCTCTGCCATGAAGCAGACCTCGCGACCGCTGGCGTCGAAGGCTGGGGACTCACGGCTATTGAACACTTCATTCCCAAAAGCAGAGATTCTAAACAGAAAAACAGTCTGAAAAATCTATTCTATATTTGTGGAAGGTGCAATCTCGCTCGAGGCATAGCTCCCAACAAAGACGCTTCTGGAGCGGTGCTGCTGAATCCCTGCGAAGTCTCATGGGGAGAGAGCTTTATCGTCACTAAGGGACGCTTGGAACTGCGGGACTCCAACGATGTTGATGCCCGTTATACACAAGACACCTATCGCCTCAACGAGGCCTCGAAGGTACGGATCCGTCGGTTGCGGCAGCGAGTTATTGAGAGCAGAAAGGCTTTTCTCGAGAGGTACCGCGGAAAGAAGGATGAACTCTTCAAGCGCGCTATCGAAAGTGGCGATCCCGAACTTGTTAGCATGGCGAGGGACATTCGTGCTCTTCAGCAAGATGCGACCCTAGATCTCCTGAGATTCCGAGCGATTCCTCACGACAGAAATCGCCCATGCCGCTGCCAAAGCAACCCTTCTCTGCCCGACTTCTTGAGAGTTCAAGCGTTCGATCTGCAAGATTTGACTCATGATGTCGAAAGACCTTCTTGAGAAGCAGCGGCGTGGATCGCGAGCCCAAGACCCAGACCAGGACCTTCCCCCCCGAACCGCAGGCCGCCGCCCGCTTCGCCAAGCGACAGATCCGGGCCAAGCGCGAGAAGGGTTACGTCGACGAGATGTAGGTCGTCACTCACTCAAGACTGACGCATTCGAGCGAGAGCGGGCTGGGAGCGCCGGCATCCTGCCGGCTCCGCCGATCGCTATCTGTTCAGCAGCTCACTCCGACCACGCGGAGGTATCGCCCGATTCGAAACCATCCGAGAAGATATGCGCGAAGGTGACCGCCCAAAGCCCCTCGCCGTGAATGCCGTCGTCGCCCAGGACCCGGCGTCGAGCTTCCCGGACCCGACACGATGTCTTTCACCAGAAATGGTCCAGGCCTCGGTGCCGTCCGTCATCCAGAGCTCGTTGCCATGGATGCCGTCGTTGGCGCGGAAAAACACCCGACTGTCGGCCGGACTGAAATGGGTTGGGTGCGATGATCCTTCCTCTCGGATGTCTTTGAGCTGGTGCGTGCCGGCTGGCGTACCGTCACTGATCCATGGCTCGCCGCCGTCGAAGTAAAGCCGCCCCTGGCTGATCACCGGAGTGCCGAGGCTGGCACGTCATGTCGAAGATTTCTCTCAGAAGTCCAGTCCGCGATCCACCATGACTCAACAGCCGGCGGATGCTATGCTCACGGCCAGAGTTCTCGTGGTCGCTGATCGGCGACCAACCGCGGGACATCAACGGCTCGTGAATGATCTCGAATCGCGCGCTTCAGGCGCGACGCTTCAGGCGAGGGAATCGTGGATTGAGAAATCGACAGGACACGGAGTCGGACGCTCCCCGAAAGCGTCCCCGTGAATCTCAGGGGCACCGGTCCTCCCGTCCCCTGCTCGCCTGGGGAATCGACGCCCATCGAGCCGCTGGGAGTAACCTTGGCGAAGGAAGGTCGGGCGCCTTGAAGCCTGCTGCTATTGGCGCTTCGAGGTCGTCGACGAATCCTTCGCTCGAGAAAGGAGCTTGAAATGCCAGAAGGGAAAAGTACCGCCAGGACTGAGTCAGCCCAGCCATCAAAGCCGGCACCGGATCCAGCAGGCAAGGGCAAACAAGCGAAGAAGGCAACGGAGCCGGTGCAGCTTCTGCAGAAGATCGTTCGCGACTTTGTGGCCTCCAACGCAAAGTTTGCGGAGCGAGGTAGGAACAGCCCGCTCTTTCCAGCGATCGCCGACGCCACTTTCGACGGCATCAACGCTGCCGCGTCGGCAATGGCGGAAAGGGCGCTCCGACAGATCGAAGACGCCCCTCCGACGTTGGCGGAAGAGTGGGCTCGACAGACGGAAGCCCTGGCGGTGCCGGAGATGCTGAGAACGGCGGATCAGCTCATCGCTCAGATTCCGATCGACAGAATCTACCTGAATTTGAACGAGCCTCAGCCGACCCTGCTCGATTGCATCAAAGACCTTCTGAAATGCATCGTGAAGGCGCTGCCGTTTCTGCCGCCGCTGGTGACCGAGATCTTCTGCTGCCTCTACGAGGCGGCGTGCTGCTTCGCTCGCCTTTGAAGGAGTCTCTATCCGGCCCTTGCCTGACGCCGACACCGGACGCTCGGGCGCCTCGCCGGCCTGGAATAGCCCGTTCCAGGCGGCGGCCCGCAAAGTGACCTCGGTGGTCTGACCTGACCGAGGTGGATCGCACCGGCGCGGTCACCGATTGCCAGAATCCAGCCCCAGTCGCCACTCCTGGCGCCATCAGGCTGTAAGCGATCAGGAATCGGGGTGACGCGGGACTCCGTCCACCCCGATCTCAAGAGCGAGCAACGCGCACAGCCTCGCCTCGGTCCGTGACAGGTACCACCCGTCCGCTTGCACCGTTTGGCCCTGGTGGAAGTCTCGGACGAGTCGATCGCGGAAAGCCCGCCGCGCCACCGCTGCTGTTGCGCCCAGCGGAAGGTCGGTGAGAACCTTTTCGGCGAGCGCGACAGCATCGGCTTCAGAGGGGGCTGAAGCCAAGTAAGCTCGGCCCGCAGCGATCGGGTCGGGAACAGCGACCATCCGCACCAACTCGCGGACCAGGATCTCGGCCTCGGAGGGCCCGCCGAAGAGCCGGAGCGCCCAGCGGGCCACCACCGTCATACCGGTAACACCGAGAAGTCCCGCCACGATCCGCCGGCGGGTATGGCTCAAACCGGACCTCCCAGCTTCGTCTTCAGGCGGTCCGCCAACCGCAAAGCGAGGGCGATCAGGGTGAGGGTGGGATTGGCGTACCCCGAAGTGCAGAACACCGAGCTGCCGGCGACATGGAGATTCTCGACGCCGTGCACCCGGCAATCGCGATCGACGACCCCGCGCTTGGGGTCAGCCTGCATCCGCGTCGAGCCCATGTGGTGGAAACCTGGTGAGTACGAATCCTCCAGCCGAATTCCGGGTTCCAGGCGGGCACGGCCAAGACCGAAGCGGCCCAGCTCTTCGCCCAGCAGCTCCACGGCACGGCGGGCGGTCCGGAAGTCGTCCTCGGTCAATCGCCAGGCGAGGTGGGCGCGGCGCTTGCCGAATCGGTCGACGGTGTCAGCCAGGGTGATCCGGCTCTCGGGGTTCGGTATCTGCTCGGGCCGGATATCGATACGGCGGAAGAAGAGCTCGGATGAGCCTTCTGCCCAGTCCGCGATCCGTGGGACGGGTCCAGCGTTCTCCTCGGGCTCGAGGAAACGCTCGATCGCCTTCCAGGCGCGGCCCGAGAGGAGCTGCTCGCGGGTGTCCTCCACCTGTGGGACCAGGTCGAAGCCGAACCAGCAGTTGGACATCGCGCTCGCGGCCTGCTCCGCGTCCGAAACCCGGTAGCACTGAAACAACGCAGGGTTTTCTCCGCGATGCGAATCGGTCAGCGGGCCGTCAGCGCGGTGGGTACAGACGCTGGCCACCGGGAAAACCGGGTGATCCATGAAGTATCGGCCCACCTGGTCATGGTCGTTGCCGACCCCCCGCCGGTGGATATTGTCGGAAACTAGCAACAGACGGGCATTCTCGATGCCTCCGAGGGCGAGCACGAAGTGTTTGGCGCGAACTTCGAAGCGCTTGCCGGCGGAGCTGGCGACCTCCAGATGATCGACACTGCGCCCGTTGCCGGCGAGCGCCACTTCCACCACGTTGGCGTGGAGATGCAAGTCGATGTCGGGCGACTCCACGAGCACGGCGCGGTACTCGATCCCAAAGCGCAGCGGTTTGACGTGGAACGACACCGTGCGGATACGCGATGTCTCGTCCGCTACCAGCGGCGCGCTAGGATCCAGCTCGGTCTCGATCCGGCCGACCGAAAGCGCCCGCCGGTAGTAGGGATCGAGCGTTGCCCTCGAGATCGGCCAGCCGCTGTGCGGCACCCAATCACGAGCTTCGAAATCTATCTCGTCGAGCGGTCGACACGTACCGAGCCAGTGGTTGGTGGTGCCGCCGAAATAGCGCAGACGCG
>JAAUYI010054975.1_pt1 | contig 11822 bp, 9 predicted proteins | sample 7278041 | NCBI WGS metagenome assembly JAAUYI01 (sample SAMN14350216, study PRJNA611818) | marine sediment metagenome | isolation source: surface marine sediment (0.6m) | place: French Polynesia: Moorea | collected 2018-08
AATGGGGATTGTGATGCGGATACGTTAGATTGGTCTAGGCTGCGTTACCATCATACGGCTGCTGTCAGGGTGGCTTTGTTGGAAAAGTTGGCTCCGGTGACGGCGAATAAGATGCTGTCGGCGTTGCGACGGGTGTTATTAGAGGCTTATCGCTTGGGGTTGATGGCTGCTGATGATTATCAAAAAGCAGTGGATTTTCCCAATATTCAAGCCGAACCTGAGTTAAGGGGGCGATCTCTTGATTCAGAGGAAATTAAGGCGTTGTTGGGGACTTGTGGAGAGGAGAGTGCGATGGATATTCGGGATGCAGCCATTATGGTGATGTTACGAGGGACGGGAATACGTCGCTCTGAGTTGGTGAAACTGGAATTAAGGGATTTTGAGTCGAGTACGGGGGAGGTGTTGGTGCGTAAGGGTAAACGGGGGAAGAGTCGACGGGTTTATTTACCATTCGATACGATTTCGTATATTCAGCGATGGTTAGGGGTGCGAGGGGAAGAGGAGGGATGTTTGTTTTGTCGTATCCATCGGGGGGGTCATTTAAAGTTAGGCCAGATGCACTCGGATACGGTTTGGCGGATTATACAGAAACGGGCAAAAATGGCAGGGATTGAGTCGTTTTCCCCTCATGATTTCAGGCGGACGTTTTGTAGTGATTTATTGGATGCAGGGGTGGATATTGTCACGGTGCAGAAGTTGGTGGGGCATAGTTCTCCGGTAACGACGGCTAAGTATGATAGGAGGGGTGAGGAGACTAAAAGAAGGGCGGTGCAAGTATTGTCGATTTAGGGGTTTAACTATCATCTGTGACAAAAAGCGACAGAAACCTATGGACTGCGCTCCGCTACGTCCGAGGTTTCTGTCGCTTAAGATATTGGGAATCAGTCTCCTGTCACGGTTACTACTCAAACGCCGTCTTCTGGAATGGGGGCTGCTTTGTTAGGGAATGTCCGATAGTAAGAATAATTAGCCATTTGGAGTAATTCTTTGTCTCCTCGACTGTCACCATAAGAATAAATGTGATATAAGCTTAAATCTCCTCTTAACTCTTTTAGCCGTCGAACTTTTTCTGCCCCATAGCAATTTTTTCCTAAAATACGTCCTGTTAAATAGCCATTTTCAACTTCCAGTTGAGTACCAATTACCTGCTGAATGCCCATAGTCTTGGCCCAAGGGACTAAATATGCTTCCAGCGAAGCACTAATTAGGATCGTTTGATGTCCTTGTTGTTGATGCCAACGTAAACATTGTACTGCTTCAGAACGGAGCAATTTAGAGATTTCTTTGAGGGCGAAGTCTTGAGAAACTTGGTGTAGTTTTTCTGATGTCAAACCAGCTAAAAAATGGGTAAGAAGCTCATTTTTGGCCTGCCAATTCGGAATCAATTTGAGAGCATATCCTGCTAGGAGCGGACTTATTAAGATTAGTCCCCACCAAAACTGCCATCTACCTACAAGCCTTCTAAGAAATGGTAGCAACGTATCCCGCCTAGTTAATGTACCATCAAAATCGAATATGGCCACGACACGGGATTTAACTGATTCTACACGATTTTCCATAACTTCTTTTTAGGTGAAAATTATTTGTTTCATAATGTTAATGTTTAATGTTAACGTTGATAATAAATTTTAGATTTTTGTGTTTTTGTAAGATTTTAAACCTAATATGAAAATCCCTAGATTTAATTGGCAAGAGTGCTGGTCTTTTCTTTCTGATAAGATTCGTCAAAATAGGCAAGATATTTTAATTGTCCTTATTCTTGCAGTGGCTGCTGGCTTCGCATCCTACTCACTAGCCCAGTTAATTAGCCCAGATAGTCTCAAAAGAGGTGGGACAATATGGTTCGAGGCTGATATCCCTCGGGTGTTTTCTAACATGACTGACCGTTTCAGTAATCATTATAGAGTTAAAGTACATCCACTATTTTCCTTAATTGGATATTTCCCAGTTTATCTGCTTAGGAAGTTTTTTGATTTTGAACTAATTGTCGCTGTCAAAACCGTCATTGCTATTGTTGCATCTCTGTGGCTGGGAACTCTATTTATTGTACTGAGACTGATTGGTTGTTGTCGATGGGATGCAATGCTGTTTAGTCTCTTGGGAGCAATTAGTGCTGCTTCTGTTTTTTGGTTTACTGTTCCAGAAACCTACCCCTTCGGCTCCCTAAGCATACTACTAGCTCTTGGCTTTGCTATGTTGACGGAATATTACCAAATTTCCTCGTTGTGGTACATTCTTGTTAGTACTTTAACTTTGAGTTTCACAACGACGAATTGGATGGTAGGGATTCTCGCAACAGCAGTCAACCATCGCCCAAAACAATCTTTACAGATTACTGTCAATGCCTTTGCTCTCGTCACCGTTCTGTGGGGGGTACAAAAGTATTTGTTTCCCAGTGCTGTATTTTTTCTAGGGGACAAAGAAGAAAAAAAATATCTCTATGTCTTCAAGTCTGCTAGTGATTACTCACGAGTCATTCAGTCATTTTTCTCCCACACACTGGTAATGCCGGAAATTGGGCTACAGGAACTTTCCAAAGGACTATACTATCAATCAATGTTGACCCAAGCTTCATCTCCAGGTTCAGGAAGTTTTTGGGGAGCTTGTGCCGTTGGTTTGTGGATAGCACTATTAGGATTAGGCTTATGGGGATTTTTTTCCAGCAAGAAGCACACAAAATTTCGGATTGTTTTAGGGTTTTCGCTCTTGGGACAGCTTGCGCTTCATCTCGTTTACGGAAACGAAACCTTTCTTTATTCCTTACATTTTCTCCCTTTATTGATAATATTAGCAGCTTTTAGTGTACTAACTTCGACCCGTCTGATCGCCTTAATATTAGCAGGAATACTTGTCATATGTACAGGGATAAACAACGGCTTGCTTTTTCATCAAATCCTCCAGTATTTTTCCCATTAACAAGATAACTCTGTTCCGTCATTCCTCAGAAAGACTAATCAATTCTAGATTCTAGAACTCATATACAAAGGGTGATCGTTACTGTATTCGAGGGACTTGTAAGACTGCCAGATACTGTAGGCTCCGGCCAAAAAGCAGGTTAATCACTGGCGGATACAGTCGCATTGAACTTCGTTCCTCTACAATGGTTAGTCCATGTCGACGATTTAGATTAACCCACTGCTCGGGAGTGTTATAGCGGTACAGACAAGGAACTCCATAGGGGGCATTAGCAGCCCAGTCAATAAATGAAACTCGCAACCAGGAAAACAGCCCTTTAAGTTGATGATCTTTGATAATAACTAGTCGTCGGGAGATCCGAATGCATTCACTGAGAAGCCTGTCGGGATCTGATTCGTGATGCAATACGTCAGCGAGGATCACTAAGTCGTAGGAGTTATCAGGGTGAGGTATTGTTATACCCTTGTAGGCTAAGACCTTGATTGGCTCTCCGCCGCGCTTGACGCGCTCGACCCCTTCCAAAGATACATCAGGCGGGCATAATGGAGACTCTAAAATTGCTTGACCAAGTGCGCCGGAGCCACAACCAACATCGAGAACATGGTCTCCTTCACGTATGTGGGGCGTGATGCAACAGACTAATTCACGCAGCCTCGAAGCGTACACTGGAGTATGCAGGGCTACCATTAGCTTCTCTAATAAGGCTTGGATACTCTTTATCTTTCTTGTAGACATTGTGTTAACTCTCATTAGTTTAGTTTGTATAGACGGCGTTTGAGTAGCAAGTGCGCTAAAAACACCGTTAAGTTACTTGCGATCGCTGTACCAGCTAAACCTATCTGAAATGACTTGCCTGAAACCCTCGATTTACTGTTCTCATTGACTGTACCAAATAGACTAAGGTTTAACTGATACACTCAACTTGGAGCCAAAAGTTAGGGTCTAAAATCCTTGCCTTGAAAGAGTTTCAGCCTTAGCGTGGTTTTTGTCACAGATGCTACTCAAACGCCTAGACTCTGAAGAAAATATCTCTCTTCTGTCAAAGTGGAAAACCCCTTGTAACTTCTGACTCCTAGAACCTTTACCTAGACTGCGATCGCTAATTTCTTTTCTATTAAGAAATCCAATTTGAGGTCAAATCGCTGAAATTACACTGTCATCAGATGTTTAGCGATCGCAGTCTCCGAAAGTGACAGAAGAGAGATATCTATTCGATGATACTTTGATGTTCAAGTAAGAGAATAACAAAGACTGTGAGAACCCAACCCAGAATAGTCCCCTGGATTGGTAAATCTGTTAACAAGATTGCTTCTGGTCGCTCAGTGCTTACTCCTTGTTTGCTTCTAGAGAGATTTTTCTCCTTTGGGTCGCTAAGTAACTGATAGCGGAGAATGCCATATAAAACAAAGGGCAATGTCAACATCATCCAGGGAGTTGTGGCTCCCTGAACTTGAGGACCAGAACTCCAAATCGCATAGCTGATCACAGCACTATTAGTAAACACACTTTCCATGCGAGTGAGTAGTGACAGGGAGTAGTGTTTGAGGACGGTGCGGGTATGCCTGCCTCGAATTTCTAACAAACGTAGTTCTGCTTTGCGCTTTTCCACACCTAGAAATAGAGCCAACATGGCAATAGTTAACAAAAACCAGGAAGAAAGGAAAATTCCAATTGCTACGGCACCTGCCCAAGCCCGTAGAATAAACCCTGTAGCAATAGCAAAAATGTCCAGAATAGCAATGTGCTTCAACTTCAAATTGTAGGCGATTTGCAAGATGGCGTAGCAAATCAGAGTTGCTCCCAAGAGAGGTGAATGCAGCCAGCCCAGAATCAGGGCATTGCTCAACAGAATTGCTGCCATTGCCAAGGCTAGCGGGATACTAACTAAACCAGCAGCGATAGGACGTTTGCACTTTACTGGATGTCGGCGGTCAGATTGGACATCTGCAATATCATTGAGCAAATAAAAGGAGCTAGAAGTACAGCAGAACAAGACAAATGCCAGCAAGCTACCCAGAAAAGACTGCCAATTAATGCTAAAAGCAAACAATGGCGCAGCAAAAACTACCAAGTTTTTTGTCCACTGGCGAGGTCTCAGAGCAGCTAGGTAAGCTAATTCTTTTCTTAATTCAGCCATTAACTTAGTTAAAGAGAGATTTCGGCTACCATCATATAGATAGTGTTTTAAGAAAACTTTACATCATATCCACCTCCATCTCCTGGCCAACTCAGTTATATTTGTGATCTACTGAAACTTTGTAGGGAAGTTTATAGGGGAGGTTGTTAGTTGATATATTACTCCGTTTATTATAGAAGATAATAAACGGAGTATTCCTAATCTGTTTAAATGCCTAAGTCTCTAACCACTTCAGAAAATAATATTCTGCGTCCCGAAGATTTTGATCCCCCACTGAAACGTAAAGAACCAAGTGTTCCTTACTATTGGAGTGTTGATGAAATCGCTAGGGAAGTGGGGGTGTCATCGCGCAGAATTCAATACGAAATTAAGGGAAATCCTAGACTAAAAGACAAAAGCCCAAGACTTAAGGCTTATAGAATTGGGCCAATATTTTTGGTTCCTGATGCTGATGCGCTTGAATTCATCTGGAAATATCGACAGCGAAAGAAAAAATCTTAATAATTCGTTATAAATGATTATTCTTGATCACGAATAAAGACTGATATCATATAGCAATACACAACAAAACCCCGCTCGACATTCCACCGAAAAGCAGGGTTCGTTGCGTATTTGCAAAAATACAATAAGACTTATGATTAATCCTACCTCATTTCGGTGGGAACAGACAAGTATTTTATACAATTCTGCTGTCTGGAAATCCTCTGCATCCCCTAAGTATCATCGAATCCCTAACCCTCTCTGGCTCTCACTTAAAAAGGAGGGGGAAGCGTGATCAATAACACCTCAATCCGTCAGGAATTCATCACATCGTCAGGAATCGCGCCTGACCTGTACGATTTTGCCGTCAAAATCGTTCCTGACCTCGAAATTGACTCGATCACCAAAGAAGTGACGGGAACACCCTTGTATGACCTCCTGGGCTGGCCTTACACCCGATTTGGTCATCAAGCCAAACCCAACCTACTTGGGGCGGCCTTCTACTCGGAAAATGGCAAGCTGTTTCAAACCAAAGTTTATGGTCAAGCCGATACAGGGAACAAAACAGGAAAATATTACGCCCCCAGAGGCATAGGGGACGTTCCTTACCTGCCCCCTGTGCCAGCCTTAACGTGGTTGGCTATGTGTATCGAACATCAGCAACCGTTACCAGAGAGGTTAATCCAATGGCTAAAGGGTTTAGTCGTGACCAACACAACACTCCTGAACAGCTTATTCGGCTATTGCTTAAGCATTGGAAAGAACAAGGCCAAGGACAAGGACACTTCCTCTTCAAACGAAAACGCAAAAAACATCTGGCTACAGTTGTTGACTGGTTCAATCACAAATACCCCTTCCTCATCGCCGACTATCATCCAGGGGACCGAACCTCTTGCGGATTCTGCGCTATCAGAATTCTCGAAAGAACTAAGAGAGCAGAACATTGTCATTAACGGGTATTGGGACTGGTTCCAAACCACCACCATCCCCTTAACCCTCACAGAAGGGGTCAAGAAGACCCTTTCTAGCCTCTCCATAGAGATTCCTACCATTTCCCTGTTTGGCTGCCAATGTGGGGCAAAAACTAAGGACTCAGAGGGGAATATTATTCCTCTAACCCTTATCCCTGAATTAATCCCCCTAGTCAAAGGACGACGAGTTAACATCGGCTTTGACCGTGATATCAACCCCAAAGCCAAACAAGCCGTCACCAAAGGCATCAGAAGACTAGCCATAGCCATATCCAAAGCCGGTGGCCAGCCTCATATTGTTCTTTGGGATGCCAAATTAGGCAAAGGACTCGATGACCTCATCGTTAACCAAGGGGCTGACTATGCTAAAACCATCATCAACAGTGCCGTCTCCTTCGCCCAATGGGACAATAAAAATCTCACCAGTATTTCCCATTTAGTTGACAAAAACGTTAACCAACGTTATTTAGATATAGAAATTCCTGAAAATGCCCAATTAATCGGCATAAAATCCGCTAAGAAAACAGGAAAGACCCAATTACTGTCTAAAATCGCTGGTCTGGCAGAGGAGGGCGTTCCCATCCTAGTGCCATTACACCGACAACAATTGGCTAAAGAACTGGGAAGACGGTTAGGGATAGAATACCGCACCGAATTAACCAAAGCAGGACGGCAACTGGGGTATAGTCTCTGTGTGGACTCCCTCCACCCCCATGCCAATCCCCCCTTTAAGCCCAATAATTGGTCAGGAGCCATATTAATGCTCGATGAAGCTGACCAAGTTATTTGGCACGCTTTAAATTCCCCTACCTGTAAATTCAATCGTGTACCCATCCTCGAAAGCTTTAAAGAGTTGGTGCAGAATGTTATTGAAGGAGGGGGGAAAATCTTTCTCTCTGATGCGGATTTATCCCCCTTAGCCATCGAGTACATGGAGAAATTAATCGGCCATCCGGTCAAGCGGTGGATCGTGGAGAATCACTACAACCCCAACCAAGGGAAACGAATCCTTTATAATTTCGACTCCCCTGAAATGCTGCTCAAAGAAATCTTTGAAGCCATTGAGCGAGGGGAAAAAATTATTATTCACACCGCAGCCCAAAGAGCCAGGAGTCAATGGTCAACCATTAACATTGAAATCCTCATCAAACAAGTCTTTAAGCATCTTAACCTCAAGATTTTAAGAATAGATGGGGAATCGTCAACAGAACTGTCACACCCTGCCGATGGGGTTATGGGGAATCTGAATGCGGTTCTCCCCCTCTATGACATTGTGATCACCTCTCCTGTATTAGAAACAGGGGTGAGTATCGATGTGAAGCACTTTGATGGGGTCTACTGTTTTGCCGGGGGTGTGCAAACCGTCGAAGCTGTCTGTCAAACCATCGAACGAGTTAGAGATGATATCCCTCGTTATTTGTATGTTAAAAAAACCTCATCAACTCGGATTGGTAATGGAGCGACAGATCCGCGAGGGTTATTAAAGAGTCAAAAGAAAGTATTTAAAACAAATATGAATTTGTTGGCTGAAAGTGATACTTTAGCTGCCTTAGACGGGGAACACCCTGAACACCTTTCCACTTGGGTTAAAAAGTGTTGTTTAGTTAATTTAGGTTATCGTCATTATCGAGAGTTTATCCTCAGAAAATTGGCAGAAGAGGGGTATGAGATCATTAATTATACGCCCGATTCGCTTGAGGAGGAGAGGTCAGATAAGGAGGAAATTCAAGGGATGATTAAGGCTAATCAAGAGGAAAATTATAACCAGGAAAATAAGAGTATCTCTGCCAAAAAGAACCCTAGTGATGCCGAATTAAATGAATTAAAAGAGAAGAAAAAGAAAAGCAAAGAAGACCGACATCGCCAGCGTAAAGGGGAATTATGCCGTCGTTATGGTACGGAAGAGATTAGCCCTGAAATGGTCAAAAAAGATGATGAGGGGTGGTTTGGTAAGTTGACTTTACACTACTATCTAACAACGGGTAAACCGTTTCTCAAAGAAAGGGATAAAAAGAAGGTTGAGCAGTTAACTAAAAATAGTCCAGGCAAAGGGTTTACCCCTGATGTGAATAAGTCATTGCTTTCTGCTCAGATTATGGCTATGGAACGTATTAACATCAAGCAATTTTTTGACCCTGATAAAGTGTTTACTCACGATAATTTAAGGGAATGGTTTGAGCTTATTTGTCAGCCAGTAAATAAGCAGCAAATTAAAGAGTATTTGAATATGAGCATTAATCCTGAAAGGGATACCCCTGTGGGTGTGGCTCAAAGGTTGTTGGAGTCACTGCTTGGCATTAAGTTAACTTGTATTGGACAACGACGGGTCAATGGTAAACGAATTAGGGAGTATAAGATGATGAGTTTAAACCCTGATGACCGCATGAGTATTTTTGCTCGGTGGTTTGAAAGGGATAGGGTAGGGTGTCACACACCTCCTATAAATACTATTGAACAGGAGGTGTGTGCCTAAGTTTTTACTTTTTTTCTTCAAGATAAATGTTAACGGTAATAGGGAAATCCATTAAGTCAAGCCGAGATTGAATAGCTTTCTTGACCTTTTTAGGATAACCTTCCCCTTCATTATCTAAAAGAAAAAAAGCTGTTTCTTTACCCATAAAAAAATCTGAATGTACCGAATTTTTAATATCTTCTACAGTTTGATTGATTAATTCTATTTCACCCTGAGTAAAGGATTCCTCAAAGCTTTTTGAAGAATTTTTACTGGCTGCGAATTTTTTTTGCTTTCGTTTTGAAGCTTTTCCCATTAACCTAAGATGTCTTTTTTAGTCTATTAAATTTTAACATTTTCACTTGTTAGACAAAATTAGTAAGCGTGTTGCTCACGGTGGTTATCAGTTCTATTTGCCATAAGTCGCTACGATTTAATTAGGAGATCCTTTGAGGGAAAAATGTCTAAGATAATAAGTTTCGAGGAGATGCAGCGTTGTTATGATGGGGAATGGCTGCTAATCGCCCCAAAAGAAGTCGATGAAGACTTACAAGTTATCAAGGGAGAGGTGTTAGCCCATTCTCCTATTCAAGAGGATATCTATCAAGCTTTAGAATCAGTGGAAGAACAGCCTTTAGCCATTGAATATGTAGGGAAAGTTCCTGAAGATTTAGCCTTTATTCTATGAGTGCCAAAAAAATCTATCGTTTACAACGTCATGGGGACTTACTTTGGCTCAGAATAGTGGTGGGTCGTAAGGGGGAAAATCCGTTATTTTTGAGGTTATTGGTGGATACAGGGTCTAGTTATACCGTTTTACCTGCTCGTATTCTCAAAAGAATAGGCTGTAATTTAGACGCTCCCATCAAAACAACGACCATTGTGGCCGCAGGAGGAGCAATCAGGGTTCCCATTGTGGCTGTTCCTTGGTTAAATTGTTTGGGAATAGAAAAAGAGAATTTTCCTGTTGTCGCTTTGAATTTGCCAGGAACAGCCTTGGTTAATGGGTTATTGGGGATGGATTTTCTCAAAGAGTCCCAAGCTATCATCGATGTTGTTAAAGCAGAAATTTTAGTCACAAGAAATAACTAGAAATTGGGCAGATGGGAAAAAATGAATTGGTCTGCATGGGGAAAATAACATTTTGGAACTACAAACTTAACTCATTATCTCGACTCCGTTGTTGAGATTTTTTCACTGACTTCTGCTTAACTTGATTTAATCGCTCGGAGATTTCTGGCTCAATTAGAGCAATCAACTCTCTATCTTTTTCATTAAGATTACCTTGAATCCGTCCATCTTTTTTCTGGAGAATTAAACCCCGTCTATTAGCAGAATATAATTCTATTGTCTCATAATCAGTAGAGGCTTTAATTAGATAAGGTGGTTGCTTAAATTGTCGCCAACCTTGTCGGGGTGGGATATTTAGGAACTGCATTAATGTAGTTAGGGATGCAATAGCCTTGACGTTATTCAAGTCCGCTAACCGTTGCTGCTTAGAGGGGGTTGGTAAAAGTTTCTTTTCAGGACGGGGCTTATTCTGAGAGGGTTTAACTCTCTGTTTAGGAGTAAAAGAAGATGACGGTTTTTTCTGAATCGCTGGCTTCTTAACTGCTTTCTTTTGTATGGTTGGCTTCGGTTTTTTATCCCCTCTAAGACGTTCTGCTAATTCCTGTAATCGTTGTTGATTTTGGTCAGAAAGTTGGTTAGATTTAGCTAGATACTCATTCAGTTGCTTGAGGGATTCATTAAGATTCCTATCAGCTTCCTCTGAAATAGTTTTCGGTTCACTTACCGATTGGTAAACCTGATTACTGGAGTTGATAACTTCAGCATCGGTGACAGATTCAGACTCAGGAACCTCTGATAATATTATATCATTAGGTGTCTCAATTTTGTTATCTAAAATTATTTCTGATTTAGCAACTAACTCCGAACTTTTATCAGTTAAATCCTTCGATTCTTCATGACTCATTTGGTTAGAGTTATCAATTAATTCCTCATCATGATCCTTTACGGGTTTCCTATTCGACGGAACCCACGAAACAGCATCTAGAGGGTGTTCTTCAGGTAAATCAGTAACATTAGGATTCGATTCAATGACTGAAACGGAAGATTTTTGAGGGGTCAAACTTGACACTTCTTTTTCCGAAGCTTCGGTTTCCTTAAATAAAGCCTTTTGACGAGCGCGTAATAATTCTAAGGGATTTTCCTTAGCCCGTGAGGTTAACGCTTTTTCTAGTAACTCTGCTTTATTTTCAGTGTATAGTTTCAGGTCATGTTTAACCCGTGAAACAGCCACATAAAAGCTTTCCTTCCCTACAGTAAAATCAGCCGAAATAAGAACCTTATCCGCCGTCTTACCCTGTGATGAGTAGGTGGTGCTAACCAAAGCATAATCAAAGTGTTGCGCGTCTTTGAGGTTAATCTGTTCGAGTTTCCCATCCTCATATTCAATGGTGGCGGTGTCCTCTGAGATGGCTGTTACTTTGAACTGTTGCCCGTTGCGTCGTCCTAAATAGCGATTATTCTTAGTCCATTTCAACGTATCCCCAACAGAGATCCCTATTTCTCCTTGAGTATAAGCAGCCTTTTCAAAGCCTAAATCAACCGTAGTGGTTTTCCCCTCCTCATCTCGTAAAATAACGTTATCATCTTCAAACCCTACAACCACATACCGTTTGCCCTTACTGAGTTGACGTTTTTTATAGTCCTTCAACGGAACAATCACATCCCCAAGGTCAAAATTATGGGCATATTTCATCTGAACCTTGGTTAAATCCTTCCGTTTCAGTTGCGTTACCGTTTTATCTTCACCTAAGCGGCCTTCCCTGCGTAACCCCTCACGGATACCTTGGGTAATTTC
>JAAUYI010123330.1_pt1 | contig 11821 bp, 10 predicted proteins | sample 7278041 | NCBI WGS metagenome assembly JAAUYI01 (sample SAMN14350216, study PRJNA611818) | marine sediment metagenome | isolation source: surface marine sediment (0.6m) | place: French Polynesia: Moorea | collected 2018-08
GATGCAGAACCATAAGAATTGACTCCTCCCAGAACTTAAGTTGTTATCTGTAAGTTCAATGTAAATCAAATTGGGACTCTTAAAATTGTGTTCCCCTGTATTTCATTTCTGGACAATTTTTGCCAAAATCAACCTCAAGAGAAATGATGCTCGACTCTTAATTAGCGATCGCGCTTTTGAGAAAATCGGGCTTTTGTTAAGTTCGTCAGCAGTATCAGTTGCTACTCAAACCCCATATACATCTTTACGGGTTTATGGTTTTACTTATTTACGGTTTACCATATTTTTCAGTTAGCATTTCCGTCACAACTTCCTTGAGAGTTTTTCCTTCTCTTTTACACTCAGCTACCCAGTGCTGCCTCCAAGATATAGGAACTTTAATGGTTAGACTAACCTCTTTTTCTTCTACCTGTATTTCCCCTTTTACAGCTTGCTGTATTTCTGGTGTAACGGATTGCTGTATTTCTGTATTGTCAGCTACGGATTCTTGATTTGCTTGCTTGGCTTTTTTCAACAAATCTCCATACTTTCCACTCATTGCAAAATCTCCATTATTTCCTTACCAAGTTGTTTGTAATCTGCCCATGCTTTACGCATATCGGAATTTTTCAAGTCTCTAATTGGTACGCCAGCTAAAGCTGCTTTTTGATAACCTGCTGTTCGGCGAATTAACGTTTCAAATATAGGCACATTCGATTCCTTGAGTTCATTTTTCATTACTTCTCCTTCCTTACTTGGATAAGGAGGAACAATAGTAATCAAAAAGGCTCTATGCTAGAGAAGCTGTCATATAGTGCCAAACAACCTAAAGGCATTGCTATATATTGATTTCAGAGATTAATTTTTATATTGGCGATCGCGTTTAAGAAGCTTAACACAGTTCCGATTTCAAACCGTGTCGGAACTTTTGAGCAAAAAATGACTATGATTGATGTTTTTATTGCATCAAAAAGAGCCAAAATTAGATAAGTTCTTTGTCCAAAGTAAAATTCGGAACTTAATTAATTCATTTGGCACCAGGTGTCACCTTCTCTAGCATTACGCCAATTAGTAGACACTTTCTGTAGTTGTTTTGAAATTACTCAATGGAGTATTTATTAAAATTCTTGAAAACATTATAGGAAAAGGGTTTTAAGCTTTTGTTTCATCGAATTATACGCGCAGCGTTGTTTTCTGTTCGTTTACTATCGGATCGCCAAGATGTGAGTTTACCCTATTTTTTAATTTTGTCTGGCAATTTGCAGAAATTCTGACTGAATCCAGTGATCGAGTTTAATGTTTCTCAAGTTTTGTAGAGCAGAAATTGTCTGAAGTTGAGTAATATGACTAAATATCCAATCTGGACGGATTTGACAATCGGTCATGAATAAACTTGAAGTTTCTTGGGAAAAAGTAGGGTTAATAATACTAGCTAAAATCTGTGGTTTAATTTTTGTCCATTGACTTACTAAAGAAAATGCTGAAGGTGTGTTTGTCAGCCAGTATTGTGCAGCGATTAAAGCTTTGAGGTAACTAATAATAACTTCAGGATATCGTTGAGCAAAATATTGTGACACTACTACGCCATAAAAACCTGGCAATTGACTCAAATTGCCGTTGAATAAATATTTAAAATGACCGCGAGCGCTTGCTAGTTGATGAAAAGGTGAAAAATAAGCGTATCCTGCTGCTATTTCGGGATGAGATGGTATTTTTAGTTGGGAATTTTTGAGAGGAAAAAGTTGCACTTCAGAAAGCAAATCGAGATGAGATAAGGTTCTTAGTAGCATTCCATGAGCAGAAGAACCAAAAGGAAGTGCGACAATTTCTCCTCGTAAATCTTCAATGGTTTCTAATTCTGATGTTTGCGGAACTATTACCGCATTCCCACCGCCATTGGGATTAATAGAAACGAAACTAACTAACTGGGTTGGATTATCTGAAAAAGCGCGATCTCTTAGAGTTCCGCGAAGCGGTACGCTTTTGGGAATAGCACTTTGCAGTAAAGGATAATCTCCCAAGATGCCGATATCTAATTTCTGGGAATGTAAACCTTCAGTAATAGGCATTCCCGATAGAAAATTATGCCATTGAATATTGTATTGTACTTGAGCATAACGTCCATTGCGAGGTAAAAAGTGTTCTAGCAATCTTAAACGTTGTATGATTAATCCTGCTGTAATAGTGGGAATTGTGCCGTTTTGTACGCCGAGATTGATAGTTATAGTTTCTTCTAAATTACCCTCATTGTTTAAAAAAGTAGGTGATTTAGAAGCAGTAGAAGTGGGAAATAAAGCGAGAAATTTATTAACAGGAGTTTGAAGAATTTTGCGATTATTGAGCTCCTTAGCAGTTTTTTGAAACAACACATAGATATCTGCTGGTATGGCGAATTCTTGTATAGTAACGGCAGTTAATACCTTGGCATCTAACTCGGCTTGAAGTTCTAAATCAGAAGCAAAACCTATATAATCACCTTGAAGGAGATAAGTTCGCATCAAACCAATAGTATCTACAGTTTCGATACGAAGAAAATCAATAAATTTTAAACCTAGTTCTGCTATGCGAGATTCAAAAACTTGACGACTAGCAAAGCGAGCGCTTAATAATACAAGGGGCTTTTGTTGAATATTTCCTAGAGTCAGCCAATTTTTCTTGGCTAGCGGAGAATCGGACGCAACAATTAAACTATATTGAATAGAGCCAATATTCCTGTTATTTATTTCAGAATTGCTGCTCAATCTACTTTCAGAGAAACCAAGATCGATATTATTCTGCTCAATTGCTTTTTCGAGTAATTTAATATCGTTAAAAATTTCTAATTTAGTTTGGATTTCAGGATATTTGTGTCGATACTGATAAATGATTTTAGGCAGCCAATTTTGAGCTAATCCTTGAGAGCTACCAAGAGTAATATGATGTGAATTATACTGTTTAAATCTTTCTATTTTATAGCTAATTGCTGCTTCTAATTCAACTAGCTTTTTGGCTTCTTTAACAAAATATTGACCGACATCAGTTAACTGTATTTGCCTCCCTAAACGATCGAACAGAGAAGTTTTTAAATCGGATTCTAAAGATTTTATTTTGGCACTAACTGCTGGTTGAGTAAGATTTAAATTTTCAGCAGCTTCAGTAAAACTCAAACAACGGGCCACTTCTAAAAAAACTTTTAATTGATAAATTTCCATCTTTATAAATCATCACTGAATTGCTTATAAAAAAAAATTATTAATCCATAGAAACTGTTGATGAATAATTTTCGTGAGTTAAGGGACAATTAAAAAAAGAAATTTGTTTTATTGCTAAATGTAATAAAGAATTAAGGTGTAATAGCTTTTTAAATGAAACCTCATCCAGATGATAGAACTAAAGTTTTATAAATAGAAATAGTTTGTGTCTAGTTTTTGTGTAAATTTTCAATTTTCATTTACTAGTCACCAATCACTCTCAAAGTCGATACGGTTTAGTAATAGAAAGAATAATAGTACCCTCATTTTCAAGCGGAGAACAGTACATGACGAACACTCAACATCTCAAGACGGACGTTTTAGTAGTCGGCGGTGGTACTGCTGGTACAATGGCAGCGATTAAAGCCAAACAAGCTAATTCTGAAGCAGAGGTTTTAATTTTAGAAAAAGCTAATATTCGACGCAGTGGGGCGATCGCGATGGGGATGGATGGAGTAAATACCGCCGTCATTCCTGGCAACTCGACACCAGAACAATATGTTCGTGAAATTACCATTGCTAATGATGGCATCCTCAATCAGAAAGCGGTTTATCAGACGGGAAAACTAGGTTACGAAGTTATTCAAGAATTAGACAGTTGGGGAGTTAAGTTTCAAAAAGATACTTATGGTAACTACGACTTAAAACAGGTGCATCGGGTAGGTAAATATGTCCTACCAATGCCTGAAGGCAAGGATTTGAAAAAGATTCTTGCTCGTCAGGTAAAACGCCACAAAGCCAAAGTCACCAACCGAGTCATGGCAATCCGAGTCATGGTAAAAGATTGTAGAGCGATCGGTGCAGTGGGTTTTGATGTCCGTAACGGCGATTTTGTAGTAATTCAAGCTAAAGCGGTAATTCTCTGTACTGGGGCTTGTGGTAGATTGGGCTTGCCAGAGTCGGGTTATCTCTACGGTACTTATGAAAACCCCACTAATGCTGGGGATGGTTATTCGATGGCGTACCACGCTGGGGCAGAACTAACTAATATCGAATGTTTCCAGATTAACCCTCTAATTAAAGACTATAATGGCCCTGCCTGTGCCTATGTTGCCAGTCCCTTCGGAGCATACACTGCCAATGCTGAAGGACATCGCTTTGTCAGTTGTGACTACTGGAGTGGTCAAATGATGCTAGAGATTTGGAAAGAATTAAACTCTGGCAAAGGACCAATTCAGCTTAAGATGACCCATTTAGATGAGGATACTATTTCTGAAATTGAATCTATCCTCTGGTCTAACGAGCGTCCCAGTCGCGAAAGATTTCATCAAAACCGAGGTGAAAACTACCGCACTCACGGGGTAGAAATGCACATTTCCGAAATTGGCTTGTGTAGCGGACATAGTGCTTCGGGCGTTTGGGTAAATGAAAAGGCAGAGACTACCGTACCAGGATTATATGCTGCGGGAGATATGGCTTCTGTTCCCCATAACTATATGATTGGGGCTTTTGTATTTGGTCGTTTGGCTGGTACTAACGCGATGGAATACGTACAGGACGTATCGCATCTAGAACCAGATGCCGATTGGTTAGCAGCCGAAAAAGCACGCATTTATCAACCCCTACAAAATCCCGACGGTATTCCCCATACCCAAGTTGAATATAAACTACGTCGTATCGTTAACGACTATCTACAACCCCCTAAAAACACCCACAAAATGGACATTGCTCTCAATAAATTTGTCAATTATCACGATACTTTAAACTTAATGGGAGCAAGAGATCCTCACGAACTGATGCGCTGTATGGAAGTTCATTTTATTCGCGACTGTGCAGAAATGGCAGCGAGGGCTTCTTTGTATCGTAAAGAAAGCCGTTGGGGTTTGTATCACTACCGCCTTGACTATCCAGAGAAAAACAATCAAGAGTGGTTCTGTCACGTCAATTTAAAACAAGAGAATGAACAGATGACTCTCTTTAAACGTTCTGTAGAACCTTATATTGTCGATGTCAATTTGGAAACAGAAGTTTACGACGTAAAGGTTACAAGCAAGTAATAGGTAATAAGTAACTAAGTAATAGGTAACTAGCGTTTAAAATCAATTGTCCATTAATATCTCATAACCACTAACCACTAACAAAATTATGGCTCTAACTACTCAACGTGTTGATGTTCCTGTAATTGTAGATGAATCTAAATGTTTGGAAAAATGTCAAGCTTGTATTGAAGTTTGTCCTTTGGATGTTTTGGTAAAGAATCCAGAGACGGGCAAGGCATATATGAAATATGACGAATGTTGGTTTTGTCTGCCCTGCGAGAAGGAATGTCCTACCAATGCGATTACCGTACAGATTCCCTTTCTATTGCGTTAACTGTAGGGGCGAACCGCGGTTCGCCCCTACCCTGACATTATTCAAAGTTTAAATAAAACCTTATGTATGACGATATAAATGATGAATTAAACCCCTGGGTGGAAATGCTCCAATCTTCGGCGGTAGAAGATCGCTTGGTAGCAGTCAAAACCCTACAGCATATGGGAGATGAAGAAGCGATTGTGCCATTAATTCAAGCTTTAGAAGATGAGGATACTAGCGTAAAGAAGATTGCTATCACTGCGATTTGGGAGCTAACTAATCCCATTGCCGTAAAACCTCTGATGGCTTGTTTGCGCTCGCCTGATGCAGAGGTGAGAGAGGAAGCTTTATCAGCATTAAAAGAGTTAGTTGCACCTGCCGATCTGTTAATTTTGCTGGATGCGATCGAGGAAGACAATTTTTATATGCAGCTTAATGTCTTAATTTTGCTGCGGAAAATCCACGATGCTCAAGCACTCCCATATGTCTTGCCCTTCTTTGAGTCGGAAAGAGAAGAACTACGGGAAGCAGCCATCACTACCCTGCGCTATCTCAATCAAGTCGAAACTTGTCCCCCTGCTTTAGCTTTAATTAACGATTCCTCTGCTGTAGTGCGTCGAGAAGCTACTTTAACTTTAGGCTATTTAAAAGACGAAGAAGTAATTGAATTGCTCTGCGAAGCTTTGACTGACGATCCAGATTGGCAGGTGCGCCGTAATGCAGCTCAATCCATAGCCTTGCACAAAGATACTAGTGCCATTTCCTGGCTGAAAAAAGCCCTATCAGACGAACATTGGCAAGTACGCAAGTTTACCGCCCGCACCTTACAAGAAATTGCTGATGACAGTGTTATTCCTGCTTTAGTCAAATGCCTCACCGATGAATACTCCGATATCCGTCGCGATGCTGCGATTGCACTAGGAAACATTGGCAATCCCGAGGTCTTAAGCGTCCTCCAACAAACCCTAGACGATCCCGATGCTGACGTGAGGATCTTTTCTCAACGGGCGATCGACAAAATTCGTCAACAACAAACCACCGTGAATCAATGAACAATTGACAATGGACAATTGACAATTGTCTAGATAATGAATAATTAATTTTCAGACGTATTATGAAACGTCGTTACCAATGACCAACAACCGAGAACAACAAACTATCCAACTACTAAAACAAATTATCGAACCAAATCTCAACAACGATCTTGTCAGCTTGGGCATGGTGCGGAATCTCAAGCTAGTGGATGATTATGTCTATCTCAAGTTATATCTAGGTTCTCATCAACACGAGCTTAAAGACAAAGTACAATTCGCTTTATCTACCCTTAATTGGTGCAAAAAGTCCTACATTCAAGTTTGTACTATTCCTGGAGTTAAGCTCACTCTAGCAATTTCTAGTGGCAAAGGGGGCGTGGGCAAATCTACCACCTCAGTTAATTTGGCAATGGCGTTAAGTCAATTAGGGGCAAAAGTAGGCTTGTTGGATGCAGATGTTTATGGTCCCAATATTCCCCAAATGTTCGGTTTAAAACAGTCCGATGTTCGGGCGATCGATACGCCTTTGGGTCAAAAATTTATTCCTCTGGAAGCTCACGGGATTAAGGTAATGTCAGTGGGTTTGCTTGCCGAACCCGAACGCCCCCTAGCTTGGCGGGGTCCTGTACTTCATAAGATTATTACCCAATTTATTAAGGATGTAGAATGGGGCGAATTAGATTATCTGTTGATCGATCTGCCTCCAGGTACGGGAGACGCTCAGATTACCATTGTGCAAGAAAGCCCCATCTGCGGTGTGGTAATGGTGACAACTCCCCAACAGGTTGCCCTATCGGACGTGCGACGAGGTATCTATATGTTTCGTCAGGTAGGCGTTCCCGTGTTAGGTATTGTAGAAAATATGAGTTATTGGTTGGATGAGACAGGAAAGAAAACCACTATCTTTGGTAATGGTGGTGGTGAACAAATTGCCCAAGAATTATTAGCACCATTACTGGGACAAATCCCACTCGATCCATGTATTTGTAGTGGTGGCGATGACGGAAATCCCATTGTTATTAGTCAACCTGATTCTTTAGCGACTCAAATATTTAAACAGATTGCTATTGCTATGAGTCAAACCTTTAATATAGCTGTGAGATAGAATAATTGGCTGTTGATAAAAAATCAAGAGGGATTATTTCTGCGATTATGATGATAATGAGCATTAGCTTGTTGTTTCTTACGCCAAAAACACCATAGAAACACCATAAAATAACAGATTTAATCGATTACACTAAGGTATTCGTTTAGCAACGGAGAAATTTTGGTCGGTAAGGAAAATTAAAGTGCTGAAACCCTTATGGATAAAGAACTTTAATTTTAAGAGTCAAATTTCATGGCGATCACGCAGTGCCAGCCTTCGGCTGATCGCTTCTGAAAAAGATAAGCATTCAAAAGCTAGTGTCCCACTTTTATCTTTAACTGGGACAGTTTTTTCTCAAACCATTGCTAAATCGTTATTACAGACGATAAGAGATTTAATTACCAATAACTGAAAGTGGGACAGTTTGGCTCAAAAAAGCTCTTAGCGACCCAAATTTACCCTCTGCTAAACAAACACCACTAACAAAGGTTGTCAGTCAGAAGTAAAGCAAAAAATAGTCGATATGTCAGTTAATGGCAGTGGAGTTCGCGATACATCTAGAGTATTTAAAATTAGGAAACTGTTGCCAACAAAATTCAAGAAATTTGTGATTTACTATTTGTCATTTGCTCTTAAAAGCTAGATTTTTCAGTATTTAGGCAAGATCGGCTAAACTAAGGCGGATGAGAGTCTACGATCTAGTAAAAGTTAAGAATTATTATTTTGTAACTAATTTATCAGTAGAAAAGAAACTAATAAAAACTAATTTATAAGCCAAATAACTAATAAAAAATATATATTGACTTAATCAAAATTTTTATTGATCGCTATAAGTTTATGTATCTTTAATTACAAATCATTTGAGTTGATAACTATTAAATGATGGCAATAAAAACAATTGGAAGCAACAACTATGATTGCCATCAGGTATCGTTCTTGGACGAGAAAAGCAGTTATCACCTTTCTGTTTTTCGGTCTTACAATTTTAGCTAATGGATGTGTTGGTAGTAGTCCCTCCGCAGAAGCAAAAAAAAGCTCTGGCAAGAAAGAAGTAATTCGGATCTCTATTGGTACACAAGATCAAGTGATCAATACTGCGGTAGGTGGAGCAACAGTGCGAGAACTGGAACTGTTAGAAAAACACTTACCAACTACTGGTAAATATGCCAACGTCGATTATGATATTCAGTGGTCTAGTTATACATCAGGACCTCCAATTACTAACAAAATGTTGGCAGATCAAATTGATATTGGTCTGATGGGCGACTTTCCCGCAGCGATTAATCTGATTAAATTTCGCGAAGTAGGCACAGATGTAGAGTCTATTTATATTGGTACATTAGCTTATAGTCCTAATGGTGCAGGTAATGCTGTAGTTGTTCCTAAAGATAGTGATGTAACCTCTTTAGCAGAACTTAAAGGTAAATCAGTTTCCGTTCCTTTTGGCTCGGCTGCTCATGGCATGGTATTAAAAGCCCTTAAAGATCAAGGTATCGATCCTGATAAAGATGTGGAGTTAATTTCTCAAGCCCCAGAAGTAGGAGGAACTAGTCTGCGTACTGGTCAGATCGATGCTCATGCTGATTTTGTTCCTTTTGGTGAGTTATTCCCCTTCCGAGGTTTTGCTAAAAAGATTTTTGATGGAGCGCAAACAGGAGTACCAACTCTACACGGTATTGTAGTGCGCTCGGATTTTGCTAAAGAGTATCCCGAATTAGTGGTGGCTTATCTCAAAGCGATGTTGGAAGCGAATCAAACCTTCCGAGATAATCCCGAAGATATTTCTACCAAAATTGAAGATTGGTCGGGAATTGAAAAGGAAGTGGTTTATATGTTTCTTGGCCCTTCTGGCTTACAACCCCTCGACCCCACAATTCGTCAGGTTCATTTAGATGCACTCAAAAATAGTATTACTACCCTGACTCAGTTGGGCAAGGTAGAAAGAGAAGTTAACCCAGAAGATGTAACAGGATGGGTCGATGAAAGCTATTTGAAGCAAGCTATGGAAGAAAAGGGATTGGACTATGATGAAGTAATTGCTTCTGGAGAAAATTACGTCATTACTGGGGAAGATGCTCTCACAGGTGAACCAATTGAAGACCCCAAAATGGCAGCACAGTTATGGATTCAGGGAGAAGAAACTGTAACTAACTTGGCTTCGATTCCCAACATGGTGAAAATGTTAGCCAAGCTGAAAGAGGAGGGTAAAGCTGCGGATGTGATGTTTGTTCACGATCGCAATAATGGCTGGAAATTATTTGCCGAGAATTCTTATTTTGTCAACAATGGCGAGGAAGTTTCTGCCTTTTTACTAAAACAAGATGCGGATCGATTTGCAGCAGCCTCTGGTGGTAAAGTAACTGCATTTAGAGAGTTGCAACAAAATTATGCTCAAAAAACTGCCCCTGTTTTAGTTGGTATTAAATAAACATTGCAAATGGCTAGCTCTCCTTCTCAATTAGCTAAAAATTCTTGGATTCAAAATATTCGTCAGCTAGTTACTAATAGTTTCGGTACAGTTCGACTTAATAAATTGGGACGGCGTATCCTATCTTTAGTCATCTTTTTTGGAGTATGGCAATTTCTTTGTCAAATAAAATTCAAGTTTTTAGTTAACTTCAGTTTTTTACCTTCGCCTTTAGAAGTAGTTCAAGCAACTTGGGAATTTTTTACTGATTCTCCTTGGATTCATCTGCAATCAAGTATTGTCAGAGTCCTTTTCGGTTATGCGATCGCGTCTTTCCTGGGTATTATTTTGGGCATTTTAATTGGTTCATTCCAAAAAGTTGACGACCTCTTATCTCCTCCTTTGGAACTATTGCGACCCATTCCCGCCGTAGCTTGGATTCCCCTGGCAATTCTGATGTTTCCCACTGCGGAAGCAGGTATGATCTTTATCACTTTTATTGGTGGCTTTTTTCCTGTATTAATTAGCACCATCAAAGGCGTAGAAAGTATGCTCAATGACACAGTTCTAATTAGGGTGGGGCAGTGTTTGGGGGCAAAGCCCTGGCATATTTTTAAAGATATCGTCATTCCTGGGGCATTACCTAGTATTGCTAGTGGTTTAGTTATTGGGATGGGTAATGCTTGGTTTTGCCTGGTAACAGCAGAAATTTTAGCAGGACGTTATGGTGTTGGTTATATCACCTGGGAATCTTATGTTACCTCCAACTATCCCCCAATTGTGATGGGAATGCTTTTGATTGGGTTAATGGGTGCATTGAGTTCTTGGGCGGTTAGTCATGGTACTTCTGCCCTGATGCCTTGGCGAACTATTAAAAAACAAGATGTTTAAAAGCTTCCAATTTAGAAAAATTTTGTCATGCAAGATATTTTAGTCCAGACTCAAGGAACGGAAACAGCACAAGCCGTAAAAGGATTGGTAGAAGTAGAAGGATTGTCCATTACTTTTACTCGTCATCGTCATACTGTGACAGTGCTGGATAATGTCAATTTCCAGATTCAACCTGGTTCTTTTGTTTGTTTACTAGGACCTTCTGGTTGTGGCAAGTCAACTCTTTTAAATGCGATCGCCGGATTTATTCGTCCTACCCAAGGATATATTTTAGTAGATAAAGACCCAGTTACTAAACCAGGAGCAGATCGGGGTTTTGTCTTTCAGCAATATTCTCTGCTTCCTTGGAAAACAACTTTTCACAATGTAGAATTGGGACTAAAAATTAAAGGCATCTCCAAGGGAAAACGTCGTGAATTAGTCAATGAATATCTCAATCGAGTCGGACTATACCAACATCGTTATTCCTATCCCCATCAGCTTTCAGGAGGTATGCAACAACGAGCTAGTATTATTAGAGCTTTAGTCAATTCTCCTTCGGTTCTCCTGATGGATGAACCTTTTGGCGCATTAGATGCTCAAACAAGACACATGATGCAGGAGCTATTAATGGAGATTTGGAGCGATTTAAGAACTACAGTTCTATTTGTCACCCATGATATTGAAGAAGCTGTTTTCTTGGGCGAGCGCATTTTGGTTATGGGAGTTAATCCAGGACAGATCAAAGCAGATATAGACATTAAGCTTCAACGTCCACGGCACATCGATGACATGATGACTCCAGAATTTACGCAACTTAATCGTCAGGTATTTGAATTAATTAGAGAAGAAACCCTAAAAAGTATGGACATGAGTTCACAATTGGGAATTCGGAGTTAGTAGTTTTGTCCACCCAAAA
>JAAUYI010022648.1_pt1 | contig 11817 bp, 14 predicted proteins | sample 7278041 | NCBI WGS metagenome assembly JAAUYI01 (sample SAMN14350216, study PRJNA611818) | marine sediment metagenome | isolation source: surface marine sediment (0.6m) | place: French Polynesia: Moorea | collected 2018-08
CATCGAAGAGATGCGCAGCAAGCCGGAGTTCGTGCGCATCACCGGCGCGGGCATGCAAGAGAGCCACGTCCACGATGTGGCGATCACGAAAGAAGCACCGAACTACCGCAGCAAGGGATGAGCACACATGCCACACCCGTCGCGGCGGTTCTCGATGACGTCGTCGCGCACCGAGTCCTGATTCTCGATTTCGGATCGCAGTACACCCAGCTCATCGCCCGACGCGTCCGCGAGATCGGGGTATACTCGGAGATCCGCCCCTGGGATATCAGCGACGAAGAGATCGCCGAGTTTGCCCCTAAGGGAGTGATCCTCTCGGGCGGGCCGGAATCAACGGTTGCTGATGGGTCGCCTCGGGCGCCAGAGGTTCTGTTCAGCGGCGACCTACCGATCCTGGGTGTGTGCTACGGCATGCAGACCATGGCCATGCAGTTCGGTGGCCAGGTTGAGGGTTCGGACAAGAGCGAGTTCGGCTACGCGCAGATCCGCAGCCGTGGCGAGGATCGGCTCTTTCACGATATTCGCGACCACCTTGCCGAGGACGGCAGCGGAGTCCTGGATGTGTGGATGAGCCACGGCGACAAGGTCACGGTACTTCCCGAGAACTTTGTCCTGACCGCCGAGACCGACTCCTGCCCCATCGCGGCCATGACCCACACCAGCAAGCCCTGGTTCGGCATCCAGTTTCACCCCGAAGTCACCCACACCCTGCAGGGCAAGCGTATGCTCGAGCGCTTTGTGCTCGAGATCTGCGGCTGCGAGGCACTCTGGACGCCGGCGCGGATCGTGGAAGACGCGATTGACCGCGTGCGCGAGACCGTTGGCAGCGATCACGTGCTCCTGGGCCTGTCCGGGGGCGTTGATTCCTCGGTGGTCGCGGCGCTGCTGCACCGGGCCATCGGCGACCAACTCACCTGTGTGTTCGTCGACAACGGGCTGCTCCGCCTCCACGAGGGCGACCAGGTCATGGAAATGTTCGCGCGCAGCATGGGTGTGCGCGTTATCCGTGCCGACGCCGAGGACCGTTTCCTCGAGCGCCTGGCCGGGGTCGCGGACCCGGAGCAGAAGCGCAAGATCATCGGCAACACGTTTATCGAAGTCTTTGACGACGAGGCCGCCAAGATCGAGGGCGTGCGCTGGCTTGCCCAGGGAACGATCTACCCGGACGTGATCGAGTCCGCCGGCGCCAAGACGGGCAAGGCCCACGTCATCAAGTCCCATCACAACGTGGGCGGGTTGCCCGAGGACATGACCCTGGAACTCGTGGAGCCTCTGCGCGAACTGTTCAAGGACGAGGTGCGCCAGATTGGCCTCGAACTGGGTCTTCCGCACGACATGGTGTTTCGACATCCGTTCCCCGGTCCCGGGCTCGGGGTGCGGATACTCGGCGAGGTTCGCAAGGAGTACGCGGATCTACTGCGGCGCGCTGATGCCATTTACATCGAGGAACTGCATGGCGCCGGGTGGTACGACAAGACCAGTCAGGCCTTTGCCGTGTTTTTGCCGGTCAAGTCTGTGGGCGTGGTCGGCGATGCCCGGCGCTACGAATACGTTATCGCACTGCGCGCCGTGGAGACCGTGGATTTCATGACCGCCCGCTGGGCCCATCTGCCCTACGAGCTGCTGGAGACCGTTTCGAACCGGATCATCAATGAGATCAGCGGGATTTCGCGGGTGACCTACGATGTTTCGAGTAAGCCTCCGGCGACGATCGAGTGGGAGTGATCTGGCGTTCGGCACGACCTGGCAAGTGCTCGCAGGAAATCATCATAAACTACTGAAAATAAAAAAATCAGCAAATACCCATGACCTGACTGGCACTGCCTGGTAACCCCAAGCGACGTTGCCATGGAACTCGGGGACGCGAGTATAGAAGGCACGGGGGAGGGTGGTGATCCTGCCAGGGTGCGCTTCCCCGATGGCAATGCAACAATTGCCCGCCTGCTCGTCAGTCGCCTGATACCTGACAGCACTTCAGCGCGCGCTATCAAGGATAGTGTGACGGCGCGATTTGCCTACAGGAGTCTTGATTCCGTCGACAGTGCAACTCGCATCCGCCTCAACAGAACAGTGGTGCGTGCTGCGCACCGTGACCTAGGTGCACTGGTGGATGTCACTTACGTGAGAGAGGGCAGGGCCCATACGGTATCGGCGTCCAATGCGATGACGGAAGCGGCCATAGAGCCGGCGCATCGTGCGGTGGAAGAACTGCGCTGATCGTGCCCGGTGCCTGCTAGACTTCCGAAAAGCTTCACCGGATCCGGGAGACCCCTCTTATGGCTGCGCCGAGAAGCCTGTTGGCGGTACTGACAGCCGTTACCCTTTTTGCATTTGTATCCACGGTAAATGGGGCGGACCCCGTCTTTGTCGAAAGCGACGGCAGCTACGCAACCGCACCCCTCGAAAAAGAGGTCGTGGTGCTCAAGGTGGTGCAGAACGGTGTGCGTAATCTCCAGGACGCACCCAGTATTGAGGAGGGACTGAAGACAAACCTGGAGGTCATGCTGTCCTGGGTCGACAAGGCGTGTAACTCGGGCAAAAAGCCGGACTTCATCCTGTTCAACGAGTTTCCCCTCACCGGTTACTCCTCGGGGCCGCGCGAGGAAAAACTCAAGTTCACTATTGAAATTCCCGGGCCCGAGACGGAACGACTGGGGGAAGCCGCTCGCAGCTGCGACAGTTACATTGTGTTCGGCAGCTATGCCCGCGACCGGGAGTGGCCGGGACACATCCTTAGCATCAACACGGTCATCAACCGCAAGGGTGAGGTGGCGAAGAAATTCTGGAAGCCGCGCAGTGTCAAGCGCCTGAGTGATACCACGGAAATACCAACGACGACAGTGGAAAATGTCTACGATCGTTTCGTTGCCCGCTATGGCGCGGACGAGGTGTTCCCCGTGCTGCGGACCGAGTACGGCAATATCGCCGTGAGTACCGTGCAGCTCGATCCCTTCGTTTATGCGGCCTTCGCGATGCGCGGCGTTGAAATCATGTTGCGCACTTCCACCCTGTTTTCGAAATCCGATGTGCGGGCCATCGCATTCTTCAACAACTTCTATTCGGCCATGTCCAACATCACCTTCCCACCCGACGTGCCCTACGCGGACATGGGCGGAGGTTCATTGATCGTGGACCCGAAGAGCAAGGTGCTGGCGGAAGACCCGAGCAATAATGAAAGTATCATCGAGGCGGAAATTCCCATTGCCGAGTTTCGTAAGGGCAGACGCATTCCGCGCTATCCCCTGGAGCTCGTGACGCCGATCTACGGCCAGTACCGGCAGGAGGTGCCCATGAATCACCTCGATCTGCCCCAGGAGAGGCTGCCGCGGACCGGCGAAGATATGAAGACGCTTATGGATGGTGCAAGCCGCTGGCTCAACGCAGACAATCAATAGACCCCGATCAGTCGCCGGTCAGGAACTTAATGATCGCGTCAGCGTAGGCTTCGGGTTGCTCCAGGGACGGAAAGGCCCCGGCGTTGTGAATGAATGGGTGCACCTGGCATACAGGGAACAGGGTGCAGGTGTAGTCCAGGCGTTCCTTGTCGAGAAAGAAATCACCATCGCCGGCGATCAGTAGCACCGGCGTGTTTACCGCGCTGTAGTCCGACCAGTCGGCATAGCGGAAAATCGCGAGATGCATATCGTAAGGCTTGGTGCGTGCATCCAGTCCAATCACGAACGGTATCAGTACGGTCTCGAGGTCTGCTTCGGGAGAGGCCAGCGTGACATAGCGGCTCCACGCATCGGGCAGGAAAGCTCCGGCCTTGTCCATCGATAACTCGCGCGAGTAGGGCTGGGCGAGAAATGCTTTTGCCTTCGGCAGTTCGCTCGTCGGATTCGGTGGCGTTCGCGCCGAGCCACTCAGAATGATGCGTTCCGTGCGCTCGGGGTAGCGCGCGGCAAACTCGCGGGTAAATGCTGCTCCCGAGTGGTGACCAAGAATACTGACGCGCCCCAGTTCCAGGGCATCCACAAACTCGACCAGCGTATCGAGGTAGTCGGGAACCTCGTATTCCACCGGCGGGATGAAGGACTGACCGTGCCCGGGTGCATCCCAGGCAATCACCGTGAAGTGCTTCGCCAGGCTGGGAATAATATCCAGGAACTCCACATGCGACAGGGGTGCCTGGTGGAGTAGAAGCAGGGGCGGTCCGTCTCCCGCCGTGACGTAATGGAGCTGACCGCCGCTGAGGTCCACATAGTGTTTGCGTAGATCCGTCTTCGCATGAGCTGCTGTGCCCAGCAACGTCAGGAGTAACAATCCGATGATTCTGCGCATATTGCTGAAGAGTCCTGTCTGAGCCTGCTTACGGATTCGTTTCTTTGGCGGAAGCCATTTCACCAGTTTTTCCCACCCACCCACTGGCCTGCGGCGGGATTGAAGTGAAACCAGCGCACGGAGGCATAGACACCCGCCTGGAAATAGGGGTCCTGCTCCAGAAGCGCCTGCGCGCCCTCGAGATCTTCACTGTGATAGATGAAGCAACTGGCGCCAATATCGGCATTCCCGTTCTCCCGCAATGGGCCGGCAACCTGGATCTGTTCCATGATCGATTCAACGTAGCTCAGATGGGGCCCCAGGTACTGTGAACGCAACGCAGGAGCGTCAACATGATCCTCGCAGAAGGCCACAAAAGTCGCCATCAGAGCTTGCCTGATCCGGTTCGAAGGGCCGTAAGTTCAGGCATTGGTGCACCTGAAAAAGCTATATTGACTTATCAATATAGCAATTAACCAATAACGGGGAAACACAGGATTTACACGCCGTACGCTACGCGGTCTTTTGCTTGAGCCGGTACGACTTGCTCCGGTACGCGTCGGGGCAGAAGTGTCTCCGAAGTGGGCTCGGTCTGTTACTGCTTCCACCAGATCCCGATAGTCTTCCAGATTCTCAACCTGGGAATCGCCGTTCTGGTAGATCTGTCCTCCGCCATGATTGAGCTGGCCCAACACCTTCGACACCACGGAGTCCGAGACATCCGCGATCGCAGTACTCAGATCGATAAAGGCCTGGTGATTGAGCGCGACGGAGTCGGCGTTAGCACTGTTTACGAAGATGAGATCCGTGGTGCCCGCCACACCGCCCTGGACGTGATAGGTAATGCAGCGGCTCTGGACGATGGGTTCGGCGACGTTCTGCGTGAAGGCATCCAGCGCTGCCGGGGACGGACTTGTTCCATCACCCGTGACGGCCGTCATCATCGACAGACCCGAATATGGCATCCAGGGCCTGGTCAAAGTCCACGTCCGAGTTCAGGCCGCCACTCGCATCCAGCAGGTAGAGGCGATCGTCTTCGATGAGTGTGTCGTCGACGTTGAGAGGAAGAGGTGATGCCCACAAAGAGGGGCAGACCCTAGCGAAGATCCTGGCACACGTCGGTGCGAAGGTTCTGCAACCGGAGGCCGCCATGCTCCCTCCGTCCCGTGCGCCTCCGCAGCTTGCGATCGACGACGGGCTGTAAGGACCGTCCAAACCTCGCTTCACTTTTCGCCACATCAGGAATGGTCTGGCGTAGTTGCCTGTGTCTCTGCTCGGGGGATAGCATCATCTCTGTCCAGGCGGTGCGCGCTGTGGATTGATCGCGGATGAACGCTGCCGGACAGGTTCGGCGACCTGGGCCGGTGATGACCGAAAGTGTGAGCGGTGGATGGCGCCGCGCTGTGGCAAAAATAGGGTTTGTTCTTCCTATCCGTTGCGGATATATCGGCTGCAAAAGGGCATTAGCGCGACTACAAGCGCCGGAAACGGCAGAAGGTGTAACGGTGGCCTTGACCAAGGATTTCAAAGACATCATGCAGGCACGCGCCCAGCAGGATTCTTCGTTTCGCAAGGCCCTGCTGCAGGAAGGGGTCGAATGCCTGCTGGCCGGTGACGTGGATACCGGCAAGGCAGCGCTGCGCGACTATATCAACGCAACGATGGGGTTCGAAGAGCTCTCCCGAGTCTTCGACAAATCGAGCAAGAGTCTCATGCGCATGTTCGGGCCGAAGAGTAATCCCCAGGCGAGTAACCTGTTTTCGGTGATCCACTACCTGCAGGAGCAGGAGGGTATACATCTGGTAGTCAAAGCCCGGAAACTGGCCTAGTCAGCTGTGCCGCAGCGCTCAGTTGGTGAAGCTCGCAAGAATTTATGCGCGCTCTCAGAGCATGGCATTTTTCATGGTACTGCGCCTTCGAAGCAATATAAGCCCCTGAATAGATAAGAGAAAAAAGACCCAGTGATAATCGAGTGGGAGTGAAAAGGCGCCCGCAGCCTATCGATACAGATCGGCTAAAGGTGCTGACAGGGTGTCCTGATCGTCGACAACGGCCAAACGTAGACATTTCGCAGTATTGACAGCCCCGTCGTTTCCTGAGTGGTCCAAGCTGGGCAAATTGTGGGCATCAGGCTCGCATAGCCGTTGATGTGTTTAAGTACCGCGAGACGGCCAGAGCTGTACCATGGATTTCAAGACCGTAAAGCACGAAGAGCTGGATTTCACCGATTTGGATTCTCTGGATTTTGGCGTGATTCGGATGGATCGGTCGGGTGTGGTAGTGCACTACAACGCTGCAGAAACCCGTATATCGGGCCTGTCCAAGGAACGTGTCGAGGGCAGGGAGTTCTTCGCAGAGATCGGCGTCTGTATGCACAACTTCATGGTCGGCCATAAATTCGAGGCACACGACGACCTCGATGAGACCATCGACTATATCTTCACCGTGCGCATGGATCCGACTCCCGTGACACTACGCCTGCTGAAGTCCGGCGACTCCGAGTTTCGCTATCTGTTGGTGCAGCGGAAGTAAAGCATGACAGGTGACGAAGACCTGTTGGAGCTTTGGAACAATCTTCCGGTCGGGATGATTGAGTTTGAACTGGACGGCTCGATTCTTGTGATGAACGCGATGGTCTCGCAGTGGCTCGTACCGCATCTAGGCACGGACTGTTTCGATAATGCCTACCTACTCCTGGCGCCATTTCTGCCCGATCTTGAAACAACGCTCCTAGGGGACGATCTGGATTCTGACGACACCCTGGGTACGGCAACGTTTCATCTACCCGGCAGATCTCCGCAAACGCTCTTTGCTTCGATTACGAAAAGCCTCGACAGGTACGTGGCGGTCATCAGTGACATCACGGCGCAGTCCCGGCTGACCGCCTGAATCACGCCCTCTGGCGTCTGGCCAACACTCTTACTTTGTTCCTACTGGCGCAGGTCCTCGCGACAAGCGCTACAAAGATGTCGATATCGGCAGCGGTCCAGTCCGGGCACATGGGTAACACTTTCTGAGCGAAGGGGTTTCCCCTACGGTCTCTGCGCAATCTGCAACGCACCACGCGCCGTGCTTGTAATCGTTGGTGAAGTGGAGTTGTGGAACCTTGCCTGCGCCGTCCGTGAGCAGGTACCCAGACTGGAAGAGTGTTCGCGTTGATTTTGCGAAGACCTGCGAAAAACCCAGTCGTTGAGCCCTATGCGGCCCCTGGAGTAAGGTCGACTGTCAGTTGCTTCAGCGGGGAGGTCAGCCATGGGCGGTTACTTCGTGCCATTCCTGCTCGATTTCTCGGTCATGTCGAACGAGCAGCAGGCCGACGCCATGCTGGCCGCGGCCCGCAAGTCCATCGCCGCAGGCCGAAAGGGCGCGGCGATCGTGTAGTCCGCGAACTACTTCCAGACCCAGGATATCCGCAAGGCGTACGAGAGCGGGCAGTGGATCACGCGGATCGGGGGCGCCAACCAGGCGGCGGTGATGATGGCGCTCGAGGAGAAGTTGGGCGGCGATGACGCGGAGTTGCAGGGCCACATGCTGATCGCGCCCATCACGACAATGTCCTACCCGCCGGGCTCGGATCAGCTCGACATCGTCAGACGGGATCTGGCGGCCATCGGCAAGTTGCTCGACGGCGGCTATGACGTGCTGGGCTGGCAGAACCAGAGTTCTGTCGGGACAGACCGGCCGTACGCCGTGGGTGGCGGCGTCGCGGGCAGTCTGAAGCAGGACATCTCGGACGAGATTCAGAACACCCTGGCCGGCTTTGCGATGAGCTACGCCCAGCCCTAAGTATGAGCACCCCGACGCCCGATCTCTGCGACTATCGGGATGGCACGTTGCTATGCTTCACAGTGAACATGGCGAGTGGTTGCCGGAGATACGGATGAGAAAGCTCAGTCTGGCGGATAAAGGGTTTCTGCTGTCCGAACGCCGGGAAACGCCGATGAACGTCGGATCGGTGAATTTGTATACCCTTCCCGACGGCGCCGACGAGGTCGAGTTCCTGCACGATCTGGCACGCAACGTGCGCGACGCAGACGCTCTGCTGCCCCCCTTTGGCCATCACCTGCAAAGCGGACGCCTGGGCCTCGCCGGTGATGCGTGGTGGGAACCAGACACGGCGATCGACATGGACTACCACGTGCGCCACTCGGCGCTGCCAAAGCCCGGACGTTACCGCGAACTATTCTCCCTGGTGTCGCTCCTGCACGGCACGCTGCTGGATCGCAGCCGGCCCATGTGGGAGATGCACCTGATCGAGGGCCTTCAGAATCGCCAGTTCGCGGTCTACACCAAAACCCACCACGCGGCGGTGGACGGCATGCGCGCCATCCATATCTCGAGGAGTATGCTCTCACCCGACCCGAAGCATACGCTGAACGAATCGCCCTTTTCGCTGAAGTCCTGGGAACGCTACAAGAAAACGCTCCGCGCGCGTGCGGATCACAGCTATACAGACGAGGACCTGCGCCACGTCGCCGACCTGTTGAAGTCAACCTTCGACAGCACTGCGCACCTCACGGGCGCGCTGCGGGCCTTCACCGAGGCCTGGATCGGGCGTGAGAGTGGACTCTCGCTCCCGCACCTCCACGTGCCCCGTACCTCCTTGAACGGCCGAATCGACGGCGCACGGCGGTTTGTGGCCCAGTCCTGGCCCTTCGAGCGGATTCATAAGCTGGGGAAAGCCTTCGATGGCACCTTCAACGATGCGGTGCTGGCCATCTGCTCGGGTGCCCTGCGCAGGTATCTGCAGAATCACTCGGAGCTGCCCGCCGAGCCCCTGAAATCGATGGTTCCGGTTTCCCTGCGTCAGGAAGGTGACGTGGATTCGGGCAATGCCATCGCCTTTATCAGCGCGGACCTGGCCACGCACATTGTCGACCCCGTCGAGCGCGTGCGGGCCATTCAGTCCTCGGTGCACACGGGCATGGCATTCTTCAAAGACATGTCACCCAAGGAAGTCGAACTGGTGAGCCTGATCATGCAGCTGCCCACCATTGCGCTCATGTCCCTGGGGCTTATCTCCCGCCTGCCGCCTTACAATCTGGCCATCTCCAACGTGCCGGGGATTCAGGAAACCATGTACTGGAACGGCGCGCGGCTCGACGGCACCTACCCCCTGTCGATCGTTACGGACGGCATGGCCATGAACATCACCCTGCTCACCAGCGATCAGAACGTGGATTTCGGCATTATTGCCTGCCGCCGATCGACACCTTACGCGCAGCGACTCATCGACTATATGGAGGAAGCGCTGCGGGAGCTGGAAGACGCAGCGGGTATCGCCGCACCGGGCGCGGTGAAAAAATCGAAGAAAACCCGCCGCACGCCGAAACGCTCCAAAGCGAGGAAGATCCCCCGCGCGCGAGCCCCTAAATCGCGCGCCAGGGTAGGCTCCCGGGCGTAAGCTGCGGGGCTGCCGACGTTGACCTGCGCTACATAGGCGTCGAGCAAATCAGCGTCTGATAGTACCCGCCATCGACAAACCTGTTGACGAAATCCTTAACGCAGCAGTTCCGAGGGGCATAGTCTGGGGGATGTCCTACACTCAGAGTATGGCTGTATGTGTTGCGAAGCTGCGTGTCGTAACGTGGTTTTTGGTGGGGATGCTGATGGCTTTGTCAGGTGCTGTCGAAGCGCAGGTGCCGCCCGAGCGGCGAGATATGCTCGAGGCCATAAAGGCCTCCATGCGCGAATCCGCGAGCTACACGGGCCGCAGCGAACTCAGCCAGGACGTATTGGACGCCATGGCCGCGGTGCCCCGAGAAGAGTTTGTGCTACCCGAGTACCGCCACCTGGCCTACATCAATCGGCCCCTGCCGATCGGAGCTGGCCAGACTATTTCGCAGCCACTCATCGTCGCCCTGATGACCGACCTGCTGGAACCGGGTCCCGGCGATGTGATGCTCGAGGTTGGCACCGGTTCCGGCTACCAGGCGGCGGTACTGTCTCACCTGGTAAGCCATGTCTACAGCATCGAGATCATCGAGGAGCTGGCCAACAGCGCGGCCTCGGTACTGCAAAGGCTGGACTACGACAATGTGACGGTACGCGCCGGAGATGGCTACGCCGGCTGGCCCGAACACGCACCCTTCGATGGCATTATCGTGACCGCGGCCGCTGAGCACATACCCCAGCCCCTCCTGGATCAACTCAAGCCCGGTGGAAAACTGGTGATCCCCCGCGGCGAGCACCGCGGCTATCAGGAACTGCTGGTGGTGGAGGTCGATGCGGACGGAACGGTCAGCGAGAAAGCCGTGCTGCCGGTTGCTTTCGTGCCCCTTACGCGCGATCAGTGATGTGCCGGGACGCGGGGATGCGTCGTTGTTGAAAACCGGGCGGCGATACTCACCGCCACAATCCTACGGCAGTAGCCCGACGCGCAATCGACCCGAACTTCCCTTCCTTATGAAAGGTACTCTTCCACCACTGGAAGAACCTCGCTCACCTCGTGCACTGGAATGGTCTGCCATTGAAGGTAGGGACTGAATGCAGGAGACTTTCACGCGGCAGGGCCGCCAGCGGGTGAGAACGCAAACGGCACTCGGTACCTTCGCAGCACACAACGTCGACGAGCAGCGCGGTCACGATCTTGGACAAGGAGGTACCACATCGCTGCATTGGAACCGTATCTCTGGTGGATCACCGTTATTTCTTTACTCAGTGCCCTCGGCACCCTGCTCGGGCTGCCCTGGGTAGTCATCCGCTTGCCCGAGGACTACTTCAACCACCCCAGGCGGGAGGCCTGGCGGCCGTTAACAGTTGAGCACCCGGGCACACTGCTCCTGGGCCTGCTGAAGAACGCCGTGGGGGCTCTGCTGTTGGCCATCGGCGTGGTGATGCTCTTTACGCCCGGCCAGGGCGTACTCACGATCGTGGCGGGACTGCTATTGATGAACTTCCCGGGGAAGTACCGGTTTGAGCGTTGGGTCGTGCGACGCCCCGGCGTGCTCTCGAGCCTCAACCGGATACGATCGCACCGCGGAAAACCACCGTTTCGCCTGTCCTGAGGGTGCTGGGCCCAGGTGGGCCGCGCGGTCCAGAGGTCCTTCGATATCTCTTTTAGCGCCAACTCACCGTTGGACGATCGCTCGTAGCGAGCACGCTATCTGACGGGGTGAGCGTGATGATTCTTTTCGTTAGTATCCCCGCCAGGGGATACCCGTCTATCCAGGTAGGTTGTCGATGCGACACAAGACCGTTAAGGCGCTATGCCTTTTCAGAGCTATCTTCACGTCGATTGTGTCGTTCGCTGTCTGTGTGGGCGGGGCTCACGCGAAAGCGTATCCAGGCCCGACTCAAGTAGTCACAGTCTATTTCGCAGGTACACTGCTGAAGGCCGATACGACGTTCGGCTACGGCGGCGAAACACCGGCTGGCAGGCAGCAGAAGCCGGAGCTTCTTCAGTACCTCTACAACGATCAGGATGTCAGTGATCCAAACCAACACCGGGTATGGGTCGATGGGATAGGTAACGACGCTCGGGGTCCGTTTGATGCAGGGCTCGCCGCGAGACATGCCAACAACTGCCGAACCAATTCCAAAGTCCCTGATCCGTGG
>JAAUYI010147345.1_pt1 | contig 11801 bp, 10 predicted proteins | sample 7278041 | NCBI WGS metagenome assembly JAAUYI01 (sample SAMN14350216, study PRJNA611818) | marine sediment metagenome | isolation source: surface marine sediment (0.6m) | place: French Polynesia: Moorea | collected 2018-08
ACCACAACAACCCCCAATTATCTGTACTCCCAAGTCTTCTACGAAGTGCATCAAAGACATCCGCAGTTCCATAGGAGTAAGCTTATAATGGGCTTGTCCGCCAACGTTTTCAGGTAAACCTGCATTAGGTACGCAGGAAACAATAAACGGAGAATGTTCCGACAGATGCTTAATGTGCTCCTTCATCAAGTCAGGGCCTGTAGCGCAGTTTAGCCCTAAAATATCGATAGGATAGGGTTCGAGGATTGCTAAGGCTGCTTCCATCGTAGAACCAGAAAGCATAGTACCCATTTGTTCCATAGTAACGGATACCATTAAAGGTTTGCGATCGCCTTTCTGTTTAAATACTGCTTCTATTCCATTAAGTGCTGCTTTAATTTGCAACACATCCATACAGGTTTCGACTAAAAATAAATCGACACCACCGTCATATAATCCCTCTGCTTGTTGTGCGTAGTTAGTCAGCAGAGTATCATAATCTATATGTCCTAGGGTGGGCAATTTGGTACCAGGGCCCATAGAACCAGCAACAAAACGGGGTTTTTCTGGGGTAGAATATTCTTCTGCTAATCTCTTAGCTAGTTCCGCAGCAGTTTTGTTGAGATAGTAAGCCTTATCTGCCAAATCGTATTCTGCTAATACCATCGCCGTACCACCAAAGGTATCGGTTTCAATTACATCAGCACCAGCATCTAGGAAGCCTCGGTGTACCTTCTCTACTGCCTCTGGTTTGGTATGTACCAAATATTCATTACATCCTTCATATTCCGCACCACCAAAATCTTCAGCGGTGAGGTTTTGAGTTTGCAAGTTTGTACCCATTCCCCCATCAAATACTAACACGGGGCGATCGATGCTTTTAAGGCGATTTAAGAAAAGGTTGTCCATTGCTAGCGACTGCCAATCGACAAGTTATATAAATTGACTTAAATCTTATTATATGGGGTTTGAAATATTCTCGCGCAGAGTCTTCTGAATCATTGACGACTCCCACCGTTAACTGCAAGCAGTTTAACGGGGGATTCTAACACTCACGTTGTTAGATTTCTGCTTCTAATCCACTTATCTAGCCCACTTTGGTTCAAACGAAATGCTAATTTCTCCCACTGGTACTGACCCCGACAGCCCGAATCCACAGACATTTTGTTTTAAGTACACGATGCGCCCCACCGCCCACTCAAGAAATCTAATAATTTCTCTCATCTCCCAACTGGAATACTTTTACGCAGCAACAGACTTTTTGCTGCAACCCATGTATTCATTTCTCAAGGTACAAAAACATTTCTCTCTCTACGGAGGTTCTGGACTTGACTTCGCTAGCTTCCACACTAGCTACTGACCTACTTTTGACTCACATTCGATGGGCTGTTTTAAACCAATCCCATCATACAATGCTTGAAACCTATGCTATATAAAGATTCTGTGTCTAAATTGTTAACTTATCGCCGTTTGTTTTTTTGTCGGAATTCATGAGGGGCTGCGTACTGAATTTACTTCAGCACTTTAAAAGCCCCGTCTCCCGCTAACCCTATCGGGTTTAGTCGGGAGTCCTCTTCCTCCATTCAAGATAGAATTAATTAATTGGTTCGGCTTGTCAAGCTGGAACTCTATTAAATTCTACTGCTAGAGGAGGCGATATTCTAGTTCAAGCAAAAAATTTAGATATTAACTGCCTATTTCACCAATAATATTTAGCGCACTCCTCGTAGCTTTTCTGATTGTCGAGTTTAGATTAACGTGAGCGTCTAACGAATTTAGGTTGGTTAATTGCTCTTTTTTCTTAAAATCCCTTGATTAACCAGGTTAGAAAAATCTTCTCTAGCCATCTGGGCAAACATAGTTTGTTGTCCTAAATAAAGAAGATGTAATCTACACAGTTGAGATTTTAAATACTCAACATCATTAATTTTCTCCAAACTATCGCAAAAATGGCGATGAGTTAGCTGTTTTTCTAGTGATAAGTGTTCCATAGTACTCTCCAGTTGAATCTTGATTAATATTCAAGTTAGTTAGAAATCGAGAAGAACTAGAGATTAATGGATAAATCATTATTTTTGTCAAACCTGATAATAAAGGAAAAAATGCTATAAATTAACTTATGCTCTCAATTGATTGATTTAACAATATATTTAAGTATTTAAACGCGAATTTATTCTAAAAAATGCCTTCTTGCTGCTCCCAAGCTTCAATAGATACGGGAACTATGGGTTTAATTAATTCTGTAATCGCTCGAGCATAAGCTCCTATTTCACTTTGTGCCCCAGCACCACGACGTAGACTAATAAAGTGTAAAACAGCTTGCAAAGAAACAGTCCAAACCCAGGAGGTATAAACTGAGGGAATTAATACTCCTCTGGCTTGTTCTCTACCTACACCCAACTCTAATAATTGTTGATAAGCTTCATAACTAGCACGACATTGTGCTGCATAAATTTCTAACGCTTTTAAGCTAGATTCTTCATCGAGCATTCCTTCTGTTGCTTGTTTATTATTAGTGGATTGCTGACGAAAAGTTTTGGGGATATAAAATTCGTTGCTATCATCGATCGCGACATAGCGAAAACTCTTTTCATTCCAACCTAATTGCTCATCATTATGGTTACTAGCGATGACGTGTTTCCCAATTATGTTACGAATAGACCGATTCCGACTATTCTCTTACAGTTTCCTGCAAGCTCAGATCATATCATAATCCTTCTGCTAGACAGTTAGGATTCTCCGCGCTTCGAGTTCTCTTGAACCCTACTTCCTAGTGGAATGATCGTTGCACCTTCCGATAGTTTATCGGCTTGGCTCAGAATTGCCATATTCCCGAGATTATCAATCGAGAGAACGTAGGTTTTTTCTGAATTCACGGAGTACACATCTAGAATTTCTTCTAAATGGGGCAGATAGTATGTTCCTGTAGTATGGTTAAATTTAATTATTCCGTGTTGAACTAGCTTAAAAGAAATATCTTCTAGACTAGTGTGAACATCTCTATGGCTAGAATTAGAAGAACATACATAAAGATTATCTGGAGAGTTATTTTGTTTGTCACCATCAATATGATGTACTCTTTCTTGTCTTTCTAAAGTACGTTTTATTTTTAACGGTTTACAGGGATGTTCTGTTTTTACCCTCACTTGCTTGGTATACTGAACTCTTCGTTCTTTTCCACATATCTCACAACGCAATAAACACATCCGTTGATAGCGATACCGTCTAGAAGCATTAGTTCCTCTTTCTGTGCGAACTTGCTCAAGTAAAGACACTAGCATTTATTTTGCTTTGAGTTTAACCAGCTACTCTTATAAACATACCATGTTTACCATTGGCGACAGATATATAAAGGGGCTTTAATTTTAAACTTAAAAACTACTCCCCGAAAGGGACTAGTATGTTGATGTTTGACTAGGTAATTTATTAGTTTAATATCTTTTTTATTTAACTCTTCTGAGCTTTTTTCAAAGCTGGCACGGGCATCATTTACTACACTTAAATCACTACCCATTGAATCTATTAGTTCGATTTTACTTTTGCCATCTTTAAGAGGGTCTATCCAAGTCATAATATTCTTTATATCACTGATAACCAACAATCAACTAGTATAGTCAAATTGGAACCCACTTTACAAAATTTTTCTGCCTACTAATATTTCTCTAACTTCTAACATGGCTGAATAAGTAGGAAGAATATGTAGAGTTTCATCTTTAGAACTACATTCTAAGGCTGTAGCGATCGCCTCTGACAAGTCCTCTTTAACAATTAAGTTAAAATTATCTTCACTGTCATTATTTTCTGACTTACTATAATCTAAACGTAGTGCCATATCGTAAACGCGATCGCCACTGACAACTAATGTTCCTCCCAGTTTTACTAATTCTTCCGTATCTACATCCCAAATCCAAGATACATCTGTGCCGTCGGGAATGCGATCGTTTAAAACTAACAAAGTGACCGAAGATTTTCCTGCTTTCTTAATATCATTAACCGCCCGAATAGTTTCATTCATACCGACGGGATTTTTAGATAATAAAATGCGAATGTGTTTCCCTTCTATTTCTAATTCTTCTGCCCTACCGAAAGCTGCTTTAAAATTTTTAATCGTAGTGAATATACTATCAGGATCGATTCCTATTGATTGCGCTAACAATCCAGCAGCTAAAGTATTATATTTATTGTAAACACCGATTAGTATTTGTGACCATTCTCGACTATCCATTGCTGTTTTACTTTTGCTAAAACCACAACTAGGACATTGATAATCACCTAGATGAGATAAATAAACTCCTTGATAATCTAATAGATGTCCGCAACTAGGACAGTAAATTGAATCTACTGCATGGGGAATTGCTTCGAGATACAATTCTGGTTCGTTGAGTCCAAAATAAACCACTTTTTGCGATAGCCGTTGTCCTAAATAGGATAGCGTAGGATCGTCAGCATTGAGAACAATTACAGTATCCTTAGGTAAGGGAGAGATTGCTTTTTGCCATCGTTGAGAAATAGTATCTACTTCCCCATAGCGATCGAGTTGATCGCGAAACAAATTTAAACCTACAATATACTGAGGCTGACAATCCTTTAAAACCAGAGGTAAGATGTTTTCATCTACTTCTAAAATGGCATAATCGGTGGTTAGTTTCCCTGTTAAATTGGTATTGGCTAACAGGGCAGTAATCAAGCCGTTAATCAAATTAGCACCACTAGCATTGTGAGTAACTCGGTAACCTCGTTCTTCTAAAATAGTACGTAAGCGTAAAGATGGGGTAGTTTTGCCATTTGTCCCCACAATCAGACTTACCCCCTTACTCACTTGTGCAAACAGTAAAGGAAGAAGATGGGGATGGAGACGACGAGAAATTTCTCCCGGTAAAACAGAAGCAGCACCCAAACGTAGCAATCTCACAATAGCAGTGACAGTTTTAGCAACTCCAACAGCTAAACCTAAACGGATTCTATCTCCCAGTTGCATTTTGGCTCGCAATTAATAATTTCCTTGTTTATTACACCTCTTGCCCAAATAAATTGTCAATCATTCACTTAAAACTTAGGCAAAAAACCTATTTTGCCTTATTCAATAAACATTTAGTAGAGATTACTGTAAACTGGTCTTGGGTAAAAACCGTACAAATATCCTTATATTTAAGTAACACTGGAAGCTTACCTTGTCGTAAACCATCAATAGCTTCTTGAGTGACTGGTTGATGTTGTTTAAGCCAGCGATTATTATCCAGGTATTCAGCCACAAAACTAGAATTTTCCACAATCCATAGATCGACTCCATAGTGACGAATAAATTGTTTTAATTGATTGGGATTTGTGGTGTACTGATTTTTAATTAAATCTATTACCCTTTGACGAAACCGAGCATAATATCCCCAATGATAAGGTATAGCATATTCTCTGCTGACTAAAATAGAACGTTGGGCAAAAGTAGGGATATTATCTGTATCAGCAATTAAAGAAGCAATTAAAGTATCTTTAGGTTGTTTTTGTAAAAATTCATATAAATTTGGTATCGCTCCAGGTTTATATTTAGTAACAGGAAAGTTATCAAGAAAGCTAGGATAAAAAAGTACAGCGATCGCGATGATAACCAGGAAAATTAAAGCCAAAATTTTCTGTCCGATTAGCTTAAATTTTCTTAGCTGAGGAGAAATACTAGTCTGTAATTGATTCAACAGGGTATCCGTAATTGCACTGAGAGCTATTCCTGCTCCTACAGCCACAATAATCCGAAAACTGTAGCCAGTATAACGACTCGGTAAATGCAGTCTAAAGAGAACAAGATGAGCGATAACAAACATCACTACAGAGACGAAAATTAGCTGGGGCAAAAGAATTATATCTGGCTGTATTTTGGCTAAGAGGGGAAACCGCTGCCTAAATTTCGCCAAAATCGGCAATAAAAAGCTAAAAGCAGTAGTAGCGGGAGTAAATAGAGAATTAGGAATCATGCCACTGCGTCCACCACCAATATAAAAATCGAACCAATTGTCCTTAAAAAAAGCCGATCTTCCTTTGGGATAAAATTCTGGTAATTGTCGGGCTTGTTCTAAGGCGATCACGGGAGCAAACTCTGATACTTGTAGTGCGTAGGGCAACAGGACAGCAACAGCTACGCCTACACCCATCACACAAAAATAATAATCATCAAAATTTTGGGAAAAACTAAGATTAATACCCTCCCAGCGAACAAGCTGTAAAATTAGCATCCCTGTACAGAGGAAAATACCCTGGGGATAAAAAGCCCCTAACAAAGCAATTGTAGCGATACAGGGCAAAAGAGAACGTTTAGATAAATAATACAAAAAAGCTAGTAAAAGAGGGTAAGCAAAAGTTCTAGGAGTACCAGAAATGACATCGTCTTTCATCCAAATACTCTGATTAAAAATTAAGCTCGCAAGAAAGCCAGCAAAGGGTACCGGAAATATCCGTTGACAGAGAGAAAAACAATAACAAGTACAAACTATACCGATAATGGGAGGTACAATTTTATTAAAGACAAAAGGATTAATTCCCATAGCTGCAGCTAGACGGTACAGGCTAGTGTAACCAATAGGAGCAACCGATTGAAAATAGTTAGCAATCAAATCATTGGCAAACAATTCAGGATCGATGTAGCGTAGCATCCAAAATACGTGTTGCCTAGCATCATCTTGTACGATCGATTCACTGCTAAAACCTTCTTTAAGAGCTAGCAAACCATAAATAACGGCAAAAGTAATACTCAAACTGAACCAAAACAGCTTACCGTGTTTAATGAATTGAGAAGAGACAAAAGTCAACGATTTATCAGCCATAAATTTGGGGATTCGATCGGGATACAATCTCACCGTTCACAACAGTAAGTCTATTTTTATACATCTTTACCAAAAAATATCGAGTATTTATACTTAATTATTTTCGGCGCGATCGCGTAAGTTATGAGCATTTTTGCATAGAGCATTTTGGTATAATCACGTAAATATAATTATTAACTTTAAAATCTTCTTTAGTAAGATTTGAGTATTGCTCCATAGAAAATTTCTGCAATTCAAAAAACATTATTAATCTAACAAAAAAGGAAAAAATGATTGATGTCAAGTCTAATTCGCGATTTAAATAATTTTTCGCTCGATTTATAAGGAGATAACTACCATCAAAATAGTAGGTTCGATCGATGACCCAACAATTTACAACAGGAAGGGATGTTTATCTTCCGCCCACAGAGTTACTAGAACAACTATCTAGCTCGCAAGCTAATGGCTGTTTACAAGTATCTTATAATTCAATCTCTTATCTTATCTATTTGGCTCGAGGAAGACTGACTTATGCGACTAATTCTCTAGAACCTTTTGAGCGCATTGAAAGACATCTACGTCGGCTAAATTACGAAATTCCAGTCCTAAACCGAGAATTACGTACCCAAATCCGTTTACAGTTTGAATCTGACTGGCATAATGACAATATTATCAAATCCGATTATCAAGCGATTTGCTGGTTAGTCGCACAAAACTATTTAAAATTGGCAGAGGCAGAAATATTAGTTGAAAGATTAACTAGAGAAGTACTCGAATCTTATCTTTTGATCCCGAAGATCGAATCAGAAATTGTAGTCAGTAAATCTAACTTATCACCAATCATCTGTAGTTTTGATTGGCAACCTTTGCTCAAAAACTGTCAACAAAAACTGCAAGCTTGGACAGCATTGAACCCACATATATGGTCGTCTTTTCAACGCCCCTACTTTTTTGCTCAATCTCACGCTCAAAGAAGAATTTCTTCAGAACAGCAAGAAAAACTAGGTAGAGTATTGAAAGGATTTAGCTTCTGTCAATTATCGGCTTTATTTAATCAAGATGAATTGCAATTAGCGCAAAAATTATATCCTCTAATTGTTAAAGGAGTTATTTTTTTACGGAAGCCCTATCCACCATTCGATCGATTACCAAAAATATCCAAGCTCAATTATCCAATTACAGCGACTACAAAACAGCTTCCTCAAACAGACACCCAATCAGCTTTAGCCAAAATACCTAATTCTCCTACGGTAGAAAAAACTTGGAAAATTGCTTGTGTTGATGATAGTCCGGCAGTGTTACGTAAAATCGAACGATTTTTAGATAATGAGGCTTTTTCTGTTTCTCTCATTCAAGACCCCGTTAAAGCTCTAGTCCAAATCTTAAAAATCAAGCCCGATTTAATTTTATTGGATATTGGCATGCCCAATTTAGATGGCTATCAACTATGTTCTCTGTTAAGAAACCATGTTCTTTTTAAGCTAACCCCTATTGTAATTGTCACGGGAAAAGAAGGATTTATCGATCGAGCTAAAGCCAGATTGGTAGGAGCAACTGACTATATTACTAAACCCTTTACTCAATCAGAATTACTCAAAATCGCTTTTAGATACTTGACCTAAACTTCAACTTAGCCAAAGAACATGATTAAAGTTTTAGTCGTAGACGATACTCCCTCTCAAGTCGAACTAATCAGTACTTACTTGAAAGACAGTGGTTATCGGGTTATTAAAGCGAGAAACGCCAGAGAAGCTCTACGTAAAACTGTAGAGCAAAAACCCGATGTAATCGTCACAGATGTTGTCATGTCTGGCATGAATGGCTTCCAGTTATGCAGAAGCCTCAAAAAAAATCCAGCTACTTGTAAGCTACCTGTGGTACTTTGTACGGGGAGAAATCAAAAGTTAGACCGCATTTGGGGTATCAGACAGGGAGCGGATATGTATGTAACTAAACCTTTTACCAAAGAAGAAATTGTCAAAGCCATTCGTTCTGTAGTTTCTTAAATTATATGGATAATTTAATGTCTGTTCTAGAAACTAATCCGTTACAGCCAAAATTGGGCGATGCTTATTTAAAATTGCAGCTAGAGCGAGAAATATTAGCTGTTTTTCTCTTAGAGCATATTCAAGAAGTTTTGGTCATGCCAGTGGAGCAGATTACCCGTCTGCCCAGTATGCCCGAGTACGTTTTGGGCTTGATCCATCGGCGCAGTAAGGTGCTATGGGTAATCGATCTACCACAAATGTTGGGATTAGAGCCTTTAGAGCCAAACCTGCAACAACATCATATCGCGATCGTCAGATTAGAAGAGATCCTCTTGGGTTTGGCCGTACAGCAGGTTCGAGGAGTAACGCGGTTGACAGCAGAGGAAATCGAGTCTCCACTCGATAATTGGGTTCCTAATTTAATTTCTTATCTAAACGGATGTGTCGTGCAGCAGTCAGAAAGTCTACTAGTTTTAGATATTCAAGCGGTTATCAATACGCCCAAGTTGGCACCATAACTAAATCTTGCTTTGAATTTTAAACGTGTTTCTCTTTAATTTGGTGAGCCAAACAAATGTTACGCAATCTTTTAACAACCATAGCAGTTCTAGGCATCCTTAGTCCTTTAGGAGGATGCGAACAAAGACCCAATGCTAATGCAGAGGCAACGGGAAAAGTTGTCGTGGGTGATATCTCTCTAGAAGCAGAGTATCGCCAGAAACGCTTCGAGCCTATTGCGAATTATCTAGCCGATAATTTAGGCAAAGTTGGTATCGGTCAAGGAGAGGTAAAAATTGCTCCAGATAAAGAAACCATGGCACAATTGATGAGCTCTGGAGAAATAGACATCTACTTTGATAGTCTTTATCCAGCCATGTTTGTCATCGATCGATCTGGTGGTCGAGCAATTCTAAGACGATGGAAGGATGGTGTTGCGGAGTATCATTCACTTTTTATCGCTCGCTATGACGGTCAGATAACCTCTCTAAGCGACTTGGGAGGTAAAATTATTGCCCTTGATGAACCCGCCTCTACTTCTGGCTATATGCTGCCTGTGGCTCATTTACTCAAAGCGAGTATGAATCCGATAGAAGTAAAAGAACTAAACGAAAGCGTTCCAGCTAATAAAGTAGGCTACATCTTTGCTGGGAAAGATTCCAATATCGTTAAATGGTTGATTGAAGGCAAAGTTGCTGCTGGTGTTATCGACAGCGAAAGCTTTAAAGAGTTGTCCACAGAACAACGTGCCCAGTTACTGGTATTAGATAGAACGGCAGCTTTTCCCCGTCAAATAGCAGTTGTCCGACCGGGACTAGAGTCCAAAAAATTGAAAGCCATTAAAAATGTCCTGATGGAAATGGACGAAACCAAAGAAGGACAGACTATTTTGAAAGAGTTCAAAAATACCGTTCAGTTTGACGAGTTTCCTCAAGGAGCAAAAGAGGAGCTAGCAAAAATGCGTGAGTCTTACGAGCTAGTGCAAAAGTACAATCGATAATTTAAGACAATTAATACTTTGAATCTAGCCGAGACTATCCATCACTTTTGAGCCGTTGACTATACCTAATTTAATAATCCCATGACTGAAAACTTTTATGTCGACAATCCCAAATCTCTTCCTGTTTCTCCTTCAGAAACAACCAGACCGACTATCAAATCCCCAAAGCTAGTGAGGAAAGCTCAAACAATTGAGAACGGGAGCATCTCTTTCCGCAACCAGTTATTGCTGACAGTGCTACCTCTAGTATTAGTGCCTCTAGCTATTGGCACCATCACTATCTATAAAACTAACCAAAAAAACTTTGAGGCTCGAACTAAACCCTATTTACAAAAACAAGCTCTGCTCGCTGGAGAGGTAGCCAAAGGTGTGCTAGAGGAAGAATGGAAACTGCCAGATATGTTAGCCCATAACCCTCTAGTAATTGATGCTGCTAGAGCCGGTAGCCAACAGGCAGAGGCAATTAATCTTCAGGAAGTACCCATCGAACAATTAGAAAAAATATTTTCTGCTACTAGACTTCTCAAGCCTACCCAAGAACTTAATGATTATTTGCGGGCAACAGCGAAAATTGGGGAAGTCGCTCAGTTATCTTTTACCGAAAAGCATGGGTTTAATATTGCTTATACCATTCCCCCTTATGATTTCGTGCAGAGAGATGAGCAATGGTGGCAAAAAGGCAAAAGGAAACAGCGGTGGGTTTCTGCTCCTGATTTTGACCCATCGGTCAGACTCTTCAGTATTAGTCTCGTTAGGGCGATCGCCGAGCCCCAGTCAGGAGAATTTCTGGGGGTAGTGAAATCGGTCGTACCTGCTAGCAAATTCGATCGAGTAGCTACCTATTTAGAAAAAATTAACATCGAGGGTTCCCAACAAGTTCAGCTAGTAGACATTAGCACTGGTGGGGTAGTTACGACAGCTACAGCCAAAGGTGCTAGTAGTACGCGCACGGTCAGGGGAGGTGAAGCAATAGTAGCCGTAGGCGCAGCTTTGGTCAAAGCTTTTCGAGAACCAAAGCTCGACTTGGAACGAGTTATGAGCGATCTTCAACAGCAGTATTCACTGCAAGAGTTGACTTTTAATCGCTTTAATCCGGAAACTAGCGAAAATGAACCCACTGCCTCATTTCTCTATCAAGACCAATACTATACCATTACCACTATTCCCAGAATCGATTGGGTGACAGTAGCTTCCATAGACCACGCGGAAATCTTATCTATTGATAATAACTTAATTGTGGTTTTTGCTCTAACTGCTTTGGCTTTGGGAGTAAGTATATTTGTCCTACTATGGTTGTGGGCTCGTCGATTATCTACTCCTCTAGTAAATCTGGCAAGTGTATTCGAGCAGGTCAGGTCAGGTAATTTGGATGTGGTAGCTCAACCCGTCGGTAATCGGGAAACTCAAACCCTGGCACGCAGCTTAAACAATTTGGTGAAACAAATTAAAAGCTTGAAACAGCAACAAACCGACCATGATGAGCTTCAACAAGAACTACTTCAATTACTCAGTGATGTAGAAAAACTATCTACTGGCGATCTGACAGTA